>Ga0101944_10005426_pt1 | contig 14516 bp, 9 predicted proteins | sample DewCreD2012metaG_FD_75245 | JGI IMG/M metagenome (GOLD analysis project Ga0101944, IMG submission 75245) | Hot spring sediment bacterial and archeal communities from British Columbia, Canada, to study Microbial Dark Matter (Phase II) - Dewar... ... | reverse complement strand
CGCCACGCCCGCGATAAACAGCTTGCCGATGGATTGCTCGGTTAGGATGGCATAGACAATGAACACGATGCTGGGCGGGATCAACATGCCCAAGCTTCCGCCCGCGGCCACGCAACCGGTGGCCAGTTCCATGCCGTAGCGGTAGCGGCGCATCTCGGGCAGCGCGACCGACGCCAGGGTGGCCGACGTGGCCGGGCCGGAGCCGCAGATGGCGCCGAACGCCGTGCAAGCCCCGACGGTGGACATGGCCAATCCCCCCGGCAGCCGGCCCAGCCAGTGATAGGCAGCGTGGAAAAGCCCGCGGCTGATCCCGGTGTGAAAGGCCACCTGCCCCATGAACACGAACAGCGGAATCGTCGTGAGGTTGTAATCCGAAAACGTCGTGTAGAGGTCAATCGTCGCCATGCTGAACGCGGCTTGCGGCGACACCACCAGGGCGAACCCGAGGAGGCCAACCACGGCCATCACAAACCCGACAGGCATCGAGGCCGCCAGCAGCAACAGCAGCAGCGCAAACCCCAGGTATGCGGCGTCGGTGGGCGTCATGGCAGGCAGTACGGCGGGCGCGCCCGCGTCCAACCAGCGTTCACCGACCACTCCAAGCGCAGCATGGCAGGACGGCACGACTTCATGGCTTGAGCAGCGGTTTGCCCGGGTGGGTGAGGTGGTAGAGCTTGATTAACACCACCAAGCCACACGACCCGGCCAGCACGTAGGGCACCCAGAAGATCGGCAGTTGCAGCGTCATGCTCACCTCGCCCTTCAGCCGCAGCGAATTGCCATAGTCCACACAACCCCACGCCAAAAGGCCGAACAAGGCGATGGCAACCAGGCGCATCCCGGCGTCAACCACCACACGCCCGCGACGCCCGAGTTTGTGGAAGAAATACTCGATCGCCACGTGCCCCTTGATCGCGGTGGTGTAAGGCAAGCCGGCAGCCATTGTGAGGGCTGCGGCGATCTTGACAATGTCGTAAGCACCGGTCATCGAGAGCCGAAACACCCGCAGCACAACCTCCGCACTCGTCACCAGCACCATGACCATCAGGCTGACGCCGGCCACCCACGCCAAGCCGCGCACAACGCTTCTCAAGGCGCGATGGTAAAGTGCGCCCAATCGGCTGTTTCCCGGATTGTCTGCGCCAGCGGGCATCGTGCACTCAGAACTCCGCCGCGGCCTCGTGGCCCCGCACAGCCGTTACCGGCAAAGCCCCCGCGCTGACCCCGGCTGGCCGGTTCAAGCCGCGGGGTGTCGCGGGGCGCGGCCCAAAGCGGCAACTCCCGCTTCGCTGCGTCCGCTCGTTTGACCAAGTCACAGTCTCCACGTTTGCTTCGAACATCTCCGTTTCCTGTCGTCTCAAGGCATTGGGACATCGCGTCTCTGACCGGGTTGGCGCGACGGCACCGGACCGCAATCATCCCGCCTCCGGCCTGGGAGGCGGTTGGCCGCTTAACAAGCCGACGCCCCGAAACGCCTCTCCGCGCTGGCCGGCCACACGCACAGGCCACCTGGCAACCTGACCCCTCGGCGCGGGGGCGATAAACCACCGCTCTTTCCCGCTGTCAGCAGTCTCCAAGGACCGGTCCGAACCGCCCCCACATCCTGAATGCGGGCGCGGTCGTTGCCAAGTCCACGATGCAGTCGGCAAGATGCCGACAGCACGCTGGGGCTAAACGTGCCTCCGGCATCTTGCCCGAAGGCCGGGCTTCCCCCGGGCAGCGCCCGCCGGCCCTGTCGGCAAGATGCCGACAGCACGTTGATTCGGCCTGCTGTCGCCCTTGAGGTCAACAGGGTAGGCCGTCCCAGCTCGCCGCAGTCTGCGGCGGCGCGAGCGCCGACCATCATCGCGATGCCCCCCGCTCTCCTCAAGTCCGCCAGCCCAACGTCCATAGCCCTTCGTGAATTGGCCGTGCGTCCCGAAAGGGTAAAACCTTTTCGCTTGCGCTGGAACAGGGGAGGTAGAATATGCGTGCCCCGCCGGTCCTTCGTTGGTTGCAATAGCTGAGGTAGCCCGAAATGAATGCAAAGAGGACAATCACGGTAGCGGTGGGGGGAGTGCTGGCGGTGGCGTTGGCGTGCATGGTTGGGGCGCAAGGCCGCAAGGAGGTCTTGCCAGCCCAGGCTCAAGGGCAGTCCGTGGCGGATTTGGTAACGACCGCGCGCGCGGCCGCGGCGCTGGAACCTGTCGCGGCGAAAACCCTCCCCGCGTTCATGCCGCAGCCTAGCGGCCCGCCGGGCACTTACTGGCTGCTCGGGTCGCAGACGCCGCCCCTGCCGTTCAATCCGTTCCCCGAGCTGGAGGTCTATCCGCTGGGCGACAACGTCTTTCTGGTGGATGACCGGGCTGTGGATTACGCGGGGTTGGCGGCGCGGCAGGCCGCCGAGGCGGAGGCGCTCCGCGCGTTTGAGGGCGCGCTGGGGTTGGCCGCGGCGGGGAAGGATGAGCCGGCATTGGCAGGGGCGGACGGGGAGGCGAACCCGCCGCCGGGGTATGGGCCGACGGGGTATGGCTCGGGGGACTTGTGGTTGGAGCTGGTGGCGTTGACCAACGGCACGGGGCAGTTCTGTATTCACAGCCCGGAGGCCGACGGGGTGTATGACTTGTTCGCCACCACCAACCTCGCTCTCCACGCAGCCGGTCTGAACCTGACCAACTGGCTGTGGGTGGGCCGGTGCGCGCCCGGGCAAAGCAATCTGACGGTCACGAACCTGGTGGCCGAGCAGAGCTACTTCGTGCTGGGGCGAACCAACGACACGGACGGGGGCGGTTTTTCGGACGCCTTCGAGCGGCTGGTGACGCACACCGACCCGGCCAATCCGGCGGATGACCGGCAGACACCCCTGGTGGGCGTCACGCTGTTGGATGCCGTCGCCTCGGAGCAAACGCCGGCCGACACGGCGCGGTTTGCAGTCAGCCGGCTCGGCGGGGCGATGGGCCAACCCTTGACGGTCGCGCTCGGGTTGTCCGGCCCGGCGACGCCCGCCACCGACTACGCGCTCAGCCCGGCCACGGTGGACGGCACCAACGTGTGGATCACCCTGGCTGCGGGGCAGGCCGAGGCGGTGCTCACGCTGACAGCGGTGAACGACGCCCAGGCCGAGGGCACGGAGACGGCGACCCTGGCGCTGCGGTCCGACCCCGCGTGGGAGGTGGACGGCGCACGCGTCAGTGCCACAGCTTGGATTCTGGAGCTTTACAGCAAGACCTTTACGGTCAACGCCGATTTTGCGGCGGGTCTGACGATGGGGTTGGAGGCGGCGAATGACCGGCTGCAGTTCCGGACCAACCTGCCGCCGCAGTTTCCGTTCATCAACGTGGCCTGCTCGGGTCGCGGCACGGTGGCGCGGATCAACACGACCAACGGCCAGGTGGTGGGCGAATACCGGACCACCCCGGAAAGGTTGCAATACACCGGCGACAGCGGTCAAGGCCCGCAGCCCTCGCGCACCACCGTGGATTTGTTTGGGAACGTGTGGGTCGCCAACCGGGCGGATGACCGTGCGGCGGGCGGTCGGACCAACGGCTCGATCACGCGCATCGGGCTGATCATGGGCGGCACGCGCCACAGCCAGAGCAACGGCGTCTATTACCCGGACCCCAACGGCCAGTACGTCAGCCTGTCAGACGCCCTTTACAACACCTGCCTGGATCGGGACGGGGACGGGTTCATCCGCACCTCGCGCGGGCTGGCGGACATTCTGCCGTGGGACAACCTCGACGGCGAGGACTCCGCGGGGGGCGTGTCCAGCGCGGAGGACGAGGCCATCACCGAGTATGTGCGGGTGCCTTGCACCGGCACGCGCACCCTTGCGGTGGACAAGTGGAACGACATCTGGGTGGGCGGGTCGGACGGCAAGCAGACGCATTTGAAGGTGAACGGACTGATTGCTGCCCCGGTACCCGATTCGGCGTTCGACGCCAATGCCGGCGGCTACGGCGGGGCGATTGACCGGTTGGGGCATCTTTGGTCGGCCACCAGTGGTGTTGACATCAGTGGTGGTGGTCGCACCGTATGGCTCAGGCAACCGGCCGCCCGGCCGCCCACTGCCAACGACTGGCAGGTGCTCACCGCCACCGGGACGAGCACCTACGGTATCGCCGTGGACCCACTTCATCCGTATGTATGGCAGACCACCGGCGGCGGGGATATCTTCCGTTGGCACACCAACGGCACGCGGGTCACCAACACTGACGGCTCCATACGACTGCACAACCACGGCAGCACAGGTTCTCAAGGGCTGGCGGTGGACGCTAACGGCCATGTCTGGGTCGCCCACGGCAAAGAGAGCCGCAGCACCACCGTCGGCCACTTGAACACCAACGGCACGTGGCTCGGCAACGTGACCCTGCGTCTGCCACGACTCCGCGCCGAATACTTCGCCAACACGCACCTCGCTGGGCCGCCGGCCCTCATCCGGGCCGATGCGCCGATTGATTTCGATTGGGGCGCGGGTTCGCCCGATCCGACGCTTGTTCCCACCAATGATTTCTCGGCCCGCTGGAGCGGGGTGGTGGAGGCACAAACCGACGACCACCACGAGTTCTTCGTAACGCCGACGCCGGAGCGGGCTTCCGGTTGACCGTCAACGACTCCAAGATTATTGACAACTGGGACAACCCGAACCCCAATCCGGTCGAGATGACCGGCTCGAGGTGGTTGTGGACCGGCGAAAACAAGATCGTGCTGGACTACAAGGAAACGACCGGCCCGGCGCACATCCGGCTTTCCTGGATCGAGCCGGGCACGACCAACAAGGTGGTTATTCCGGCCGAGCGACTGCGCGGGCCGCTCAACGAAGGGCCGACCGGCGTGGCGGTGGACGCCGCCGGCTGCATCTGGGCCACCTGCTACCAGGCCAACCGCGCCGTGCGCATCAACCCCAACGCCGGCCCGCTGGTGGTCGCCGACGGCCTGACCAACCACGTCGGGGAAGTGGACCTGGAGGTGGATTTGGGCGACGGCTCCTATCACCAGCAGCCCTACACCAACGCCGCCACCCCCTACAACTACAGCGACATGACCGGGTTGAACAACCGGGTGGTCAACCCCACCGGCCAACCGTTCAAGGGCAGTTGGACCGTCATCCACGACTCGGGCCTTTGGGGGCTGTGGTGGCAGCGGGTGAGCTGGACGGATAATCTGCCCATCGCCGGTTGCGGCATCGAAGTGTGGGCGCGGGCCAGCGATAATCGCGCCGCCCTGGCGAACGGGACATTCATGGCCATGACCAACGGCGCCACGCTCACCGGCCTCAAAGGCCGCTACATCGAGGTGCGCGTGGGCCTGGTACGCGATGAGCCGAGCAAGCAGCCGGTGCTCTACGATCTGACGTTGCAGGGGAGCAGTTCCAGCTACGAGGGCGAGTTGTTCCTCGATGATGCCTGGGCGCATGAGACCGAAACGGCTTGGTTCTTTGTGCTGTTGGACGGGCCGCAACCGGTGACGTATCGTTGGTCGGTGCGGTATCCGTGGAGTCAGCAATTCGAGCCGCTGGCCGGGGTCAACGACTGGTATTTGGCCTGGACCGACGCCGACCCGTGGGAGGACTGGTCGCAGGTGCGCCTGTCGGTGAGCAACGCGGCGGGCGAAACGCTGGAGCTGGGGCCGGCGACCTTGTCGGTGTATCCACTGGCGATCACGTTGCCGGGCAGCGCGACCAACACGATGGGGCAGGCGTCGCGCTATCCGGCCACGATCCATGTGCGGGGGCAGCCGACCAACGGGCTGAGCCGGGTGGAAGTGGAGTTGCGCAACCTGCGGCACGCCTATCCGGCGGATTTGGACATCCTGCTGGTCAGCCCCTCGGGGGCGAAGATCATGCTCATGTCGGACGCGGGCAGTTCGTTTGTGGTGACGAATGCGACGCTCGTGTTTCATCCGAATTGGGAGGGGTATCCGGCACCGCCTGAAAGCTCGGCCATCCCATCAAATCAGGAATCCCATTACCGGGCGAGCAACTACGGTGAGCAGGAGAGCCAGTTGCCCGGGGCGCCGCCAGGGCCGTATTCGGATGACCTCGATCTACTACTGCTCACAGATCCAAGTCCCAATGGGGTTTGGAAACTTTACATCTACGACGACAAGACCAGCCACACCGGCATTGTGCAGGATTCGTGGACTCTGAGATTTTACTACCAATAAGGAAGGGGACAGCGATGAGAGTGCAACGATTGAAAAAACAACTCCTCACCGTGCTGCTTGCCCTCGCGGGTAGCGGCGCGGTCCAAGCGCAAGGGATCATCACCTTCAATGACCCGTGGATAAACTACGGCGTGGGCGGGTTCATACTGGACTACTATGACGGTTTTTCGTTCCGGGTTGTCCCGCCGCACGCTCCACCGGTTCAAGTCGATGGGGTGAAGATTATAGGGGCATTTGGCCCGCCTGGCTATCCAACAAATGGATCGGTGCGGGCTGTTTGGATCAACACGTTGGGCACGCCGCAGTATGTTTTGTTCGCACGGACGAATGCAGCTCGTTTTGGCGACCACACCTTCACCACCGGCGCGCCCTTCGGGCTGGTCTCGGTGGACCTGGCCGATCCAGTGGCGCCGTCGCTGGCGCCCGTTGACATCACCTTCAACGGATTCCGGGCCGACGGCTCGATGGTCAGCCAAACCTTCACCGTCGGCGGCGGTGGCAGCAGCAGTTTCCAGACGTTTTACTTCGGCCCGGCCTTTGCCCACGAGCTGGTGCGGGTGGAAATCCCCTCCCCCGCTTGGGCCATGGACAACCTCGTCTGGATTCCTGAGCCGGCCAGTGCCGCCCTGCTCGCCCTTGGGCTGTTGGCCTGGGCGGCGCGGCGCCGCCTGCGCCCGCGGCAGTTGTGAACCTCAAGCCGGCAGTCCCATTTAACGCCACGACGCCAAGACGCCAAGGCGCCAGGCAAGCTCAAGACCTGTTTCCTTCAGCCGGAGGGGCTTTTAGCCCGGATGCTTCATGCTTCTCGCAGCCGCCGCCTTGGGGCGGCGGACATTGCCATTGCCAGCGCGCGGGCAGTTCTGCCGTAGCAGGCGGCAGCGATGGACTGTCGGCGCTTAGTGCTCGTTCTGGAGCACTCGGGCTACGGCCATCAGGCGGCGCGATGCGGAGCGCCCTACCCTGCATCGGTTGGGATGGCTCGGGCTGTCGGTGGCCCGCTGTATTCTTCAGCGCCATGAGCGCTGGGCATCGTGACGATGCCCCTCGCTGGCTTCCGGCCGACAACGCAGCCTCTCGATCCCGTCGTGAATTGGCCCTGACCAAGGGCTGGCGGTCAAGCGGCTGGCTTGCGAGGCAGGCCCTGTCGGTGATAGAGTCCCGATGTGATGGGCCGGACCGACTTCTACCGCGCGCTCGGCCCCGAACGGGGCGCTTGGTTCGACGACACCAACTGGTCGGTCGTGCGCCAAGCCGGCCAGGTTGGCCTGCCGGGGGCAGACGCCGCCCAAGCGGCGCTTTACCGGACGTATTGGCGACCCATCTACGCTTACATTTGCCGCCGGGGTTACACCCATGCCGACGCCCAGGACCTTGCCCAGGAATTCCTCGTGCGCTTGCTGGAACGGAACTATCTCCGGGCCGCCGCACCCGCCAAGGGCCGTTTCCGCACTTACCTGCTGACGTTGCTCAACCGCTTTTTGGCGGACCAACATCGCAGGGCCACGCGCCAGAAACGCGGCGGCCAGCATGCGGTGCTGTCCCTGGATGAAGGCGACACCGAAGCCCGCCGGCGGCGCGAGCCGGCGGATTCGATGACGCCCGATAAGTGCTTCGACCGGGCGTGGGCCGAGTCCCTGTTGACCAACGCCCTGGCGCTGCTGGAGCGGGAGTGCCTCGCCGACGGCAAGCAGCAGCTCTTCGCGGAGTTGAAGCCGTTTCTGACCTGCGACAGCCATGAACCCAGCAAACTTGCCGCTGATCGGCTGGGGCTTACTCAGGGCAACCTGCGCGTGACTCTCCATCGGCTTCGCCAGCGATTCCGCGAGCTGCTGCGCGCCGAGATCGCCCACACCGCCCGCACGCGCGAGGAGATCGAGGCGGAGCTTGACGACCTGCGCGCGGTGCTCAGCGAGGGGGCGTAGTCCAGAAACGCGCCTCCTGCGGCCAGCGGGTGGGGCGAGGATCGGGCGAATTCCACCCCGCACGCAGTTTTTCTGTAACGCCCCGGCAACTTTGTCGAAGCATCCCGTGGCGTGTGTTAACGCGCCCATTGGCATCAAACTGGAGAACTCATGAACCAAGGTTACTGGTTATGAATGCGACCGGCTTGAACGAACTGACAACAGGTCATCGAGGGGTCACGCAAAAGCTCCTTGACGGGGTGGGCGAACGGGTTGTCGTGGCAGCGCTTTGCATGATGGCGCTGGCTTGTTTGGACAGCCCGGCCGCCACGGTTACCCTCAGGCAGAATCTCCATGGCTATTCCGGGACAAAGGACGCCTGGCTGAACGAAAGCCTCAAGACCCGCAATTACGGGGGCGACACCTCGTTACGGGTGCAGTTCAGCAGCGGGTTGAGCGACAGCACACTGCTGCGGTTCGAATTGCCCGCGCTCAACTTCCAAAGCATCGCGTCCGCCACCCTCTGGCTCTACCTCTACGATACCTACAGCATGGGCGCGGATAACGCGCTGGAGATCAAACCCTACCGCATTGTGCCGGGCAGGGACTGGGACGAGAACATCTACGTCGGCGAGAGCGGCCACGGCGTGAACTGGCGTTACCGCGACAACAACCAGACGTTGGAATGGACCGGCCAGAACGGCGCATGGAGCGACAAGGCCGACGACGGCAACGGCTCGCGCAAGATCAAGCCGCTTGGCGGCTCGGTCCCGGGCGCCATCGCGCCGACGAACTGGGTGGATTGGAGTGTGCAGCCGACCGTCGCGCGCTGGTACGCCGGCGAAGAAAACAACGGGTTTGCCCTGTTCATGAACAGCCTGCAGGGACCTGGAAGCATTGCCGCCGGCCTGTTTTACTCGCGCAACAACAGCGACACGGCTCACCGGCCCACCCTGGTCATTACGTATCGTGGCGCCGAGCTGACGTGGGGGGGCTACACGAGTTCGACTTGGGACACCAACGCGATCAACTGGAATGCCGGCGGCTACCGCAGCACGTATGGAGACGGCGATTTCGTCACCTTCTTGGATGGCGCAGCTAATCCGGCAATCGAGGTAACTGGCGGCGGCGTATTCCCGGCGGCAATCACCGTCAGCAACCACACCACTGCATACAGCTTTCGTAGCGGCGGCATCGGCGGCAGTGCGAGTCTTGTGAAACTGGGGGCGGGTCAGGTTACGTTCCATGCGCCCAACAGTTACGCCGGCCTAACCTCGATCAGGGCTGGTCGGCTGGTGGTGACGACGAATTCGGCCCTCGGGACGAGCGTCGGTGGCACGACTGTGGCCGACGGCGCCTCCCTTGAGCTTGCGGGCGTTGATTACGCCCAGGCCGAACCATTGAGCCTGTCCGGAATGGGCATCGGCGGCGCGGGCGCGCTCCGGGCTTCCAACGGACACAACACCTTTGCCGGGCCGATCACTCTGGAAGCGGACTCGTCGGTGAGCGTGGACAATGGCTCGGACCTGACGCTCGGCAATGGCATCGGCGGCAGTTTTGCCCTGACCAAGCAGGGCGCGGGCACTCTGAGTTTTGCAGGCGCCGTCCCAAACACCTACAGCGGCGACACTGTGGTCCAGCGGGGCGCACTGGTCCTGGCCAAGTCCGCGGGACCGGCCGTGCCGGGTAACCTGGTTGTCGGCGACGGGCTTGACGCCGCCACGGTGCGGCTTGACGCCCCGGGTCAACTGGCATCGAGCGGGCGACTGACTGTGCGCGAGTTTGGCCAACTTGACCTCAACGGCCACGACGCCGCCGCGACCGGTTTGGCCCTTGCAGGAGGTGCGGTGACGACAGGCACGGGCACGCTCCGGCTCGGAGGTGACGTTGCCAGCACCGGAGACGCGCCAGGGCTGATGACCGGCCGCGTGGACCTCGGCGGCGCGGCACGGGTGTTCGATGTGGGCCAAGGTGCCGCCGCCAACGACCTGACTGTGGCCGCCGATTTGCGGAATGGTGACCTGGTGAAAACCGGTTCAGGCCGGTTGGTGTTAGGCGGCACCAATCATTTCAACAGCGGCGTGAGCCTGTTGGCCGGTGTGTTGACCGCCGTGAACGACATGGCCCTGGGGATAAGTCCGGGCACGGTGGTGGTCAGCAACGGGGCGAGATTGGAATTGAGCGGCGAAGCCGCTGGCGTCGCCATTGCCGACCAACTGCTGGCCCTCAGCGGCGGTGGGCCTGCGGCTTTCGATGGCGCCATGCCGGGCGCGTTGTGCAGTACCAGCGGCAGCAACCTGTGGAGCGGCCCGGTGCGCTTGGAATCGTCGGCCAGCATCGCAAGCCAGGCCGGGGCCAGCTTGCGCCTGATCGGGCCGGTGGATGCAGCCGGCCACACGCTCACGGTCCATGCCGAAGGTGAGGTCGCCCTGGACGGCGAAGTCGTCGGGGCCAAGTCGTCACTGGTCAAGCTGGGCGCCGGAGCGCTTCGCTTGGGCGGTGATCAGCCCAACACCTACGGCGGTCCAACCCATGTGCAGGAGGGCGCTCTGTATCTGGCCAAGACTGCGGGAAACGCTGTATCCGGGGCACTGGTTGTCGCCGACCATTTGACTCCTGCTGCGGTGGTGTGTCTGGCCGGCGAGCAATTCGGACCGGGGGTGAACGCAACCATCGGGCTTCAGGGGCAACTTGATCTCAACGGGTTCGAAGCCACCCTGGCGGGGCTGCGCCTAAACGGCGGCAGAGTGAGCACCAGCGCCGGCGTCCTGACGCTGGCTGGGTCGCTGGTCGCCGGCGGCGGATTGGAGGGACACCTGCTCGGGCAGGTCCACTTTGCTGGCACACAGGACATTCAGATCGAGGCCGGAAGCACGCTGACCCTGGGCGCACGCGCGTCGGGCGCGGGTTTCGTCAAACGCGGCCCGGGCTGCCTGGTGTTGACCAACGCCAATACCTTTGACGCCCAGTGCCTGATCGCCGAAGGCGCCGTGGCTGTCAACAACGACCCCGCCCAAGGCTCGGGTCTGGGTGTGGCGGAGGTTCTGGCCGATGGCTCCGCCGTCTTGGCTGGCTCGGGAAGCATCCACGGCCCGTTGACGGTGCGCAACGGGGCGACGCTGAATCCGGGTCGCAGCGTGGGGTCTCCGAATCCGGCTGACCGCATTGGAAGGCTGGCCGCAGGCAACACCGTCACCATCGGCCCGGCGGGTGGTTTGGTCATCGAGTGCTCAGGCCCGTCTCCGGCGGCCGACGAGCTGGATTTGGTGAACACAGGTGAAGTGGTTTTGGATCCGCAAGCGCGGCTGGTGTTGCCAGACACTCTGGCCGGCAACGGGCCGTATGTGGTGGTTCGGAACGCCCGGAGCATTGTGGGCAACTTCCAGGGACTGCCGCCTGACAGCCCGTTACCGGGGCAGCCCGGCTGGTACATCCACTACGGCAGCCATCGCGTCTATTTCAGCCAGGCCCAGCAACCGGTGACGTATTTCCGGGCCTTCTCCACCAACGGCGTTTGCCTGGTGATGTGGCGCACGGCTGAAGAGGTGGAAACCAAGTCGTTCGACCTCTTCCTGCAGGCCGGCGAGACCTGGGTACCGGTAAACAGCGAGCCTATCCCGGCGCAGAATCCTGCCGGGGCCGTTTACCTGCTGGTCAACCGTTTGAGCCACTGGAACCAAAACTATCGCTTCCGGCTGGTGGCCAACACCAGCAGCGGCGCGGAAGCCGTCGAATTCGAGCGCGTGGTCACCGAGCTGGCCTTTAGCAGCCCGCCCGAGCCAATGAGCGGCGGCGTCGTGTTGCGCTGGTTCAGTCGCACGGATGAGACCTACGACCTGCTGGGGACGGCTGATCTCAACCAGCCCTTCCAGGTGCTGCATACCGGCATCGTGGCAACGCCACCCCAATGCGTCCTGACCAACCTCACGACCTGGCCGCAAGGCTATTACTGGTTGCGCCTGGTGCCTTGAGGCCATCGCCCATGGGCCAAAGGGGCTGACGCGGCAGGAAAGTGCGGCGGCCGGTGCAATCGCCTCACCGGCCGCCAAAGTTCACATTGGGCACATCGGCCACAGAAGGCGGCACGGTGAAAAAATCGTGGGGCGGGAAGTGACCGAGGCGTGCCACCAGGCTGCTGGGGAAGGTCTCACACTTGTTGCGATAGTCCCGCACGTTGCCGTTGTAAAAACGGCGCGCAGCCTGGATGCGGTTTTCGGTATTGATCAACTCGCCTTGCAGCTTGAGGAAATGTTGGTCGGCCTTGAGTTGCGGGTAGTTTTCCACCAGCACCAACAGGCGCTTCAGCGCGTCCACCAGCTCGTTTTCGTCGCGCGCCTGGTCGCTCACCGGGCCGTGGTTGGCGGCGCAGCGGTTGCGCAGTTCGATGACCCGCTCCAGAACCTCACGTTCGTGGGCGGCATAGCCCTTGACCGTGGCAACGAGATTCGGAATCAGGTCGTAGCGCCGTTTCAGCTCGGTGTCCACGTTGCTCCAGGACTCAGCGATGTAGTTGCGCAAGCCGATCAGCGTGTTGTACTGGACAATGCCCCAGAGGACCGGAAGCAGAACCAAAAGGACCAGGATCAGTAGAACAGGCATGCTCAGTGGCTCGCGAACAGGTACTCCGGCACGTGGGCGCGCACCGCCAGAAGCCTGTCGAGGTTGGGCTCAATCTCCGCGGCAGTCAGCCGCCGGTCGAACGCCAGCGCCAGGGCGTCCCGCTCGATTTCGATGCTCAGGTCCCGATTGGCCAGCAGGTATTCCATCATCTGAGGATTGCACACATCGTAGGCAAACCGCTTGTCCTTGGATCGCACACAAAACGCCCGAGAAAACTCGGCTGACTCGAAGTCAATATCGTCGAAGCCGAGTGCCTGAGTCAACTTTGATAGCAGGCCCTCGCGGGTAATCCGCAGTTCGGGAAAGTCCCGGGGCAGCAGGAGCAGAAAAAACGAGAAGTAATGATGGTGGGTATGGGAGTGGCCTTTGGAGTCCGTGGAATGGGTCTCGTAGTGAAAGTCGAACACCCGCACCTCGTGTTGGCGATAGCGGCCAGACAGTACGTTAAAAGCATAACGGTTGTCGCCACGGGCAAGGTGGTTGAGAAAACCGTACTGCCGTGCAAGGTCGGCATCCGCCGAAGGGCTAAACTCCAAGCCCAACCTGGCCGCCAAGGCGGCCAACTCTTCGCGTCGCCTCTTGGCCGCCAGCAGGCCGTAGATAATCCCGGCTGCCACCAGCGCCGCAAACAGGAGCGTCAAGACCGCCATAAATCCGCCATTCACTTGCTGTTGCCCGATCCGCGCCCCGGATTGTCTCGTTCAGGCGGTGTCAGAGTGTCGAGCACGGGGCCTACAATGCCAGCCCACAGTTTGTAGCCGGTTTCGTTCAGGTGAAGCCGATCCGGCAGGAATAACTCAGCCCGCGGCTGGCCTTGGGCGTCCAGCATCGGCGTGGCCACATCTACAAACTTCAGCCCCGGCTGACCAGCCATGAATTCCTGGATCAAGCGGTTTGCTGCCTGACCAGCAGCCAGAAATCGCAGACGCGCCGGACTGGGCTTGATGGCCAAATAGATCACGGGCGTGGTCGGCAGGCCTGCACGGACCTTGGAAACGAAAGCGCGGAAGTCTGCCGCCACCTGCTCCGGTGTCTTCCCGGCTGCAATGTCGTTGTCCCCGGCGTAGAGTACGATCAGCCGCGGCTGGTATGGGATCACAATCCGGTCCACAAACGCCACAACATCCGCGAGGTGCGAGCCGCCGAAGCCGCGGTTGAGAATCTTGTGCCGTGGAAACTGGGCCGGGGCATTTGTCCAAAGCCGGATACTGGAGCTGCCCACTAGCAACACGGCACCCCGCGGCGCGGGATTTGTGCGGTCCGCAGCTTCGAAGGCCTGAATGGCCGACTCCCAACGCGCCGGCGTCGGCACCGGTGCGTCTGCTGCCTTTATCAACTCAAACGATCCGACGCCCCAGCACCACACCCCAAAAACCAACGACCAGTAACGCCACCTCGCAATCTGTTTCATGCCGCACGCATGCTCGCAGATAGGCTCGGCGTCGAAAAGTCGCCACTTGCATTTGAAGGCGGAACGGGTGCGCCCGCCCGGGACATCAGGGTGTCTTGGGCGCAACCCCCGGCTTGCAACCATGCCGGTCACCTGCCGGGTTGCTGCTGCCGACCACGGCCGAGAATTGCCCAACCCGCATGGCGCGGCCGCGCCCTCCGACTGGGGAAGCGGGTCGCCTCCGTCAATAGTTGCCGCCAGCCGCCCCAAGCGGTCCTCACCACCGGGCGCATTGCGCAGGCAGCTCCATGGTGGAATCCCGCTGTTGGGGTGCGTTGGGGTGGGCATGAGGGTTGGGAGGCCGGGCGCCGGTTGGGACAACTTGTTCACAGGGCGGCTCGGCAGTCGGCCCGGGCGGTGAACAAGTTTTGCTTGCGCCACCGGGCCGCTGCCCAAGGGCC
>Ga0101944_10005425_pt1 | contig 14517 bp, 10 predicted proteins | sample DewCreD2012metaG_FD_75245 | JGI IMG/M metagenome (GOLD analysis project Ga0101944, IMG submission 75245) | Hot spring sediment bacterial and archeal communities from British Columbia, Canada, to study Microbial Dark Matter (Phase II) - Dewar... ... | reverse complement strand
GTGAATACCACGAACTCCTCCGACCTGGTCTTCGACTTCAACGCGGCGGCGGCGCGGGGCTTGGGAACGCAAGCGCCCCACGACTTTCTGATCCAATCCGCCGAGGCGGTCAACATCATCCCGAGCGTGCGGGTCTTTCAAAACAACCGTAACGCCGAAGCTCGCGGGGATCTGATTCCCGTGCCGGTCGGCATCTCGCCCAACGAGGGGCTGGTCGACATCGTCGCCGATCCGGCGCGCTACCGGCTCTACATCGCCAACTCGGGCTTGAACCGGGTGGAAGTGTTTGACACCCGCAGCAAACAGTTTCTGCCTCCCATTAAGGTCGGTCAACTGCCCCGCGCCCTTGCTCTGACTCCGGACGGCAATACCCTGTTCGTGGCCAACACCGGCGGAGAGTCTATCAGCATCGTAGACCTGAACAAGATGCAGACCGTCGGGCGGGTGAAGTTCCCGCCGATTCCTTTTAACGGCAACTTGGCCATCATTACCCCCAGCGCCATCGCCGCCACCCAGCGGGGTCTGCAAGTGGTGATGTCCAACGGCACCTTGTGGAGCGTCATCGGGGACGAAGCGATCCCCCGGCGCGTCAGCCCGGCGATCCAGACCAACACCGTGCCCGCGCCACGCACCATGACCGCCACCCCCAACGGAGAATACGCGCTGCTGCTGGACGGGCAAGGCTATGCGTACTTGTATGATGCCGCGACAGACGAATATGTGATCCGGCGCCAAGTGGTGACGGCGCCCATCCAGGGCTATTACGGACCCGTCGCCGCCGGACCGCGCGGCCGTTATTACTTGGTGAACGGCTTGGTCCTTAATGAGGCGCTCACTCCGATTCAGTCCGCCGGCACGACGACCGTGGTCACCCCCGGCCGCGGGACCTCCGTGACGCAGACGGTGGTCCGGCCTATTTACACCGTGGCGGCTGCCGGCAACACGACCTTCGCCCGCTTCTCTCTGCCCGCCCGGGCCAACGCCAATGTGCAGGTGACCGAGACGCCCACCGTCGAGGTGGTCGATGTCAACACTGGTCTCCCGGTGGTCACCGCACCCGCGCTCGAAGGACCCATCTCGACGCTGGTGGGCAACCAGCGCATCAACACCATAGCGCGGGCGATGGCCGTCGACAATAACTTGACCACGGCTTACGTGCTGACAAGCACGGGTCTCAGCATCGTTCCGCTCGAGCGCGCGACGCCGCGCGACCGCCCGGCGGTGAATCGCAACGGCATCGTGAATTTCGCCAGCTATCTGCCCAGCTTCGCGCCCAACGGTCTGATCTCGATCTTTGGCACGAACCTCGGGCGCGAGGAGCAAGCGTCCGGCTACCCGCTGCCCACCATCCTGGGCGGAACCTGCGTAACGGCCAACAATACGCCGCTGCCTCTGATGATGGTCTCTCCCGGCCAGATCAATGCTCAGTTGCCGCCCGATTTCACGGCCACTCGCTACTCCATCCTGGTCCGCTCAATCGACAACAAGATCGCGTCTACCCCGCAGAACATCACGCTCACCAAGTACGCTCCCGCCGTGCTGGTGGACGGCGACAGGCAACCCTCCATCTACCACAAGGAGGGCGGCAAGCCCGTCACGCAGAAAGACCCCGCGAAGCGCGACAAGTCCGTGGTCATCTATGCGGTCGGTTTAGGGCCGGTGAAGGGTCCGCGCATTACCGCCGGACGTCCGACGCCCGAAGATCCCATATCGGAGATCGACAACGTCTCGGTGTTCTTCGGAAACCCGCTGTACAAAGAGGCCGCCATGATCGTGGAGTGGGCGGGACTGGTGCCTGGCTTAGTGGGCATTTACCGTGTAGACGTGCGGGTGCCCGGCGCACACATATCCTCGCGTGGCGCGCCTCTTCCGGTCACCATTCGCGTCGGCGGAGTGGACAGTCCCGGCGAGGGGCCCGCGATACCCAAGATCTGGGTGGATTGACCGCCGCCGCGTTCATTGCGGCTCTTTCGAATTTGTGTTGAAGTAGAATCCAGAATCATGTCGAGAGCCGCGATGCTTCGAATTTCTTTTTGCGTCCTTCTGGCTGCGCTTGCGCTGGCCGCCGGGGGCTGCCGGCGCGACCCTAAAGCGGTCAGTGAGCGGTACGTCCAATCGGGGAACAAATACTTCGAGAGGCAAAAGTTCAAAGAAGCCTCTCTCATGTACCGGCAGGCGATCTCCAAGGACCGCAAGAACGGGCAAGCCTACTATCGCCTGGCGTTGACCGAGATGAAATTGGGCCAGTTGCCTGGAGCCTGGCGCTCGCTGCTGCGCGCGGTCGAACTCATTCCCGAAGCCGACCCAGCCAAGTTGGACGCCCGTGTGAAACTGGCCGACCTCTGTCTGTTGGGCTATATGGGCGACCCGCGGCGGCGTCCCAAACATCTGCTCGATGAGGCGCGCAAGCAGGCCGACGAGATTCTGAAGGCGGACCCCAAGGCATTCGCCGGCCTGAGGATCAAAGGCTATCTTGCGCTCGTCGACAACCAGCCGCAAGAAGCCCTCAAGTTCTTCGAGCAGGCTCAAGCGGTGCAGCCCTTTCAGCGCGACGTCGTGCTCACCCTGATTCAGGTGCTGGCCTCGCAGGGCCGCTTCCCGGACGCCGAGCGGCTCGCCAAAGAGACTCTCGAGCGCGACAAGAGCTACGGCCAGATTTACGACATCCTCTACATCGAGTACGTCCGCCGGAAACAAGCCGCCGAAGCCGAGGCGGTGCTGAAAGCCAAAGTCGAGAACAACCCCAAGGACGCCCGCCCGCGGCTACAGTTGGCGGATCATTACGCCCGCGCGCAGCGTCAAGCCGACATGGAGGCGGTGCTGCAACAGATGCTCGACCGCCCCCAGGATTTCCCCATGGCCAACCGCGACGTGGGAGACTTCTATGTCCGCCGCAACCTGTCCGGCCAGGCCTTGCGGTATTACACCGAGGGTGCGCAGAAGGACGCGGCGCACAAGACCGAATACCAGAAGCGCATCGTGGGAGTGCTCGTCCAGCAAGGCAAGCGCGCCGAGGCGGCGCAACTGGTCGATTCCATCCTGAGCGCCAACCCGAAAGACAGCGAGGCGACAGCCATGCGCGCCTCCCTCGTTCTTGACAGCGGGCGCCGCGAATTGGTCGACAAAGCCATTGCGGACCTCCAATCCGTTCTCAGCACTTCTCAGGGCAATCCCGTCGTCCGGTACGACCTTGGACGTGCGTACCTGGCCAAGGGCGACATCGAGCAGGCCAGGATCCAGTTTCAGGACGCCATTAAGCAGCGCGCCGACTTCATCCCCGCCCGGCTCGCCCTGGCGCGCCTGTTGCTCCTGAAAGGCGATTTTACGGGCGCCTTGAACATGGCCAACGAAACCCTTAAGTTCGCCCCCGCCAACATCGCGGCGCGCCTCATGCGCACCAGCGCTCTCGCCGCCTTGGGCGACTCCGCCCAAACTCGCAAAGAATTGGCTGAGATCAACCGCATCTATCCGGGCTCGCGCGAGGCGCAATTCCAGTTGGGAGTGCTGAACCTCCAAGAAAAGAAATACGCCGAGGCCGAAGCGATCTTTTTGAAGCTCCGCGAAGGCCACCCGGAAGACATCCGGCCTTCTCTCGCTCTGGTTGACACCTACCGCGGCCAAGGGCGATCGGCGCAGGCCATGGGCGTGCTGCAATCGGAAATCGCCAAGCAGCCGGAACGCCGGGAATTCCGCCTCAGCCTCGCCGCTCTCGCCGCTCAGTCCGGCGACCACGCCACCGCCATTCGGGAACTCTCGGCGCTCATTCAGCAGAATCCGAAAGACGCCGGCTTGCACGTCCGGCTAGGCGAAACACAGCGCCTGAAGGGCGACTACCGCTCGGCGCTCGAATCCTTCCGGCGGGCGCGCGAGCTTGCGCCGAAGGACCCCGGAGCCAATCTTTACTACGCTCTGATGCTGGAAGCCACCGGCCAGAGCGCGCTGTCCAGACCCATCTATGAGGAGGTGCTCAAGCTTCAGCCGGACAATGCCGTGGCGTTGAACAATCTCGCCTATCTTTTGGCCGAATCCGGACAGGATCTGGATCACGCTTTGACCCTGGCGCAAAGAGCCAAGCAGAGGATGCCGAACGACCCCAACGTGGCCGACACCCTGGGTTGGATCTACATCAAGAAGAACCTCAGCGAACAGGCGGTTCAAATCTACCGCGATCTGGTTCAGAAGAATCCCAATCACGTCACGTGGCGTTACCACCTTGCCATGGCGCTATACCAAAAGGGCGACAAGCTCGCCGCACGGCGCGAACTCGAAACCTGCCTGCGCAACAAACCCACGCGCGAGGAGGAAGCGAAGATTCGCGAACTCATGGCCCGTTTGGGGTAGGAAAGAAGATCGCGCCCGCACTCGGAAGCCCGGCCATGGTTCGGTCACGCTCGCTGCCTTATGTGCTCCCGTTCGCCGTTTTCATCGGCCTGCTCGCTTTGCGCCCGCGCCTGCCCCTGGGCGCCGCCGAGTATCCGGTCTGGCTGATCGTCCTCTCCGCGGCTCTGTTTTACTCGCGCAAGGTGATCAGCCTGCGCTGCGCGCGCCCGTTGAGCAGCGTCCTGCTGGGAGTGGCGGTGTTCGCCATTTGGGTGGCGCCGGATCTCTTGTGGCCCTCTTACCGTTCTCACTGGCTCTTCCAGAACGTGCTGTTCGGTTCCTTGCAGAGCAGTCTGCCGGAAGACATGCGCGGCGCACCCTGGATTCTCGCGCTCCGCTTCGCCCGCGCCGCGCTGCTTGTGCCAGTTTTGGAGGAGCTTTTCTGGCGCGCATGGCTCATGCGGTGGATCATCAATCCGGATTTTGAGAAAGTTCCCTTGGGATCCTATGCCCGCGGCGCTTTCTGGATTACCGCGCTCCTGTTCGCCACCGAGCATGGGCCTTTATGGGATGTTGGCTTGGCGGCGGGAATCGCTTATAACTGGTGGATAGTGAGAACCCGCAGCTTGGGAGATTGTATCCTGGCTCATGGCGTGACGAACGCCTGTCTGTCCGGTTTTGTCATTGCCACCGGGCGTTGGCAATACTGGTAGAGGATGTTGCGGGTTAGAATGTCTTTGGCTGGAATCATTCGCTGTATACAGGGACGCGCGGATTTCGTTACAACGGTTCTTTGGCGTCCGATGGAGGATTCGATATGCTGAACTGCCCGGTTTGCGACGCAGTCCTCGACGTGGAAGAAGACGAACTCGACGAAGGCGACGTGTTGAGTTGCGACGAATGCGGCGCAACCGTCCATGTCGTGGGTGTCGATCCGGTCGAACTCGAACCTGAGGAGGATGAGGAGGAAGAGGAAGACGAGGACTTCGACGAGTTTGATGAGGAGGAGGACGAGGACGAAGAAGAAGACGAAGAGGATTGGCGTTAGAGCGCTCCGCTGGGCAGCCGCCGCTTTCCTGCTTGGCTCGGTTCTGTCAGCGCTTCCCGCCGAGCGGAAGCGCAGCCAGCCGGCGCCGGGCGCCGTGATCGCGGGCACCGTTTTCCGCAACACCGGATTATCGCTTCCGGGCGCCACGATCACTATCACGCCTCTGTCAGGGGCCGAAGCAAAGGCGAAATCGCGCCCCATCCAGGCCGTGAGCGATGCCCGGGGAGAATTTGTGGTGCGCGTGCCCGCCGGTCCAGCCCGGTATCGCGTGGGCGCAGTGGCGCGCGGCTACCAGATGGCGGAGCAAACCATCGAAATCCAAGGGGAAGAGCGCGTGGACCTGACTTTTCTGCTCGAGCCCGCGCCAGGACAAGACAAAAAGGCGGACAAGAAATGACACGACGGATGATGCTCCTCGTTCTTTACTCCGGTCTTCTGGCCGGGGTGGTTTGGGCTCAGAAGGACAAGAAAGAAGACCCTTCGGTCCGCAGCATCGAAGGCACGGTGGTGGACGATTTCGACTCGCCGCTCGAAGGCGCGGTCGTGCAGTTAAAAAACCTCAAGACGCTTCAGGTTCGCTCTTTCATCACCCAGAAGGACGGCAAGTACCACTTCCAGGGGCTGAGCACCAACGTCGATTTCGAAGTCCGCGCCCAGTACAAGGGCAAGACCAGCGGCGCGAAAATTCTCAGCACTTTTGACTCCCGCCGCCGCGCAATCGTCAATCTCAAGGTAGAATTGAAGAAGTGACCGGCCTGCGCCGGTATCTGGGAGGATTTCGATGAAGCATCTGTTGACTGGGGGGCTGCTGTTGTTGGGAGCCAGCCTCGCGTTTGCGCAAACCCTTCAGCCGGGAGCCAAAGCGCCTAGTTTCACTCTGCGCGATGTTTCCGGCAACCCTGTGGACTTCAAGTCGCTCAAGGGCGACATCACCGTGGTGACCTTCGTCGCCACCAAGTGCCCCATTTCGAACGACTACAACCCCCGCATGGACGCCTTGTACAAGGATTACAAAGGCAAGGGGGTGAAGTTCGTTTTTATCAACTCGAACTCAACCGAGCCGGCGGCTGAGGTAGCTGAGCACGCCAAGGCGAATTTCAGCTTCAGCGTTTACAAGGATCCCGACAACGTCGTCGCCGACATGTTCGGGGCGCAGGTGACGCCCGAAGTGTTCGTCTTCGACAAGGACGGGATTCTCCGCTACCATGGCTCCATCGACGACAGCCGCAACGAGTCGAAGGTGACGAGCAAGACCCTGCGCAGCGCCCTCGATGCCATGATCGCCGGCAGCCCGGTTCCCACAGCTCAGACCAAAGCCTTCGGCTGCACGATCAAGCGCTCCAAGAAAACGACGTGAGGCGACTGCTCTTTCTGCTGCTATTTGCGTCCGCCGCGCTGTGGCCTGCCGGCCCAGCGCGGCTGGACCCTTTGGATGAGGCCACGTACCGGCAAGTGGTAGCCTCTTCCAAGGGCAAAGTTCTGCTGGTCAATTTTTGGGCCACCTGGTGCGCCCCTTGCCGCGAGGAGATGCCTTTGCTGGTCAAGCTGGAGGCGGCCTACCGGGAGCGGGGCTTCCGCCTGGTCACCATCTCGGCGGACGAACCGGAGGATGCCCGCCAGGCGCTCGAGTTCCTCCAGAAGATGAAGGTTCCGGCGCCCGCCTACCTCAAACGCGCCGCCAACGACGACAAGTTCATCACCGCCGTCGACGCTCAATGGAGCGGCGCTCTGCCGGCTCTGTTTCTTTACGACAAGACCGGCCGCAAGGTGCGCTCCTTCGTCGGCGAAGCTGATTTCAAAGTTCTCGAATCGGAGATCCGCAAACTGCTGTGAGATTCCTTCTGGCCTTGTTGCCCTTCAGCCTTGCCGCCGCGCAGGGCGCTCCTACGGTGGAAGAAGCCCGCGCCTTTTTGGACCGTGTGGAAGCTGCGCTTTTTGATCTCAGCGCCGAATCGGGGCGCGCCTCCTGGGTTCAGGCCACTTACATCACTTACGACACGGAACTGTTGGCCGCCGCCGCCAGCGAGCGGCTCATTAACGCGACGGTGCGCTTTGCGCAGGAGGCGAAACGCTTCGACGGCGTGACGCTGCCGCCCGATCTGGCGCGCAAGATGAAGCTGCTGAAGCTTTCACTCACCATGGTGACGCCCCGCGACCCCGCCAAGAGCGCCGAACTGACGCGATTGGCCACCGGGCTGGAGAGCGCCTATGGCAAGGGCAAATACTGCCCCGAACCGGGCCGCTGCCTGGACTTGCAGGACATCACCCGCATCAACGCCGAAAGCCGGGATCCCAGGCAGTTGCTCGATCTTTGGCGCGGATGGCGGACGATTTCCCCGCCTATGCGGCAGGATTACCGCCGCTTTGTCGAGTTGTCCAACGAGGGGGCGCGCGAGCTTGGCTTCCGCGACACCGGCGCCATGTGGCGCTCCAAATACGACATGCCGCCCGAGGAATTCGCCCGCGAACTCGACCGCCTCTGGGAGCAGGTCAAGCCGCTCTACGTTTCGCTCCACGCCTATGTGCGCTGGAAGCTGCGCGAAAAGTACGGCGACATCGTCCCCGCCGCGGGTCCCATCCCGGCGCACCTGCTGGGCAACGTATGGGCGCAGAGTTGGGAGAACCTGTACCCCCTGCTAGCCCCCGCGGGCGCCGACCCGGGCTACGACCTCACCAAGATCCTCAAGGAACGCAAGACCGGCCACCTCGCCATGGTCAAATATGGCGAGAACTTTTTCCTCTCTTTGGGCTTCGAACCGCTCCCCAAGACCTTCTGGGAGCGCAGCCTGTTCCTGAAGCCGCGCGACCGCGAAGTGGTGTGTCACGCCAGCGCCTGGAACATCGACAACGTCGACGACCTGCGCATCAAAATGTGCATCGAGCCGACAGCCGAAGATTTCATCACCATCCATCACGAGCTTGGCCACAATTTCTATCAGCGTGCTTACAACAAGCAGCCCATGCTTTTCCGCGACAGCGCCAACGACGGCTTTCACGAAGCCATCGGCGATACCATCGCGCTGTCGATGACGCCGGAATACCTGGTCCAGCTCGGCTTCCTTCCGAGCGCCCCGGATCCCTCGAAAGACACCGGCTTGCTCCTTGCCCGCGCCCTGGAAAAAGTCGCCTTCCTGCCCTTCGGCTTGCTCATCGATCAATGGCGTTGGAAGGTCTTCTCCGGCGAGATTCCGCCGGAGAAGTACAATCAGGCGTGGTGGGACTTGATCCTCAAGTATCAAGGCATCGCCCCGCCCGCCCCGCGTTCGGAAGCCGACTTCGACCCCGGCGCAAAGTATCACGTTCCGGCTAACGTTCCCTACACGCGCTACTTCCTGGCTCACATATTGCAGTTTCAGTTCCATCGCGCCTTGGCGCAGTCTGCCGGGCGCCGCGGTCCTTTGCACCGCTGTTCCATTTACGGAAGCAAGGAAGCGGGCAGGAAATTGATCGCCATGCTCGAAATGGGCCAAAGCCGTCCGTGGCAGGATGCTCTGGAGACGCTCACCGGCCAGCGCCAAATGGACGCCACCGCCATCAACGACTACTTCGCTCCTCTCAAGAAGTGGCTCGACGAGCAAAACCGCGGCAAGCCCGCCGGATGGTGACCGGCGCCCGCGCTCCCGCCTGCGCCGCGCCCGCCATTCGCCCCGCGGCGCTCTACCAGGACAGGCGCAGCCCGAATTGCAGCCGTCTCGCCGGTCCCGCGGTGGTGATCCTCCCGAAACTTGGATTCGTGCTCACGCCCTGCCGGTTGGGAGAGAACGACAGGTTCGGATTATTCAGATTCACATGGTTCAGCGCGTTGAAGGCTTCCGCCCGCACTTCGGTCCGCACCCGTTCCCGCCAGCGGAACGTCTTGAACAGCGACAGGTTCATGGTGAACATTCCCGGACCGCGCGTGTTCGGAAGGCTGCGCGCCACGTTGCCGATGGTCCAGTCCGCCGGGTTGCGGAAAGCATCCGTGTTGAACCAGCGCAGCACGCCGCGCTCTTCCCCGTAAAGCGTCGGGTCGAAGAGCACGTCCGGCCAGTTGATGCCCGTGAGGTTGCTCGCGCCCCGCACCTCCAGGGGATCGCCGGTCTGCATGGTGGTAATCGAATTCAACTGCCAGCCCCGGATGATGCGAGCCTGCCAGCTTCTGGACCGCGACTTTTTCAGAAACGGCAGCTCGTAAACGCTGCTGATGACCAACCGTTGCGAGATGTCGTTCGGATCCAGCCCCCGCTCCAGCCGCCGGTTATACGCCCCGATGCGGAAATCCCCCAACGAATTCGAACCGCCGCCGGCGTTGGACGTGCAATCGTTGATCAGCTTGGAGTTGGTGTAGGAAACCAGGGCGCTCAGCCCGTTTGAGTAGCGCCGCTGCACGGTAAGTTGCAAGGAATGGTACACGCTCGACGCGCCGTGGTTGGCGAACGTCGTTACCGACAAGTAGTCGGGCAGGGGTCTCAAGCTCTGCGAACGCGAAATGGTGCTCGTGTTCAACGTCGTCCCAGGGATCTTCCCGGCGAAGGGATTGGGAACGGAATTCTGAAGCGCGTTGCCGAGCGTGAAGTAGTCCGGATCCAACTGATTGAGGTCGTAGTTGCCGCCGAAAAGCTTGATGCCGCGGTTTCCGGCGTAGCCCGCCGACACCGACCACTTTCCGGCCAGCGCCCGGTCGATGGTGAAGTTCCACTGCAACTGGTAGGGCGCGCGGTTGTAAGGATCCTGAAAGCGCACGCTCAGGCCCCGGTATGCGGTCGGGCCCCCGGACGCCCCAGCCGGCTGGACAATGCGCGGCGGACCTTCGCTGAACAGAAAGGCGCGGAACGGACCCCCTCCGGGCGCCGTAAACGGAGTCGAGGCCGAAAAGCCCAGCGAATTGGATGCGTCCCCCGACGTGTTGCCCGAAAGATCGTTCAGATACAAGACCCCGAACGCGCTCCTCACCGCCGTCTTATTGTCCCTGGTAAGCGCATAGGCGAAGCCGAACCGCGGCCCCCAATTGTTATAGTCTTGCCGCACGAAGTGCCGCGGGCGGTCGAGTCCGGCGTATTGCATCACCCCCCGCAGGCCCGTCTCCGGATTGATCAAGAACGGATCGAAATTCGAATAGCGATTGTGCCGCTCCACCGGTTCGGAAGAGAAGTCATACCGCAAGCCCAGGTTCAGCGTCAGCCGCGGCGTGATTTTCCAGTCGTCCTGCACATAGCTGCCGTTCATCCAGGCGTGAAACGAGAAGGCGGGACGGATGTCCAATGTGCCCCCGCCGACCTCTCCCAACAGAAACGACGCCAGCCCGAAACCCGTCCCCGCCGATTGCTGCGGGTTCGAGGTCAGGGTCGCCGTGAAGCTGAACTGCCCCGACGCATAGCCGCGCGTGAGGTAGTTCAGCCGCACCCAGCGCTGGTCGGTTCCGATTTTAATCTGATGCGCGCCGCGAATGATGGTGAGGCTGTTGGTGAACTGCACGTTGTGCTGCGCCCGCTTGCCGTAGGAAGTCGACCCCGCGCCCAGGGAAAGATATCCGGCGATGTCCACCCGGGGGAACAGGTCCTGCGGAATGATGGGCGGATAGCCCAGCTTCTGCGGCCAGTTGCCGCCCGCGCTGATTTGGCGGAAGTCCAGATGTTGCCGCGTCAAATTGCCGCGGAATTCATTGACCATGCGCGGCGTGAACACCCGCGTGTAGCTCACGATGAAATTGTGGTTGTCCCGCTTGTCGTTGCGCGCAAAAAGCGCCGGATCCGCCGGTCCCATTCCATAACCGCCGCCGCCGCGGTCGTTGCGGTTGCGCGAATAGCGCGCGAACATGCTGTCCTTCGGTCCAAACCGGTGGTCGATCTTGACGTTTAAGGCGCCCTGCACCACCGGCGCCGCCGCCAGCGACAGAAAATTGTTCGTGTTCGTGTAAATATTAATGGGCGGCACATTGGGCTGGGGCATGAATTCCAGCACCCGCATGGCGAGCGGATCCCACCGGTTCGGTGGAATGATGTTACCCGGAATCGGATCGCGCACCCACCCGGAGCCGCTCGGGTTCGCCCGCGTCGTCGCCGGATCGTAAATCGGGATGAACTGGCCCAAGCCGTTCCGTGTCTGGGAAAAGTCGCCCTGCCGCTCCCTCGGCGGAGGGACGGTTCCCCGGTTCAAGCTGCCCGTCTTGTGCCGCCATTGCTCATATCCCACATAAAAAAACGTCCTGCCCGAGCCGCGGTACAACTTGGGCAAAATCACCGGCCCGCCCAGCGTAAGTCCGTACTGGTTGTACCGCAGCATCGGATTGTAGCGCCCCGTTACGGGATCCTTATCCACGGCGAAGAAGTTCCGGGCGTCGAAAAAATCATTTCGCACAAACTCGTACAAGGAACCGTTGATCCGGTTCGAGCCCGACTTGGTCACCACGTTGATGACGCCGCCGCTCGATTGCCCGTACTCGGCCTTCAACCCGTTGGTCTCCACCTTGAATTCGCGCACCGCGTCCGCCTGCGGCACCACGGAGATCTCTCCATGTACCGGCACCGTATTCACGCCCCCGTCGAGCATGATCTGATTTCCGTACACGGGTCCGCCGTTGATCCTCATCTGCGAGAAGCCTTGGTTGGTGATCTCGGCGAAGCCGTCGGCGTCGCGGTCGATCGGCTGCACGCCCGCCACAAGCTGCACCAGGCTGAAAACATGCCGCCCGTTCAAGGGCAGTTGCTCGATGCGCTCCTGCTCCACAACCGCCCCCAGAGCCGAGTCTTCAATGTCGATCCGCGGCACCTCCGCGGTGACGGTCACCGTTTCGGTCACCGTCCCAAGCTCCAGCACAATGTCGAGCCGCATGCGTTGATTCACTTCCAGCAAAATGTTCTTGCGCACGAACTGCTTGAAGCCCTGCGCCGTCGCCGTCAACTCGACTGCGCCGATCGGAATCGCCGGGATGGCGTACGTGCCGTCCTCGGAGCTTTTCGCCCGGAACGTCAAACCCGTGTCCACCTTCCGGGCTACGATGTCCACATTCGGCACGCGCGCGCCGCCCGCGTCCGTCACCGTGCCTGTAATCCCTGCATTCGGCGTCTGCGCCGCAAGCTGAAACGCCGCCAAAATCAAAACTCCGCAAATCGCAAGACCGATCCTGGGCATATCCACCGGCCCTCCTTTCTGCCGCCGGCGCCTGGGTATTCCCGTTCCGGGCGTCATTATTATTCTACACCCGCTGCAAGCTGCCGGCCTCCCCCGGTGGCGCGGCCAATTGGGCAGAACCGGCGAAGAAAGGGGAATCGTGTTCCTGTGCCGGATTTGTCCGTTACAATTGAGTTGACCGATGACGGCGCCGCAGCACTCCGCGTTGGAGGATCAGGAGAAGCGCGACTTTGTGCAGCGGGTCGCCGACTCCGCCGAGTTCCGCAACGCTCCGCGGCTGCGCGAGTTTCTGCTGTTTGTGACCGATCTCGCTCTGTCCGGCCGCGCGGACGAGATATCCGAGCAGCACATTGGCCACGCCGTCTTCCGGCGCCCGCCGGACTACGACACCACCAACGACAACATCGTGCGCGTATCCGCACGGCAACTCCGCGTCAAGCTCAAGGAATACGCGGAGCGTGAAGGGCGCGACGAACCCTGGCTGCTGGACATTCCCAAGGGCGGGTACGTCCCGCTTTTCATACGGCGCGAGCCCGCCGCCACGGCCGAACCGCCGCCGCCGGACGGATCCGGATCCGCCTTGGTGGCGCTGCGCAGGTGGAAGATGGCAGCGGCGGCGCTGGCGATTCTCGCGTCGGCGGCTTTGGCCCTCTTCTGGCATGGGCGATCGGCCTCGGCCGGCCGCGACACAGGCCGTTCGCCGCTGACGAACTTGGTTTTGCGTCCCGGGCAGCGCACCGTGGTGGTGCTTGCGGATTCGTCGATGGTGTTGCTTCACGAGCTGACTGGACACCTACCGACGCCGGACGACTACGCCACCCGCCAGTCGCCGCCGCCTGCCAAAGATCCTTCGCTCGACCCATGGACGCGCAGCGTGGCATCCCAGCAGCTCACCAGCGTGGCTGACGTCGGCTTCGCGGTCCGGCTCATCCGCGCCCGGCCCGATGTCGCCGACCGCATCGACGTGATTCACGCCCGCAATCTCGGACCCCGAAATTTGAAAGAGGGCAACGCGATCATTCTCGGCGGACCGCGCTCCAACCCATGGGCTAAGCTGTTCGAGGAGCGCTTGAATTACCGCTTCGATTTCGCCGGCGCCTCCTCGCGCATCGCCAACGCGCGGCCCCGTCCCGAAGAGGCGGCGTTCTATGAGACCGAGCGGCGCAACAACGCCGTCTATAAGTCGTATGCCCGAATCGCTTTAGTCCCCAACCTCGACGGTTCGGGATGGGTGCTTCTGCTGGCTGGGGCGACGATTGAAGCCACCGAAGCCGCGACCGAGTTCTTTCTGGGGCGGCACTCTGTCGAGCCGCTGGCGCAGGCGCTCGGACGCCATCCTGGCGCGGGTGGCGGTTTCGAGGTCCTGCTGGAAACAACAGCGATCGGCGGGACCGCCCGCAGTTCGCGAATCGTGGGCGCCCGCGCGATCCCGTAGCGCGGCTGTCCGGAGCGGCTGCGCCCTTCCCGCTGCCGCTTCTCGATCGCCCCCCGCAGCCGGGCGACGATCTCCGGACGCTCCAGATACAGGTTCTTCGTTTCGGCGGGGTCCGCAGCCATGTCGTAGAGTTCACCCTCCGGCTCCCCGTAAAAGGTTCGACGGTTCATTGAGTCCAGTTGATGCCTCCGGCAGCCGCTGCGGAAGTGGGTCCCGGTGGATTACCTTTACTGATTCCAAAGGACTTTACCGGTGATTCACAGGTAAGTTCCTTTACTTGGCCGCGGCTCAGCATTATGGTTAAGGTCATGAACCGACGCCAGTTCCTCGCCTCCGCGCTGGCTGCTTATCCGGGCCTTGGCGGCGCCGCGGCCCCTCCCAACCTGCTGATCATTATGACCGACCAGCAGCGCGGGAGCGCTCTGAGTTGCGCCGGAAACAAGACTTTGCAGACACCGAACCTGGACCGCTTGGCGCGCGAGGGAGTGCTGTACCGTAACGCCGTGACCCCCTGCCCGGTTTGCGTTCCGGCCCGCACCAGCATCCTGACCGGCAAGAGCATGCACGGCACCGGCGTAACGGGCAACGACGCCGCGGCCGACTC
>Ga0101944_10005424_pt1 | contig 14521 bp, 9 predicted proteins | sample DewCreD2012metaG_FD_75245 | JGI IMG/M metagenome (GOLD analysis project Ga0101944, IMG submission 75245) | Hot spring sediment bacterial and archeal communities from British Columbia, Canada, to study Microbial Dark Matter (Phase II) - Dewar... ... | reverse complement strand
AAGACGCGCCGGTCAGGCAGAGTAAGACCGCGGAGAGGACCTTCCGGGCCCGGGACGACCACCAGGGAGAGCTGTCCAAGCGCCGCAGACAGTATGGACTTCCACTAGCCTGCCACAGATTCCCGGCGGCCGCCCACAGGGTGACCCACCCACTGCCTAGGAGCCACCCGGCCAACACGTCGCTCATCCAATGCACTCCCAATAAGACCCTCGACATCCCCACTAGGACGACCACTAGCCCGGCCGCGGCCGCCACCCCGCACCTCACCACGCACCTCCTCCCGGACAACGGCCTCAAGAGCAACAAGACCCCTCCTAGAAACACCAGAGCCAAGAAGGCATGCCCGGAAGGCAGACTCCCGGACCCAGGGGGCGCTACCAGCATTTCAGAGAGTGGTGGTCGCTCGCGCTCGAGCGTAACTTTCAGGAGACCCGACAGGCCCTGCGCCGACACCATCGCCGCCGCGAAGACCAGGGCCCGGCCGCGCAGACCTTCCCACACAGTCCGGAGCACCACCGCCCCAGCGGCCACCCCCAGAAAGACGTCGTCGCCCAAGAGAGTGAAGAGCCAGGACACCCGGTTGAGGACCGGAGAACGGATAGCCAGCATTCCCTGCGCGACCCGCTGGTCCAGCCCCTCGAGCGCCCCCCGCTGCACGGACACCACGACCACCACCGCAGCCGCGAAAGCTGCCGCACTCGGGAGCAGGGTCACCCACCACTTAGCCGTCACGCGCTCGTTCAATCGCGCCGCCACACCGCCAGCCGCTCACCTCCCAGGGGCATCACGGGGTAGTCGACCGAAGCCATAGTTCTCTTCTTGGTGGGGTCGTCACGTCCCTCCTTCCCCCGCAGGTCGCTTCTCACCATACCACTGCGGTCCAGGTGCTCGCAGCCTCCGGTATGCGCGCCACGGTTGCGCCCAATCTCACCCGGGTACTAAGCTTGTGCAACGGACTCACCCAGGAAAGGAGGAGTCGTGAAAGACGTTCCCGAGCTTTACGCCGACTTCCGTGCCCGTTTCCCCAAGATAGTGGAGATGAACGAGGCCCTCGGTCATTTCATACATGAGCAGGCCGGTCCCCTGGATGAGAAGACACGGGCCCTGGTGAAACTGGGCATCACGGCTGCCAGCCACCACCAGACGGCACTATCCACGCAGGTGGCCAGAGCCCGCGAAGCAGGCGCGACAGAAGAAGAGATCATGCATGCGCTCCTTCTCGTCATCCCGACCTGCGGGTTCCCCACCTTCATGGAAGCGTACCGCGAATATCAGGCCGGCTAGACGGAGCCGGGGCGGGAAGACCTGTGACCGACGACCCATCGACAGAGCGACCTGCAGAGAGCGAGCCGGGTACAGGCTCAAGGGCAGGCTCAGGGGCCGACTCGGGGACCGACCGGGAGGTAGCCTCGGAGGCCGGGTTCCGCTTCGCGCCAGAGGCGGGGATTGCGCCTGATCTTGAGTCCCAGATTCGCGTGACGGGACTTGCGCTCTACGCCGCCATGCAGCGAGAGGGTGCATGGACGACCGTGTCCTCGTGGGTGGGCGGTCGAGCTCTGCAACGGCGCCTGTTGGCCCAGGCCATGACCGACCCCGAGTTCAAGACCCAGCTTTTCCGCTTCGTCGACGTCTACCCCAGCGTGCGCGACCCCGGCGACCTCGTCCGCCATCTGCGCGCCTACTTCGACGACGGCGCCCTCCTTCCCCGCCCTTTCGATCGCCTAGTCGCCACCGGAACCAGGCGTCTGCCCACCTGGGCCGTAGCCCGACTGACCGAGAGAGGCATGCAGCGGATGGCCGGTGGCCTCATCGCCGGTCGCGACGCGGTAGAAGCTCTACCTACTCTCAAGCGATTGCGTCGCCGCCGGACGGGCTTCACGTTGGACCTCCTGGGAGAAGCCTGCCTCAGCGAGGCGGAAGCTCAGGAGTACTTACGTCGCTATCACGAACTGCTGGACACCTTGCCTGCTAAGGCCGCCCGCTGGTCCCCGGAGCCGGCGATAGACGAGGCACCCTGGGGAACGGAGCCTAGAGTAAATCTGAGCCTCAAGCTTAGCTCTGTTTACTCCCAGTCGGACCCCGCTGATTTTGAAGGCTCTCGCCGGGCTTTGACCGCCGCCCTCAGGCCCCTCTTCCTCAAAGCGAGGGAAGTGGGCGCCTTCCTTTATCTCGATGTAGAACGCTTCGTGCACCGTGACCTCACCTATGCCGTCTTCCGCGACCTGTGCCTCGATCCGGACCTCAGGGACTATCCGCATCTAGGAGTGGCCGTCCAGGCCTACCTGCGCGACAGCGAGCCGACCGTCAGAGGACTCATCCGGTTGGCTGAAGAGCGCGGGACACCCATCACCGTCCGTTTAGTCAAAGGGGCCTACTGGGACTACGAGACCATCCTGGCCGCTCAAGAGCACTGGCCACCGCCGGTCTTCCTGGTCAAGGCGGAGACCGACCACCAGTTCGAGCGGTTGTTGAGGCTCATGGTGTCGGCCTGGCCCTTGGTCCGCGTCGCGGTAGGCACCCACAACCTGCGGAGCATGGCCGCCGCGCTGGTCACCGCCCAGGCGGCTGGGTTGCCCGCGCGCGCAGTGGAGATACAGCTGCTACACGGGATGGCCGACTCCCTCCGGCGGGCCGCGGCCGCCCAAGGCCTGCGTGTGCGAGAGTACGTTCCTGTAGGTGAACTGATCCCCGGCATGGCCTACTTAGTGCGGCGTCTTCTCGAGAACACCGCCAACGAGTCCTGCTTGCGCTTGACCTTCGTGCAGTGTCGGGACCCCGACTCTTTGCTCGCACCCCCGGCAGTGTCTGCGTCAGCTGCTGCTGCCACCGAAAGCCCCCAAGCGGCCGCTGCGGCTGCGCCTGGCGCGGCCCCCGAGAGCGACCTGTCCCCCTTCCAGAACGAGCCGCACGCCGACTTCTCGCGACCCGACACCCGACTGGCCATGCAGCGCGCTTTGGCCACCATCCAAGCGAGCCTCGGTCGAGACTATGGCCTTCTGATAGCCGGTGAGCCCAGGGAGACGGGGCGATATCTCGAATCAGTGAATCCGGCCAGGCCGGCGCAACTGGTGGGCAGAGTCGCGGCCGCCGGTCAGGAGGAGACTGACCAGGCCTTGGCAGCCGCCGTCACAGCCTTCCCGGCCTGGCGTGACACAGCGGCGGCCGACCGCGCAGCTTTGCTCTTCCGCGCGGCCGCTCTGATGCGAGAGCGCCGCTTCGAATTGGCTGCCCTGGAAGTGGTCGAAGCCGGGAAGCCCTGGCGAGAAGCAGACGCCGACGTAACCGAGGCCATAGACTTCCTCGAGTATTACGGCCGGGAGATCGTGCGTCTGAGTCGACCGCGCGCGCTCAGCGATGTGCCTGGTGAAGAAGACCTGTACCTCTATGAACCGCGAGGGGTGGCCGCCGTGATCGCTCCCTGGAACTTCCCTCTCGCTATCCCGGCGGGCATGGTCTCGGCGGCGCTGGCAGCGGGAAACACGGTGGTCTTCAAGCCGGCGGGAGCCACGCCTGTGCTCGGCTACGCCTTGGTCCGCCTTATGCAGGAGGCGGGAGTGCCAGGCGGGGTCCTGAACTTCTTGCCTGGTCATGGCTCGGAGGTGGGGCATCAACTGGTCGGAGACCCCAGGGTGGACCTTATCGCTTTCACCGGGAGCCTGGACACCGGGCTCTCCATCTTGAAGCAAGCAGCGGTGGTCGCCCCCGGACAGCGCAGTCTCAAGAAGGTAGTGGCCGAGCTGGGAGGCAAGAACGCCATCATCGTTGACAGCGACGCCGACCTGGACGCCGCGGTGGAAGGCGTCATAGTCTCGGCATTCCACTACAGTGGGCAGAAGTGCTCGGCCTGCAGCCGGGTGATCGTGCTAGAGCCCATCTACGAACAGTTCCTCAAGCGATTGGTGCCAGCGGCCGCCAGTCTATGCGTCGGCGACCCAGCGGACCCCAGCACGCGGGTGGGGCCGGTGATAAGTGCCGAAGCGCGTGACCGCATCTTGGAGTACATAGCTCGGGGCAAGGAGGAAGCCACGCTGGTCCTGCCGGTCGACGAGCATTCCCAGCCGGAGAGCGCGTCCCACAGCGAGGGTCGCGTGCGGGGCAGCGAGACTGCCGCGGGCGAGGCGGCACCGGGCGAGGTCGCCGCGGGCGAGGCGGCTGCCCCGCCCGCAGACGGGGCTCCCGCGGACGGCTACTTCGTCCGGCCCCATATCTTCGTGGATGTGCCGCCCGAGGCCGTCATCGCCCAAGAGGAGATCTTCGGACCGGTGCTCGCCGTCATGAGAGCCGCCGACTTGGATGAGGCTTTTCGGCTAGCCCTCGGCGTGCACTACGCACTCACCGGAGGTCTTTATTCCCGAAACCCGGCCAATATTCGCCGCGCCTACCGGGAGTTCAGGGTCGGCAACCTGTACATCAACCGTCCCATCACGGGAGCCATGGTCGGTAGACAGCCCTTCGGCGGTTCGCGCATGAGCGGCGTGGGTTCTAAGACTGGGGGGCCCGACTATCTCCTTCAGTTCTTAGAGCCTCGCACCATCACCGAGAACACAGTACGGCGCGGCTTCGCTCCCTGGCGTCAGACATAGCCGTCGAGTCGCCATAGTCCAGCCTGCCTCACGGCGGCGACTGCTTCTTGGTACTCGACGACTGTGAGACGACGACGTAGCTCCTGCCGCACGCAAGTCCCGGCGGCTCCTGCCACCCGGTGTGCCGGCCGGTACTGGTCCATCACGTTGACATAGGTGGCAGGGGATATCTCGGTCGCCAAGAACCGGGCCACCTGCTCCGTGCCTGCCAGCCCACCCGGCAGCACCAGGTGACGGACGAGAAGACCCCGCCGTGCCACCCCGCGCCCGTCCAGTTCTAAATCACCCACCTGGCGATGCATCTCCTTCACGGCCGCGCGGTTGTGCACCACGTAATCTGGCACCCCGGACAACTCTTGGCCCACTGCCTCGGCGGCGTACTTTATATCGGGCATGTAGATGTCGATGACCCCATCAAGCAGCCGTAACGTGGAGAGCGAGTCATAGCCGCCGGTGTTGTAGACCAGCGGGAGCCGCAGCCCCTGGCCGACGGCCAGGGCCAAGGCCTCGAGGATCTGCGGCACGACATGAGAGGGCGAAACCAGGTTGATGTTGTGGCAGCCCAGAGCCTGCAGCTCCAGCATCAAGGCAGCCAGGCGTTCGGCGCTGACCTCCCACCGGAGTGGATGGTCACGGACGTGGGAGGCGGTCTTCCCCGCGGTCAGGGAAGGTTCTGGGTCGCCGGACGGCTGACTGATGTCGTGGTTCTGGCAGAAGAGACAGGCTAGATTGCACCCTGCGAAGAAGATGGTGCCCGAACCGCCGCGCCCCACCAGCGGCGCCTCCTCTCCGAAATGAGGGCCGGCGCTCGCCACCCGGGCCCGTGACCCCGTCCGACACTGGCCCAACTCTCCTGCCAGTCGATCCACCCGGCAGCGTCGCGGGCAGAAGGTGCAGCTTCGTAGACGCATACGCGCTCGCTCAGCCCGCCTTGCCAGCTCGCCCGAGGCATGTAAGGCGAGGTAGGCGGGCCAGGAGGAAGCCGCAGGAGCTGAGGTGTCGGGTGATGCTCCCGGCCCTGCCCAGGTGTCGCCCCGATCCTTCTCCTTCATGTTCTCTCTCACCTCACCGGTTCACCTTAGCACGCCCCGCTTACCGGCGGCCCACCATCGACCCGTCCGGCGACCCTGTTATCTTGCATCCCGAACATATGTTCGTATATAATCAGCCTCTCTAGCGAACAAATGTTCGGAAGAAAGCCGTCCGGATTTGACCGAATATTGCTTTTCTAGAAAATGCAACCAATATTGCAATGAGAGAGCGAGACGATTCATCACCGTTTGGATGTCCCAGCGACCGACGCCCATCCCTCCCGGCGGTGTCGGCAGAAACGAGGCCGGGCCTGATCAGCCACCTCCCGGTGCGACGTATCCCACCCAGTCATGACTATGTCCGTCAGGATTATGCCCGCCAGGATGTACGTCGAGAGGCTGATGATCCCCCCGACAACAAGGCTTGTGCGGCGGCCGAGAAGGCCGACACGGTGACCGAGGAGGTGGCCCGGCGGGCGGCCCGGGAGGTGACCCGGGAGGTGGCTGACGACCAAGCTTCTTCCACAGCCTGCATGGCAGTCCACTCCATTCCACCCTCTCCGCCGGACGCCCTTCCTTTTGTGCATCTGCACGTACACTCGAACTTTTCGTTCCTCGACGGCGGCAGTCGGATCGAAGAACTGGTGGCACGTGCGGCCGAGTCGGGGCAGCCTGCTCTGGCTCTTACCGACCACGACGGTCTTTACGGCGCCGTGCGCTTCGCTAAAGCCTGCGCCAAACACGGCATCAAACCCATCTTCGGAGCCGAGGTGCGGATGGAGTCGCTGTTGAGCGACGAGCAGCCTGCCACTCCGCGCACCGACGATCCTCATCACTTGGTCCTTCTTGCTGAGACACGCGAGGGATACGCCAACCTCTGCCGTCTTCTCTCTACCGCCCACTTGGCCGACCCAGAACGCGAGCGACCACCCCTCGTGACTCTCCGTTCCCTCCGCCGCCATGCCGAAGGGCTCATCTGCCTCACTGGTTGTCGCCACGGCCAGGTGGGCTACTTGGTAGACGCTGGACACGAGCAAGACGCGCGCACCGCCCTCCTTCGACTCCGCCAGCTATTCCCACCCGACCAGCTTGGTCGCCCTCGTCTCTACGTCGAGTTACAGTACTTCGGATACCAGGCTCACCGGGAAGCTTACCCCGGCCAGGACGGCACCCTCGTACTCCGCAAGGCCAGCACCGACCACGGCCGTCTGCGCCACCGTTCTCTCTCCGCCGCTCCTGTGCATATTCTTTCTACTGCAATAAATATTGCAGAACCGGGTCCTCACCCCGGTCTCCCGCGGCACCAGAATCCCGCCGACTTCGACGTCGGCTTTCATCGCGACGGCCGACCGTGGCGTCTCTCCTGCCTTACTTATTGCTTGCGCCTTGCCGCCCTCGCCCGTAGTTGTGACCTACCCCTGGTCCTCACCACCAACGCGCACTATGCACAAGAGTCCGATTTAGCCCTCCATCTGGTATGTCGCGCAGCTGGTCGTGATCAGCCGCTGTCAGGATATCCACCACCTCGGCCCGGAACGAGATGTCTCTACTCTAAGTCGAGACTAGAGAGTTTGCTCAGACAGTTGCTTCATGTGTTGCATAGCGCACGGTCTGCAACAAACGCTGCAAGGCTCAGCGCGCGACCGGCGAGTGACCCCCTGGCCGCCACCTGGGAGATAGCCCAGCGCTGCAACGTAGACCTCGAGCTAGGCGTCTTTCACTTCCCACGTGTGGAACTTCCTGAGGGCGAGACCGCCTACTCGCTCCTGGCCAAACGCTGTTTCCGCGGTATCGCTCGCCGCTACCGACCGGTGCCGCCACGCGCGGTGGAGCTGCTTGAGAAGGAACTCCGCATGATTCAGGAGATGGGTTTCGCCCACTACTTCTTGGTAGTGCATGACATCGTGAGGTGGGCACGGTCCCGCGGCATCGCCTGCAGCGGCCGGGGCTCGGCCGGCAACTCCATCGTCTGCTACGCGCTCGATATCACGGCCAGCGAACCCATCCGCCACCACCTCTTGTTCGAGCGCTTCCTCAACCCCAACCGCCGCGAGATGCCCGACATCGACGTGGACTTTTGCTCCGTACGCCGCGACGAGGTCATCGAGCACATCTATCAGACCTTCGGGGAAGAGAACGTGGCCGTGGTGGCCAATGTCAACACCATGAGCCCTCGCTCGGCAGTGCGCATCGTGGCTGAGGCTCTGGGCTTCTCCCCCAGCGAGATCAACGCCCTGGCCCGCAACGTACCCCGGCACGGAGACGCAGGCCGGATAAGGGAGTACCTGGCCGGAGCCTGGCCGGAGCTGCGCGACTCCCCGCTGCAGGACTCGGCGCGACCCTCGGTGGCTCCCGACGGCACGGTGACGCCCGGCGGCCGCTACTGGCGCTTCCTTGACCTGGTCGAGCGCCTCGACTCCTTCCCTCTTCACCTCGGTACTCATCTGGGGGGTTTCGTCATCGCCGACCGGCCCATCAGCTATTACGCCCCCCTGCAGTGGGCGGCCAAGGGTGTCGTCGTCACTCAGTTCAACAAGGACGACATCGCCGCCTTGGGTCTGGTGAAGATGGACATTCTCGGTCTACGCACTCATTCGGCCGTCTCGGAGTGTGTCCACATCATCCGCCAGCGCACCGGGCGGTGCCTCCGACCCTACGAGCTACCCACAGACGATCCTGCTGCCTACGAGATCATCTCCAACGGGGGCTCCATCGGTCTTTTCCAGCTGGAGTCGGCCGGCCAGCGCAACCTCGCCTCCCGCCTCAAGGAGCGCGACTTCGACGACATCATCGCCGCCATCGCCCTCTACCGGCCCGGGCCGCTCGAAGCCGAGATGATCGGACCGTTCATCGAGCGCCGCTGGGGTCTCGAGCCGGTGACCCTCCCCCACCCCGCCATGGCCAAGGCAGTGGCCGACACCTACGGGGTGATCCTCTACCAGGAACAGGTGCTTCGCATCGCAAGAGACGTGGCTGGGTTCGACCTAGCCGACGCTGACAGCTTGCGCCGGGCAATGACCCGCGACCGCAGCCGCGAAGAGATGGCCAAGATCGGTGAGATGTTCGTCTCTCGCGCCGTGGCCCGGGGCGTGCCTGCCGACGCCGCCCGCGAGGTCTTCCGCCAGCTAGAAGGATTCGCCGCCTATGGCTTCAACAAGAGCCACTCGGTGTGCTTCGCCGTCATCAGCTACGCCACCGCTTGGCTCAAAGCTCATTATCCAGCCGAGTTCCTGTGCGCCGTACTCAATAACCAGCCCATGGGTTTCTACACCCCCCGCACAGTGCTGAACGACGCCCGCCGCTTCGGGCTTGAGGTGCGGCCGCTCGACATCAATCTGTCGGGGCGAGGGTTCACGGTGGAAGATGCAGTGCCGCCTGACCCGTGGGCTGGCTGGAATGACGGGGTGGCAACCCCCTACGACCCCTTCGCCCAGGCCTGGACCGCCAAGCACGGCTGGGGGCTGACTGAGGCCGACCTGGCAGAGCTGGCCACCGAGCAGGAGGGAGAAGCCCTACAGGTGGCGGTGGAGCAGACACGTGGAGCTGACGATCACGGTCGGGAAGAGGCTGAATCCGGCGCTGTTCTGACCGGCAACCTCGCCCCGCGGGCTGCCAGCCTGGCCCCCGACGGTGAGCCACACCTGGGCGGGGCGGCGCCCCTCCGGGGCGCCGCCCCCCACCCCGGCGACCCGCTTCTCCCCCGCGCTCCCCAGGCCCGCGGCGGTGTGGCGCCCGGTACCTGTCTAGTCCCCTGCGGCGGCCTCGCTCCCGACGCCGCCCGGGCGCTGCGGGTGGGTTTCAGCTATCTCAAGGAGATGAGCGAGCGCGCCCTCAAGCGCATAGAAGAAGAGCGCCGCCACGGACCCTTCGAGAGCTTCGAAGACTTCTACCTGCGCACCCGGGTGGAGTATCCGGTAGCCGAGAACCTCATCCGGGTGATGGACTGGACCTGGCTCTATCAGCATTACACGGGCAAGCAGCGCGAGCGCTACGGCAACCGCGACGTGGCCATCTGCCCCTCCGACGTTTTCAAGTGCAAGGACGAGATGGTGGGCATCGCCGCGGCCACCGAAGCTCAGTATGCCGGCCTGTGCAAGGCCATGGGCAAGCCCGAGCTGGCCACCGATCCTCGTTTCTCGACGCACTTGAGCCGCCTGCAGGAAGAAAACGCCCTGGCATTGCTCGAGATCATTCGCCGGTGGGCTGAAGGCAAGACCTATGGCGAGATCGATGCGCTGGCCTGCCAGTATGGTTTCGGCGCCCACAAGGTGTGCAACGGCAAAGACCATTTCCATGATGAGCATCTCATCAGGCGGAATTTCACCTACACGGTCCACGATCCCATTTATGGGGAAGTCGTGGAGGAGGGCATCGTGCCCAAGATGTCCGAGACCCCGGGGCGCATCAAATGGGTGGGCAAGCCCGTGGGGTTCGACAATGAATATGTGCTCAAGCGTTTCCTCGGGATGAAGACGGACCGGATCAAGGGCCTGAAAGAGCGCAATATCATCGGCAAGTGGGTGGACACGCCTCCCGGCAGGCGGCCTCCCGAGGGCTGGGATGGAAAGCGGGGAGTCATCCTGGCCTGACGATCGACCATGATGAGCCAGGGGTTGACCAGCCATCCGGCGGGCGGCGGGTCATCCGGCTGGTTTCTGCTCGGCGGGAAAAGCGGAAATGTGCTCGGATTCCGAAAAGAATCATCGCGATATCTAGGGAGGAAGATTCATGTCGCATCACGATAAAGAGAAGGTCTGGGGGGATTGGATCAAGGAACTGGACGATCCGGCCAACAACCGACACAAGCCCGAGGCCCTGGATCACATCACGGTCCTGGACTGCAGCGTGGCCAATATGGCCGGTTCTTTCGCGACCTCGATCCTCGGTGAGCTTGGCGCGGAAGTGATCCGGGTGGAACCCCCCGAGGGAGATCCGGCGAGAACGTACACGCCCTGGGGGTACATGCACATGGAAACCGGGCTCGGCTATCTCAACGAGGGTCGCAACAAGTTTCACGTGACCCTGAGCCTGGAGAAGCCCGAGGGCAGGGAAATCCTGCGAAAACTGGCCAAGAGGTCCGATGTGCTGGTGGAGACATTCCTTCCGGGAGTCATGGACGAGTGGGGAATCGGGTACCGGCAGCTCAGCGTGGAGAATCCCGGTCTCATCTATTGTGCTCTCTACACTTACGGTCAGTTCGGACCCAAGGCCGGCTGCGGCAAGGCCGACGTGGATGTGGTCAATCAGGTTTATTCGGGCGTCACCTCGGTGACCGGCGAGCCGCCTGAAGACCCTGAAAATCCCAGGCCTTCGGAAGTGCCGACCAAGCAGGGCAACTGGATGGGCTGGTATGCCGGAGGCGCCTGGGCCGCCGTGGCCATTATGGCGGCTCTGCACTATCGCATCAAGAGCCTCAAGGGGCAGTTCATCGACGTATCCTCGGCGGAAGCTTTCGGCCGCTGCATCAACTACGGACTCACGTATTACCAGGACAGGCAGGAGACCATCCCGCGGGTGGGCAACTACGATGTGGGCGTCTTCCCGTACACTTACTTCAAGTGCAAGGACGGATTCGCCTTCCTTTCGGGCTTCTCGGACATCAACTGGAAGGCGCTGTGCACCATTCTGAACCGCCCGGACCTGCGGGAGCAGTTCCCCACCATTTTCGATCGCCTGAACATCGACAACATGAAGGTCATGTACAAGGAGATCTCGAAATGGACCGAAACCCACACCTACGATGAGATCTACGATGCCGTCATGGACTACAACAAGAACATCGGCGAGGGCATCGTGGTTCCGGGGCGCATTTCGGCCCCCATGGAGACGTTCAAGGCCGAGAACTGGTGGGCGAGAATGTGCTTCGAGGCCATTAACGACCCACACTACAAGGAAATGACGGTAGCCAACCAAGCCTGGAAGATGACGGAGTCCCCTCCGCGGATCAAATGGATCTGCCGGCCGGTGGGCAGCGACAACGAGCACGTCTATAATCTGAAGCTCGGTCTCGGGCCCGCGCAGCTGGATGAGATGAAGGCGAAGGGTATCATCTAGCCGGTGGGGGAGGGGAGCCTTCCCGCGCTTCCGGCTGAATGGAAAAAACGCGCCCACCCTCGGGCTTTGGGACTTGGGTTCCCAATGCCTGGGGTGGGCGTTCCTCTTGCCGGCGATTCCCGTCGGGGCAAGCCTTCGGGCGCCCACCGGCTTGATATCCTTTGGAGTCAGAAGTACTTGGATTCCATCGACTTTATGCAGATTTCTCTCTCGTGTCAGCAAGCAGCTGCAACCGCGCAAAACCTTCCATTCTCTTTCATTATACTGGTTGAGGCTGAAAACCGTCGTTTTTGAATTCAGGCCACGACGCCGGCCACTCATCATTGCGGGCGGCGGAATGCCCTGTGCGATGACGCTGCAGACCACTCTCAGTTTTTCAACTCTCTATTGGAAGTTTTGCGGGGAAACGAGCTTGACTGTCGGAAAGTATGATTTGTACCTTCTTGTGTCTCGGGTAAGCAGTTCGAGCTTTTCTACAGCGGCATGGGCTCCGACAAAGAAATCAGGGAGAGGCGCAACTTTGATTCCTTTTCGTCTCCGATACTCGACGAACACTTTGGCGGCTAGAAAGAGCGCTTCCTTGGGGATCTGAAGCATCCGAACACCAGCGCCGATGATCGCTGCTTCCAATTCTTCAATGCGCTCGAATCCTACCGAGACCTCGGCATAAATGATCGGGCTGATGCAGAGGGCATGTGTTGCACTGTACCTTTCGAGCATTGCCTCAGACCATTGTGCCCATACGGGATCATCCTCAAAAATATCGAGTAATACGTTGGAATCAACGAGGATGCCTCTCAATCCGTGCCTCTCGTCATCGCCATGATTTCATCAGTTGTCATTTTGACCGTAGCAACACCTCGAAGCGCTCTAAATCTCTTCTCCAAACGATTGCCGCTCTTCTTCAGGAGGTAAACACGGTCACCGTCTTCCACAAAATCCACCTCACTGTTCGGTGCAATTCCAAGTTTTTCGCGAATGCGCTGTGGTATGGTTACCTGTCCCTTTGTTGTGACACGCACCGATTCTCTCCTTTCGAGTAATATTCTTACTGGTAAAAATATTACTTTGTTTAGAACACTTTGCCAAGGGCTTCGGATGTGGTGCATTCATTAATCGACGTTATTTGGAAAAGACCACATTGCCACAAGCGGCTTAAATATACTGATTTCCGAGCTCTGTGATGAGCTTCTCGATGTCCCCGCCCGTCGAGGACGCGAGGTCGCGCCTCGCCATCTGCAGACGTCGTCGCATCAAGGGGGCATTCAAATCATCGAGCGACCTCAAAGCCCCTCCACGGCGTCCAAGGCGAAACAGGAGTCTCTCCTCCGTGGGCAGCGCCAGGTAGCGGTCGATCACGGCGAGCATCGCATCTTTATCGTCCGGCAATTTTCCGGTCACATCTTCGAGAAGGTTCATGATGTGATCCGAGGTGAGCACGCTGCGGGTGGGATGAAGGTTCTCCACGAGGAGGCGGATTTCCTCCACGGTCTCGTCGTCGGTGAGGGGAACGAATCGTCCTGCCTCGACGTCGGCGTGCAGGGGGACGTGGGGGGGGATGCGGAGACTCCTCAGCCGGATGAAGTGGGGGTCCACCTCGTTCAGGACCCGCGCCGTTTCCAGGGCGTGCTCGCGCCACCATTGCTTTCCGCCCAGCCCCGGCATCACGTATTCGGAAAGGGTCATGCCGGCCTCGATGACCCGGCGGCCGGCCTCGACGTGCTGAGCCGCCGCGGTCCCTTTGCGAACGAAGGCGAGGACGGCATCCGAGCCGCTCTCGAGGCCGATGTGGATGCGGTCGAGGCCCGCTTCCCGGACAGCTTTCAATTCCTCGAGGGTTTTGCGGGACAGCGTGCTGCTGCGGGCGTACGATGTGATTCGCTGAACGTTGGGAATGCGTTCCCTGAGGTGCAGGAGGGCCTTGACGAGGACATCGGTTTCCAGCACCAGGCTGTTGGCGTCCTGGATGAACACCGTGCCCTTGCCCGCCATGGCCCACAGGACGACATGCCGGGCCTGGTCGCTCAGGGAAGGGTCAGTCAATGCGGCCCCGGCCACCTCCCGGGTCAGGCGGCCGCCATATCCCATTCTGAAGGACAGGGTGTTCAGGTGTTCCAGTACGCTTGCGGCGGCATCGATGTCCCCCGTGATCTCCGCGAGGGATCGGCGACTGAACGGCTGGCCTTTGTAGACGGGGCAGAAGGTGCAGCGGTTCCACGGGCAGTTGCGTGTGAATCGCATCAACAGGCTTCCCGCCTCGCTCGGAGGCCGAATGGGCCCCTGTTCGAATCTCATGGGTGATCTCTCTTTCTATCTTTGCACGTATCAAAGGGCTTTCGGGTCCAGACAGGGATTGTAATATCCGATGCGCAGGTCGGGGAACTGGTTTCTTATCCTTTCCATGAGCCCCCTGATGCCCATGGCCTTTCCGCCCGGAGGGACGCCGATCTCCCGAAGGACCCATTCGGGATCGATATTCAGGTTGCGCATCTGGATGAGATCGACCCGGGTCTCCTGGATGAAGCGGCGCAAGGCCGTCCACTCGCCCTCCTCGTCGGTGAACCCCGGCAGGACGAAGTAGTTGATGGACGCAAAACCGCCGTGGGCCTTTACGGTGTGAATCGAGCGGATGACGTCCTGAAACTCGTAGCCGCGGGGGCGGAAGTAAGCGCCGTAGAATTCCGGCCGGCAGCTGTTGAGGCTCACCCGAATGCTGTCGAGACCCGCGCGGCACAATCGATCCACAACTTCCGGCCTGCTGCCGTTGGTGTTGAGATGGATGGTTCCGCGCGTGGTGGATTGTCTCATGGACCTTATGGATTCGGCCAGAACCCCCGCCTGAAGGAGCGGCT
>Ga0101944_10005423_pt1 | contig 14521 bp, 12 predicted proteins | sample DewCreD2012metaG_FD_75245 | JGI IMG/M metagenome (GOLD analysis project Ga0101944, IMG submission 75245) | Hot spring sediment bacterial and archeal communities from British Columbia, Canada, to study Microbial Dark Matter (Phase II) - Dewar... ... | reverse complement strand
GGGCTACAGAGCGGCAAGAGCTCCGCGGCGGTGGGCGAGGCCACCACCTCCGCCGTCGTGACCGGCATCGTGCTCGTCATCTGCGCCTGCGGCGTGTTCGCCGTGGCGTTCTACCTGCTGGGCATCTGACGTGACGGCGCCCGCGATCGACCCCGACGCCCACATCACGGTCCGCGGCCTCACGATGGCGTACGGCGACTTCGTCCTCATGCGCGACCTGGACTTCACCGTCCGGCGGAACGACGTCTTCGTCATCATGGGCGGCAGCGGCAGCGGGAAGAGCACGCTGCTGCGCCACATGCTGGGCCTGATCGAGCCGGCGAAGGGCGAGATCTTCCACGGCACGGAGAGCTTCACCCGCGCGGCGCCCGAGGAGCGCGAGCGGATGCTCAGGCGCTGCGGAGTCCTCTACCAGAGCGGCGCCCTCTGGACCTCCATGACGCTCGCCGACAACGTCGCCCTCCCGCTCGAGGAGTTCACGGACCTTTCCCCGGCGGAGGTGCGCGAGGTGGCCGAGCTCAAGCTGGCGCTCGTGGGCCTCCGCGGCTTCGAGGACTTCTACCCGTCGCAGCTGAGCGGCGGCATGCAGAAGCGTGCCGGCCTGGCGCGCGCCATGGCGCTCGATCCGGAGATCCTGTTCTTCGACGAGCCCTCGGCGGGCCTCGACCCGATCAGCTCCCTCGAGATCGACGAGCTCCTCCTCGACCTCAACCGGGCGCAGGGCGGGAGCTTCGTCGTCATCGAGCACAACATGAAAGCGGTCATGAGCCTTTGCGACCGCATCGTGGCCATCAGCTACGGTCGGAAGCTGGCCGAGGGGTCGCCTCAAGAGATCGCGGCTGATCCGCTGGTGATAGAGGCTTACCTGGGAGCCGAGGACGATGTTGCTTGAGGTCAAGGATCTTTGGGTGCGCTATGGCGGCGCGGAGGTGCTCAAAGGAGTGTCGCTGGAGGTGGAGGAGGGTTCGGTCGTCAGCCTCTTGGGTGCGAACGGAGCCGGCAAGTCGACCACTCTGCGCGCGATCACCGGACTGGTGGTCCCCTCCTCAGGCGAGATCTGGTTCGACGGTGAGCGCATCGATGGTGAGTCTCCGGCGAGGATCGTGTCGCGCGGGATCCGGCACGTCCTGGAGGGCAGGGGTCTGTTCCCCTACATGTCGGTCCTTGAGAACCTCAAAGTGGGTGCGTACTTGGTGAAGGACAAAGCGCAAGTCCAAAGGGCTTTGGAGGACATCTTCACCCACTTCCCAGTACTCAAGGAACGGCGGAATCAACAGGCCAGGACCCTGAGTGGCGGCGAACAGCAGATGCTCACGATCGCGCGCGCCCTGATGGGTTGTCCGCGGCTCCTGCTGCTGGATGAGCCTTCCTTGGGGCTTTCTCCGATGATGGTCCGTGAGATCGGGAAGATGATCCGGAACGTCCACGAGCGCGGAGTGACAGTGCTCCTGGTCGAGCAGAACACTCGCTTGGCCCTGGACGTGGCAGACACCTGCTATGTGCTAGAGACCGGGAGCGTAGCGGCTTGCGGTCTGACCAGAGAACTGATGAAGAGCGACCTGGTGAGAAGAGCCTATCTAGGGCTTTAAGGCGGGGCGGGCGAGAGGAAAGCCTATGGACATCGGCGTCCAGGATGTAGTGCAGAGCATCATCAACGGGCTGTGCATGGGGGGCACGTACGTACTTATAGGGCTTGGCCTCACGCTCATCCTGGGCATCATGAATATCTTACAGTTCGCGCACGGCGAGGTGTACATGATCGGTGCCTTCACCGTGTACTTCCTCTGTGTATTGCAAGGCCTCAATCTTTATCTTGCCGTACTTATCAGTATGGTCACCACTGCCGTTCTGGGCTTAATCCTGGAAAGGGTGTTTCTTAGACCGCTCAAAGGCAGATTCCTATCTTACGTCTGTGTCACCACCGGTTTAAGCCTAATATTGCAGACGGTCGTAATGCTCATGTTCAGTAAGGGCACCAAACAGCTGCCCTCACTTTGGAAGGGTTCCTTCGATTTAGCAGGGGTGTTCATCTCTAGAGAGAGGGTCATAGCCATAGTCATGGCCTTACTCCTTACCCTAGCCTTGTACACGTTCTTGAAGCGGACGAAGTATGGGCTGGCCATGATCGCTTCTGCGCAACACCGCGAAGGGGCCCTCATGCAGGGCATCAATCCCAACGTGATGTCGGCCATGGTCGTGGCCATAGGCAGTGGCCTGGCCGCGGTCGGGGGAGCCCTAGGGGGCAGCATCTTCAACCTGGACCCCTACATGGGCGGTCTGGCCTTCATGAAGGGCATCACACTCATCGTGATCGGGGGCTTGGGCAGCATTCCGGGCGCGGTGGCAGGCGGCCTCATTCTGGGCATTGTGGAGAGCGTGCTCGCGCTCTTCTTCGGCTCGCAGATGGGCATCATCCTCCCACTGGTGTTGGTGATCGTCTTCCTCATCTTCCGCCCGAAGGGGCTCTTCGGCCATGACTGAACGGACTCCCAGTTTTTCCAGGTCCAAGGGGCTCAAGCCCGCTGTCGTAGGGGTGGTGTTCCTGCTTATCCTCGCGCTGCCCTGGATGCTACGCGCCGGTCTGGGGGCAGGGAAAGGCACCTACTGGACCCATATCTTTATTCTCATCGCCGTCATGATCTTGGCCGCCAGCAGTATGCGCGCCATTTTCCGTACCGGCGAGATGTCTCTGGGCACGGCAGGTTTCATGTTGGTGGGGGGATACGCAGCGGCGCTACTTACCACCAAGGGGGGACTGTCGCCGTGGCTGACGATCTTCTTGGGCGGTCTAGTGGCGGCAGGGATCGCGGCTCTGGTGGCCTATCCCTTCTTCCGGGTGAAGGGCATCTACTTTGTTATCTGCACACTTCTCCTAGGATTCATCCTCTTGTACCTGGCGGGCTACCTTGACTGGCTCACGGGAGGCTGGCAGGGATTCCAGTTCTATGGCGTGTCGCCCAAGATAACCATCGGTTCGCACACCATCACTTTCGGCACTAAGACCAACCTCGAGTACTACTACCTGATGGTGGTGGTGGTCGGCTTGTGTCTCTTCATCCTCTACCGGATGGAACACTCCCGGGTCGGTCTGGTGTGGAGGTCGATTCGAGAGGCCGACGAGCTCGCCAAGTCGGTAGGGGTGAACGTGACGGCTCACAAAATGTTCATCTTCATCGTCGCCTGCTTCTTCACCGGGCTTGCCGGCGGGCTCTACGCGTTCCACGTGCACGCCCTGTCGCCCACCAGTACGCCGGCCAACGTCTTCCATTTCTTCACCTCCATCTACTGCCTGCTGTACATGGTGGTGGGCGGCGCGGAGAGCTTCTTCGGTCCTCTCATCGGTACCACCGTGTTCATGGTGCTTCGTGAGCTGGGACGGGAGGTAGATGAGTATTGGCCGTTGATAGCGGGGGCTGTGCTCATCGTCATCGTGTTCTTCATGCCTCGCGGGCTGGTCGCACTGCCCGACTACGTCCCCGCTTGGTATCGCACCGTTCGCAGATTACTTCGAGGTAAGGAGGTGGGCAGAAAGACAGATTGAGAGCTCGCGGTCACGAGTGAGCAGTCTGGAACGAAGGAGGGAGGGTCCAAGTGAAAACGAGAGGACTTGCCATCCTGCTGGCCTTGGTCTTGGTGGTCGGCCTTGTGCCAGTCCTGGCGGTCGCGTGCGCGGAAGAAGAGACGACGACCACAGCAGCTCCCAGCACCGCGACTTCAGCAGCCGGTGAAGTTAAGGAACTGGTCATAGGCGGAGATGCCTTCCTCACCGGCCCAGCAGCGGCAGGTGGCATGGCATGTAAGAGAGGATGGGAGCTGGCCACCGCCAAGATCAATGATGCCGGCGGTCTCAAGATCGGAAACGACACTTACAAGATCAAACTGGTCGTAGAGGATGACGCGATGAGCGTCGATCAGGCAGCCACGGCCGTGCAGAAGATGATCCAGCAAGACGGAGCCAAGTTCATCATGGGCCCGCTGGTGGACGCTTTCAAGAACGTCATCTACCCCATCTGCGCGGAAGCGGGCGTGATGCTCGCCAACGTGGACACCTGCAACGCTTCGGCGAAGATCAAGTACGAGGGCAACACCGATATTTCGCCGGAGAAGCCGCTTTTCGCTCGGTTCCACTGGGCGAACGACGAGATGATCCCGCACCTACTTGACTACCTCAACGAGAAGTATCCGCAGGCCAAGAAGATCGCCGTGTGTGGGGTCACCGAGGCCTGCACTGTGGCCCTGTTTGACTGGCTGGGCCAGTATCTTCCCTCGCGAGGGCTGGAAAGGGTAGGCCAGCTGGAGCAGATGGCGCCCGACACCGCGGACTATAACCCGCCGGTGCAGCGGCTACTCTCGGCCAAACCGGACGCCATCCTCGTCGCTGTGTCCACCCCGACCACCTGGGGCTTCGTCACCAAAGCGGCTAGGGAGCAGGGTTTCAAGGGGCCGGTGATGTGCGCGACCCATCTCGATGTCGAGTTCGCTAACACCATCGCTGGTGGCGGCAACACTGATATGTTCGGCGCAGGTGTGTGTCTGTCCGACCTAGAGGCTCTGCCCCAAGAGATGAAGGATGCGCACGCTGAGTACCAAGCTAAGGGCTACCCGGCCCAAGACGAGATAGCCGACGTCTATCTTGTGGGCTACAACGGGCTGTGGGTGCTGCTTCAGGCCATTGAGAAAGCTCAGAGCGTGGACCCGAAGGTGGTCTACGAGGCGTATCAGAAGATGACCCAACCGGGCAGCTTCAAGACGCTCTGGGGTGAGGGCGCATATGTCGGTGGCCTGGAGTCCACCGGGGTCAACGCCGTGCTGAACGAGCCTTACTGGATCAATGCCATCGGGCCGGACGGTGTGGCCAAGAACGTGAAGCAGATCTTCGTAAAGGTCCCGTGAGGCCACACTAAGCCGTGCCAGTCCCGTGCGTGCCACTGAACAGTACCGGCCCCGGGGGGCCACCCAGGGGTGTCGCTAGGACGGGAGCAGCGGAAAAGAAAGCCCGGCGGCCGTAAGGCCGCCGGGCCCACAGCGGGGTGGCTGTCTAGAGGATGGAAAGGTAGCGATCGATCTCGTAAGGCGTGACCAGGGCCTTATAGTCGTTCCACTCCTGCCACTTGTTGCGGATAAGGTAGTCGCAGACGTGGTCGCCCAGGGCCTCCCGCACGAAGCTCGACTTCTCGAATTCCAGCAGCGCCTGGTACAGGTCTTCCGGCAACGAATCGATGCCAGCCTCTGCTCGTTCGGCGTCGCTCATCTCGTAGATGTTGTTCGCAGCTTCGGGCGGCAACTCCAGGCCTTTCTCGATACCGTCAAGGCCGGCGGCCAGCATGGCGGCGAAAGCCAGATATGGGTTGCAGGCTGGGTCGGGGTTGCGCAGCTCCACGCGGGTGGCCGCTTCTTTACCCGGCTTGTAAAGCGGGACTCTTACCATCGCTGAGCGATTGCGACGCGACCAGCAGATGTAGACCGGGGCCTCATAACCAGGGACGAGTCGCTTGTAGGAGTTGACCCACTGGTTGGTCACCAGAGCGATCTCCTTGATGTGGGCCAGGAGCCCGGCCACATAGGACTTGCCGACCGCCGACAGGTGGCACTGGTCTTCGGGGTCGAAAAAGGCGTTGCGGTCGCCTTTGAAAAGCGACTGGTGGACGTGCATGCCCGAACCGTTGACCCCGAACATGGGCTTGGGCATGAAAGTCGCATAAACGCCGTGAGCAGCCGCGATCTCCTTGACGGTCAGCCGATAGGTCATGACCTGGTCGGCCATAGTGAGGACGTCCTTGTAACGCAGGTCTATCTCGTGCTGGGAGGGAGCCACCTCGTGGTGAGAGTACTCCACCTGGATGCCCATCGCCTGTAGCGCATTGATCGTGTCGCGACGCAGGTCGCTTCCCGCGTCCAGCGTGGTGAGGTCGAAGTACCCGCCATGGTCGAGCACTTCCGTCCCGCAACTATCCCGGAAGTAGAAGAACTCGAGCTCTGGACCGACGTACATGGTGTAACCCATGGCCTTGGCCTTGTCCACCACCTTGCGTAGTACGTAGCGAGGGTCACCGGCGAAGGGCTGACCGTCGGGCAGCTTGATGTCGCAGAACATGCGGGCAGTGCCACCGGCGCCCGCTCGCCAGGGGAGGAGAGTGAAGGTGGTGGGGTCCGGCCACGCCACCATGTCAGATTCCTGGATGCGGGCGAAACCCTCGATGGAGGAGCCGTCGAAGCCCATCCCTTCATCGAAGGCGCCTTCCAGCTCGGCCGGAGTGACGGCGAAGCTCTTCAGGAAGCCTAGAACGTCGGTGAACCAAAGACGGATGAACTTGATCTGTTTCTCCTCGACGATCCTAAGGACGTCCTCCTTGGTCAGTTTCTCCCCCATGAGCGGCTCCTTTCCATTCGCTGGTGGGACGAACATCTCTCAGTAGGCGTATAGCCTGCCGTACGGCCGTGAAGTATACGGATAGACCTTGACGAACGGCCGCGCCAGGACCTCGTTCTCGTCTATCCCCATGACTCTACAGTAGTCTTCGATTATCTGCCGGATACGGAGCTCGTCCTCAGGTGCAGGCGCCTGAAGGCGAACCTCCTTGCCCAACTGATGGGCGGCCACCTCGCCCCGGATGTACATGACCCCCGCGTGCATGCCGGTGCCCACGTAAGATCCCACGACGGCCTGCTCGTTTTGGCCCAAGCCCAGAACGACCAGCTCTCCTCCGGCCATATATTCGCCCAGGAAGTCCCGGGCGCTTCCGCCGATGACGATAAGGGGGTGGCTGTCGCCGAAGGCCTTCATGTGAATGCCCACCCGATAGCCGACGTCACCGCGCACGTATACGGAACCCCCTCGCATCCCATAACCGAGCACATCGCCCGCGTTTCCGTTGATGACCACCAGTCCGGAGTTCATGGTGTTGGCCACGCCGTCTTGGGCGTTGTCGTTGACGACCAGAGTGGGGCCGTTCATAAAGGCGGCCAAATCGTTACCAGGTACGCCGTTGACGATGACCGTGACTCCTCGGAAAGCCAGTCCCGTGCCGATGTAGCGTTGACCAAGCACGTTATTGAGCACTATCTCGCGGGCGCCGCGCTCGATCTCCTCGCGAATCTGTTCGTTCAGCGTCTTGTAGTAGATACCTCGCGCGTCGATGGCTACGCGGGCGCCCTGGCGGGAGGTGGCGCCACGCAAGGTACCAGGCTGCCCCGCCGTGAGGCGGGCTGGCTCGATGCCGGTCGGGCCTCTGCGGGCCGGGCCGGTCGGCACCTTGCGGACCGCCGCCGAGTCGGGGGTGGGGGATGACTGTTCACGTCCATTCATGATCCGGCCGCCTTCACTCCGAGGACGTCCAGCACGGTCTGGTCAAGGCCCAGTCCTCTCAGGCGCTCGCGGCTACCACGTAGACTCTCGATGGCGTTGACCCCAAGCGCACCCAGGACTTCTGCGATCTCATGCGTCCAAGCCCGGACCAAGTTGACTACCTGGGAGGCACCCCATTCGGGATCCAGCCGCCGCGTGAGTTCCGGCCGCTGGGTACAGATGCCCCAGGAGCAACAGCCGGTGTGGCATTTCTGGCAAACATGGCAGCCCAGGGCCACCAGAGCCACTGTGCCTATGGCGCAGGCGTCGGCACCCAGGGCGATAGCTTTCACCACGTCGGCTGAACTGCGGATACCACCTGCGGCCACGATGGAGGCGCGGTTGCGTATGCCTTCGTCACGGAGGCGCTGGTCGACAGTGGCCACCGCGATCTCGATGGGCAGACCCACGTGGTCGCGGATGATAGTGGGGGAAGCCCCGGTACCGCCACGGAACCCGTCCAGGTAGACAATGTCAGCACCCGCGCGCACCACTCCCGAGGCGATAGCCGCCACATTGTGCACAGCGGCGATCTTGACGGACACCGGCTTGTACCCGGTGGCCTCTTTGAGGGCGTAGATGAGCTGGCGCAGGTCCTCAATGGAGTAGATGTCATGGTGAGGGGCCGGGGACAAGGCGTCTGTTCCCTGGGGGATCATCCGGGTGATGGAGACCTGGTAGTCGATCTTCTCACCGGGCAGGTGCCCGCCGATGCCAGGCTTGGCACCCTGGCCGATCTTGATCTCGACGGCCGCTCCGGCCTGCAAATAGGAGGTGTCGACCCCGAAACGTCCGGAGGCGCACTGGACGATGATGTGGTCCTGGTAGGGTTCAAGGTCAGCATGGAGGCCACCCTCGCCGGTATTCATGAAAGTGCCGAGCTCGGCCGCGGCCATGGCTAGTGCCCGGTGGACGTTGAGCGACACCGAACCGTAACTCATGCCACCGAACATGATGGGCGTCTCCAGCTGGAGTTGCCGGTCGAGCTCAGTCAGCAGGCGGGCGGAAGCGGCCGGCGAAACCGACGTGCCCCGCAGGGAAGAGCCGCTCGTGGACACTTCGAGCGAGTCCGGCTTGCGGCCCAGGAAGGTCCGCATCTCCATGGGCTCCCGCAAAGGGTCGATCGAAGGGTTGGTCACCTGGCAGGCGTCGAGCAGAAGGTGGTCGAAGATGCGAAGGTACGGTTTGTCGTTGCCCATCCCCGTGAGCAGCACCCCTCCGGTCTCCGCCTGCTTCCAGACGGCCTTGATCAGGTCGGGCGACATGCTGTCCGATCTCTTGAACGCCAGTTCGTTGTGCTTGACGGTGATAGCGGACCCAGGGCAGAAGGTGACACAACGATGACAGGCCGAGCACTTGCTGTGGTCGGGCCGTGGCCGGCGTTCAGCTTCGTCCCAGGTGTAGACGCTCCAGCCGCACTGCTGGACACAACGGCCGCACTGCAGGCAGGCTTCTTTATCGATCACCACGCGGAACTCGGGGGGCAGGAAGGTGGTATAGGCCATCAGGTCACCACCACCGGTGCTTGTCCTTGAGCCATCCGGCGCTGACCGGCACTCACTTTGGCTTGGGCGGTCGCTTTGCGGCGTCCCTTTTCGCTGACCCAGGCCACCACCGGCTCACCGGCCTGCGGCATCCAGCTCTCCTCCGGGTGAGGACATATCTCCCGAATGGCCGACTCCTCGCTCGCCACGTACACCACGTCGCCATGTCTAGCGGCCACCAGTGGTCGCAGTTTGATGCGATCGTTCAGCGCCACCATCCCGTCGGCCATGCCCAGGACGATAGCGAAAGGCCCGTTGAGGAGGGCGGAACCGTAGACCATGCGGAGCGCCGTGAACAACTTGCGCTGGTCTTCAGGCATGAGGTCGATGTCCTTCCAGAAGGGGCTGGCCAACGCCTTGCAAGCGATCTCGACCGGGAGGCCGTGACGGCGCAGCATCAGGTCGAAAAGGTAGGCCACGACCTCGGTGTCGGTCTGCAGAGAGCATTTGTAGCCGAACATCTCGAGGTAGCGGCGGTTTATTCCGTACGAGCTGATCTCACCGTTGTGGACGATGGAGAAGTCGAGCAAGGCGAAGGGGTGAGCGCCGCCCCACCAACCAGGAGTGTTGGTGGGAAAACGCCCGTGACCCGTCCAGGTCCAACCCTTGTACTCATCGATGCGGAAGAACTCGCCGATCTCCTCGGGGAAGCCCACCCCTTTGAAGGCGCCCATGTTCTTGCCCGACGAAGCGACGAAGGCACCGTCGACGTAGGTGTTGATGTCCATGACCGTGTGAACCACGTAGTCCTCGGCACTGAGTTGGGTCTCGAGAAGACGCTCTTCGGGGATGTCAAGGAAGTAGCGCCAGAGCAGGGGTTCGTTCTCGATCCCCCGGACAGGTTTGGTGGGTATGGGCTCCTCCATCACCACCTTGAAGTGCTTCTTCAGATAGTACTCGGTGTCGTCTTTGGCCACCTCGTCGTTGTAAAGCAGGTGAAAGCAGAAGTAGTCCGGGAGCTCCGGATAGATGCCATAGCCGGCGAAGCCACCCCCCAGACCATTGCCCCGGTCATGCATGGAGGCCATGCTGCGCAGGGCCAGCTCGCCGCTCATTCTCTTCCCTGATTGGTCGCAGACGCCCATGAGCCCGCAGCCGCCCAGGATGCGCTGCGCGGCCTCCTCGCGATAGGCCGGGCGTTGCGAGTGGGCATTGCGGAGACCGGTGAAGGCCGGGCCCTCCAGCCAGGTAGACGACCGGTGCCGATCGCGGGTCTGTCTCGAGGAGGTCATGGCAGGTCCTTCTTCTCCGAAAGGACAAGGCGCAAGGTCTCGAGACCGCTGGGTGGCAGGCTGGGAAGCCCGAGTCGCTCACGGGCTGAAGTACGGCCCATGCCCAGTGTCCCGTTTGCCAAGAAGCTCTCGAAGCTGGAGCGCACCGCCGCGGGGGCCGCCTCTTTCTCGCGGGCGAGGCGGCGCAGCTTCTCGAAGACTTTAGCCATGCCCAGGCGGCTGTGGCAACGTTCGAAACAGGTCATGCAATCGACACAGCGCCAGGGATCGGGTCCCGCCAACACCTCGTCAAGATCGCCCGCCAACAGCCTAGCAAGGACTGAGGAGGGCACGAAGTCGGGATGGGTCCGAGAGACCGGACAGTCGACGTCGCAGGCTCGGCAGCTGGCGCAAGTCTGCAGTCCAGCGAGGTCGAAATGGTGGGCCAGGAGGACGCGCTGCTCCTGCTTGGCCCTCCACCTGTCCAAGAAAGGTTCCACGTCCACTCTATGCATCTCCAGCCCGAGCATATCCGGCTCCAGCCCGAGACCGAGCGCGATGAGCTCCGTGATGTAGAACACGGGGGTACCGGTCGCCTTGGACTCCCTAAGCAGCGTCGCCTGGTTGAGGTCGAACTGTAAGAAGCACGAGGGGCAGGCCACGACCAGAGCATCGACCTCCTCACCCGCGACGTCAGTGAGCTTGCGCCCCAGCATGTCAAGCGAGGCGCTTCGTTCACCCATTCGGTCAAGCGCATTGCCGCAGCAGTCCATTTTGCTCTCGTAGTCCACCACCGTCGCGCCCAGAGCCCGGACGAGCTGCTCGAACTTGGTGGGTGAGGTGGGACTGTCCCACCTGACAGCGGGGCTGGGCCGCAACAAGTGGCACCCATAGTGGACCGCAAGTCGCATGCCCCAGAACGGCCTGGTGATCCGCTTGCCCAGAGCGGCTGGCCCCAAGTCTTCACTAAGCCACTCGACCAGATGCCAGATGTCGGTATCTCCCCTGAACTCCAGGCCGGCGGCGGCCAGACGTAGATTGACAGTACGCCTTAGGCGCCAATCGGCTCTCAGGTCAGCCGCCACCGTCTTGAAGGTGGAGTAGCAGCCGTTACAGGGCGTAAGGAGGGGGAGTCCGGTCTGCTCGGCCACCGCCAGATTGCGTGCTGCAGTGAGATAGTAGACCTCTTCATCTGCGCTACGCACCAGGGTAGCCTCCGGGCAACAAGTGAAGCCGGCAGTATCCACCGCCTCCACCCCCAGCTGCGGGAGCACCAGCCTGAGTGATCGCTCCAAGAAGGGAAAACGCAAGGGGATCGTGCATCCCCAAAACATAGTCATGCGTCTCATGAGTCTGCGCCACCCCTGTCGCTTTCATCGGATAACCGGGACCGCCTGTGGCTGCCCTTGGAAGGAAGCATAACAAGACGCGGCCGGAGCTGGTCTGTCCAAAAGGCCTTAGTTCGACGCGACTTGGTGTACAAATGGCCAAGCGAATTGCTAGGGGCGGCTTATCGCTGCAGGTCTGGGGCCGGACTCTGGACCGTACTGGCCGGCGCCGTCAGTCCTGCTCGAACGGCACGCCCAGACTACGTGGTTGGGTGACTCTCATAGCCCGCAGCACTCTGGCCACCACCCGGCGCGAAGGCTCCGGCAAAGCGGCCAGTACCCTGTCGACCCACTCCGCGTTGCCCAGGTTGACGAAGAGCAGGGTGAGAATCATGAGGGGGAAGGGCGCCACCTGCAGGACTTGGGACGGGATGTCCGCAAGATAGGGTTGAAGGACCACGCTCAGCCATTGCAGTAACCCGAAGAGATACGCTCCCAGGGCTACCCGCACCGGATTCCAGGCCCCGAAGATGACGATGGCGAGCACTATCCAACCCAGCCCGTCCAGACCAGAGATCGTACCTTTCCAGCCAGCTTTGACGCTCAGGGAGAACATGGGTCCGGCGAGCCCCACCAACGCCCCACCCAGGACGGTGTACGCGTACCGGGTGACGCCGACTCTGGCGCCGCGCGCAAAGGCGGCGGCCGGACGCTCTCCCACCGCGCGCAAGGTAAGACCGGGCCGGGTCTTGAAGACCCACCACCAGCTCAGGGCTATCAAGACGAGGCTGAAATAAGTCATCACATCATGCTCGAAGAAAAGGGTGCCCAGAATGGGGATCCTCTCCAAACCAGGGATAGGATGCACGGCAAGCCGAGGCCCCTTTTCACCCATGAAAGGATTGCCCAAGAAGTATGAAAGGTCGCGACAGAACAGGGCGAGCACAAAGCCGATCGCCACCTGCGACTGGCGCAAGGTGATACTGCCGAAGGAGAGTAGGAGGGCCACCACCGCCCCGATCACCGCTCCGCTGATGAAACCCAAAAGCAGACTCCCCGTGGTGAGCGCTATGACGAAGCTGCCCATGGCCGAGAGCAAGATGGTCCCGTTGACGGAGAGGTTGATGACTCCGGAGCGTTCGGTGAGGGTCTCGCCGACAGCAGCCACTACGATCGGGGCGGTGCTTGCTACCACCCCGGCCAGCCCTACGAGCACACCCTGCGCGTCCATCACGTCCCTCCTGCCAGGAGTCGCCGCTTGCGCAACCAGCGTTGGCGAGCTCCTTCCACCAAAAGGACGAACAGCACCAGCGAGCCTTGAAGGACGCCAGATAGAGTGGAATCGAGCTTGAGCACTATCGGCAGCTGTATGCTCCCAATATTCAGAGCGGCGAAGAACAAGGCCACAGGGGCGACCCAGACCGCCCGATAAAGGATCAGCATGCCTATCATGAGCCCCAAGAATCCGTAGCCGCTGGAGATGGAAGGGATGAGCCGATGGTATACCCCGGTCACCTGCACGGCCCCGGCGAGACCGGCTAGGGCGCCGCAAAGCAAGAAAGCCAGCAGGCCGTACTGCCAAGTGGGAACCCCCAGCAAGAAGGCTGCTCGCCGGTTGAGACCGGTGGCCTTCAGACGGAGTCCGAAGTAGGTTCGCTCCAGGAGCACATAGACCACTATCACAGCGACCAGCCCCAAGCCCAGAGACCAGACACTCAGCCGGAGCCCGCCCACGGTCGGTAGCCACAGCGTCTCAGGGAAGGGCTCGGTCCCGCTCATGGAGCCGATGCCCGGGCGCTTCCAGGGCCCGAAGATAAGCCAGAGGGTGAGGGCGGTGGCCACGAAGTTGAGTCCCAGACCGCCGAATATCTCGTTCACCCCCCCGAAAGTCTTGAGGGCGCCGGCCAGGACCGCCCACAGTGCGCCGCCCACCATTCCGGCAAGCACGGCCAGCACCAGTACAAGGGCAGGAGGGAGGGCTGCGTCCTGCAGTAGTCGGAGTACCCAGGTCGTGAACACTGCGCCGAGGACTATCTGGCCTTCCACCCCGATGTTCCAAAGTCCGGCGGCGAAAGTGATGAGGACCCCAGATGCGGCGAGAAGCAGAGGTACCCAGGCCACCAAGACGTTCGAAAAGCCGCTGAGGCTGCCCACCGCGCCAAGGAAGATCTCCCGATAGGCGTGGAGCGGCGGGGCGCCAGCCGCCAGTAGGATGACGGAAGTGAGGATGAGTGCCAGGACCAGGGCCCCCAGCTGCACTCCGGCGTTGACCCAAGCGTGTCGCGAGGGACGGCCGCCGGGGGAGGAGGCAAGGTCGTTGCCGCGCTCAGCCATCAGCGCCACCTATGAGTTCGCCGAGCTGTTCCACCGTGGTCGAGGCCGCCTCCAGGGGACGCGATATGCGTCCGGCGAAGAAGACCAGTATGCGGTCACTGTAGCGCAGTAGCTCGTCGAGGTCGCTGGAAGCGAAGATGATGGACGCGCCTCGTTGGCAGCGCTCTTTCAGCTTGCCCCACAAGTAGATGACCGATTCCAGGTCGAGCCCCCTGGTGGGCTGTTCCAACAGCAGCAACTCAGCCTGGCGGTTGACGAGAGCGAGCAAAGCTCGCTGTTGATTACCGCCCGAGAGGGACTCGACCCGGCTTTCAGGCGTACCCTTGATGTTGAACTCGGCGATATGTTCCTGCGCCAACCGGCGAGCCGCGGGACGGTCGATGAAGAGACCCTTGCGCTTCCTTGCAAGCAAGAAATGCTCGGCAAGACTAAGGCCCGCCACAAGACCCTCTTCCAAGCGGGTGGCCGGCACATAGGCCACGCCCCGCGCCAGCTTTTCATCGAGGATCTGCTGCGCCGTCTTCACCGTCGCCGTGCGCGCCACTGCCGTGGTCAGCGTGCGCGCTTCCGGCGCGACGTGCCCGCACAGCTCGTCCATCAGTTGCAGCCCGTCGAAGGCGTCGGCCGCGTACCAGACGCGGTGCTCGGGTTTCGGGTTTCGGGTTTCGGGTTTCGGGATGTCCGCAGCCGACGTGCGCGCGCCGTACACCGTGCGCAGATCATTCTCGACATACGCCCGGTTCAGCGCCGCTCCGCCCA
>Ga0101944_10005422_pt1 | contig 14522 bp, 11 predicted proteins | sample DewCreD2012metaG_FD_75245 | JGI IMG/M metagenome (GOLD analysis project Ga0101944, IMG submission 75245) | Hot spring sediment bacterial and archeal communities from British Columbia, Canada, to study Microbial Dark Matter (Phase II) - Dewar... ... | reverse complement strand
TTTCGCATGAAGCGGCATAAGGACCGTTGAAATGTTACAGATCGGGACAATGGTTCTTGAAAACTTTGTTTAAAGGCGTTATGAGTCGTCAACGATTCGTTTCCAACCCAAGAGTAGTATGCGTATTAGGATGGTGAAAATGACGCTTTCCACAACGCTGGTGATTGCAACCCGAAATCCAGGGAAATTGACCGAAATCCAGTCTCTCCTCTCCGGATATCCGGTCAAGCTGCTCTCCCTCGATGCCTTTGGTCCAATTCCGGAAATTCCAGAAGAGGGGGAAACCTTCGATGACAATGCCTATCAAAAAGCGTCTACGGTTGCCCGCATTCTTGGGCTTCCCGCACTTGCGGACGATTCCGGCCTCGTCGTTGCGGCATTGAACGGTGCACCCGGCGTTCATTCCGCCCGTTATGGCGGGGACGGTCTCTCTGATGCCGACAGGTGTCGCCTGCTGCTGCGCCATTTGGAAGGAGTCACCGATCGAAGAGCGTCATTTGAATGCGTGATTTCGATCGCCGTTCCGACTGGACCTGCCCTGACCTATGAAGGGCGGTGCGAAGGGACGATTCTTACGGAAATGCGTGGTCAAAACGGTTTCGGATACGATCCCGTCTTCTTCTATCCGCCACTGGGAAAAACCTTCGCCGAAATGACGGCTGAAGAAAAAAACGCCGTCAGTCATCGAGCGAAGGCCTTGAACGAGGTTCGGGAGGAATTTCCCAAGGTGCTGAAATGGATCGAGCAGAACATGCCCATTTGGGAAACCTTCACGTGTCAGGAGGGATGTCATGATTGAGGAGCTGATCATCAAGAACCGTTCCTGCAGAAGATTCTACCAAAGCAAGTCCATTGGAAAGGATATCCTGATCGATCTTGTCAATCTCGCCCGCCTTTCGGCCTCCGCAGCGAATCTCCAACCCCTCAAATACATTCTGTCCAACGATCCGGAACGAAATTCCCAGATTTTTTCCTGTCTGGCATGGGCGGCCTATTTGAAGGACTGGGACGGTCCGGCAGAGGGCGAGCGTCCTTCCGCTTATATTGTCATCCTCGGAGACCGCCAGATCACCACCAACTACCATTGCGATCATGGCATCGCCAGTCAAAGCATCCTGCTCGGCGCCCGAGAAAAAGGTCTTGCCGGTTGTATTCTGGCGGCGGTCAATCGGGAGAAACTGCGGGAGCTTTTTGCCATTCCGGATCGTTTCGATATTCTCCTCGTTCTGGCGCTCGGCTATCCCAAGGAGGAAATCGTCATCGATCCTGTCGGCAAAGACGGCAGTATCCGCTACTGGCGGGATGCCAACGGTGTCCATCACGTACCCAAGCGGGATCTTCAGGAAATCATCATAACCACCTATTTCTCATGACCGAATCCCATTGCTTCCCTTACCCGTTTCGGAAAGGTTCTCCCCCTTTTCGAAACGGTCCATTCCGCAACCATCCTTTCGGACCATTGCCGATCCGCTCGATTCATCCGCCCTGATAGGGGTATGCATGTCACCAGTGACCTTCCGCATCGCAACCCGGTGGCGGTTGGATGCATCATATATTCCATTCTCGTTGCCGGTCGCTCCGGCCTTCGCCATTCACTTTCAAAGGAGAAGCCCATGTATTTCAAGAACCAAGGCGCCGATATCGTCGTCGAAATCGGCAACGTTCGAACGCTGGAAGAGGCCGATGCGCTGTTTCGGACAAGGCTCGAACCCGAACACTACGATCGGTTGAAGCGGTTGCACCATCCCGGTGTGCTCTTGAAGATCGCCAACACCATTGCCATGGCCGATCCTGAGCGGGTTTTCATAAACACCGGCACGGAGGCCGACCGGCAGTTTATCCGGGAGCTTGCTCTGCAGACAGGTGAGGAAGCAAGGCTCGCCATGCCGAATCATACCATCCACTTCGATTTGAAGGAGGAACAGGGCCGCATCATCGATCGTACCTTCTATATCGCCAACCCCGGGGAACATGTCAGCACCCTGGCCAATCAGAAGAACCGGGACGAAGCGCTTGCCGACATCCGGGAAAAGATGAAGGGGATCATGCGAGGCAAAACCATGATTGTCGGCTGTTATGTCCGGGGGCCTGCCGGATCGCCGGTTTCCAATCCGGCGCTCGAACTGACGAGCAGCGCCTATGTCGCCCACAGTGCCGAACTTCTGTACCGTAACCATTTTCAGGGCTTCGACGAGGAAGTGGCCCGTCAGGGGCATTTTTTCACCAACATTCACAGCCAGGGGCTGAATCGGCCGGAAGACCTGCCCCATGCCCGCGTTTACATGGATCGAAGTTACTGGACCACCTACAGCTTCAACTGCACCTATGCCGGAAACACGCTCCTGCTCAAGAAAGGCAATCATCGATTCTGCGTCGACAAGGCCGTCTATGAAAATCGGGGAAGGGAGCTTTCGGAACACATGTTCATTACCGGCATTCTTGGGCCGGGAGGCCGGGAAACCTGGATCGTGGGTGCAGCACCGAGCGGATGCGGAAAAACGACGACCGCCATGGCAGGGGATCTCTTCGTCGGAGACGATCTGGCGCAGATGTGGATTGCATCCGACGGATCCGTTCGTGCGGTGAATCCCGAGTGCGGCATTTTCGGTATTTTGGAGGACGTCAACTGGGAAGGGGATCCCAAGCTGATGGAGCTGCTTCGCAAACCGGGCGCCGAGGTGATCTGGTCCAACGTGTTGATTGACGAGGCGGGCATGCCTCACTGGACGGGCAACGGAGAACCAACACCCGAAAGCGGCGTCAATTTTCAGGGTCCCTGGAAGAAAGGGATGGTGGATGCAAAGGGTAAACCGGTTCCCATTTCCCATCCCAACAGCCGTTGTACGCTGCGCTCATCGGGTCTGGCCAATTATTCGCCAAAGGCCGAAGATCCGGCAGGGGTCGAGGTGCGTGTCATCACCTACAGCGGCAGAGACAGCAATACCATGCCGCCTGTCTGGGTCGGTCTCACCCCTGATCATGGCGTGGTCATCGGTGCATGCATCGTGTCGGCCGCTACAGCGACCGAAGTCGGCGCAACCGGTGTCAAACGGGCTCCCTGGGCGAACGCTCCCTTCATTCCCGGAGCCTTGGGCGACTACATGGAAGCGCAGTTTCAATTCTTCAACTCTCCGGCCATCGATCCCGACAAACGGCCGATCATGGCTGGGCTCAACTATTTTCTGACCCACGAATCCAGAGGGGGAGTCGGCAAGGGATTGGTTGGGGAAAAACGGGATGTCAAGGTGTGGTTGAACTGGCTGGAACGGCTGGCTCGAAAGGAAATGGACGCTATCCGTACCCCTATCGGCCTGATCCCCCGTTATGACGATCTGCGGCAGCTTTTTGAAACCTTGATCTCCAAGCCCTATCCGAAAACATTGTATCGTTCCCAATTCTCGTTGTACCTCGATCATATTCTGGCCCGGATCGATCTGCAGATGGATGCCTATCGCAAGGAGATCAATCTGCCGCCTCGTCTGTTCGAGATTCTCGAGATTCAAAAAAAGGATATTCTTGAATGGAAGAAGGCTTACGGAGATATCGTCGCACCGTGGGACATCCGGTGATGCTGCAGAAGAGCCATCGCCTATGAAAGTGTGAGGGCAAGCGATGCCTTCGCTCCATAAACAGAGAAAGCAGGGATCAGGGGGCAGAAGTCAGGAGTCGGAAGTCAGGAGTCAGGAGTTAGGATAAATGCTTATGGCGAGGGATGCCGCCCCCGGGAATGAAAATCGGCCGAAAAACACTGCCGACTGCCCACTGCCGACGATTTTCACGATACATCCAGATCCGAGCAGTGCCGTGAGCCAATAGAGAAAGCCACGCCCGTGATGTCGATTCGAAGGCACCTGTGGAGCAGGGAGGTTGCAGCCCGTATGGGCATTACCTTTATGATGGGGTTTTCATGCGGTCTTCCCCTGCTTCTGACCCTTACCCTGCTTCAGGCCTGGATGAAGGCGCTTGGAGTCGATCTTTCTCTGATCGGGCTGATGTCCCTCGTCGGTCTGCCCTATACCCTCAAATTTCTCTGGGCTCCCTTTGTGGATCGGTATGTTCCGCCCTTCCTCGGAAGAAGAAGGGGATGGCTTCTGATGGCTCAAATCGGGATCGTTCTGGCCATTATCGCTTTGGGATGGAGCGATCCGGTCCGATATCCCCTGTGGACAGGCTGGACGGCGCTTTTGGTCAGTTTTTTCAGCGCAACCCAGGACATCGTCGTTGATGCCTATCGAAGGGAGCATCTGCCCACAGAAGAGCTGGGGCTCGGCTCAGCCGTGTATGTGAACGGGTATCGCCTGGCCATGCTCTTTTCTTCGGGCGGCGGGCTCATTTTGGCCGATCACCTGTCCTTCCCGATGGTGTATACTATGATGGCGGCGTGTATGGTGCCCGGCATTCTGACAACCCTGCTTGCGCCTGAGCCTCCCACGGAAAGTGGGGTTCCGAAAAGCCTTCGGGAGGCGGTCATCGAGCCGCTCCGGGATTTCTTTCAGAAACCCCTCGCCATCTGGATTCTATCCTTCATTCTCCTTTACAAGATCGGGGACACCATGGCCAATGCCATGACAATTCCTTTTTATCTGGATTTGGGATTCAGCAAAACCGAAATCGGAGCCGTCGTCAAATTGTTCGGTTTCTGGGCCACACTCGTCGGAAGTGTCGTCGGCGGGATGTGGCTGCTCAAAATCGGTATCATGAAGGGGCTGTGGGTCTTCGGATTTCTTCAAGCCATTTCAACGGCCGGATTCAGCCTGCTTGCCGTTCTAGGTCCCGTGACTGCGATGCTGGCTGCCGTGGTGGTTGTGGAAAACCTCACCGGAGGCATGGGTACTGCCGCCTATACGGCATACATGGCGCAGATGACCAACAAACGCTTTACGGCCACGCAATATGCCCTGCTCAGCTCCCTCATGGGCGTTCCCCGAGTCATTGCATCCGCACCGACGGGCTATATGGCAGAGGCGAGCGGATGGCCCTGGTTCTTTCTCTGGTGTACGGCGGCTGCCGTTCCGGGTTTGATCGTTCTTTATGTCATCGGAAAGCGCTCCCTTGAACCTCTCCAGTAAAGATCCAGGATATGGGCGCAGCGTGTGTCAGCGATGCGGGACGTGCTGCAAGAAAGGCGGTCCATCCCTTCATCTTGAAGATCAAGGTCTTGTCGAAACCGGACGGATTCCTCTTTCCGCCTTGGTGACCATTCGGAAAGGGGAATTCGTTTATAATGGCAGGACAGGAAGGGTGCAACGAACAAAGGGGGAATTCATTCGGATTCAGGGGAGAGAAAAAACCGGTTGGACGTGCTTGTATTGGGATGAGCAGGACCACAGCTGCGGCATTTATCCGGATCGTCCGATCGAGTGCCGGGCGTTGACTTGTTGGGATACCGCTGCCATTGAAGCCATTTATGAGGCGCCGCGCTTGACGCGGGTTGAGCTTCTGCAAAACGCTTCTTCAGAATGGATCGAACTGATCCGGATCCATGAAGAACATTGCAGCATCGACCGCCTGGTTGCGTGGTTGGAAGCGGCCCCACATGCCGATGTCTCGCAGATACCCTCCCTGCAGGAGGCGATCGCCTTTGATATGCATTTTAGAAACCTTACGGTGGAACGATCCCGTATCCACCCGAATCTTCTGCCCTTTCTTTTTGGAAGGCCCCTTTCTGTCGTGATTCGCCAGGTGCGGGCCGCCCTTCGGCATCCCTGCTGATAGGTGTCCGCTCTCCTTATTTCCCGGTCTTTTTCTTGGCCGGCGCCAACTCATCCGGCAGTCTGGACACGTCATCCGACAAGACCCAAACCCCACCCTTGGCCTCACAGGTGGCCCGATCCCGGGCGATCGGCATCCATATGCCTCCTTGAACCTGGCAGGCAGCGGGATCTACGGCATTGGCTCCCTCGCATAGGGAAACGTCCGCCCTTCCGTCCGGTCGAACACAATACGCGCATCGATAGGCCTCTCCACGCAGGATGGCGTTTTCACCCAGATTGACAAAGAGATGGGTGGCACCGACACGGGCGGCGTTTTCCATGAGATCGGTCAACGAATTGTGGTAAGCGGAAGAGCTGGAAAGGCTGGAGGACTGGCCCGTTACATGGGCGATAAACTCGCATTTCGCCTTGCAGTCCTCCATTTCTTCTGTGGCCAGAAGGCGTACCTTGGATGCAGGAGGGGACAATCGGTTGGTTGCGCAGGAAAGGGCCGTGATCAACATCAGCAGGATCGCCATCATCATCGTGCTTCGGATCGGGGCTTTTCGATTCCAACAGTTCATCCAGCATTCCTCCGATTGGTTCATCTTGAAAGGGTTGGTGAAGGTCCGCAGCTCTGCAATGGGAAGCCTCAGGAGATCCGGGGGATTCGACCGATGACCGGAAATTTCGTCGAAGCCAGGATATCTCTTGTATGTCGGATCGGTGCGGCCAGGTAATCGATCAACAGGCAGAGGCCGATTCCAAGGCCCAGACCTCCCAACACACCTCCGATGAGGATTTTCTGGGTGGTCTTCTTGGATGGTTCGGTGGATGGCGCCGGATAGCTCAACACCTTGATGTTGCCGCTGATACCGGCCTCTTTCATCACAATGCCCATGTAAATTTTCTCGAGGGTTTCATAGCGTTCCCTGAAGGTATCCACCCTTTTTTGAAGGCGGTCGAGTTCGAGCTGGAGCTCAACGTCTCCGGTAACCCGAACATCGGCGGGTATTTGATAGGTTCTCTTGAATTCGATCAATTCGTTTTCGGCTTCTTGCAATTTCCTGAGCCCTTCGTTTTTCTGTTCTTCGGCAAAGACATGTTCTCCTGAAATCTCCCGTTTGTTCTCTTCGAGGTTCAAGGCCATCCAAACCTCCAGATAGGCCTTGACAATCATTGCAGCGTTTTCCGGAACCACGGCCCTGGCGAAAATCCAGATCATGCTGGTATGGGGACGGCTGTACACACTCACCCGTTCTTTGAGTTCCCGAATCATCATGTCGAGCTGTCTATCCTGGACAGTGGGCGCTCCGCCTTTTCCGATCAGACGTTTGACGGTTTCAAGCCGCTTTTCCCCGATGATCATTTTGACGCCCCGAAATAACCCTCCGATGACCTGATCTTTTAGGTTGAGCGGTGTTTCGAGGTCCTTCCTCACCGATGCAGGCAGGATTTTCACCACCTCTGCGATGAAGGAATCACTCTGCAACTTGGCTTCCTCCGTACTGACATAGGCCGGTGACGCCTTTTGGGGAATGACGTCCTCCTGGTTGACCGTGGAGGTGATCTTGGAGCGGGGTCTTTCCAGAAGAATGGTTGCCTGAGAAACATATTCGGGATTGATCAGGCCGATGAGGCCCATGGAGGCCAAAAATCCGGCGGTAAGGCATATCAGAACGATCATTTTTTTTTCGATGATGGGTTCGATATATTTGGCGTAAAGAAAACTGAGATCGATTTGCTGCTCTTGGGGCGTTTCAGCCATACATCCACCTCGTAAGTCATTAGAAAATCATAAGGCTTGAGAAAATGCCCGCATCAACCTGCCCTCTTTCCGCACGCAGAAATAGGGAATCGGTATCCTTTGGGCGTGTTCCTTCCCCGGCGCTCAGTGATTGCGTTTCCGTCACACTGCGCCATCGGTTCAGCTCGGATGCCGATCAGGGGGTATTTGTGAGGATCATACCCATCAATGGTTGTATACGATTCCTATGATATTTCCGCCGTCCTGGGCGATCGCCTGGACCGTACTCACCAGGGCATTGCGGGAGGTATACTTGTTCCGGCTGATGACGATGACAACGTCGCTCATACGTCCAAGCAGGATCGGATCGACATTGTTGCGATTCCGAACCATGACGGGAGAGGTATCCAGCAGGACCATGTCGTATTCACTCTTGAGATCGCTCAGAAACGATTCCAGAAAATCCTTGTTGAGGTATCGGGCCAAGTCTTTTACCGGAGCACCTGCGGAAATGAGTTTTAAATTCGGCAATTCCGTGTCTTTGACCACATCGGACCAATGGACGAGGCCCTGGGCGATATCACCGAATCCTTGATCGAGGGGAAGCCCGAAGGCCAGATGAAGTTGCGGCCTTCTCATGTTCAAGTCGACCAGCAGAAGATTCAGTTGGGTGTAAGAGGCGGCATTGAGCCCCAAAACGGAAATCATGAAGGTGTTGCCGGTTCCGTCATAGGGACTTGCAGCCATCACGACCTTGTGCACCTTTCCATCGAGTGACGAAAGGATTTTTTCGCGGATTCGATAAATTTCCGCATAGTTGAAGGCTTGTTTGACAAGCTGGGGGGTGAGGGCTGGGCCTCCCCCATTGCCGAAGGGTTTCCGCAGCGGTTTCATGAACCCTTTGGGTTTTACTTTCTCGGAGACTGGTGGGGCAGCCGATGGCTTGGGCAGTTTCGTTTCAGACTTCTGTTGCGGTTGGGTTGGTTTGTCCTGGATTGGTGGAGGGGGCGAAGGTTCTGAAGAAACGCTTGTCTTTCTGGAAAACAATCCTTTAAGCTTTTGGAAAAAAGCGGCTTTAGGGGAGGAGGGCATCCCGTCCGTCGAAACCGCCAATCCTGCAGCAAGGGCGGCAGGCGAGGGATGGATATCGTTCAAGCCTTCGACGTGCTCTTCTTCGATCGGATTGATTTCTACGATTTCGAGATGTTCTTCGGTATCGGTTGCTGCCACCGGGACGGCGCTGATCTCTTCAAGATCGACACCCTGAATCGGATTGATCTCGATCAGATCTTCTTCGTCCAATGCTTCTTTCCGGGGAGGTTTGACGGCAATCTCGTCGAGATTGATCCCTTCGAACGGATTGATGTCCAAGGCCTTGGGAATGGAACCGAAGAGATCGCGTTCGGTGATTTCATCATCTCTGGATTTGGGCTGCGTTGCGGACAATGGTCACCACCTCTCGTGCAAGATTCCTGTAATCGATGGCACCGGGAGAATCCATATCAAAACCGAAGATGGTCTTCCGTTTGATGTGGGCCTTGTCGATATCCACGGAAAAGCGAATGGTCGTGTCGAATACGAAGATTTTCTTGGTATTGAAAAACTGGATCATTTTTTCTCGGTTTTTGACATAAACATCCGCACGATTGTCGAACTTGGTCAACAGAATTCCCAGAAGTTTCAACTTTTCGTTCTGGGTTCGAATCGTCTGGATCAACTTCAGAAAGGTGGCCAGTCCGTCGAGGGCGAATTGATCCGAGGTCGGAATGGGAACGATGACGTAATCGGAAATCATCAGGGCATTGTGTACCATGGTCCCGATGTTCGGAGGGGTGTCGATCAAGACATACTGATACTTGTCCAGGCCCTTGTCGTTTCGAATCAACCGTTGAAATCCAAGAACGGAATCGGCAGTCGTGGATGCGGATCGTTCCCATACCATACACTGGATGGTGTTCGGAACGACATCCACCCGAGGGTTGAGCGTCTGACATGCCATGGAGGTCATCCGGCCTTCCCGGATGGGAGCGGCCAATGCCTTCACCAGAGAAAAACGCTCGCGCAATTCAATGTCCGGAAGCAGGATGGATGTGGAATTGCCCTGAGGGTCTGCGTCGATAACCAAGACGTTATACCCTTCCCTGCCGAGGGCATCCGAGAGGTTGACGGTGGATGTCGTCTTGCCGACCCCTCCCTTGTGGTTTCCGATGGTGATAATGACCGGCATATCGATAGAGGCCTCTCTTTTCAATCAATAAGGATCAATAAGCTCTCTCTTAAAAGACTTGTAAAGATCCGCCAAGTTGCAATCGGAGTTGATCGGCCTCTTAAAGAATCCGGCAGGAATGCATTCGAGCGGTTTTTGGCCCCCATTTCTAAAAATGCTTATGAAAATGGGTTGTTACCATTCCAGGGGATCAAAATAGACCGAAAACCCCTACCCCATCGCCCACGCCCCTTGGCTTGTATTCTCACAGGTTGAGGAATTACTGTCTCATATTTTCAATTAACACAGATTCTTTTCAACAACAACCAATAATTTGAGGATATAATCGAATCTTGGAACGAAATTCCGAGGGCCTATGTGGATGAATGCTGCTGAAAACCTAAAGAATAGTTTCAACGTTTGGGCTTTGAGAAACCGATGCCGAAGGCAAGATTCGTTTCTGAAATTCTTCATCCATCCATCATGATTGACAATTGTCCCGTAGTGCCTTAAAGCATGAACACTATGCTTGATAACTTCTTATTTCGTATCTGATACCAGCCCGGCGAGATCCGATTCCTATTGGGGGCAGAGTTCGTATCGGTGCTGAAAGAACCGCAAGAGCGATGGGGCGATCGTGATTTCCGGAAGATTTCTTCTCCGGGGATGGTGTCGGAAGAATCGCAGTTTTCCTCAAAGAAGGTCTTTATGCCGAGTAAGTTGCAGCCTTGCAGCGATGGTTTCAGACAGAGGGCTTGGATGCTTGTTCTGCTATGTATCCTGTGTTTTCTTACGGGATGCAGGATCTCTTCCTTGTCTACAGAAGCCTTGTTTCACCAGGGTGTTGAAGCTGCATCCAATCGCCGGTACGAAGAGGCGGTCGGTTATTTCAAGAAAGCCGTTGAACTGGATCCGGCCTTCGCACCAGCCCATTATCGGTTGGGAGAGGTCTATTCCCGAATGGGGGAGCGGCAAGCCGCCATTTCGGAGCTCAGCCAGGCACTGATCTATGCCCCCCATATGGTCGAGGTCAGAAAGCTCTTGGCGACCCTCTACTACCAAGGCAAGCAGTACGATCAAGCCATTGTCTTGCTCCAGAACATGGAGCGATCTCTCAAGATGGATCCGGATGTCGTAACCATTTATGCCGGTTGTCTGATCGAAACCGGCGATCTGCGGCAGGCGGATTCCATCCTGAAGCAAGCGCTCGAGGTGCACCGAAATCATGTCGCACTCAACATGACCTTTGCCCGATTGCTGGCGCTGCACCAAAACGCGAACGGCTTGCAGGCGATTTTAGAATCTTTGATCAGCCGCTATCCGGATGATCTTTCGATCCGTTTGGCCGGGTTTGCGTTGCTCGAACAGTGCGGGCGCTCGGATCTTGCCGAACTTCTGATCCGCGATGCCATCGAGCAGTTTCCGAGCGATCCCAAACCCGTGTTGCTTCTGGCCAAATCCCAAATTCAAAAGAAGCGGTATGCCGAGGCCCAACAGCTTTTGTTGTCTGCAACGACCGTTACCCCTACCGTGGAGATCGATCAATACTTGGGGTTGATCGCCCACAAATCGGGCCATACCGAAGAAGCGCTCCACCGTTTCGTCCGGGCTGCTGAGCAGTTTCCGGATCATATGTCGGCTCAGTTGCTTGCCGGAGATTATGCGCTGTTGATCGGTAATCACGATAAGGCCGAATTCCTGTATTTCCGAGCGTTACAGAAATGGCCGTATATCGATGACCTACGAATTCGGCTCATCCGATTGTATCTGGCGGACAACCGGATCGAAGCCGCCGAATTTCAGTTGAATCGCTTGCGATTCAGCGAAGCCTATCAAACTGAAGGTACCTTGTTGAAGGGGATGATTTTGGCCAAGAAAGGGTCGTACGAGGAAGCGAAGGCCGCTTTTTCGAAGGTGATTCAACGAGAGCCCGAATCCGCCGAGGCGCATTATTTCTATGGGTTGTGTTTTCTCGCTCAGAAAGAATATACGCTCGCCGCATCCGAACTGCATACGGCCTTGCAATTGCGTAAAGATTCCTATCGCATCCGTTTGAGTCTGGCCTATGTCTATTTCCGGCAGCACAAATGGCTTGCTGCACTGGAAGAGGCCAATGGAATTCTCTCCGTAAATCCGCAAATGACGGAAGTCAGAAAACTTCGAGCCGCCATCTATCTCCAACAGCAACGTTACGATAAGGCCATCCTGGATTACCGATGGTTGCTCGAACGGGATCCAGACGCCGTTCAAGTCCGCTATTGGCTCGCAGAAGCCTTGAGCGCAGCCGGAAAACTCGAAGAGGCGCTCGGGCATTTTCGTCAGGTGCTCGCCGTTTACCCAAGACCTATGAAGCCCTTGGAACAAATGGTCTTCATCTTGATTGCACAGGCCAAATATGATCAGGCCATCGCCTTGTGCAAGGACATGGAGTCAAAAATTGCGGATAAAACGGGTCTGTCCCTTCTTAAGTCCATCGTGTACATGAGGCAGAAGTCCTTTGCTCAAGCCCAAGCCATGATCGATGAAGTGATTCGACAAAATCCGGGGTTGGATACCCCATTGCTGGTTCGTGCCTTGCTCGAGGAAGCACAGGGAAGGCGGATGGAAGCAGTGGAATGGTATCGGAAGGCCATCCGTTTGAATTCGAAGAATGTGCTTCCCTACAGCAAGATGGCCAGGACCTTCAGCCAGTTGGGGCAGCCACAGCTGGCGATCGAAGCGTATGAAAGCCTGCTGCGCGCTCGACCCGATGACGCCCCTGCCATGAACAATTTGGCCTATCTCTACTGGAAATCCGGAAGGAAACTCGATCGCGCCCTCGAGCTTGCTCAGAAGGCGCTCAAATGGATGCCGGATCAACCCCAAATTCTGGATACCCTTGGATGTATTCATCTGGATTTGGGGGCGATGACCACTGCTGAAAAATATCTATCAGAGGCTTTTCGTACATCTCCCGAAAATTCCGTATTCCGATTGCATATGGCAATGCTTCGCAAACGCCAGGGGCGATTGAAGGAAGCCAGACAGGAAATCGAAACAGCCCAGAAATTGGGACTTCAAGAAGCCGATCGTCAATTGGCCGCCCGTCAGTTGAAAGAAATTGAGTTTCAGGAAAAGACGGAACAGGAAACCTTGCGGACGATTCAATCCTTGATTCAGAAAGGTCAGCTGGAGGAGGCCGCAGAGTTGGCGAGGGACGGACTCGAAAAGAGCCCCGACTCCATCGAATTGCTGAACATGATGGGGCAAATCTATGATCTTTCGGGTTCGTTTTTTATGTCCTCGATGACATTCCGAAAAGCGATCCGCCTCGACCCGGAGCGAGCCGACCTTCATTATCGGCTGGCTCGAGCATTGTATCAGCAGGGTCAATTGGATGAAGCCCAAACGGAATTGTCCGCCGCCATCCGTTTAGGTTTGGAAGGCCAGGACCGCAAAGATGCAGAACGGATATTGCGGGAATTGACCACAAGGAAGGAGCGTCCATGAGATCCTGTAGTGGGTGCATGAAAATCGCATCGTTCTGGATCGCACTCTGGATCTGGCCGTGGGGGGGACTAGCTTCGGAGATCGAGTTCGGGCTTTCCGTCGAATCCTATCCCTTGGAGGATGTTCTCTTTCCCGAAATCAAGCTACGTATCGAGTCCCTCGATCAACTGATCCCGAACCTGTGGGACCCGATGGATCCCTTGATCGATTTGCGGGATTTGCTGATAGAGATTTCCGACAAACAACCCAAATCCTTGAGCCCGATCTTTGTTTTTGGAGATGCCAAGGGGTTTGCAGCTCCGATTCCTCCCTTGACCATCGAGAAAATCGAAGTCGAATTTTATCAGCCTTTCGATGTCGGATATATCGAATACCATCCGCTTGACATTCCTCCTGAAAAAACCCTGATGGAAGACTACGGCGAAATGCGGGGAATCGTCACCTACATCCCCAAGGCTCAGGTCGTCATCAGCAGTGAGCAGACATCCAAGGTTTTTGTCTTGAAGGAGCCTGGAGTACAGAAAGGGGAGGTCATCGCCAAACCCCTTCCCATCGAAGTCGCCAAACCAACAGAAAAAGAGCGACCTGCCGGCGTCGACGAAATACCCACGGTTGCGGATGAAAAGAAGAAAAAGATGGGCACAGCCGAGGAATTGGCGATCATTCTGATCATCGGTTTTGCCTTGATTTTCCTTACCCCCCTCAAGAAGCTCTTTACAGTCGTCATGTTGATCTTCCTCTGGATCTATTACTGGCAGCCGGTCGCCGACTTTTTTGCAAAACTGTTGTTTTGACCTTCATCGTTCAAAGAACAACCGAGCGGCTTCCCTGCGAAGATGATCTGACCGACGATTTGTACAATAAATGCTCATGGCGAGGGGTTTTCGCCGCCCCCGGGAATGAAAATAGGCCAGAAACCCATAGCCCATAGCCTATTGCCCATAGCCCCTATTTTCACGATAAATTGTTTTCAGACTGAAGTTTCCCAGTTTTTTTTTCTCGCCAAGTTACAGACGGGTTCTTTTCGGTATCGCGGGATATCAACTGAAGATATATAAAAAGCTTGGTAAAAACAATTACTTATAAAGGGTCGGCGCCGCCGTAACTTATTGATATTATTGGTTTTTTTTTATTCGACAAGCTGAGCAGAAGCCGCTTTTATCCAGGATTTCGTATGGTTATCCTTGATCTCAAGACATTTTCGTGGTATGTTGCGTTCGGTAAAAATCAACATCACCATGAAAGGAGACTCCACCATGCTCATCTTGCATGACATCCTCGGAAAGCTAAGAGATCAGTTCGCAGGTTCACGAAAAGCCGGTGAGCGAGGTATCTGGTTTGTCTATACCATCCTCGCGATCATCGTTCCATTCACCTCCTCGAAAAC
>Ga0101944_10005420_pt1 | contig 14525 bp, 16 predicted proteins | sample DewCreD2012metaG_FD_75245 | JGI IMG/M metagenome (GOLD analysis project Ga0101944, IMG submission 75245) | Hot spring sediment bacterial and archeal communities from British Columbia, Canada, to study Microbial Dark Matter (Phase II) - Dewar... ... | reverse complement strand
GCCCGGAGCGCAGACCATCTGGATAGGCTTGCAGCGCATGCATGATCTGGCGTGGGCATGGGAGAGTTTTGGTCCCTGCGGCAAAGTCCGCGACGGGTGACTTGTGTGGAACAACGAGGGCTACGCCCACCGCCTGCGGGCCATCGGGCATCTGTTCGAGGCCGAGGATGAGTCGCAGGAATGGCCGGAACTACACAACGCGATCCGGGCGGCGCGGAAGGTCTACCAGGCCGACGGCACGATGCCGGACTTCGCGGCGCTGGCTGCACAGATCGCCGGGCTGCGAGCGATTTCCCCCGCCTGATCACGGCAGCACGATGTTTCGCACGCGTCCGGAGCGGCGCTGCGCCGTCTCCATCGGCACGCCCATGGCCTGGGCGAATTCCGCGTCGGACACCCTGCCGCAGACACAGAGTAAAGCGGATCGGGATCAAATCAGAGTCGCTCAATTCCACGTGGCCCCAAAACAAGCGACACTCATCTTCACAAAAAGTGCGGAAGAGCCGATTTGACGCGCCCCGTGACAGGTGGGAGAGCCCGATTCTCCCGGTCCTGTCGAATCCCGCCATAGGCTACGAAACGGGTAGTCGCGATTGTTTTCTTGACATTCACATGTGATCTGGGTTATCTGTTGTTTGTTGCCTGCCGTTTTGAAGTGGTGTGGTGAACGTCGGTGGATTGGGTCGGGTGTCGGGAATCGGATCCTTCAGGTCTTTTGGAAAGCGTGATTCGTCAAGGGCTCCCAGGGGACTGTCATGGAAAGAGCGGTCTGTCCAACACGAAGGTGTGTTCAGGTCTGGCCGTACTGCCTGTACTGCGGGCTGGTGGCCGTGTTGCTGCTGGGCTTCGCGGTTTGGCTCACCAGATCGTTCTCCCCTCTGCATGTCGTGGCGATGCCGGCGGTGGAGCTTCGGCCGATCCTGCTGGCCGATTATTACGAACACAATATTGAGCACGCCCCTCCACGCGATCCGTCGGGGTGCATGCAGCGGCGGGAGCGGCACTACACGGCCCCGGCCGACCCGCTGGAACTGGTGGGGGTCCATCTGAGTCAGGGCAAGGCCGGGGAGACGGACCGGCAACTGCTAAAGTGGCTGGAGGATCGGCGTCAGGCATACCTGGCCGGCGACCTGTCCGGTCCGGCCGAGCGGCGGTCGCTGGAGGCGCTCCTGGCCGGCAGTTCGCTGTCGGCGGTGCAGATGCTGGAAGTCGGGCGGAGTTTCAACTATCTGGAGGGTGACGAACTGGCGGCCTGCTGGTATCGGGCGGGTCTGGTGAAGGCAACAGAGGAATACCGAGAGACCAAACCGGGCGAACCGAAGGCCGTGGCTTTGCTGCCTCTGCTGGACCAGACCAAGGCCCTGTGGCGACTGAGGGATCATGCGGCGCTGGAGAAGCGGTTTGCGCTGGCGATGCGGCTGAATGCCCAGTTAAGTCCAGAGGCAAGGCGATCGGGGTATCTGCACGCCGAGATGCTCTATTACGAGAATAGGCTCAAAGATGCCGCAGATGCAATTCTGGCCGTTCAAGCCGAGCATAACCATGCCGGCGATCTGGGAGTACTTGAGAAGTCTGACATCGCGGAAATGCACTATGTGGTTGGGATTTTCAGTTACTATGCGTCGTATTATGAGGAAGCATTGCCGCACTTGAAAGTGACATCCCAAGATCCCGACCCATCTCGAGCCAGCAATGCTCTTCGCATGCTCATCGTGGCTGCGGCCAAGTCTGGGCAGGCCAATAAAGCCAAGGAAGCGTATGAGCAGTGGCGACTGAGTGACGACTATGGACCGGCGAATGATGAAGAGTTCAAGAACCTTATAGAAGGCATTGCTCGCAGGAAAACATGACGAGCGACTGGAGGGACAATGGCAGCTAGGCACTCTTTTGATCTCCCTCCGCCTTGGTTGCTCAAAGGCGAAGCCGTGGGAAGATCGGATCATCTCGGTTGTATGCGCGTAGTGCGTCCATGTTCGGCTGTTCGCGTTCGTTGCATTGGCGTTCGTGTTGTGAAATGTTCCACTAATAGACCAAGGAGTGCATATGATTAGCAGTGACGGGACTCGACTGACTTTCGTATTGAGTGGGATCGCAGCCATGGTAGGCTGTATGACGGCCGTATTGGCAACGTGCCCAAAGACCTACCATAAGGATTATGACACCAAGTACACTCAACTTCAGATAACCTGCAAGACTGGTGCGACCAACAATGTAAATGCCTCCATCAACACGGGGGGCAACAACACAATTGGCGGTAGTGTCAGTGGGTCGGGTTCGATGGATGCCGTTTGCCTTATCTCCTACCAGCTTGTGGACTTTCACGGCGAGTGCGCCAGTGATGCGGCCACTGGGAATGTCAGATGCGTAACCGATGGCACCTATAACGTGACGACGTGGAGTGGTGGAGGTTGCCACGAAATAAGGGGCGCTCTGTTCGACGAATTGAAGGGCTACGACTGCAAGACTCTGACAAAAGAGACGCCCAGTACCCGCACGAACAAAACCACCGAATCATGCTGAGTTCTCTGGCGCATGCAAGTCCATTACCCACCTGCTTAGCGCGGGTGGCCTAGGCCGGACATTGAAGCGGCGGCTTGGGGCAACTCAGGCCGCTGCTTTGGGCCAACGACTCTTCGGACATTTGCAGGTCCGTAGCTAAGAAAGGGACTGTAATGCGTTTCCCGCCAGGAACTATGTGTTGTTTGTCAATGTGGGCTTTAACGGTCGGTGGTGCATGGGCTGGCGCTGCTCCTGATACCAAGCCGTCCAGACGCCCTGCCGACGCGTTTGAGCGACTGCTGGTGGCACACTCGCAACAAGTGAGCACATTGCGGATTAAGTTTGAGCGGAAGCAGAGCAATGGAGTAACCACTTCGGTAAAGCTCGATTGGGATATCGCCGCGGACCTGCTTAACGGAACCGTGTTGACACACCGCGATACACCACAGCCGGACATTCGAGTATACGTTCGCAACAAGGAACTTGAGTGGAACGCACACCCTGAATATGCGAAGGAGCAATCAGGCACATGGATCGTGAGCATGTCGAAGGCACGCCAAGGGGTAATTCCAGAACAGATCAACCGCAGCGAGTTTGCTCTGGAGGTATTGCGCAAAGCGTGGATTCCATTGACTGTTCGCCGAGTGCAGGACTTTTTTGACGAGCTGCCTTCAAATGCGCAGTTCCGAGTATCTCAAGAAGAAGATCCTCTTAGCAAGCAGATCCATCGTACCTATACCTTCAGTCGGGGTGAGAAGCCGGCAGCGCGGATCAAATACGACATCGATGCGTCCGATGGATTGCGAATTTACTCCACAGTACATGAGTCGTTAGTAACCGGCGATGCCGACTCCTACAGATTGGAACTCGGGGATTTCCGAAAGAGCAACGGGGTCTATTTCCCATTCTCAATCAAGGAGCGGGAACGGCAGCATGGCAAGCTGGTGGTAGAGGAAGAGATTAAAGTGGAGGCGGTCGAGGTCAATGTGGTCTTCCCGCCGACAGCATTCGACTACGATCCGCCCTACGGCTCGCGTGTTCATGACACGCGTACAAACATGAGCTACCGCGCCGGCTATAAGAACCCGAAGGCGGCCATTGGCCGGGACGGCAGTGTTACACCGGCGACGCGGCAGAGCGCCACGTCGCCGGACCAGCTTCCGCAGGGCAGGAACCAGAAGGAGGCTACCGACCGTAGCGCGCTGGCCTCGAACCATTCCGTCGTTTCGGTATCGCCGGGTAGCTCCACGGTAGCCATCGTTCCGCTGGAGCAAGAGACTACTTTGTCGACATTCCGATGGTGGTCGGCGCTCTGTGGCGCCGTTCTCTTGATTGGCGGCGTGTTTGCGTATCGACGATGGCGAAAGGTGCTTTAGTCGTCGCGAGCCCAAGGCCATTCTTGCACAATGCTGGCCGAGAGCCAGCCGCAAAGGAGTTGTTTGCGCCATGGCGAGACTGCCATCGCTGTTCAAGGTCATCCCGCTCTGCCTAGCAATTGCTGTGGGCGCGATTTGCTACTGGCTCACCGCCTCCGCCAATCGCAAAATAGTGATATTATCTCCTAACGGATTGGTGGCAAGCGTCGTCATCGACTTGGGAGAAGTCTACGATGGCGAGCGAGTGGACAGACAGTTTATTGTTAAGAATGGCACCGGGGCTGCTATGCGGCTGGAGGGCAAGACCTCCTGCGGATGTACATCCGTCCAAATCGATCAGAAACAATTGGCGGCAGGCGATGAGATCGTGGTTCGAGTTGTTTTTGACACCGCTGCAACTCCAGGGACCTTGGGCAAAGTAGAGCAGGCCTTTGTTATTCGTGATGCCCTGGGCACTGATCACAACGTCAGACTCGAAGGCGTTATGCGCGCAGTCATCAAGCCAACTCTCTCTTTGGGTCCGGGCACGCTTCGGTGGAGCGTTGAGCCAGGCGATACAGTCAAAAGCCAGGCATTGCGGGTGAAGAACGAAACGGGGTCGCCAATACAGTTCCAAACAGCGTCACCGCCGCGCCCGGGCATGCGTTTTACGATTACACCCGCTCAAGCGGCACTCGCCGCAGGTGCAGAGGTTGAGCTGACCGTCACCCCAGATGCCGATCTTCGGGAGCTTCCCTACGTTGCAGTGGCTGAGTTTATTTCGCAGATGCATGAGGGCACGCGATCTCGACAGGTTAAACATCTCGTCGGTGTACAGGTTGTGCAGGCCGTCGTCGTCAGAACTGTCCCTGGGTCGCTCATCTTCGCGAAGCAGGACATAGGCACTGCAAAGACCCTCAGAGTCACGGTTGAGATCGCTCGCCCGGTGGTGGTCAAACGCGTAACGGCTGACAATGAGTGCATACAGATTGTCGATAAGAACAAGAAGGAGAACTGGTACGAGGTGAGGGTCGAGCGGAGTATATCGGCCCATTTCACGTCCGGAAACGTTCTGGTGGAATACGAAGTGAATGGGCAACTCCAGTGCCTTCGCGTTCCCGTCTTTGTTGTGCCGTGACGCTTCGATAAACCGATGCTTGGTATGCCTAACATCAACAATGAGAGTACTGTCGTGACCGCAGTGCCTGACTTAGAGGGCTGGTGCAAGCTCGGAGGCCGGATAAACGGCGGTTTTGATGGCATTCGCAAGTTGTTGGGGGTGCTCCTGCTGGTCGCTGCGGGCGCCAAGTCGCATCAAGCAATGACAGACCCCGGCGCGGCGCTTGCCGGCTTCTATGGTTTCCGACTGCTTGGCACTGCTTTCGTGGGATTCGAAACCGCATTTGCCCTGTGGCTTCTGAGCGGCCTGCGCCCCCGCGAAACCTGGCTAGTTGCGGTGATGTGCTTCACCATATTTGCGGGCGTTGCGCTGGCAAAGGCAACATCCGGCGCAGAATCATGTGGGTGTTTTGGGCTGCTACCGGTCAACCCTTGGTTCACTGTTGCGCTCGATGTCACGGTGCTTGTCGGTCTCGCGATTGTCCGCCCAAGCGTTGAACGCGGGCGAGCACAATACGCCAGCAATCGCCGCCCCGTGTTGTTCCTCTTGATTGCCATGCCTCTTGCGGTGATGAGTGCGGCCAGTGTGGCCATCGGCACGTTGTCCGCCGAGATCGGGACCGGCCGTATCGCTAATGCTCAATCGTTGGTTATCATCGAACCCGAGAAATGGGTTGGCAGCAAGTTCCCACTGATCAACTATGTCGACATTGGGGATCAGTTGGCGATCGGCAACTGGATAGTGATCCTGTATCGCTATGATTGCAAGCACTGCGATGTGGAGATTCCGCGGTACAAGCAGATGGCCTGTGATGCATTCGGACAGACCGCAAGCAGAAGGATTGCCTTCGTTCAGATGCCGCCGCACGGAACGCCGCCGCACGGGATTGATGGCGACATGGTGCCGTGGCTCCATGGTCGGCTGAGCAATACGAGGAGGTGGTTTGCTGAGACCCCTGTGGCGATACTGCTGTCGCATGGGAAAGTAACGGGAGGTCGGATTGCTCAGTAGAAAGCAACACTATGCAGGAAGACCTCCGTCCCTGCCGGTGACAGAAGAGACGATGGAGGACGAAACATGTACGTCAGATTCGCGATTGCCATGGTGGCGGTAGTGTGCGCATCCATAGGTCCCTGGGCCGGCGATGCGCAAGCCGCGCCGCCAGATAGTGATGTTATATTCGCCCAACTGAAAGCGCGCGATGCGGCCAGCATACGAGAAGCAGTAGAGTCAGTTCGCGCGATGCTGGCATCGGACCCCGGCCGCGCCGTAGATCGGCTGAATGAGCGGTGGCTGGCCGCCCTGCTCCAGGCCAAGCAATACGAAACGGTGCTGGAGTTCTCGGCCGCTGGGACGCTCGTCCTGCCCGCGGACACCTGGCGGGTGGAGCAGCTTCAACGTCACCGCATCCGGGCGCTGCTGGAGCTGAATCGGCCCAAGGAGGCGCTGGCGGCGGCGCGGGGGTTGTACAACGTCGCGGGCATCGGGTTCACCCGCGAGGCGATGGAACTGGTGGCCGAGTGCCTCAAGGCGGCGCATCCGGAGGATCCGGGCATCGCCAACCGCTTCAAGCTCCAGCAGCTTGCCGGGGCCAAGACCGATCCCCGCGAGCGCGAGAAGGCCATGAAGGAGAAAGACCTGGGCGAGCCGATCCTGGCGGGCATCACGCCCGATCCAACTCCCTGGCAGAAAGCCATTGAGGATCGCCGCGGCAACGAGGAATACCGCGCGCTCTACGGCACGGGCAATCTGCTGCTCCTGGCCGGCCGCGCCAAGGAGGCTCGGGAGGTGTTTGAGAAGGTCCTGGCGATCGCCCCGACCGGCGAAGTGCCCTATGCGTCCGAGGGACTGGCCGCCGCGATCAAGGCCGAGGCCGCCTGCATCGGCCCGGCCAACGCCTGGATCGCGTCGATCCGTCCCAGGTGAGGCCGACCCAGGTTGGGTGATCCGCGAGGAAGCCGCCGATTTCGAGGGAGATTGTCTTGGTTCCTCACGCCAATGCCATCCAGCAGGTCGCCGAGACCGACGCCGGGCCAACGCCTGAGCCGATGGCCGGGCCGACGCCGCGCCGTTGGCGGAGGTGGTTTGTGGGGATGGTGTACACCGCCTCCCTGGCGATCGTGCTGCTGGCCGTGATCTATGGCCAGGCGCGCATGCCGCACCTGCGCGATCATCCATCCTCGAAGAAAGCGGGCGTGGTCAGCGCGATGGCCGCCTGGGATGGCGAGTGGTACGTCCGCATCGCCGCCGAGGGGTACTTCTTCAGCACGGCGCGACAATCCAGCATCGTCTTCTTCCCGGCCTGCCCGCTGCTGGCCCGCGTTCTCATGACGACGCTTCGTCTCCCGCCCGATCTGTCGCTGATTATCGTCTCGAATGTGTTTCTATTGGCGTCGATGGTTCTTCTGGACCGATATGTCCGCGAGCGCCAACTCTGGGGTGGTCCGGGGGATCGGCAGACTGTCGCCACGTATGCGGTGTTGGCGATGGCGCTGTTTCCCACGACCTTCTATTTCCGCATGGCCTACACCGAGACGCTGCTGATCTTCCTGATGATGCTGGCCATGTATGGCATGCGCCGGAACTGGCCGCCATTGGCCATCGCGGCCATCATCGGTGCCGCGACCGCCACGCGCTCGGTGGGCGTGACCCTGTTCGTTCCATTTGCGCTGCACCTGTGGCGGACCACGGACCGGCTTGGCCCGTTTCCGGGAGGCAGTGGCCCCGCCACTCTCCTTGGGCGGTACGGGCGCTTCGTTGGTCGATGTTGTGTGTGGATGCCGCTCGGTTGCTGGGGGCTGGTGCTGTTCATGGCATACCAGCAATGGGCCTTTGGCGAACCCCTGGCCTTCGTCAAAGGCCAGGTCCTGTGGCACGACCGCGCCGAACCGGCGACCCGGCGGGAGCGCATCGTCAATCTGGCTACGCTGGAGCCGATCCGGGCGGTTTACACACCCGGCGGCCAGGTCTACTGGCGCAACCGCGCGCCGCATCACAGCGCGCTGCTGAACCTGAACTTCGCCAATCCCATCTTCTTCCTGGGCACGGCGGCCCTGGTTGTCCTTGGCGGCGTCAGGGGCTGGCTGGACCGATCGGAACTGGCGATGGGACTGCTCTTGCTGGCGATTCCGTACATCCTCCAATCAAACCGCATGGGGATGACGAGTCATGCTCGCTTTGCCGCGGTGGTCTATCCCGCGTACATCGTCCTGGGGCACCTGCTGGCTCGACTGCCCCAGGTGCTCTCGGCATCGCTTCTGGTCTGTAGCGGCCTGCTGATGGGCGCTTACGCGGCCCTCTTCAGCCTGTGGTACTTCTTCTTCTGATCGCCGCATCGCGGCGGATGGCCGGCTCGCGATGAGACGCGATTGGCCTGTGAAAGGTGTGGGGTGCCATGCTGATAACGACATCATCAATCGATGCGTGCGATACGGGCAGCGAGCGCGGACGAGCCTGCGAAGGCGCGATCGCGGCGCCGGCATGCCAGGTCTCGATCGTCGTTCCCACCCGGAACGAGGCCGGGAACCTGCCTACTCTGCTTGAGCGGATCGCGGGAGCGATGGAAGGCCGAACCTACGAGGTGCTTGTGATCGACGACGGCAGCCAGGATGACACCGTCGCCGTTTGCCGTGATCTGGCCTGCGAGCATCCGCTTCGGCTGCATGTTCGCGAACGGCCGCTTGGAGGCCTTGGCGGGGCCGTGCTTCACGGGTTTTCATTGGCGCGGGGCCAGGTGCTTGTGGTTATGGATGCCGATTTGCAGCATCCGCCCGAGCGGCTGCCGGCCCTGATCGCGCCGGTGCTAACGGGAGAAGCCGATCTTGTCGTCGGCTCCCGGCATGTGGCCGGGGGTTCCATTGCCCACCCTTGGGGCGCATTTCGACGGCTGCAATCGGCGGCCGCTCGGCTCCTGGCCCAGCCGCTGGTGGGGCCGGTGCGCGACATCATGTCGGGCTTCCTTGCCCTGCGCCGCGACGTCTATGAAAACGCCGAGAGCCTCAGCCCGCTGGGGTACAAGATCGGGCTGGAACTGTTGTGCAAATGTCCAGCGTGTCGCATTGCGGAGGTTCCGATTGAATTCGGCATGCGTTTGCATGGGCATTCCAAGCTGACAGTTTCCCAACGGCTCAAGTACCTGGTGCATCTGGCCCGGCTTTATGAACACCGCTGTCGGTCGTATGTTCGCACCCGCTTGGCTTACAAGACGCGGACCGGGTTGAAGGCCGGAAGTTCGGGAGGCCTGTATGAAACGATCTGAGCGACGCCCGCATCATGGTGGCGGCCGTGGTTTCACCCTGGTCGAGTTGCTGGTGGTCATCGGCATCATCGCCATCTTCACAGGGATGCTCATGCCCGCCCTGAGCAAAGCGCGGGCCGATGCCAGACTGGTCCAGTGTCGAGCAAACCTCACCAACATGTACAAGGCGGCCATTCTTCACATGCATGATCACCGCGGCTTCCTTCCGGTGGCCGGCTGGCACTGGGATCCACCTGGCGGCGTCGTCAATCCCCACGGCCTGCGCGATGACGATGCCAGTCGCTACATCTACTACGAGGACGCGGGCATCCGTCGGCCCGCCCCAATCACCGTGGCGCTGGCCGTCAGCCTCGGCAGCAGGATCCGCCTGGACAGTCGCCAGAATCTTGAGCAGGACATGGAGCGGCCGGACCTGCGCAAGCTCTTCAAATGCCCCAGTCAGGAAGTTGACCTGCGGGGGCTGACGCAGAAGAGCTCCGAGCCCTGGGAAGCCCCCAGGGACTGGTCCAGTTATGTCTTTAACGAGGCGGTGTTGGGTATGCGTGAGAAGACCACCAACCGCGATCCTCTGCTGGGGCGGATGTTCCGCGTGAAACATCCGACCATCGTAATGTTCGCCATGGACGGCCGGCCGCGCGACCAGGGCAAGGACAACTGGCTGATGGTTCCCGACAAGACCCCCCATGACTCGGTGTGGGATTTCCACGAGCGGCTCAACGAGCCAGACGACGGCCACGGCAAGGAGTTGTTCGACTACCCCCGTCACCGCTACCGAGCGAATGTGGTATTCATGGACGGCCACGTCGAGTGCGTCGCCATGACCCGGGCCGGCTTGGACGCGGTGGGCGTCTCCAAGGGCGTCCGCGACTGACATCGGTACGCTACACCTCCTGAAACCTCATGCCTGCTCAACGGTGATCATGCGGATGGGCGTGGCGTTCGGTGGGATAGAAGTCGTCCTGATCCGCCCCAAAAACCTTGGCAGGGGTGGCTTGGGTCGCCTGATCCTCCAGGGGCTTGCTGGAAAGCACCGGCGCCGTTGACGGCGCCGAGGTCATGGTCTGGGCTTCAGCGGTCGCCGGAGTCGCCGCGCCCTGCCGTAGCGACTCGGCCAGCTTATTCCCCATCTGATCAATCGCGGCCAGATCATCTCCCGACATCGCCGGCGCACTCTTGGCCGCCGCTTGAGTCTGAACCCCGCGCAGCGAGACGCCCTTCTCCTCGCGCGGGGGGAACGCCGAGCCGAACAGGAGCAGGTTCACGACGGTGGGCCAGATGATGCCAACCAGCAGCACGCTCCCGGCCGTCCAGAGCCCCAAGCCGTATCTCGAATCACGCCACCAAGCATAGCGGTAGGTGACTCCCTTCTCACGCAGCGCATCCATGTACCCACGCAGCGTCATGTCAGGCCCGAGGTGCCCCGGCACCGGCTTGAGCGGGCGGAAGGGTATCTCGGCCACGAAGCAGCGCGGCTTCCACTTTGCGACCAGGCGGCCGCCATCAGACGTCAGTTTTCCATCAAAGTACTGCCCGGCCGCGACATGCACCGTCTGGGGATTGCCCTGAACCCCGGAGATCCGTTCGCTGTAGAGGATGATGTCGGTGAAGCGAGGGATTGACTGGTAGCGATGCGTCAGCGCCTCCTCGAATTCCCGCTGCAAAAGAACCTCGCCATAAGCCGTGCGCCAGTTCTCCCGCGGCAGGCCATTGAGGTATCCCAAGGCCAGCCCAATGACCAGACTGATCGCCAGCCAGTGCCATGGTTTGATAGAGCGAAGAAGCGAGCTCATCATTCAACCCTCCGCACTGAGAGACTGAGCTGGGTTGCGATGTTTGCCCCGAGGGGAGGCAACCTGTCTCAGTTCGACAAAGAGTTGCAGATACCGACCGCGCTCCCAAGCCAGCTTCGCCGGAACCAAAGAGGACGATAGCCGATCCTTGGATTTCAAAAGAAGTCCAGGTTCCACGTGTCTTGTCAAAACGTGGAGCAGAACGCCACAAACAGGACCACCGCCTTTCTTGCCCGGGTGCGTGACCGTTTTTGCGGCCGTCGCCGTTGGGGGCCACCCCAACCAGTAGTGCTTGGACTTGCCGTCCTCGCTGAGCCATTTGCTCCGCAACGCCAGGATGGCCTCCGCCCCTTCCACGCTCCAGAACTGCTCGGTACCCTTCACCCGCTTGCCAAACGTGTGCCATCTGGCAGTAGGTGTGCAAAAGGGATGCGGGGCGGCGCGCGATTGGGACGCACCTGTGTCGTCAATATAGCCGCCAGATCCGTGGCGGCAACGGGCTGGCAGAGGTTCCTATACCTCTATGACTCTGCCCAAGCGACTGCCGATCCTCCATCAGTTCCCTTTGGCCTTGCGATCCTTGGCCGCCTTGGCCGATTCGCGGAAGCGGTCGCTCTCGCCGTTCATCTCGAGGATGTGGCAGCGCCGGCGCTCCCTTCAGGACGAACCGCTCGCCGTATCGGGAGATGGAGAGCCGGTAGAGAAAGCGTTCGATGCCGTAGTAGACCAGCAGTTCGTTGAACGGGCGGCCGCTCGCCTTGGCCAGGTTCAGCAGTCGCTGGTGGACGGAGGCCGCGATGCTGGTGGTGCCGCGTTTGGTCATGCCAAGGCCTCCAGATACGGGCGCATCAGCCGTTCAACGCGACAGATCTTCGCGTACTCGAGGATGCGCTGGCCCGGGGTGTCTATCGCTTGGCTGGTATGCCGCCGCTGGCCAACCCCGATCTGGCAACGGTTGCCAAGCGCATCCCGGCACGGCGTGATCTGCCTCATCTCCGCGCTGGCGTATCACGAACTGACCACGCAGGAGCCGCATGAGGTCCACCTGGCCCTCCCGCGAACGGCCCGCCGGCCCCGGCTCGCGTACCCGCCGCTGCGCGTCTACCGCTTCTCCGACGAGGCAGTGCGGGCGGGCATCGATGCGCGCCGAGCAGCGGAACCTGGATGAGCAGATCGCGGCGGCCGAGGCGGCGGAGCAGGCGCGGCTGACGGACCCGCAGGCGACGGCCGACCGCGTTGTTGCCCAACTGACCGAGATGGCGGCCAACATGAAGACCATGCCGACATTCGCCCTCCGCCAAGCCCTGAGCGGCCTTGTCGAGAAGGTCGTCGTTGACATGGAGACCAAGGAAGCGGAGATGACGCTGGCCCTGCCTGCATGGGCGATGTCGGCCAGGAAGGGCCAGGAAGCGATGCGTCTAGTAGGAACTTCGGCGTCATCAACTTACTACGAGACGCATCGGCGGATCACCTTCGTCTTGGCCGTTGCGGACTGCCGGTACGTCAAGGGGAGCCATTCCGTCTGCTTCGAATGCCGAAGGCGGAGGGTGGCATGAGGATGAGATGACGGCCCGTACCTGCTATCGCAGGCACGATACGCAAGCATTTGGCGGCAAGAAGGTTAGGGAGAGCAAAGGTGATCCTGCCACGCGGCGAAACGCGGCATGAAGTCGCCGATGGCGAACTGCCAACCTGCCAACAAAATGTGCGCGATGACTTGAAATTGCGGCCCTCTCTTGTAACCTCTCTCACCTAAGAGATATCCCGGTTATTTGCAATGCCGGGGTGTGAGTAAGTGCGGGTCCAAGCGCCCAAGGTGGTTTGCGCTGCGAGGAAGGATATGGGTGGTATCCAAACGGCTGAGATTCGAGTCGCGGCTTCGCAGCCCCGTGGCCGTACGGTCGCAGACGAAAGTGGCGCAAGGAATGCGCGACTAGGTCTCGTGGGGCTCCTGCGACGTTTCCTGCCCAATTCCGGGTACGACGTGGCTCGAATCGGGTTCGCGGCGGTCTTGATCGTCGCCTCGCTGCTGAAGGCCCACCAGACGGCGACAGACCTGCCCACGCAGATGGGTGTGCGCGGGCCGTTGTGGTTCAAGATTCTGCTCGTCGATTTTGAACTGCTCTTCGCGCTCTGGATTCTGGCAAATCTCTATCCGCGCTGGACACGATTAGCCTGTCTGGGAGTGGCCGCCGTCTTTGCGATGACCTCGCTGTATCGCTGGATTGTCGGTGAAGCCAGCTGCGGCTGTTTTGGCCAAGTGTCCGTGCATCCCGCCCTGACGTTCGCACTTGATCTTGCGATAGTGATCGCATTTTGGAAGTGCCCGCCGCTGACCAGTTCTTCCAACTCAGCTTCTGGTCCTGAGCCGCTGCCTGTCATGAGGCTTAGCGCGGTTTGTTCTGTGTCCCTGGCCATCGGCTCACCTGTGACTCTGTGGATGATGGGCTACTCAGTGCCCGTCTTGGGGCTAACCGGCCTGAGGACCACCGCCGCCCAGGCGATTGTCCTTGACCCCACGGACTGGGTCGGCAAGAGGTGTCCCCTTTTTGAGCATGTGGACTTTGACGGGGCAAAGGTGGGCGAAGGGACATGGATAGTCATTGTCTACGACCGCAATTGCCATCAATGCAATGAGATGATCGACGAGCGAAAGCGGACGCTCCTCGCGGCCAGCGAGTCTGCGGCATGGTCGGATTGGCCACGGATGGCCTTCGTCGATGTTTCGCCGGGCCATTCGAGGATCGAAGATAAGCATCCGCCCTTTGTCATCAACAGGTCGCTTCACGGGTCGGCTGTATGGGCTGCTACCGTCCCGACCGAGATTCATCTGCGAGATGGCTTCGTGGTCGCAGTTTCCGATCAGCCCCGAAGAGACGAGTAGTCCATGCGCAAGGGCATACCGATGGCTGTTTTCGCCTCCTTAGAATATTCACTCACACTGAGTGACTTTATGCGGATGAGCAAGGTGTCGCCACTGGCATCGTATCAGTCAACCCTCAACTCAGGAGATTCGATCATGCGGAAACCAATCACATTTGTTCTGGGTTTGTGTTTTGTCGGTCTTTTCGCTGCGACATTGGCAGCATCTCGAGGCCATCGGGTGCCGATCGCCTACTTCGGTGCAACTGGGTGCGAGTCTTACGAGGTCTCGGCCTGCACTGGTACCGATGACGTGTGCGGCAGTAGCGTGTGCAACAGCAACGGATCGGTATGCCAAACGGGTTTGAAGGACTATGGAGACCTCAAGAACTGCAGAATGGGCAATTACACCCAAGGCACGAAGTGTGGCGACTCACACAAGGAAATGTGCACGTGGCAATTCAACTGCACCTGCAACGATCCGCCCTTCTCAAACGGAAAGTGCACCGAGAAATCCTACGGTACAAAGAACGAGCAGTCGGTGGGTGCGTGACACGGAATGCGGCGGGTCTGGGTACAATAGGTGGTAGTGCGTCGCCGGGATGGTGACGGCGAACAAACATAAGGAGAAGGTCATGGCA
>Ga0101944_10005419_pt1 | contig 14532 bp, 7 predicted proteins | sample DewCreD2012metaG_FD_75245 | JGI IMG/M metagenome (GOLD analysis project Ga0101944, IMG submission 75245) | Hot spring sediment bacterial and archeal communities from British Columbia, Canada, to study Microbial Dark Matter (Phase II) - Dewar... ... | reverse complement strand
ATTAGAAATGAACACGACCTACCACAGCCAGTATTGGGCACACGCCCTGACCCTTCGCGGGTCCGGGGGCGACATTGCTGCGCTGTCGCGGTCCATCGCCAATGCGAGGGTTGACCTCAACCCTCATCAGATCGATGCCGCGCTCTTCGCTCTCCGCTCGCCGTTCACCAACGGTGCGATCCTGGCCGACGAGGTTGGCCTGGGCAAAACCGTCGAGGCGGGGATTGTGCTGTCCCAGAAGTGGGCCGAACGTCGCCGTCGCATCCTCATCGTCGTGCCCGCCATGCTCCGCAAGCAGTGGCAGCAGGAACTGAGCGAAAAGTTCTTCATCCCCTCCGAAGTCCTGGACACCCAGGTTGTCGGACGGCTGCGAAAGAATGGCGGGGGCAACCCCTTCGACCAGAAAAACAAGGCCGTCATCTGCTCGTACAACTTCGCTGCCGCCAAGGCGGCTGCCGTCGCGCAAGTCCCATGGGACATGGTGGTGATCGATGAGGCTCACCGCCTGCGGAACGTCCACCGCTCCCGTACCCGGCTTCAGAACAACCCGGCCGCGCACAAGACGATGGCCCACCGCATCACCGAGGCGCTCGGCAAGGCTCCCAAGCTCCTGCTTACCGCCACGCCGCTGCAAAACTCGCTTCTGGAGCTGTTCAGCCTTGTCAGCGTGATTGATCCCCACGTCTTCGGAGACGCGGCATCCTTCCGCGAGCAGTTCGTCAACAATAGCGACGAACTGAGCCGAAACATCCAACTCAAACAGCGGATTGCTCCTGTCTGCACACGGACGCTTCGCAAACAGGTGACCGAGTACATCCCCTTCACCAACCGCGTGCCGATCACACAGGAGTTCCTGCCCACCGACCAAGAGCAGGCCCTCTACGACGACATCACGACCTACCTGCAAAGGGAAGTCCTGTACGCACTGCCAGCCAGCCAACGCCAACTCATCACGATGGTGTTGCGGAAGCTGCTGGCCTCCTCGACCTTCGCCATTGCCCGAACCCTCCGCCGCTTGGCTGATCGCCTCGAGAACCTTCGGGACCAGCTTGATCTGCTCGATGATGAGGATCTGGAAGGGATCGAAGAACTGGCTGACGAGTATGGCGAGGACGCCGAGGAGCAAGCAGAGGAGGACATCGACCCTGAGAAGCTCAAAGGCGAGTTGGAAGACCTTCGGCGTTACGCCGACCTCGCCGCCCGCATTGCCCATAATGCCAAAGGCGACGCCTTGCTGCCCGCACTCAAGACCGCATTCGCCAAGGCAGAGGCACTTGGTGCGCCCCGCAAGGCGGTCATCTTCACCGAGTCCCGCGAGACCCAGACCTACCTCTTCGACCTGCTGACCGCCAACGGCTACGCGGGCCAGGTCGCCACGATCAACGGCACGAACAACCAGCCCCACCACGCCGCCATCTACGAACACTGGCTGGCCAAGCACCGGGGAACCGACCGTGTGACCGGCTCGCGTGCCGTGGACATGAAGGCGGCCATTGTCGAGCATTTCCGTGACGAGGCCACGATCCTTGTCGCCACGGAAGCCGCCGCCGAGGGCGTCAACCTCCAGTTTTGCTCGCTGGTCGTCAACTTCGACCTGCCGTGGAACCCGCAACGCATCGAACAACGCATTGGTCGCTGCCATCGGTACGGCCAGAAGCACGACGTGGTCGTCGTCAACTTCCTCAACCGCCGCAACGAGGCCGACAAGCGGGTGTATGAACTGCTCAGCGAGAAGTTCCGCCTCTTTGACGGCGTCTTTGGCGCATCAGACGAGGTGCTTGGGGCGCTGGAGTCCGGCGTGGATATCGAGCGCCGCATCGCCGAGGTCTATCAGACCTGCCGAACCAACGCCGAGATTCAAGCCGCCTTCGACGCCCTCCAGGCGGAACTGGACGCCAAGATTCAGGCACGCCTGGCCGCAACCCGCCAGGCACTGCTCGAAAACTTTGACGAGGACGTGCGCTCGCGCCTGCGGATCAGCCGCGAGAAGACGCTCGAATGCCTCTCGCAGCGGGAACGATGGCTGCTGGACCTGACGCGGGTCGAGCTTGATGGGCAGGCCCGGTTCGACCCGCACCTACCGCGATTCCTCTACAACGGCACCGAAGCCCGCCCGGGCTGGTACAACCTCGACTGGAAGGCCGCCGAGACCGCCGACGAGCATTTCTACCGCCCGGACCACCCGCTGGCCTTGCGGCTTATCGAGCGAGCCATCTCCCGCAAGCTGCCCGTGGCCGAGATTACGTTCGACTACACGAACCATCCCTCAAAGATCAGCGTGATCGAGCCGCTGGTCGGCCAGTCTGGCTGGCTGGAGCTTTCCAAGCTCACCGTCTCGGCCGTGGAGGTGGATGAGTTCCTTGTCTTCGCTGCAAGGACCGACCACAATCAGGTTCTCGACGAGGAGATCTGCCGCAAGCTCCTGTCCCTCCCGGCCACGCTTGGCCCGGAGATCAAGGACGCCCCCGATTTGACCGAGGTGCGGAAGGCCGAGGTCGCCGCCCGCCTTGGCGAAATCGACACCCGCAACGCCCGCTTCTTCGACGAGGAAGTCCTCAAGCTCGACCGTTGGAGCGAAGACCTCAAGCTGTCACTCGAACACGAGATCAAGGAACTCGACAAGCAGATTCGTGAGCTTCGCCGCTCCGCCGCCCTTGCCCAGGCATTGCAGGACAAGCTGACCCACCAGAAACAACTGCGCGATCTTGAACGCCGTCGAAACACCAAACGGCGCGAACTCTTCGACGCCCAGGACGCCATTGACACGCAGCGGGAAGAACTGATCGGCAAGATCGAGAAACAGTTGAAGCATACCAGCACCGTCCAGGCCTTGTTCATCATCCGGTGGAGAGTCCAATGAAAGGAATGTCATGCGACTAACGCAACTCTCCATCACCAACTACCGGGCACTCCGGGATGTAACAATCCCGCTATCTAGCTTTGGCTGCCTCATCGGCGAGAACAACTCGGGTAAGTCCTCCTTCTTGCAGGCGTTGTCCCTGTTCTTCTCCGGCTCCAAGTTGGCTGCCAGCCACTTCTTCGATGAGTCCAAGCCTATTCGCATCGCGGTAACCTTCGAAGGCATCACTGATGCAGACTTGGCGCGATTGGCTGACGAGCACCGCACGCGGGTTGCTGGGATCGTCAAGAATGGCCGCCTTGTTCTTGTCCGCACCTACGACACGACGGGAAGGAGTTCGCTGCTCTACAACACGCTCACGCCCAATGATGTCCGATTCTCCGCTGAAAGCATTGCCTCGCTTGTGAAGAGTCAACGAGCTGGCCAGGCATTCGTCAACAAGGTGGTCCGGGCATTCCCGGAACTGGATGGTATCGTCGATACGACCATGAATCAGGATGCCGTGAAGGAGAAGATTCAGGAACTCGCCGACTCATTACCCGACGACCAGAAGACTGCCGCCGATCAGGCGCTGCCCACCGGCATCGATAAGAGCATCGAGCCGATGCTGCCCGACCCGATCTACATCCCGGCTGTGAAAGACCTCGCCGACGACATCAAGACAACTGAGAGCACCCCCTTTGGGAAAATCCTGGCCATCTTGCTTCAGGCGGTTGAACCGAAGTTGCCGGATGCAAAGAAGCTCTTCGAAGAACTCAACGCCAAGCTCAACCGCGTTCAACAGCCCGACGGAACGGTTGTGGATGGGCGGCTCGATGAAGTGAAGCTGATCGAGTCCACCGTCGAGAAGTATGTCCGCGAGAGTTTCGCCGACGTGGCACTCCGCATCACGATCCCGCCGCCGGAATTGAAGACCGTCTTCTCGTCTGCCCGCATTTTCGTCGACGATGGTGTTGACGGCCTGATTGATTCCAAGGGCGACGGGTTGCGTCGCGCCATTGTTTTCTCCATCCTGCGATCCTACGTGGAACTCAAGGCAAAGCTCGCGCCCGTTGCGACGCCGGTGGAAGAACCGGTTCAGCCCGCCGAAACGGCGCAGCCGAAAGTGGAACCCGCCCGAGCGTCCTACTTGCTGTTGTTCGAGGAGCCGGAGTTGTTCCTGCACCCCAAGGCGCAGCACATCCTTTTCGATGCCCTTCGGGTCTTTGCCAAGGAACACCATGTTCTCGTTACGACTCACTCCCCGATGTTCTTCGGTCCCGGGGCGACGGAGACGTTTGTCAAGTTGCGTAAGGTGAAGGATGCCGCGATAGCGCCCAGACCATTCACGCAGGTCCAGACGGTTGACCTGTCCGACATGACCGCCAAGGACCAATTCCAGATCATCTGTTTCGAGAACAACAACGCCGCCTTCTTTGCAGATACGGTCGTTCTGGTCGAGGGAGACAGCGACTACCTGATCATGCCGCACATCGCCCGGACGCTTGACCCCTCGTGGGACGTGGCGAAAGTGCCGATAGTGTTCGCTCGGATCACGGGCAAGGGCAATATCCGGCGTTACCGAGACTTCTTTTCCCGCTTCGGGGTCCGGGTCCCGGTGATCGCCGATCTCGATCTGCTGGTTAACGGCTTCGATCACATCGGCCCCAGTGAGGAGTTGAAGGCGGCAAGGAAGAATCTACTCGACAAGGTCGATGAGCTGATCGTGCCTGATCCCAACGGTCCATCGGCCAAGGATGCCAAAGATGCTCACGATTCCGGTGATCTGCGGGCCCTTTGGCGGAAGGTGAGAGACTTCCAGGCGAAGCTCAAGGCCGGTGAATGTACACAAGCAGAGCATGATGCAGCAGTGGAGGCGTTCTTCGCGTGGCAGCACAAAGCCGACCGCCTCGTGGTCCTCAAGACCAGCACTGATGTACAGATGCTGCAGTTGAAGCATCGCCTGCTGGAGATGCTGAGAGCGGTCGATGTGTACGTGCTGGAGCGCGGCGCGATCGAGCAGTACTACCCCGACACCATCACGGGAGCGGATAAGCCGTCGCGAGCCCGGGACTTCTGCGCCAAGATTGCCACGCCCGATGCGATTCTTGCATGTTGCGGCGAACAGGAGTTCATGCGCGACGGGGCACTGGTGAAAGAGAGGGAATTCACCCTCATCTTTGGCAGGATCTTCAATGGAATGAACGGATAGGAATCAAGCATGGCGAAGAGCAATACACGTTTGGAACTGACCTGGATCGGCAAGGAGAATCGGCCGAAGCTCGAGCCGCGGATTCTCATCGAGGATCCCACCAAGTCCTACCACGCCAAGCACCGCGTCACCGAGAATGATCTCTTCGACAACCGGCTAATCTTCGGCGACAATCTCTTGGCCCTCAAGGCGCTCGAACAGGAGTTCACCGGCAAGATCAAGTGCATCTTCATCGATCCACCGTACAATACCGGCAGCGCATTCAGCCATTACGATGATGGAGTGGAGCATTCACTGTGGCTGTCATTGATGCGGGACCGGCTGGAAATCCTGCGCCGCTTGCTTTCAGATGACGGATCGCTGTGGATTACGATTGATGACAATGAGTGTCACTACCTGAAGATTGTGTGCGATGAAATCTTCGGCCGGGCAAACTTCGTGGCGAATGTCGTTTGGCAGAAGAAGTCGTCCTCCCAAGCAAACGCAACGTGGCTGTCGGATTCTCATGATCATGTTCTTGTGTATGCGAAGCAGAAGGACCTCTGGCGGCCACGTCGTTTACCGAGATCAGAGAAGCACAATGCGATCTACAGGCATTCGGACGAACATGATGGGATTGACAGCGATGGCCAGCCGTATGGTCGTGGTCCCTGGTTTCCTGGTGATTTCACAATCAGTCTCACGACAGGACAGCGAGGCAAGCAGTACGCGAAGACCGGAAGTTCCACCAACCTATACCCTATCATCACGCCATCTGGGCGAGAAGTCTGGCCTGCCAAAGGCCGATGCTGGGCCTATACGCAGGAATCGTATCAGCGTCTCTTGGCGGACCACCGAGTCCACTTTGGAAAAGACGGCAGTAGCAAGCCAACAATCAAGCGATTCCTTTCGGACATCGAAGACGATGGAGTTGTGTGTATGACCGTCTGGCACTACTCCGAAGTGGGCGAAAACCGAATCGCCGCTGTTGAAGTTAAAGCATTCAACGAGGACGATCCCTTTTCGGCTCCCAAGCCCGAGCTTCTGGTCAAGCGAGTGCTCGACTTGGCTACCACTTCCGGCGACTGGGTTCTCGACTCCTTCGCCGGTTCCGGCACGACGGGCGCTGTTGCCCACAAGATGGGGCGTCGCTGGATCATGGTGGAACTTGGCGAGCACTGCCACACGCACATCATCCCGCGCCTGAAGAAGGTGATCGACGGCGAAGACCCCGGCGGGATCACCAAGGCAGTCGGCTGGAAAGGCGGCGGGGGCTTCCGCTACTACCGCCTCGGGCCGTCCTTGATCGTCAACGACCAGTGGGGCAACCCGATCATCAATCCGCAGTTCAACGCCGCCATGCTGGCCGAGGCAATGTGCAAGCTGGAGGGCTTTACCTTCGAACCGAACCCGGAAGTGTACTGGCAGCACGGGCGCAGCAGCGAGACGGACTTCATCTACGTCACCACGCAGATGATGACCAAGGAGATGCTGACCAAGCTCAGCGACGAGGTCGGCCCGAACCGCAGCCTGCTGATCTGTTGCAGCGCGTTCAAGTGCGATGTGAAGCAGTTCGGGAACCTGACGGTAAAGAAGATCCCCAAGGCGGTGCTGGCCAAGTGCGAGTGGGGCAAGGATGACTACTCGCTGGAGATCAAGAACCTGACGAAGCGCAATGATGAATGCGGCATGATGAATGATGAAGAGGTGATGGCGGTGACACGTCGGCGCAAGGGCACCGGAGATAGTCCGGGGCAAGGAAAGCTTTTTGAATGACGAGTGATGAATGATGAAGCGCCAATGAAGAGGGATGAAATGATGAAAGCGACAAAGGCTGACTTGTTGGTGCGAACCAAGGAGTTTGCGCTGCGAGTTGTTCGGTTGTATTCGGCTTTGCCAAAAACGACCGAAGCGCAGGTCATGGGAAAGCAGGTGTTGCGGTCGGGAACCTCGGTAGGTGCACAGTTGCGGGAAGGAAAACGAAGTCGCTCCGATGCGGAGATGATCAGCAAAACAGAAGGCGCGTTGCAGGAATTGGAGGAAACGATGTATTGGTTCGAATTGCTGGAAGACTCTGGCATCGTCAAGCCCGCATTGCTCTCCAATCTGAAAAACGAGGCCGATGAATTGACCGCAATACTGGTCACCAGCGTCAAGACCCTTGAAGGTCGGAGAAATCAATAAATGACTCATCATTCATCATTCAGCACTCATCATTCCATCAACGCCGTCAGCAACCGCCTAAGCCTTCGGCCGCCCCAGCGAGAATCACTGGAGATCCTGGCTCGCGTCTGCGAGATCATCGAGCTGTCGAAGGACGCGGACCCGACTGTGGCGCTGGCGGCGATCAAGAGCGAGTTCCCGACGGTCGAGGACTTCGAGCGGGAGTTCCCATCGTTGTGCTTCGCCCTGGCCACGGGCGTGGGCAAGACGCGGCTCATGGGCGCGTTCATCGCCTATCTGCACCAGGCCGAGGGGATTCGGAACTTCTTCGTACTCGCGCCGAACCTGACGATCTACAACAAGCTGATCGCCGACTTCACCCCCAACACGCCAAAGTACGTCTTCAAAGGCATCGGCGAGTTCACCGTCAACCCGCCGGTGGTCATCACCGGGGACAACTACGAGTCCGGGGCTGGCGTTCGTGGCGGGCGGCTGTTCGACGACGGCGTCCACGTCAACATCTTCAACATCTCCAAGATCAACAGCGAAGTTCGTGGCGGCAGCGCGCCCCGCATCAAGCGATTGAGCGAGTACATCGGTCAGAGCTACTTCGATTACCTGGCGGGCCTGGACGACCTGGTGATGCTGATGGATGAAAGCCATCGCTACCGGGCGACGGCGGGCGTGCGGGCGATCAATGAACTCAAGCCGATCCTTGGTCTGGAACTGACCGCCACGCCACAGGTGGAGGCGGTTGGACGGGCCGTGCCGTTCAAGAACGTGATCTACAGCTACCCGCTGGCGTCGGCCATGACGGACGGGTTCGTGAAAGAACCGGCGGTGGCGACACGCGAGAACTTCGACCCCAATGCCTACTCGGCCGAGGGACTGGAGAAGGTCAAGCTCGAAGACGGCGTGCGGATTCACGAGAACACCAAGGTCGAGTTGGAGGTTTACGCCCGCAACAACGACAAGCCGATCGTCAAGCCGTTCATGCTGGTCGTGGCGACGGATACGACCCACGCCAATGCCCTGCAACAGGTCATCGAGGGCGATACGTTCTTCGAGGGCCGGTACAAGGGCAAGGTCATCCAGGTCCACTCGAACATCCGGGGCGAGGAGAAGGACGAGGTCGTCCAGCAGTTGCTGACGGTCGAGCATCCGGGCAACCCGGTGGAGATCGTCATCCACGTCAACATGCTCAAAGAGGGCTGGGACGTGACGAACCTCTACACGATTGTCCCGCTGCGGGCGGCCAACTCGCGGACGCTCGTGGAACAGTCCATCGGTCGTGGCCTGCGCCTGCCGTATGGCAAACGGGTCGGCGTGCCTGCCGTGGATCGGCTGACAATCGTCTCTCACGACAAGTTTCAGGAGATCGTGGACCATGCTAACGACCCGAACTCGATCATCCGGGCGGGTGTGGTGATTGGGCGGGATATTCCGCAGGCGGGCCGCAAGGCGGTGGAGGCCAAGAGCGCGTTCGAGCAGGCGATCTCCGGCGGCGTCGTTCCGGCTCGCCCTGCCGCAGGCGGACAACCCGCCGTCGAGCAGAGGAAGCTTTTCGAGAAGCCGGAGGAACAGGAGGTCGCCAAGGCGACCTACCAGGTCATCAAGCAATACGAGCGACTCAAGGGAAGCGATCAACTCCAGGACGCCGAGGTCCAGCGGGAAATCGTGCAGAAGGTCCAGGAGATCGTTCGCCCAGCACAGGGCGTACTCGAAGGCATTGTCGAGGCGGTGAACGTGGCCAAGGTCGTCCAGAAGACGACCGAGCTTTACCGCGAGTTGTCCATCGACGTGCCGAAGATCGTGGTTGTGCCCAAGGGTGAGGTGACGTGCCGATACGAGGACTTCGATCTTGATGTGCGGAACATCAACCTCCAGCCGGTCGCCCAGGATATTCTGATTCAACACCTACACGAGAACCAGCAGTATCGACTGCGGGATGGGTCGGGCATTGTCCCGGAGAAGCGGCCGGAGGATTACCTGGTTCGCGGGCTGATTGACTTCGACGACATCAGCTATGACGAGCACGCCGGACTGCTCTACAAGTTGGCCGGGCAGGTTGTGGCCAGGTTGCGGACGTATCTGGCGAAAGAGGACGACGTGATCAATGTTCTTCAGTACCACCAGCAAACCTTGGTGAACTTGATCCATTCGCAGATGCAGCAGCACTTCGTCCAATCGGCCAGTGCCTACGAGGCCCACGTGACTCGGGGATTCCACACCTTGCGGGCAGCCAACTTCACGGCGGCCGCCGATGAGAACGTGCGGGACTTCCGCGCGGTGATACCCGAGGGGCAGCGAGATCGTATCGGCTCGATGGTCTTTGGCGGCTTCCGCAAGTGCCTGTACCCGATCCAGAAGTTCGACTCTGACCCAGAGCGTCGGTTCGCGGTGATCTTAGAGAACGACGGCGACGTCCTGAAGTGGTTCAAGCCCGCCAAGGGCGATTTTCAGATTCACTACAGCCACGAGGAGTCCTACGAACCCGACTTCGTGGTCGAGACGAAGACCGAGAAGTTCCTCTGCGAACCGAAGCGAGCGAACGAGATGACGGACGAGGTTGTTCTCGCCAAAGCGGATGCGGCAGCGACCTGGTGCAAGTACGCAACGGCTCACGCCACGGAGAATAGCGGCAAGCCTTGGCGATACCTGCTGATCCCCCATGACCAGATACGAGATCAGATGACCCTTGCCGGTTTGGCGGCTCGATGCGAGGTGCATGCCAAGAGCTGATAGAAGGGCCGCCATGAGACATGGGCCATATTGAGTGAGGACCACGGATGCCTACTCACTACGACCCGCAGGAGCACATCCAGCATGTAGCGGTTGCGCCGCGCGCCGAGGGTATCCTCGACCAGCGAGAGATCACGATCCAGTCGTACCGGACAACAATCCCATTCGACTTTGCCCGTCTCAATCAAGGAATCGACTCGGCTTGGCTGACACCGCAGATCCGTTTCGGCGTCTTTGCGCGAACGCCGCTGACCGGCGACGATGCGTTGCACTTTGTGCTGGGTCTGCAGGATGAGTTGTCTGTGCGGGCATACGACTACGATGCGCGTCGGCCGCTGTGGTTCACTTGGCAGAACGTCATCGTCGACACCGTGGGCATCCGTTATTTTCAAGACAAAGATGGCTTCCTGGTGTTCAAGACGACCGGAGGCGGCCGTCGCATAACGGAAGATCTGCTCAACGACTTCAACTCATCTTTCCTGGGCATCCCCACGAACGCCGTCCAGAAGCGAGACTTCGATCTGCAGAAGCTCCGCAAGCTCTGCTTTGAGCGCTTCGTGGACCGCCTGTACATGCTCCGGTTTGCTGACCCTTCTGCGGAGGAGTACCGCAGCATCGAGCATGCTCTCTTCCAGAGTCGTAAGTGGATGGACTGGGAGGTGGAGCGTCTGCACGAGATTCAGGACGACCCTCAGGTCCGAATTGAGTCGTTCGAAGCCGATATTGAGATGCACGCAGATGACCTGGCCGGGCTTACGACGGTTCGGTTCGTGATCCGGGGGTTGAGTGGCTCGCTTCGTCTGAAGTTCCCCAAACTGGAGGACAAGAACGAGCCGAAAACACTTGAGGAACAGGCGCGCGTGTTCTACCGACTGGTCGATGTTGCGGAAGGCACAATTCTCGACGCCGATTATTACACGCACCAGCCTCGTTCGCTCGACGAGCTGGATGTGGAACTCGGCCTGTTCGAAGACAATGTTGACCTCACGCAGTTCCGTGAGGTGTTGATGAACAAGGACGCGAGGCGGGAGTTCTTCCAGAGCCTTGATCTGTCAGAAATGTGGCACAAGTGGCGACCGCATCTGCGTGCGCTGGAGGAGCTACTACCCACGGCCGGTGTCGCCGATCATCTCGCGGCGCTGGCGCAAGAGATGATTGCACAGAAGCCCGGCCAAGCGGCGGAACTGCTGGGGGTCTGTCAGGCGGACGCCAAGACACACCAGTTGGGCAAGTTCCTTGCAGGTGTGTTGGCAGACAAGCTGCAGGCCATTCCTGCGGAAAGCCGTGGTAAGGTCGAGGCGGCCCTTCTTTCGTGGGCTGTGGACCATGAGAAGGACTCATGGGATGTCGATGCAGGCGCGGGCGAAATCCTCGTCTACGACCTTCGATGGAAGACAACCGACCTGTCGCTCGATTGTCTTCCTGCCGTCCTATGGAAACTGGTGGGCGTGATCCACGCGCGGCTGATGGCCGCAAATGGTGATGCCGGAAAGCTGCTCCGCCAGTTCGACTGGTGCATGAAGGCAGCGGAGTCGCTGCCGCCCAACCATTCCAAGGTGCCCCCGGCGTTACGCCTCGTTGCGGAGGGCAAGGTGCCAATATCGGTCGCCGATGGGGGCAAGGTGCTGAAAGGCAGGATAGCCGATCTCGCCGCCTTAGATGACGCAGTGCTTGACCAGTTCGGACTTCCCCTATGGCCGTGCCTCGTTGCCAGTCGGGAGAATGGGACCGTCACGATTCAGAACAACGGCGTCGGCGTTGCCCGCTGTGTGAACGCCGCTCCGTCGGAAACGCTGTTCAGCGCAGCAGAGGTGTCTGGCGAGGTCGATCTCTGTCCAGGTAAGACCATTCAGGTGCCGGTGACCGGTTCTCCAGCCACCATGGGCGTTCGGTTCACGAAGTTTGGCGCGGAGCGTCACGCGCAAGTTCCTGTCGTTGTGGTCGAGCGGCCGCTTGGCTCTGGTGCGGATGGGTTCGACTGGGCCACTCAGGCCGAACTGTGCCGCGCAACGGAGCGAGTGCTCGGCGAGGATGAAGCTCCCGATAAGGGAACCGTGTCCAAGGCCATCAAGGCCAGGCAAATCGAATCGAACGGTAAGTCTGGCCGGGCATGCCAGGTTAAGGTGGACAGCTACAAGGCATGGTTGGTCAGGATCAAGAAACTGGACAACGAGGCGGTGCTTCAGGTCATGGACGCCGTCACCACCGAAATCCGCAACCGGAAGCAGCGCAACGTGAAAGTTTGAAGTTGCGCCAAACGATTTCCTGAAGATTTTTCAGAGTGTTTTCCCGCGAAAGCGGCTCAGAATGAGCGTATCTGAGCCGCTTTTGTTGTTGCGCGTTCGTTGCGCCGAAAAACCCTCGGATTTACTGCCCCCATCGCGGTTGCTCAGGCCTGCATGGTGCTTGCCTCAGACAAACCGCAGAAAGGGCAGTTCAATGGTTGCGAACGTCACGAAGGCAAGTCTCTCTCCCTCCCAGCAGAAGCTCCTCACCGAGATGCAGCGGATCAACTACGGCCGCATCGAGGGGCTGCCGGTGCGCCATGGCGAACCGGTGATGGACCCGCCGCCGCGCATCGTCCGCGAGATCAAGTTCAGCGCCGAGAACGGGCCGCGCGCTGAGTCGGCCAAGGCTGACTTCGCGCTCAAGGCCCAGGTCCGCGAGCTGTTCGCCCAGCTGGAGGCGCTGGGCGACGGCGTGATCCCATGCATCGAGATTCAGCGCGGTCTGCCCTTCCGGATGACCGTGGAGGAGGTGTGCGCCTGAGACGTCGGGGTTGGGCTCCCCAGCAGCACGTGTGACTGAAACGAATTCAAGTACCTGACAACTAACCGGCCACGAAGTGGAGGCGTTGTGGGTGCCGCAGAAGCGGCAATCCTGCAACGCCTCCACTGCATGTGGTCGCCGCTTCGACTGGCACCCACGCGACGCCTCCCGGCCAAGGGAGGTCCCAAGTGGACACCAATCAGAAGCGTTGTGAACTGACCGATTACGCACTCGAACTCGTCCATCACAAGGCGTGGCAACTCGTCGGCAAGGCGGGCTACACGCAGGACGACGTGGATGACATCAAGCAGGACCTGATCGTGGACCTGCTGGAACGCTTGCCCCAGTTCGATCCGGCCAAGGCGACGTACAACACGTTCGTCGCCCGCCTGGTCGAGCGGAAGATCTCCAACCTGCTCCGCGACCGCCAGGCGGAGATGCGTGACCATCGGCGCGAGGTCTGCTCGCTCAACGAGGAGATCGACACCGGCGAAGACGAGCCGGTGCAGCGCCTGACCACCATCAGCCAGGACGATCAGGACATCCGCACGGGCAAGTACGCGCGCCCCGCCGAGGAGCGTGCCCATCTCCAGCTCGACATGGATTCGGTGCTCGACGGCCTGACGCCGGAACTGCGGCAGGTCGCCGAGATGCTGCAGACCAAATCCGTCTCCCAGGTCGCCCGCGAACTGGGCATTCCGCGTCGCACCTTCCGCGAGAAGCACCTGACGCAACTGCGTGAGGTCTTCGCGGCCAAGGGCATGGACGACTACCTGCGGTAATCGCGCTGCCCGCCAGTTCGCCCCTGCGCCGGGTAAGTAACAGAAGGCGGCCAGGGGCGAGCTGGTCCGGAGAAGACTGGAGACACCAACGTGAGTGAGCACATGGACGTGAACATTGACCTGAGCATCCTGGAAGTAGAACCCGCCGGTGAATACCACGCCAAGGCGGACCGCTTCCTCAGCAGCCACCAACTGCTGGACTTTATCAAGTGCCCCTGGCTGCACCGCAAGAAGAGCATCGGACTGGTCGAGGACAACGACTCGGCCAGCTACCTGATCGGCCGCGCCGCCCACGTCCGCATCCTCGAAGGGCGTGACGCTTACGAGGCGGCGTTCGCGCTGGGCGGGCCGGTGAATCCCAAAACCGGCAAGCCGTTCGGGTCGGGCACGAAGGCCTTTGCCGAGTGGGCCGAGGTGCAGGGCAAGCCGGTCCTTTCGCACGACCAGGTGGACCTGATCGAGCAGATGGCTTCCGGCGTGGCGATGAACAACCACGCCGTGGACCTGCTGCTGTATGGCCGGTCCGAGGGTGTTGTGCGGGCGGAGTACTGCGGCACCCCATGCCAAATTCGCATCGACTGGGTGCATCCGCACCGGGGCATCGTCGACTTCAAAACCTGTGATGACCTGACCTGGTTCGAGGCCGACGCCCGGCGCTATGGCTACCACCGGCAGATGGCGTTCTACAGGGCCGTCCTGGCCCAAGCGCTCGAAGGCCAGATGGTGCCCGTCCACCTCGTTGCCGTCGAGAAGAAGGAACCTTTCCGCTGCGGAGTCTGGCGCGTCAGCGACGACACGCTGACCATCGCGCAACGTGAGAACGAGGCCGCGATCCGTCGGTTGCTGGTCTGCCGCCAGCACGACGAGTGGCCCACGGGCTACGAGGAGATTCGCGTGCTGGAGCGGATCAACCTGGACGTGCGACGCGGCGAGTTTGTCTGCCTGGTGGGGCCGTCGGGCTGCGGCAAGACCACGTTTTTGAACATCGTCGCCCGCTTCCAGGCCGCCAGCGGCGGCGAGGTGCTGATCGAGGGCCAGCCGGTTCG
>Ga0101944_10005418_pt1 | contig 14533 bp, 8 predicted proteins | sample DewCreD2012metaG_FD_75245 | JGI IMG/M metagenome (GOLD analysis project Ga0101944, IMG submission 75245) | Hot spring sediment bacterial and archeal communities from British Columbia, Canada, to study Microbial Dark Matter (Phase II) - Dewar... ... | reverse complement strand
GGCCGGGGTGATGGTTCCGGTGCCGGAGGCTACAGCCCCGGCGGCCACGAAGGAGGGCGTCGCCGGCGCCGCACCATACTCGTAGCAGCCGATGTCAATGGTGCTGACAACGGGACGGCTGTCGGAGCTGCACGGATGGACGTACTGCAGCGTGGGGTTCATGCTGAAGCCGTTGACGCCTATACCGGGGGTCGTGCCGGCGTTGATCGCGCCGGTGGAGTTGGCGGTCAGGTGGAAGTCGTAGTTGGCGGCGTCCTGGAGGTAGGCGTTGCTGGTGATCCAGTTGGTAACCTGTGTGCCCGGCCCGGACAGGACGGTGCCGACTCCCTGGAAGATATTGTTCTGAAGCAGGGCGTCGACGGTGCTCATGTTGCGGACGAACGTGCCGGCCCCGCGGGTGTTGACGATCGTGTTGTTGACCACGTAGAGGTGCTGGTCCGGGTTCGTAGCGCCTTCCGAGGCATAGTCGACGATCGTGCTGTTGGTCGTGTTGGGTCCCTGGTGAATGAGGTTGCCGATGACGTAGCTCGTGCCGCCGTTGGGGATGTTGACCTCGTAGTTGCTGTAGCCGTCTTCGCAGGTGATGCGGTTGTACAGGATGTAGTTGACGTTCGCCCGGGTCTTGATCTCCTGGCCCTTCCAGCCGTGGTGGAAGTAACAGTAGCGCACGGTCAGTTCGCCGACGTTGCCGATGTAGATCTGGTGGGAGTAGCCGTCGCCATAGCCGTTGAGTTTGAACTCGCTCGTTTCGATCAGGACTGTGCTGGCGGTGTTTGCGCCGGTCAGGATGCCGTTTTCGTTGTCATGGAAGTAGCAGTTCCGGACGGTGAGGTTGGGTCCTTCCTGGCGGATGCCGGCCCCGTTCTTGTCGATGACGTGGCAGTTCTGGAACTCGATGAACTCCACCGTGGTGCTCGTGCCCTGGATGACCCAGATGCCTTTGCCCTGGATGCTGGTGCCGCCGGCGTCGAGGATCGGGCGGGTTGCCCCTACGCCACGAAGGGTCAGATTGTTACGGGTGATCAGGGCGTTGCCGGTGTTACCGGTGTAGGTACCCGAATCGATCTCGATGGTATCGCCGTCGAGGGCGGCGTTGGCGGCCTCTTGGACGGTGCTGTATGTCGCACCGGTTCGCACGATGCGGATCGCGGCCGGGGCCGTCGATGCGCACACCAAGAAAACAAGTAGTCCGATGACTGCAACATGCCTGTTCATACGGGTCTCCTTCTGAGCAATATCCGCGGTTTATGCTGTCACCCACTATCCGATAACTAGAAACGTCACATGCCTGTGTTTCGACCGGGCCGCAAGTACCGGGGCGGCCGTATGCCGCCGAGCCTGGCAGCCAGGAGACTGGCTGCCAGGCTGTAGGCGGAGGTCATCGAGTAGAGTCCGGCAACTAGCGCGGGCTCTGAGCTGGACCGGCGCCGCTGGGGGTGTAACTGGCGTTGGTCGTCAGCAGGACCCGGTCGATCACCAGGCCGTCCTCGCGCATCCAGAGGTTGAGTTGCCGCTCGACCGCTGAAGGAATGCTCATCGTGGCATCGGTGCCATCGATCGTGTGCTTGGTCCAGCGGTAGGCGCCAGTGCCGAAGCCGTCGATGCGGTCCGCGGTGGAGACGGCCCCGTTGTCCAGGCCGGCGTGGCAGGAGTCATCGCTGCCGGAGGCGGCGTAGCCGCGGACCCAAACGTAGTGCGTGCCGGTCTTGTTGAACTTGACCCAGAAGTTCATACGCGGGGCCATGGTCAGGTAGTCCGCGTTGCGGTTGGTGCCGTCGTTGGGCAGGGACTGCAGGGCGCCGACGCCGGCGTAGCCGGTCGGGCTGGTGACCAGGCTCCAACTGTCGCCGCCCTGGTTGAGGTAGCTGTGGCAGTTTTCGACGTCGATGCACAGGATGCCGTCGGCCCCGCTATCCTGCTTGAAGGCGATGAAGGATTCATCCGCCCCGATGTCCGGCCGGAATGGCCGGGTCTCGCCGTCGAAGTCACCCGTCACGTCCGCCAGTTGCGGCGCGCCGTCGAAGCACGAGGTGGCAGCGCTGGCTAGGTGGAGGTTGGCCGTGGTGTAATCGACGAACCAGGTGGACTGCGGGGCCGTGCCAATGATGCTGCCCGTGGTGGTAAAGGAGCCGGAGGCATTGTCGAAGAGTTGGCCTCGAACGACGCAGTAGTGAATCTGAAGGTTGTTGGTCTGGCCGGCGCTGTCATATACGTGGACCGTGCGGAAATAATCGGCATCGGCGCTGTAGACGCTGTTATGATAGACCTTCAGGTTGCTGGTGAAGCACAGTTCCAGGCCGATATAGGCCCCGCGGGTAACCATGTTGTTGCGGACGATGCCGCCACTGACGTGCAGCCCGGGCAGATAGGCGTGGCCGGGTGCTGCCGGGTTGCCCATGGCGATGCCGGTGTCGCCGCCGTAGACCGTGTTGCGCTCGACGACGCAATTGGTTGCGCCGTTCCAGAGGAAGATGCCGCCCCGGCCCCCGCCGGTAGCTCCCTTGATGTTCTTGGCGGTGACTCGGCGGATCGTCCAGGCGTTAATGCCCATGGCATCGATGCCGCCGACGTAGTTGTTGTCGGCGTGGCCGGCCATTGGGGTGAGTTGCTCCATCCAGACGTCCTCGATCAGCACGTTGTCCGAGATGCTGGTGGAGCTGCCGGTGTTGGTGGAGCCTTTGATGTAGCGTTCACCGCAGTCGAGGATTTTGACGTTGCGGACGGTCATGGCGTCGGCGTCGTTCTCACCGCGGATGTGGATACCGTTGGTATAAAACCCGCGGATGGTCAGGTCGCGGATGGTGACGTTGTCGGAGATGACGATGATGCTCTCGGTCGGCATGGTGTTGTTGTTCTGGCCCGGGCCCTGGATGATGACGTCATCGCGGTTGCCGGTCGAGCCGCGGAAGGTGACGGCCCCGCGGTTGAGCTGCAGGACCGCCTGCTCGTAGTAGGTGCCGGGGTAGATGACGATGTCGTCGCCGGACGCGTAGTTACGCGTGGCGTTCTCGATGTCACCAATCGAGTAACAGTTCCACGTCGCTGCGACTGCCGGGGACACCAGGCCCAGCAGCGTCACTGCTACGACCGGTCCTGCACAATACATCCTCATGGGCTTCTCCTTGTTCCTGTCATTCAGTCGCAGCTGGCGGGCAGCACCGCGCTTGCCCGGTGGCGGCGACAGCCGGAACGCATTTCCCAGACCGCGCGTGGATGGGTACGCGACACGACATACGGGAACGGACTGCATCTGCTGCAGATACGATCAGAGCGAGCGACAAGCGCGCATGGAGGTCCCAAGATGCGATGTTCCTCTGCCGTGGGAGAGCGAACCGCGCCGAATCGCCCAGCCACCTATGGTTCACGAAATGTACGTATCAAACAGGCCCGGGGACCTGTACGTCGGTCCGCAGGGTGAAACGTCGACTTGCGCAGTGGACCCATGCACACATGATGAGAGGCGCTGGGAAAAGTGAATGCGCCGCAGTACTCCTCCCATGCAAAGGATCTGAGGCAATAGCCATAGCCGGTGCACTGCCGGATCCTTCAGTCAGAGTTGTCATACTAATGTATGACAGTTAGCCAAGCGTTGTCTGTGTGTCAAGGACATTTTTCAGCAGTGACAGCAGGTGACACTCGGGTATCGTACCGCACGCGGCAGGTTACTACCTGTGGGCCACATGCTCCGAGAGCTGGACGTGGTACACGTCACCGGCATCGGGAAGTATCACGTGCGGCCGAAGGGCATCCACCCATTGGTTCGCCCGGTCGTGCCCAGCTCGAGCCGGCGGAGGGTAGTCATTTCTTACTTCCAGATATACCGCAACCTGCAATTGTAAACCGAGCAATTGGACACTCGGGGTACAGGCATACAATCAGCAAGAGGGAAGGGTGAGGTTTTCCGAGAAAGTCACGCAGTCAGATACGGGACCCTTATAGCATCGGGTGTTACGAACCGGAGAGACGGCCATGGATCGTTCGCAGATGAACCTCCGATGGAAGGAGTTGGCCTTGGCTGGCATGGTGAAAGGGGCACAGTTTGCGCTGCATGTCCCGATCGTGCGGGATTACGTTGTAGACAGGCTGATTGCCTGGCTCGGCGAGAGTTACGACACGTGCACGCCCGAGCACGAGGCCGACAAGCTCATGCACGTCCGCTGGCTCGGCCCGCACCTATTGCCGTTTCTGCAACGGCTGATCAGAGAACGCCCGGCCGCAGCCCGCGCGGTCCTCCGCTTTCTGGCCACCTGGATCGCCGACATGTACCGCCGCAAGGTCTACCGGGAGGCCGGCGCGGTCAACACCTGCACCGTTGTCATCGAGCCGACCGACCGCTGCAACCTCGCCTGCCCGGGCTGCTACGCCAGGAGCACAAAAGAGGGCAGCGATCTGAGTTACGAGCAGATGGTCGACATTTGCCGGCAGGTCGTAGACATGGGCGTCAGCCTGATTACTATCTCCGGTGGCGAGCCCTTCCTGCGAGAAAAGCAGGATCAGACGCTCACGCGCCTGGCGAGGCACTTCCACGACCGCGCGTTTATGGTCTACAGCAACGGCACGATGATCGACGAGGAGATCGCCGAGCGGCTCGGCAACGTGGGCAACATCTTTCCCGCCATCAGTGTCGAAGGTTTCGAGCACCAGACCGACCAGCGTCGCGGCCAGGGCATCTACGAGCAGAACAGGAGGGTCCGGCAGCTGCTGGCCAGATATGGCGTGTTGACCGGCTTTTCGGCCACGCTGACCAGTAAGAACGTCGAATCGATCTGCACCGACGAGTTCATCGACCTGCGGATCAAGGAGGGTGACCTTTTCGGCTGGTTCTTCATGATGCATCCGATCGGTCGGGCGCCTCGCGTCGATCTGATGCTTTCTGCCGCCCAGCGGACGCTGGTGCGCCAGACCATCTGGCGCTGGCGCGCAGAGAAGCGGCCGATCTTCTTGGGAGACTTTTGGAACGACGGCCACCTGACGGGAGGCTGCATCGCCGGCGGGCGGTGTTACTTCCACATCTATGCCAATGGTGACATCAGTCCGTGCGTGTTCACGCCTATCGCGGCCGGCAACATCTTCGACATCATCCAGGGCCGCAGCCGGTACGGCAGTCTAGACGATTTTGTGCAGAACAACCCTGTTTTCAAGGCTTTCCGCGACGAGCAGGACAAGATCAAGGACCGGGACCGGCCATGCCTGCTGATCGACCACCCGGGCGCGTTCCGCCGGATCGTGGCGACGTGCGCTGATTGCCGGCCCGCCAAGAACATGCCCCCGGGCTATCTCGACGGTGACATTGCCCGCAAGTTCGACCAAGTCGCGAAGGAATGGGCCGAGGCGAAATTGCCGCCCTTGCCCGCGGAAGTCGAGCGCTCCGGGCTCAAGGCCAAAGAGGATATGCAACAGGCTACTGCGGCGGCTGGGCAGTAACTGTCAGAACTTCCACCGGTCGTAGCAGACAATCGCTTCTATCCCGACCCGCGCTTTCGGCCTGGGTTGGTCCGCCGGATAGCCGAGAGTCATCAGTTCGATCACTGCCACGTTGTCCGGGATGCACAAGATCTGGCGCACCTGGTCCGGGTAGAACGAGCCGATCCAGCACGTGCCCAAACCCTCCGCTGTGGCCTGCAGGGCGATGTGTTCCAGCGCAATCGCTACGTCGATCGGCCCGGCCTTCTGGCCGCAGCGCATGGTGTAGTCGGCGTTGACCGCGCAGGCCGCGATGATCACCGGGGCCTGGGCTACGAACGGCTGGTTGTTGGCTGCCACCTGCATTCGCATGCGCAGCTGCGGGTCGCGCACCGCCACAAACCGCCACTCCTGCATGTTCCGCGCCGACGGCGCCATCCGGGCTGCTTCGAAGATCCGGTCCAGCTTGTCCTGTTCGACGGCTCGGTCCTGGTACGCTCGGCACGAGTAGCGTTGCAGAATCTCGGTAAGCACGGTCATGTGTCTTCCTCCGATCTGCCATTATGCTCCTGGCTTTGGCGAGCCATCTTATCGTTAGCGAAAGGAGTCCGCCATCTGGTGAGAGATTGTGCGGAAGCCGATTGGCGACTACTCAGGTGGGTGCGGGACGTGTTGCTTTGGCCGCGTAGCGGGGTATCCCAGCGCGCAGCCGTGGCTGGCGGTCCCAACAGCGGTTGCTGCGAAACCAGGCATCCGGCGCGCCGCGCGAACGGTGCCGGCTGGTGAACGAGGCGTGTTATGTGTTTCCCGCAGGGCACTTACCATCGCAGGGCCTTGTGGCGCGATCTGAATGCCGCAGAACCGGCCCTCTGGCTGTATCGTATAGTAATATAGGAGCCAGACAGCAGTCGGCATTGCAGGAGGGTATGCCCGTGAGGAACCTTCTGATCCTGCTGGTTGCGGCGATGGGTGTGGGGCTGGATTGTGCGGCTGGTTTGGCACAGCCTGGCCCCGACGCAGCGAGGCTCACGCCTGAGCAGTTTGCGATCCTGCCATGGGGCGAGACGCCGGGAACGCCGGAGGCCCTCCAGACGGTGTATGACTGCGGGTTCAACCTTGCCGGGTTCGTCAAGCCCGAATTCCTCGACCTGGTCAGCGCTGCGCAGCTCAAGTGCATTGTCATCGACAAGGACCAGCATCCCTGCGAGCCCGAGTTCCCCATGGATGAGCCGGCCATTCGGCGGCACGTCGAGGCCCTGTTCCAGCGCGTTGGCGGACACAAGGCCGTCTTCGGCTACTACGTGTTCGACGAGCCGTGCGTGCAGTTCTACCCAGAACTGCAACTGTGGGTCGACAGCTACCGCCGGGTTGCCCCGCAGGCGATTGCGTACATCAACATCTTCGCGAACCTGGCTACGTCCCGCCAGATGGGTGTGGCGACATATGCCCAATACGTTGAGTCATATGTGCAGACCGTCCGGCCATCCTTTTTGAGCTACGACCACTACGCCCTGATGGCTGACGGCTCGGTCCGCAACGGCTACTTCCAGAACCTCGAGGTGATCCGCACGGCCGCGCTAAGGTACAACCTGCCTTTCTGGAACACGGTTCTGGCCAATGCGCACTACACCTACGCCGCGCCAACCGATGCGGGCCTGCGATTCCAGTTGTACACGACTCTCGCCTACGGCGCCCGCGGCATCAGCTACTTCACGTACTTTACGCCGAACATCGGCAACTACCGCCTGGGGCCCATCGACCAGTTCGGCCGGAAGACGCCTACGTGGGACATGCTTCGCAATGTGAACATGCAGCTGCACCGGATCGGGCCGGTGTTTACGAAGCTCCGCAGCATCGGCGCGTTCCACTACCCGAATGCCCCGGAAGGTTGCATCGGTCTGGACCAGAGCCGATGGATCGACAGCCTGGACGGCGGGAATCTGATGGTGGGCGAGTTCGAGGGACCGGAGGGCGAGCCGTTCGTGCTGGTGGTCAACAAGAGCCTGCAGGATTCGGTCCCCCTGGAGTTGCGGTTCAAGGAACCGGGCCGGATACAGTTTGTAAGTGCCTACACCGGCCAGTTGCTGAACTGGGCCCCCGACAACCACTGGCTGGCGCCAGGCCAAGGGCTGCTGTTGTGCCTGAAACGGCCGTGAGAAACGGGACTTGGCAGCATCTACCTGGCAAAGAAAAGAGTCCCCAACCTGAACGGTTGGGGACCCCTGATGGCTCGCTTGTCCATAGGTTCTTGTTAACGCCTGCAGCGGATGATCATCAGGGCGCCCATGCCCAACAGGGCTAGGGTGGCCGGTTCAGGCGTTACTACGAACGCCAAGTCGTCGATCGAGATGTAGCTGTTGCCGCCGCCCGGTCGCGTGCACCGAACGCCCGTGATGAACGTGCCGGCAGGTGCCTCGAAGCCGATGAACAGATCGCGCAGCGTCTCATCCGGACCGCCGAACGCCGGGTAGTCGATCGCCACGGTCGTGTTGTCGGACAGAGCGAAGATCGCCTGGCCCGGGCCTGCTGCTCCGATGTCGCTGCGCCCGCCGACGCAGAAGCCAAGAGCGCTGATACCCTGCCCGCCGGTGACGGTGATGCTCGACAGATCGAACCAGCTGTTGCCGGGCTGGGTCTCCACGGTGCTGATGGCGTGGTAGGCCTGGGTGCCCGAGAAGCCGCCGCGGCTACCGCTGGTGGCGCTGCCCCAGTTGTACTTAGCCGCGAAGTTGAACGTGACGCTGTCCGCGGCGCTGAACTGAACCACCAGTTTGTTGGGTGTGCCGGCGAACGAGGCCGGGGCCGTGTTGAACCCGACCACCTGCGGGGCCAGGGCCGAGAAGGCTGCCTTGGTCATACCGAACTCCTGTTGCACTTCCTTTAGGCCCACCGGATCGATGACCGCATCGAGATCGCTGGGATCCCCGTAGGTCAACGTAAATGTGCTCGCGTCGTACGACACGGCTGCAAAGCTCGTGGCGCAGACACACAGAATTGCTGCAACTGCCCATGCGTGTTTCATGTAATCTTCCTCCCAAGGCTAAACGATCGGCTGATCCGACTGACGCAGCCGGACTGACGCTGTGCGCTTCAGCCGAACGACAATTGGACTGCTCGGGCGACACGAAATCGTGCCTGATATGTGTGGCAACTGTAGCAAACGGCATGCCAGTTACTTGTGACTGTGTTGGCGTCTCAACTGGCTGCACCGGAAAGGTCTGGCAATGCAGGGCTTGAATGACGCAGGCTGTCGGAATGCACAGCATGTGAGATCGGGTCCTGTCGTGCAGCCAAGTTGACAGCAGGCAACAGGCAGATGCCTTCGGTCAACATATATCAACTGTATCAGAGTGAACGTGGGAGCAGGTTGCCTTCAGCAGGTCCGTACGTGATATATCACAGTTATGTATCTGATGATCGACGGCGGGTAAGTACATGCTCAAAGGAATGGCTGTCGTAGCAACGGCCTGCCGTCGGTGAGGCATACCGAGTGGAAGATGGGCGCAGAAGCAGAGCGGGATCCGCGATGAACCCCGCTCTGCGTGAGGCTCTCAGTTCTCTAGCGGCTTACTCAAGGCCCGCCATCTGGAAGATCGAGCTTAGCATCTCGGCCAACGGCTGCACGTTGATGCCGAGCACCTGGCTAACGAATAGGAGAACGAGCCATACCATCTGTACCATTGTTTTCTCTCCTCAAATGTCCGGGTTGATTCGGATCGCCAGCATTCAGAAGCAGGCTACGATCGTAGAGTACGGTGCGACAATCGTCAATACCGGGTGTCGGCGGAGTCTCCAAACCTGTCGCAATCGCGCAATGCCGATCCGTCGGCAATTCCTGTGGTGTGCCATTGATGGTTGGATGCCGTGTGCTGCTCCAGGTGCGTTTGTGTGGGGCTGATCCTCACGGCCACGCGAAAGTATCACCTACGCGGGGTGTGCGGTTTGGTCCTGTCAGCCAGTATGGGCAGGACAGCCGTCTGTTCACGCGTTCTCGCGGGCTCCAGGCCTCCTGTCGCGGGGGCTTTGGTTGTATTTGCGGTAGCGTCGGCCTGGCCATCCTGTGCCGGTTGCTCAGGCAACCGCACTGGGGCGCCGGCATACGCAGTGTTGCTCAGCGGCCGTGGTGTGTGCACGATATACTTGTTCTCATTGACAGGGATTGTGCACGCAACGGCCGTGGCAACGCTCTCGAGGGCACATGGTATGGCGTATATGGCTGGCGCCACGCAGCCGGCCGCAGACGATAGCAGCAGTATGGCTGCGGCGCACAGAAGGCAGCGTCTGATTCCGGGTCTCGCTGCTGCACGGTTAACAACATCCGTGTTCGGCGAATGTACGGACTGCAAGATTTCCCTCCAGATTATCGGCGCTTGGCAGCGCCTTGCCATGTTCTCCATCTTGCCTGGCTTAGGCTAACCGTAGAATATGGGGCGTAGGAGGCAAATCTTTCTTTTTGCCCTGTTGCCGGGGCGGTACAGACGGACCGGTGATCAGGCGGGCGGGCGGGCTGGCAGTGTCGCGGCGGGCCGAGTCGCGGCGGCGCGCAGCCTGTGCACCAGATCCTGGCGCATCCGCTGCAACTCGCTTCTTTTGTCGGAGTTGAACTTCCTGGCATCCTCGGCCGGCCAGCCCTCGTCAAGGGTCAGCGCCTTGTCGGTCGCCGCGATTGCGATTTTCAGCAGGCCGGGCTGCTCGATCCCCGAGGCATTAGTCACGGCGGCCATTCTGGCCAGTTCCAGCCAGCCTTCCGGGTTGTTGGGGTAGAGACGTAGGGAGTGTTCCATTGTCCGCAGCGCCTCGTCGACGCCGCGCAGGTCATCAACTCGGCAGGCCAGGTACATCCGCGCGATGGCCAAATTCCGCCAGCGTATGTAGTTTACGGGATCGCGCTGCACAGCCCCCTGGTAGAACTCCACCGCTTCGCGGAGATAGTGCAGCTCATTCGCCGGCCTGTAGGGGATCAGCCGCTGCTGCAACAGGGCGGCGGCGCTCAGCGGCAGCGGATCCAGCCGGTCGATTTGTGCCGCGGCGCGGAACAGCTGAACCGTCTGTTCCGGTTGCCCGGCTGCCAGGGCCTTCTGGGCCTGACACATGAGGCTGACCGCGCGCATCGGCTGGACCGCCAGCGCGAGTACTGCTACCGCTGATGCAGACACGAAGATGAGCGATGCGCGCGTGAGGCGGCGTTGCGCTGGCAAGACGGGCTCCGGGTCGGCCTCAGGCTGCGGACCTTTCCACGTCATCGCCAGTGCCGCCATCGCCCAGAAAGGCCCGGCTGCTCCGGGTATGCTCGGGGCTGTCTCCACCGTGCCGTGCACGAAGAAGGCGACTAGGCCGGCCAGCAGGACTACCTGTCCGAGTTGCCCCCCAAGGGTCGACAGGCTGGCTGCGGCTGCCAGCACCAGGGAGATCCCCAGCGGCACGAGGACTGACCCGGCGGAGGTTCCGGGCGAGAGGTCCGAAATCGCGAGCAGCCAGCAGCCCAGTACGACCAGCCCTGCCGGGAGCAGGGCCGCCGGGGTCGATCCGGAATCTGTCTGCGGCGGGAGCGACAGGGTGCGCGCGATGGTCCAGCCGACTCCGCCGAGCGCAAGCAGCAGTCCTGCCACGCCGAGCGTTCCCCAGTCGGCTGCAATGTTCAGCAGCCAGTTGTGCGGGAACACGACGCCCTCGGTGGCATAGATCGGTTTGATTGTGAGGTAATGCTGGGGGAATTGTCCGGGGCCCACTCCGGTCAGCGGGTTCTCGGCGAAGAGGCGCAGGGCGCCTTCCCAGTAGTTCAGCCGGACCGCCAGGGACTTGACCTTGCCGCCCTGGGCCGCCAGTTTGGGGTACAGGCTCGAAGCGCGCAGGGCTAGAATGACCAGGGCCGCCTGCAGGACCAGCAGTGTCCCGGCGAGGATGATGGCCAGGCGCTTTGGCTGGTTGCGCAACCACCAAGCCGCCGGCACGGCGGCTGCGGCTGCGAGCAGGCCGGCCCACGCGCCGGCGCTACCGACCCATGCCATGACGGCGAAGTGCCAGGCAGCCAGCACTGCCAGCAGGATCACGGCGGTAATAAGGATCTTGCGAGATCTGCCGCCCGCTTCTTCCGGGGTCGCTGCCCTCCGGACGCCACGCCAGTCCCAACCTGTCAGTGCCACGAGGGTACCGACCAGTCCCAGCGCTGCGAACGAAGCCAGGACGTTCGGGTGCTGGAAGTACCCCATCGGCTGGCGCGCCATGAGCCGGGCCTCGTAGATCATGGCATCGGGGTCTTGCGGCGACAGGCCCATCCGGGCCAGATGGGCGGCCTTGTTCTGCTGGTAGTTCTGCCAGACCTGTTCCTGCTCGGAATAACGCTGCACCGATGCCTTCCAGCAATTGGCGGCTGTCATCGCCAATAACGCTGCCAACAGGGCCCGTCGCCAGACCGCAGAATACGACAGCAACTGATACAGAACCGCTGCGGCCAAGAGCGGCAGAACTGTGTCGATAGCGGTGTAGATCGCCAGCCTCTTGTCCGAGGCGAAGGGGATGCTGATGAGTGCCGCAAGGACCATGAGCAGCGCGCCTGCCTCGAGCCAGGTGAACTGCCACCGGCGGCGCGTCAGTGCGATCCATAGCGTAGCCAGTCCGATTCCCCCCGCTGCCAGCAGGTGTGCGATGTACCGGACCTGCAGGCCGGCGCTGAGCTTGCCGCCGGTCGGATCAATCAGGTCGGTTACGAAGATGCTCCAGAGTTCCGCCAGCAGCGAGCGGGCGCACAGGGCGATCGCCAGGAGTAGGAAGCTGCTGAAGGCGACAACTTTCGGTAGAGGCGCCTCGGAAGGAGTTGATGCACGCCTGGACCTGATTGCAGCAGGAGTAACTGTCGGTTTTGCCTTCATGCGGACGCGTGGTCTCCTGGTTGCAGTCAAGCACGGCAACCTGCGCGATTGGTACGACCGATCGCACGGCAGACCGTGCCACCGGTGTCGGGGGGCACGTGCAGGCATTTTGCGGGGGAGTCATTCTGAATGCAAATCACTGGTCGATGAGGGTTGTGCCTGTTTCCGGGGCGAAGCCGCGGCGGAGGGTGTTCTCGGTGCAGACGCGCGGATCGACGAAGTGCAGCAGGTATTCGGGGCCACCGGCCTGCGTGCCCGTGCCCGACAAGCCAAAGCCGCCAAAGGGTTGCCGGCCGACCAGCGCGCCGGTGATGCCGCGGTTGAGGTAGAGGTTGCCGACGTGGAACTCGCGGCGGGCCCGGTCGAGGTGTGAGGGGGTCCGGCTGAAGACGCCACCGGTCAGTTTGTAGGCGGTGCTGTTGGCGATCTCGAGGGCGTGGCTGAAGTCCTTTGCGCGCATGACCGAGAGGACGGGGCCGAAGATCTCCTCCTGCGCCAGGCGGTGATGCGGCTCGATGTCGGTGAAGATGTGGGGGGCGACGTAGGGCTTGCCGACGCGCTGCTCCAGTCCTTCGGGAACGGAACCGGCGAACTCCAGGCGGCCCTCGGTCTGGCCGAGGTCGATGTAGCGACGGATGTTGGCGGCGGCCTGCTCGTCGATGATCGGGCCGATGTCGGTGGCGGGGTCCATTGGGTCGCCGATGATCCAGGAGCGGGTGGACTCGACCAGCCGGCGAAGGAACAGGTCGTAGACGCCGTCGAGGACGATGGCCCGGCTGCAGGCGGAGCACTTCTGGCCGGCGAAGCTGAAGGCGGAGTGGCGGACGGCGAGGACGGCTTCGTCGAGGTCGGCGGACTCGTCGATGATGATGGCGTTCTTGCCGCCCATTTCGGTGACGGCCCGCTTGAGGAAATTTCGGCCCGGGGCGTACCCGGCGGCGGCTTGGAGGATGTCGAGTCCGACGTCCTTACTTCCTGTAAATGCTATAGTTACGACGCGCGCATCTCGCACGAGGGCAGCTCCGACGGTTTGACCGGGGCCGGGCGCGAAATGCAACGCGGCGCGTGGCAGGCCGGCTTGCCAGAGCATCTGGCAGAGGGCGCGGGCGATGCCGGGCGTCTGCTCGGCGGGTTTGACGACGGCGGTATTGCCGGTGACCAAGGCGGCGGTGGTCATGGCGGTGCAGATGGACAAGGGGAAGTTCCAGGGGCTGATGATTGCGGCGACGCCGCGGGGCTGGTGCCAGTGCTCGTTGAGTTCGCCGGCGAACCGGCCGAGGCGGGTCGGTTCGAACAGGGCGACCGACTGGCGGGCGTAGTACTCGGCGAAGTCGATGGCCTCGCAGACATCGGCATCGGCCTCGGCCCAGGTCTTGCCGCTTTCGCGGATGATGATGCCAGCCAGTTCGTCGCGGCGGGAGCGCATGATGCGGGCGGCTTCGACGATGATGCGGGCGCGCTGGAGCGGCGGGGTATCGCGCCAGGCTGGGAAGGCGTCGTGCGCGCGGCTGACGGCGGCGATAGCCTGTTCGACGGTGGTGTCGTTGGCGACTTCGGGCACGGCGGAGCGGGCGATGGCCCTGGCGAAGCGGGCGCGGGTCTTGGCGTCGGAGAAATCCCGCAGCGGCTCGTTGAGGAAGGGCTGGCCATCGGCGAGGCCCTCGACGGCGGGGGAGAGGCGGTGGCGTTCGGCGAGGGTTGTCCGCGTGCCAGGCGATGCTCGGCCGGGCCGGGGGCCAGTTTCGTCATGTGCAGCCGCGGAGGGCTCGTGACCGTCGTGGCGAGGCGCGGCCGGTGACGGCGTGTCGGGAGGCGCGTCGGCGGGCGATTGGTCCGGGTTCGAGTCAGCCGGGGGGGCCAGGAGGACTTGGGGTAGGGCGTTGTCAGCGAAGCCGGCGCGGAGCCAGGACTCGTTCGACGTGTTTTCCAAGAGTCGGCGGACGAGGTAGGCCATGCCCGGGATCATCTGGCCGACCGGCGCGTAGACTCGCAGGCGGAGGTTTCGCTCGACCAGGGCGTGCTTGAGTTCGTCCGCCATGCCGTGAAGCATCTGGAACTCCAGCGCGGCAGCGGGGAGGTTGTGCTGTTGCGCCAGGGCGAGCGCGGCGGCGATGGAACGGATGTTGTGGGACCCGATCGCCAGTTTGACACCCGGTTCACCGGGGCGGCGGGGCATGCGGGCGATGAACATGGCTGCCATGCGTTCGAAGCAGGCGTCGGTGCGGCTTTTGCGGGTCCAAACGGGGACGGGCCAGCCCATC
>Ga0101944_10005417_pt1 | contig 14536 bp, 21 predicted proteins | sample DewCreD2012metaG_FD_75245 | JGI IMG/M metagenome (GOLD analysis project Ga0101944, IMG submission 75245) | Hot spring sediment bacterial and archeal communities from British Columbia, Canada, to study Microbial Dark Matter (Phase II) - Dewar... ... | reverse complement strand
CTCTGGCCGACGGTGAACAACATCGTCAATGGCCTCTGGGTTGCCTTCGCGGTACCGCTCGGGGTCGTCTTCGGTTTCGCGATCCTCAAGCGCATCATCAGCGAAGTGCGCTCTGCCTTCGGCTCATAGCCGTTTTGTATGACGTCTGTGCGCGCCCGCATAAACAAGCGGGCGCGCATTCCGTCAGGATTGCTTAAACCATGAGCGCAAAAAAAATTGCCCTGTTCTCTTTGCCGTTGGCGCTATTGTTTGTCATCGTTGGCCTGGCAAGAGCGGATACAACAAACCAGGTTTATGAAGTTGACCTCGGCACACAGACGTTCGGTGGGCCGGGCCAGAATGGTATTTTTATTGATACGTCATCAACCTGCCCCGGTGGAAGTGTAATTGGTGTTAAATATAAAACCACGTCGCTTGCCTATGATGTGATTGGTCTCGATGGTTATTATACAGACACAGATTACTACAGAAGCTACTGGAGCGATCGACGTTTTGGTACGTGGTTAACATATGAGATTGAATCAGCATGGGAATGGTATTTAAAAAATATAGCATATGAGATAACAAATAATTACGGTGAAACTCATGACAGATATTGGAGTGGATTAAATAAGATAAAACTCTGGGCGGAACACAGTTATGACCGTGAGGTGACTGCGATTTGTTATGGCCCGCCGCCAACCCCGCCAACCCTCGATCCGGTTTGCAGTGATACCATCGGTAAATATTCCAGTCTCGATCTGGCTAATTCAGGCACACTGACAGGCGGATCATTGACCTCGTATCGTTATTCGGAGGGGCCGTTCGGCTCAGTTTACAGGTTGACATTTTCCAGGAGCGTAACCCTGCCCGTCCAATCCCTGGGTAGCGGTTTACAACAGGCATATCTGAGATATGAGCTGGTCGGGTCTAACATGCAGCCGCAACCGGCCAGCATTACCATCAGCGGCATGACCTATACCGTCATGCCGGGCGAATGGGCTACGGTCTCGGTTCCAGGCTCTGCGACGTCTATCACGGTCAGTTTCGATGAGTTTATTGATCGCACGCAGTATATTGGGCCGGGAGATGAGCCACTCTCCCCGTATGTCGCATCGATGACTCTCACATATCCTGCCATCAACGATGGCGATACGGTACTCTGCGATGGCGGCATGGAAAAATTACCGAACGACTCGGCATGGATGCGATTGCGAGAGGATCAGTGGTTCGCCAGGCAGTTTACATCCGATCCACTGGCGGCCGTATTTAACGGCGCGCCAATATGCGGATCGGCGTTTCAGCATGAGGGGAATACCGTCATCGACGCAGCATCCCCAGGCGTCGGATCGCCTGTTTATCAGAAATTTGCCTGGAATGGCGGAACAGCCTATTATAAATTCCGCTATCGAACCTATACCAATTTCCTTGCACAGTTATTCTCGATCACACCCGGATCGCCAAATGTGTATATCGTTGACGATGCCGGTTCGGTTGTTGCTGACTTATATGGTGGAACCAATCTCGACCCATCGTTGCAGTCTGGCGATTGGAAGCTGATCACAGGCTCCATTGACCTTAATCAGGGCCACTATGCGCTTGTGCTCGATCAGGGTTATGTGTACACGTCATCTGGCGGCATTGATTATCTGCGCTCAGGGCGTGTGGCATATGACGATGTTGCATTTGGCACAAAGCCACAGGAAACTTCCTGTTCGGCATGGATTGAGGAGCCGCCCCCGCCTGCATCAACGCCCACGCCCACCCCATCTGTATCGCCAACGCCAACCCAAACACCAACCGGGAGCCCGCCGCCTGGTTCAACTGGAACCGCAACCGGCACCCCGACGGTGGCCACCATAACCAGCACACCCTATGGCACACCAACGGCCAGTCCAAGCCCGCGCGCAACGGCAACGCTCCGTCCATCATCAACGCCCTATCCGTCGTATACGCCGTTGCCATCATTCACGCCCTATCCGACGTATACGCCCTATGGAACGCCAGCGCCAACCAATACGCCCGTCCCCAACAACACTCCAGGGGTGTCAACAAATACCCCTGTGCCGCTCGATACGCCATCGTTGCTCGGGTTCCAGCCCACACCTCCGGCAAGCAACGGCGTGCCTGAAGGCTGGAACCCGCTTGGTACACCAGTTCCTGGTGGGTCGTCTGGGGGGATGGTGTCATGTAATTACGAATGCAGGCGACCGGGATTCCTCGAGGTCGCGCACTGGATTGATTACTCGGTATGCCAGGCGCAAAATTACACCTGCTGGGGCGCGGAGCACAACGCAACCGCGGTGGCAATCATTTCACAGTTCAGCACCTATGAGCCATTCGGATCAATGGTTGAGATCAGCCAGGGGGTAAACGCGGCAAGGACGCAGATCGCCTCCGCGCAAATCGGATATGGAGCGCCAGGGGTAAATGACCCGATCACCCCGAACCTTGGCTCCATGCTCAAAAAGACCGGCGCGAACGACCCGTGGGCAGAGGGCGGGAATTTTGGCCAGATTTTTGGCCAAAACGCCTCTGGTTCGTTTGGGTATACGCCCTATTGCAATACAAAGCTTTCAACCGTCTTGTCATCCAGGCTCGCAAGCGGTACCTGCTACGCGCTGGATGCTCTCAGACGAATCGGTATGCTCGCATGGGTGCAGTTTTTGATCAACTGTTATGCAATCTTCATGATCGTGCGGAACCTGTATGGCATCATCATGTCTCAAATCTCTGCAAGGTCATCACAGCCGGTTGCAGATGAGCCGCCGGAGGAGGTGAAGAAATAATCACGGCTGGTTTGAATCTCTGGTCGTTGCTCCTGGCTGGCTTGTCGCTTTTTGTGCGGGTGATCATCATTCCCCTTTTCGGTGGGAATATCCACAGCCCGATGGGGCTGGCGTCAAGCATTGGCCAGGGGGTTTACGTTGTATTAGAGCTGGCGATCGTTACGTTCAGCGTATTCGATATGCGGCTTATTCTTGTGGCGATCGGGATAAGCGGATTGGCCTGGGGCATCAAGGCGGCTGTACGCATCTGGATGTTCATCAAAGGTCTGATACCATTCGCGAATTAGTAGGATGAGAACACGCTTTCGACTGGTACCGCCGGGGACGAATCCTCTGGATGAAAACATCACCTATCAGCCGCGCAAAATCGGCTGTGGCGCATGGCTGATGATCGCATCTGGAATTGGACTGGCATTACTGCTGGGAATCAAATTGATTGGCGGCGCCAGGGCAGCCACGGCCACGGTCACGGTTACTACCACGCCAACCTTGCCCGCGACACAAACGCCTACCCCAACCCAGACGCTTACCCCGAGCATGACGCCAACGGGCATACTCGAGAGAGCGTTTGCGATGATCGTATCGCAGACGCCCACACCCATAAGCCTGGCAAACGTTGACACCCAACAGGCACCCCTGATTGTGCCAATTTACCAGACGGTTATGGTTCCAGGAACGACGCAAATTTACATCATCACGGCTACGCCCGGGCCAACGCAGACGCCCTGGGTCATCACGGCTACGCCCGGGCCAACGCAGACGCCCTGGGTCATCACGGCTACGCCCGGGCCAACGCAGACGCCCTGGGTCATCACGGCCAGCCCAACGCCCACGGAGACGCCCTGGGTCATCACGGCCAGCCCAACGCCCACGGAGACGCCAACGACGCCATCAGGTGCTCCAGAGGGATAAATTAAATTTATTGCCTCGGCGGATCGAGAGGAACCCATAGCGTTGCCTGGTAGGTTCCCCCGTCCCATGGCGCTCCGCCCGGGCCGAGGATATCCACATTGCAAACGTTTGTATCCGGGTCGCAGGTGATAGCTCCACCCCGGTCAATGCAGATATAGGCTCCAGCGGACGGAATTACAACCCATGTGCCGTAGGGCCACTCAGGTGGGCATGCGGCGCCGATGCCCCAGAAGCCCTTCCAGTGCAGACCTGGCTTGGTTGGCGAGTAGCAGTAACGCATGGTTTCGTCGTAGTCCCAGCAGTTATCCGGACCGGACATTGGGTCGTAGTGCGATAAATGTACCATAGCCGTGAATGGTGCACAATTCCAGCATTGCACCTGCCCTTGCCAGCCGAGCTCCCCGATGGCCGTAATCGGGTTGGAGACTGGCTGCATGGTCGGGTATGGTGTTGGCTGATCAGGGGTTGGCGTGTCAGAGACAGAGATGGGCGTTGGCGTCAGTGCATAAAATCGCACCGCCGGAGCTGGAAGGCTGAGCGCGCTTGCAGCTGGAGCTCCCAGCGCAAAACAGGCAATGAGAAATCCTGCAATGAACCATGTTGCGCGCTTCATCGTGGCGCTCCGCAGGCAAGGCAGGTTGTTTCGTCATTTGTGTAGCCAGTGCCACAAAATGGGCATTGAGCCTCGGGCTGGTAATCGGTTCCGGGGTCGGCCACGACCAGCCGACGTCCGCGGTTTCCAGTGTGCGGTGTAACAACATAGACCGAGTTCCCAATCAAGAAGGTTTTCCCCTCCCAGGAGTCAATCCATTTGTTGAGTTCCGCGACCGTAATGCCTCGCTCGCGGAATGCAGGATAGACCGTACGCTGTGTGAGCCAGCCGTTGTTTTCGCGTATGGCCCATTCGCGTACTTCGTCGGGTGTTACATCGTGCCCCCTGGTGATTACGCCAAAATCGCCCGTGATTGCTCCACGCACTGTAGCTTCAATGAGCTCCTGGCTGATCCATGGCGCCTGCACCTGTTGCTCTTTGAGAAATTGCATCACAAGGCGCCCTGCTGGCTGGAGGCCAACCGCGGAGCGATTATCAAGAATTGCCAGCGATGCGTGTAGGTTTGGGACTGAAAACGCAAACCTGGCAGGCAGATTCCCTTTGATAAGCCCTGTTATGACCTCAGATTTTGGTATCTGAGTCGAGAGGATGACGTGAAAACCAACGGCACGCATGCGCTGGACGACATTCACCAGGTTTGCCTCTGCCTCGCGCCGGTCGGATGAATACATCATGTCTGCCCATTCGTCGATAACCACGACGAGGTAGGGCATGCGTTTCTTGCGGTTGGCGTTGTACTGCCCAATCGATTCGCAATTTGCGGATGACAAAATCGCCATGCGCTTTTCGCCCTCGACAATCAACCACTGCAACATAGCCATAACGTTTTCGCGTTCAGTGATCACGCCGTTGGGGCAGAAATCGTGATCGGTGAGCAGGTGGGGAATGCCAATGTATTTTCGAAAAGCCAGCCCGCCTTTCAGGTCTACTAACACCAGGCGCATACGGTCGGGTGTGTTGCGCCTGATAAGAGTGCAAATGATGGAATGCAGAAATGTCGTTTTGCCTGAAAGTGTGGCTCCGGCAACAAGCGCATGCGGCATGCGCGATAAATCCTCATACACCAATCGCGCATTGTGGCTTTTACCTACCGATATTGTGAGAGAATCGGCCGACGCGGGCATACGTTCCCACATTTCTGCGATCTGTACATGGTTCGGTATGCCAGCGCGACCTGAAGCGCGCTCAATGGTGTACCAGATGCCAGATTCTGGCGTCCACAGGCAGGTGATTGCACGTCCAACGGAGATCGAGAGGTTATCGATCACGGATTGATCGCGCAGCTGCTGCATGTCAACGCCCCAAGGCAGGCGGTGGGTATCAACATGCACATGGATTGCGTCTGGCTCCATGCGAACCTCGTCAAAATGCACGTGCTGGATGCGCTTGATGCGTCCCTCCGCATCGCGTCGCATGTAGCAAATGCCAAGACGATCCAGGCACGAGGTCATCCAGCGGATGGCGGTTTCAGCGTCGCGCCGGAGGGTGTCCTCAAGCTGTTTCCGCGCTTTTTCCTCGTCGATCTCGGCCGCCTCTTCACTCGAAAGCGTCCGCGGCCTGATTGTATGCGCGATCGCGCGCATGGCGCGCGACAGAACGCCATTCCGGCCAGGGTGGACAATTCTTCTGCGGAGTGGATCATCATTCTCGACTGGCACAGTCAGGCGATCCTGCTCCTGACTGGTATCTGCGATGCCGGATGGATCGATCCCGGCGGCGGCTTTGGCGTTGGATATGGATTGCTCGCCGCGTGTCGATCCGATTACGCCCTCGGGGTTCGATCGCGCGAGGACAAATTTATTGCGAACGATAGCCATATCTGTACACTCCGATGGAGCCGAAATAAATATCAGACGCCATGAGATTTTCTAAACCGGCTGAAAATCGCTGAGAACGGATGAAATTGCACTGACTGGTGAAGGTATTGTTTACGACTACAAGGTAATAGCGATCTGGAAGGTCGGATGGATCTATAAACTGTACGAAAAGGGCATGGAGTGTACCATCGGTAAGCGCCCCCGGGTCATGATCGCATTCGTGATTTACGAGCACGCGTTGAGGCACATCCGGCAGGGCGGCCATCCACACGATCCATGACGATGTGTCGGTGTGAATGATGGTTGCATCGTAGTTGATATTTACACCAGATGCGTAATTTACGCTCATTGTGCGCACCCCGTAGGCGTTGCTTGATAACCATACAATAAATGCCCCTGCCATGGCCGGGATTAACAGCCCAAGCGCAAACGCTTTCCTGATCGTCGTTAATTCTTCGAGAAAACATGAGAGGAGCAGGAGGATGAACGGCACGGAGGGGAGAAAACCGCGGTGTAGGTAGACCGGGCTCCAAAGGATGCTGATAACCGCCATGATGATCATTGGCGCAATGCCAAGCGTCAGCAATGCATACATGCGTTTATGCATAGCGAACCAGAGGAGCACGGGAATCCCGGCGGCCATGAGGATGACAGAAGGCGGGTCGGTTATGCCTGAGGATTGCGGGGTGATCAGGATGTTGGCCGTTTGCCTGAGCAATGATCCGAGAGTGAGAAAGTTAAGCCAGTACCCGCCACCGGCGCGAGCTCCGGCAATCTGGTTGATGATAACCCATCCCCAGGGCAACCAGGCGATTAGCGCAGCTGCGAATGCTATAACGACATATTCCGCCTGCGCCTCGTGCGTTTCGGGTTTGCGATAGTGTCCAGCATACCAGGTGCGCGGGCGCATGGCCTCATGCATCACGCCGATTGCTCCGATAAGCGCCGCATAGATTACACCGTAATTATGCGTATACATGGCCAGCGCGGCCAGGACGGCGGAGACGACCCAGCGTCGCTCCAGTATTGCGAGCCATGCTCCAAGCACAAGGAGCTGGAGCATGGCATACATACGTCCCTCTTGAGCGTAATAGAGCTGAGACGGCCAGACGGCCATGAGCGCAGTTGCGATCAGCCGTGCATTGTTCGTCATGCTCATTCGGCCAGAGATCAGCCATATCAGCCAGATGCTGCCGAGTGAGCATAACACTGATATTAGCCTCAATCCGCCTGGCTGCCAGGGGATAGACGCAAACGGTTTGGCAAGAATGTAATACATTGGCGGGTGCACGTCATATATTGTCGCCTCGATCATCCTGGTAAATGGGAGACGTGCGACAAGGTATGAGAATGCCTCGTCATACCAGAATGGGGTTGATCCAAGCCAGAAGACACGCAGGATTGCGCCAATTTCCATAATCAACAAAAAATAAAACGTCCTGCGGTTCATAAATGGCTCCAAAGGGCGGCAATGAGGGCAATATACATTGCCAGAGCAATGAATGGGTAGGCAGAACGTAACAACATGAGCATTTTTCGTGTGTTTCCGTCCTCGACGTTGATCAGGTAGTTTGTCAATAACCAGCCAGAAGAAACGGTGACAGTGATGGTGATCAAGCGAATAACGGCAACGTCCTGTTGATGCCAGTAATCGAGTGCCCGATCGAAAAAAATGGATGGGTCAGTCATAACGCTCCATGATTCGGTGGATGAAATCGGGAATCAGCGCGCCAATGATGCCGTAGCGATCGCGACGACGAGTGAACCATGATCCGATGATCCACCCGAGGGCGAATGGTACCAGGCAGACGAGGCAGGAAAGCGCGGCGCTCAGGTTTTGATCCATGTTTATTGTTCTTCATCCTCCAACATGCGCTGTAAATCCTCTAACAGCGCGACAGCGGAGCGGTTCACGTCGTCAGCCGCCTCGCGAAGTTCGTAATCGTCCATAAAACGACATTTCACGACATACACGAAAAACGAAACATTCTTTGCAAATTCCTGCAATTTCGTGTTCGTCACATCGACTTTCTCTTTCATTTCGCAACCTCCGTGTGATTTGTGATTTGCAAAATACAGTTTATCTCAAACGGTATGGCCGTTTGGCCGCCAACGATCAGTCTGGCATTTCCGGGAATTGCTCGCCTGGGATGTAGTGCGGCATTGGGGCGATGCCAAGAATTTTTCGATGACGGTTTACCTCCTGGACCAATCGCGCATTTTCCAAGCAAATTGCGAGAATAAAACTTACCTGTTGGGGTGGGGTCATCTTTGGAATCATATTCCGTACATGCATTACGATTCTTCGGCATTCATCATCCGACAGGTCGAGCACACGTCCCATTTGTCTCCTCCTCCATCCAGGATATGGCCAGCGGCCTTCCCTGCATATTTTCCATGCGTTTGATCGATAAGATACCGATACGTTCCAGCCGTCTTGATCGCACGTATGCATACCTGTATGGCGCGCCCATGACGCTGGCCAGCCTGTTGAGTGACACCACCTTTCCCGCGGCAATAATGTTTGCGATCAAATCTTGATCGAAAGGTGTCAGCACCATATCACCTCCGCATCATGTCCGCATCATGTTTGGCCGGTTCCGTGCGTCATTCAGCATTTCGAAGGGGGAGTTATAGCGCACGAGCATGGCCAAAATTTCAGACGGGCTCCAGGATTGAGCCCGGGCAATGTCATCCAGCTCGGAGAGTTCATCCTCCGTCATCCCGGCGCGCTCGAGCCGTGCAAGACATTCATCCGAAAGGTACCAGTCTGCGATGGCGGGTTCTGGCTCCGGGTTGCATTGCGTGTAGCCATATAATGATGGCCTCTCGTTCCTGATGCGGTATGCCAGGAGTGAACAAGCGCGCTCATGACCGTATTTTTCGGCCAGTGATTTACACAATGCCATGAGCTGTTCATCATTCCATCCTTGCTTTCGTGCCAGCTCGATATATCGCCCGATGGCGCCCTCAATGATTCCTAGCTCAGATAATGCCTGCCTTGCTTGATTCCATTCATTCTCCACCACCACCACCACCCCGGAAGAAGAATTTTCAGCCTCAGGTGATTGGTTGGTGGTGGTGGTTAACTGATGGTTAAACTGATGGTTAATATGGTGGTTAAATGATGGTTTAAGTGACATCTGACCACTACCCCCGTGGTCAGATGTCACCACCCCTAGTGTCTCCTGACCACTACCCCCGTGGTCAGATGTCACCACCCCTAGTGTCTCCTGACCACTACCCCCGTGGTCAGATGTCACTACCCCTGGTGTCTCCTGACCACTACCCCCGTGGTCAGATGTCACTACCCATTGAGCAATTGCGTTTTCATAACGTTCTTTTGTGCGTTCTGCCTCGCGGATTGATTCCGTCCAGCAAATACGATACATGTTCGTGTCATAGACCCTGCCACCGTAACGCCTCTGGGTTACAAGAATGCCCTTGGCCTCAAGCGCATGTAGCAATCGTATCGTATGCCGTCGGTCGAGTCCCGCTTTGTGTGCGATCGTGCGAAGCGACGGCCAGCAATAGCCCTCGTCGTTTGCGTTGTCTGCAAGCGCGAGGAGTGTCAGTCGCTCTGCGCCAGTGGTTGGCGATTCCTCGAATACCCAGGTCATTATCTTGATGCTCATAGTCCTCCCTCAAATGCGCGCTCATCAGCTATCGTGTAGGCCCTCCAGATCAGCTTTTTCATGCCGTTTTTCCCTCCATGTATACAAAATGCCCTGGATGTTAGAAAAATCGCTCCTGTGTCATTCTGGCGTGTCAAGCGGTACCGTTATCGGTACCCCAAAGCGGCACCGATAACGACACCCCAAAGCGTAACCGTTTAGCGGTGTCGTTTAGGGGTGTCGTTTGCGAACAAAATAAATTCGTAGCGCATGCTTCTGCTCGGCAATCTGGCATCCTCGATCTCCTCGCGTGAAGACGTTTCCATACCGCGCAGGATCAACCACCGGATCAGTTGAGAGATAGGTAAACCCAGCTCGCGTGCAATTTCTGATAGTTGATTTTCAAGCTCAACAGGTATGTCGATGACCAGGCGGTTACGTGCCGCGTCGCGTCGTTGTTTAGAAGACATGGATTTAGCCGCCATCCGTCGTTGACCGTTCCGGATCGTCTCCGCGACGTCAGGCGCCAGATGCGAAAAATCGATCGTGCCGTTCTGTCGTTTCATAGGAGCTCGGTGATGCGGTCCAACGCCGGGATGTACCCGTCTACAAGCGCGCGTGACCGCGGGGCAAATTCCCATAAGGTTTGCCCTGACCTGTTTGATGCCCTGACCGTCGTATCAACAGGGATGGGCCGGTAGAGTTTAGGCCCAAAGGCGCTGGCCGCCAGGCTCTCAAGCTGGATTTGTGTTTCGTTCGTGGTGCGGTCGTAGAAGGTGGGCAGTACGCCAGCCAGTGAACAATGACTGCCCCTCCGGTGTAGCTGAGAAAGACTGGAGAGTGTATCCAGCACGCCCTTTGATGAAAACTGATCAAGCTTCGTTGGTATGAGCATGTGTGTGGCGGCCATGATGGCCGCCACATGGAGAATGTCAAGCGATGGCGCGCAATCGAGGATGACCACGTCATAGTTTTCTTGTATCCGCCCGTCTTCGAGCGCATCCGAAATTGAATACTCGGCAAATCCGCGCGCCGTGAGAGACTGCTTGAGGTTCGCCGTTGTCTTGTCCGACCGGATGATGTCAAGCTTGGAGCGCGCCTGCACCGGCGAAAAATGACCGGAATTGAGCCAGGCGTTCAGTTCTCCTCCGCTATCGAACCCCAGCGAATCTGCGACATTACCCTGGGGGTCGAGGTCGATCAGGAGTACACGCTTGAAGTGCAATGCCAGACCATGCGCAATTGTTACCGCCGTTGTGGTCTTTGCAACGCCACCCTTCTGGTTTGCAATTGCAAGGATTACCATCAATCCTCCTTAACCATTCCAAATGGAACGTGGAACCATAATTGCCCGGATGGAACGGCCGGATCAAGCACAGCATGAATACCCATGCGCAAGAGCATGGATTGAATCATGGTGTCATCCAGGCTGGTAAGAACGGTGGTTGGCGGTCGCAGGAACAGGAGGCGGTAGCACAGTATGGCCTTTCGGATTTCCTCCCACCGGGGAGCTATTGAAAATTTCCAGTAGAAAATCCTGGTATCTGCCATAAACCCCTCAATGGCCACTGACAAAGCGATAAACCTGGTCTGTCGAAAACAGCCTTTGCTGGCTGTGATTTTTGAGCTCAAGGCTGTATGCATGAATCGGCTTGTAACCATCCTTCGATAGACTGTATGCATGATCTCTGCAAACTGCCCGAGGGCCGTTCTTGAATTGGAAAAGATAACGCGCTTCATTTCCGTCATCGAAGCAACACATCATTGCGTTATCATCCTCAACCTCCCCAACACCCAGCATCTTGTGATCAATCATACCCATGACGATACCGATGGCATTCTCGGGTATGCCCAGGGCGGCCAGCAGGTCGTGGACGATCATCCCGATGGGTGCGGTCGCGTCAAGGAGGGAACCGCGTTCCGATTCCTGTTCGACGTAGAATTGCTTTGCTCTTGCGATGATATAATCGAGTGGAAGGAATGAGCGTAACATGTTTATGCTCTCCTGCCCGCGGCAGATGGCCCCTGCTGCGGGTACTTTTTTGCAAGGTAAATACCCAGCGCGGTAACGATTTCCAGAGCGCCAACGGGCCCCATGGGCTTAATTTGGTCCTGGATCAGGGTCAATTGACGGCGAATAATAGCCTGGTCAGGCTCAGGCAGCCTGACCAGGACCGATGCGCCAATCTCAAGCACCTCATTGGACTTGATCTGGATAGATTTGGAATTGCTCATGTACACCCCTTTCGGAAAAATCAGGATGTCATGAGTATACAGAAAGTGCTAAAAGTTGTCAATAGATCATATAATACAAATTTCCAAAAAAAAGTGCCTTTCGGCACTATTTTTCAGATTTGTAAGGTGTTCCATCCGGATTGAAAAGCCTCTTGCCTTGGCCAGGGTTGAGGTGGTAGATCGCGGCGCAGTAGGCCGCGTCGGCTTCATCAATCAGCACGCGCTTGCCGCGTTGAGTTACCTCGCTTATACGTTTGATGTAACCATTTTTTACCCATCGAAACATGGTTACATCATTGACGTTATATTTTTTTGCGGCCTGGCGGATTCCGATCCCTATCCCGCGCAAATGGGCAAACGCCTGATATTCGGGCGTGTCTTCCTTGCGTAATGGCCGATCGAGATCATTCTGGTTCACGATGTAATCCCCATTAGACAGGATAGCTGCCTTAATCTTACCAGATTCGATTGCACGGAGAATCACGGATTGATCAACTCGTGCGCGGGCGGCGGCATCATGCAGGGAAAGATAGACGTCCATACTTACCTCCCATAGAGCCAGTCATAGAATGCCCTTGCAGTCAGCAAGAAAGCCACAAAACAAATCATCCACACCCAGATGCCGATCCGCATGACGGCATCCATGGTATAGGCCGAGGCCGTGACTGGATCAAGGCGATAGCCCGGTATCCAACCGTTTACGACGGCGATATAGATAATTACGAATGAGAGGATCGTGAGGAATGTTGAGGCAGAGAGCGAAAATTTAAATCGCCAAAGCCTGCAAAACGCAGGGCGAACCGGAATTGAATCGTACCCGTTGATCAATCGAATCACATCGTCGATCCGGTCATCCTCTTCCATAGAGGCGACGATGGGATTTGAACCCATGATCAGGGTTTTGCAGATTCGTTTGTCATCATTCGTATCGGCCCAAATTTATGATGTGCCAGATTTATCTCCTTGCGGTTCCAGCGCGCATAATATTTTCCTGTGACTGCGCTACCACCACGATGATTGAGCATTGCCGCAACAAGGCTCAAATCGGCTCCCGCCTGGATAGCATCCCTGGCAAATGCGTGTCTGAAGCTGTGCGGATTATGCCGCTCTTCAATCCCGGCGATCTCTGCCAAGTGATTGATCGCCCGATAGATACCTATTCTCCGCATTGGCCCACCCTTCTTGCCAATGAATACCTGTTCTACACCCTGGAGCACGCGATCGCGTCGATGATTGATCCATTCCGACAACGCATCCAGCGTGACCGGACTGATGGCGTATATATTCCATCGTCCCTTATCGTGCGCCTCGAATTCTCCTGACCAGTTGATTCCATCCATCAGCAGATTGGCCAGCGCTCCAACCCGGCATCCCGAATCCCTCAACATCAGTAAGATGGCCCGCTCGCGGGCCATCTGCCATTCGTCGAGCATTTCGGTTGCTTCCAATAGCCGTTCAAATGTATCAACCTGAATCGCCTTTGGCTCCGGTTCGGGCTCTGGAATGTTCCGCAATTTAATATCGTCCCAGTAACCATGCTCTGTTCCCCAGCGCAAAAAATGACGCACGGTGCCGATCACGGATCGAACCGTCCATGGTGACAGGTCGCGTTCCAGCAGGTCAATACGCCAGGCGTTGATCTCGTCCTGGTTAATCTCCCTGCCATCCAGAAAGATTGCAAGACGACGTAGTTTACTGCGATACGCCGTGGGCGTTTCATTACGCTTTCCGGCACACACATCATGTAAAAATTCTTCAATGATTGTTTCAATGTTCATTCCAACCTCCGGGGCATCCCTGTTACAAATTATGTGCCACCAATTGGGAATAAAACATTGAAGGTCGTTGATTTATGCTGACAATATGCGGCGCTACATCATTGTAGCAATTCTCATGGTCGTATTTCTACTGCCATCTGCGGTTGCATTTGGGCAGGAGCCAACGACCGAACCAACAGCCACCCCAACCATCACCCCAACCCCTGCATGGCAATCGGTTGTCACATTATCCAGCGGCAATGAGCTCCTCATCGAGCGCCGCATCACGTATGGTGAAATTGCGCTTGTCTGCGCCATGGGAGCGATGGGAGTAATGTTCCTGTGCTACATTGCAATCAGGGCACCAAAATTATGGATTTGATCCAACCTCTGCGCGATTTGATCGTCCTTGTATGCGTCTGGATGTCCTTCGGCGCATCAATTCCGTTGCTGGCCATGGCGCTGATGGATTTGGTGCGGGAGTTTGTGGAATGAGTCCGCAGGAATGGATTGACCTCCAGGAAGCGCTCCTGTACGTGTACTGGAGAGTGGTAGTTACTTATTCGGCCATGGTCGTTATTGGCGGCATTCTCTCCGGGGTAGTGGCGGCCGCATTGCAGATTGCTCATGGTGGGCGGCGCAAGCGTACTTTCTGAGAAAGGAGGTGATTGGGTGAGCATCAACCTGGATTTTTCCGTGCTCTGGCCGACGGTGAACAACATCGTCAATGGCCTCTGGGTTGCCTTCGCGGTACCGCTCGGGGTCGTCTTCGGTTTCGCGATCCTCAAGCGCATCATCGGCGAAGTGCGCTCTGCCTTCG
>Ga0101944_10005415_pt1 | contig 14546 bp, 10 predicted proteins | sample DewCreD2012metaG_FD_75245 | JGI IMG/M metagenome (GOLD analysis project Ga0101944, IMG submission 75245) | Hot spring sediment bacterial and archeal communities from British Columbia, Canada, to study Microbial Dark Matter (Phase II) - Dewar... ... | reverse complement strand
CGACGGCAACTGAGCGTCCCCAACCGACCGCGACCGGTGTGCCCACGCCGACATCCACCACAGCGATGTCGCCGACCGCTGCCCCCACCGCGGCGCCACCGGTTCCGACGGTGGTTGTGGATGACCGGCCGGTTGGTGTCTTCTATCTGGCCTTCTACGCCGCCGGACGAACGTCAGCGGACGATCTGCGTGTGCGCCAGGCGCTGACGCAGCTGATTGATCGCACCGGGCTGGTGCAGCGGGCGGTTGCCCCCGGGGCTCGATTGGCCGAGGGCATCATTCCAGCCGCTCTCTATCCCGATCCAGCCGCTCGTGCGACGCGAGGTGTCCTGGGCCTCCGGCACGATCCGACGGCCGCTGCCCGACAGCTGGCGGAGGTGCGCGACGCACCGGGTGACGGCGGCTGGCCGGTCGAGATCACGCTGGCCGCCCCACAACCGGCGAGCGCCGTCGCCGGGGCGATTGCGACCGCCTGGGAAAAGGCCGGCGTGCGGGTCGAGCGGTTAACCTTCGAGCTGCAGCCGGGTGAGACGCTCGATACACCGCGCTATCGCGACTGGTTACGGCAGCAGCGCCCGCAGGCCTATCTGCGTGCCTGGCGCGCCGACCGTCAGTTTGACGTGTTCCTCATCGAACTGCTGGAGGATACACCGCTGCGCTGGAGCCCGGAGGAGGCGCGCATTCACCTGCAGGCCGTCGAGGCGGCCGGCCAGAGCAGCCCTGACCGGCCGATCGCCGATGTCGTGTTCGAGGCGGAACAGACACTCATCGAAAGCGCGGTGCTGTACGTGCCGCTGTATTTCTACGATCTGCAGTCCCGGTGAGCGCGAGGCAGCCGCAAGGTCGGCCATCGCCGGGCACTGCTGCACGGCTGCCAGGTGGGCCAACAACAGGAGGATCGGATGGCCCAGGTTGAGGTTGAGCTGTTAGTCGTACCCCGTGCCTCTGACGACGCCGGGCCGCCCGAACAGCGGCGTCCGGTCGTGCGGCTGCGCGACGACATTCCGCTGGCGCAACTTGTGCCGTCGCTGGTGGCTCAGCTGGAGCTGCCAGCGGGTGACTACGCGCTGACTCCCGTCGGGGCATCGCAGCCGCTGGCCGAGGACGCCACCCTGGCGCACTGCGGCGTGATCACCGGCGCCCGGTTGTGGCTGCACGACGCAGCCGAGCCAGCGCCACCGGCGAGTCAGGCTCTCTTGCCACGCCGACCCGAGTCGGCGGCGCCGTGGTTCGCACTGACGTTGGCGGTGCTATGGCTCGCCGCAGTGCTGTTGGCGGTGATGATCCTGCGCAGCCCACCGCCGCCATCCCCCGCCCCGCCGGCCACCCCACCTCCCGCGGCCGCCCACGTCACGCTGACGGCGTTGGCGCAGGCCGATGTGATGGCTACGTCCATCCCGATCACCCGCACCGCTGCGCCGACCCGCCGTGCCACCGCGACTCCGACAATGACGACCACTGGCACAGCCACCACCGAACCCGGAGTGTCCGGGACTGCCCCGTCGCCGGATGCTACGACAGCACCGCCATCGGTCACATCCACCATCGCGCCGACCGTGAGCGCGACGGCCACACCATCGCCTCCGCCGCCGACCGCCACCGCGACGCCGTCGGCGACGGCTACCCCATCCGCCACGACGACGAACACCGCGTCGCCCACCGCCACGCCGACCGTCACATCAACGCCCACGGCGACGGCGCCGCCCAGCCCGACCGCCACCCACACGTCCTCACCCTCGCCGACGCCCACAGCAACCGTGCGGGTAGTGACCGCGATCGCCACGCGGATGCGCGAAACGGATGGCGCTGTGATGGTTCTGGTGCCAGCGGGTGAGTTTCTGATGGGCAGTCCCGAAGGCGAGGGGAACGACGACGAGCGACCGCAACATCGGGTCGAGGTTGCCGCCTTCTGGCTGGATCGCACCGAGGTCACCAACCTGCAATTCCAGTCCTGCCTGCAAGCGGAAGCGTGCACCGAACCGGCCAACTGGCAGCCGGACACCACTCCCTACGACCAGCCGGTGGTAGGGGTGGACTGGTTTCAGGCCGATGCCTACTGCCGCTGGGTGGGTGCGCGTTTGCCAACCGAAGCCGAGTGGGAGAAGGCGGCGCGTGGCCCCGACGGTTGGCGCTACCCCTGGGGCGATCTGTCCGCCACCTGCGACCTGGCGGTGATGAACGAGTCAGCGGACTGTGCCGACTGTGCCGGGTGCGGCCGGGCCGGGACGCAGTCCTCGCCGCTGTGGGAGGTTGGCAGCCGCCCCGCCGGCGCCAGTCCGTACGGCGCGCTGGACATGGCTGGCAACGCCGCCGAATGGGTCAGCGACTGGTATGATGCGGCCTACTATGCCAGCTCGCCGTCAACCGACCCCACCGGGCCGGAGACGGGCGAGTTTGCGCTGGCGCGGGGCGGCTCCTGGCGTGATGGGCCGGAGGGAGTGCGCGCCGCGGTGCGCATCGCCATCATCCCCGATGAACGCGCCGACTGGCTCGGCTTCCGCTGCGCGCTGGCGGACCGGTAGGGCGGTGCTGTTACGTCCAGGATCCCTCTCCAGCGACGACTATACAGGCGCATCGCCCCCCCCACTGAAGCCGTAGATGCGGATTCTGTCCACCATGACCGATTGAATAATCGGGCGACCGGGTGCGGCGTGACACGTCCAATGGTAGCTGTGGCTTCATCCCTTACTACGATCGCTAGTCCCTTTCGCCAAGGGGTGAACCGTGGAACGCGCTTGCCTGACCCATGGCATCTAGCCGTTTCGATACCCGGCGCACAGGCAGGTGGGAGCACAAGCCATAAGCGCACGACACTCACACTCGAACCGAGCGAAATCCCATCGCCTCAGCGAAGGTTTCCAGCGCCTCTGTGTGATCACCCAGACCAATGGCTAGGTGATGCGACGGGCCGTGTTGGCACCACTGCTCCATAAACACGTGCAACGGTTTGCTCACGCGAACCCGACAGTTGGGATTGCCGATCGCCAGCACCGGCCCTGGAATGACTTCGCCCACCGAGTAGATGAGCTTGAATGTGTCACCAGCGTCAAACTGGGTCAGATTGAGTAGTGTCCCCGGCCCCTCGCGCACCGCGAAATCAATGCCGAGACCGCGCCCCGACTTGCCGTGGTGTACATCCAAGTGCCTGAGATGCGGTCGGGCGTGCGCCATTCCAACGTTGCTGGGTCCGTCGTGCCCCATCAGAAAGAACTCCGAATCGAAGTCCATGGCAAAGAACTCGACAAACATGCCGCCGCCGCCGAGCAGGTCAAGGATCTTCACCGCCAGCGCTGACTTGACATCACCCTCTGTAACGCCCGGACGACCGAGTGCTGTAAGCCGCGAGACCGCCAATGCAGCCTGGGCTCGGAGCTGGGTGACCAGTTCGCGCTCGCCCCACCAGTAGAAGCCAAAAGCGTAAATGTCGTAGCGCGTGATAACCTCGTCGAATGCTACCGCTAGCCGCGCCGAGAACTCCAAGTGCGCATCCGTCACGGTATCGTCCACGTCGTACACTGCTCGCAACTCGCCAATCATAGCCTCCAGCTGAGCGTCCGTTACTCGGCTGTAAGCGTTCTCGATCTCTTCCACCTCGGGGCGCACCAGCAGCCGGCCAGTTGCACGCAGCAGCCGGTGCTCATCAATTGGCATGTCAACCATATTCGTATACGTTTGTCCGATCAGGCCAACGTTCATCTGGCGAAAGAAACGCGCGGCGGCGGAACCTATGGCATCGGCGCGCAGTTCCGCCAGCAGGCGTGGATCGTCGAAATGGCCAGTACGCACCCGGAAAGGGCGGCTCAGGCTTACCAGGGCGCCGGCCAGCTCTGGGACGCAGCAGACGCCTTCATGGTGCAGGTACTGCGTGGTGTCGGCACGCGCGTAGTCGTACGAGCGATCCTGGTGGGCATTCAGAATGCGTATCGGTACCGCGAGATTCTGAACTGCGGGGATAACGTTCATGGCGGGTGTGTAACCAAACGGAAATATCAACACCAAGTCCACGTGCTCCTGCCGCAGTCGCTCCCCACTCTGCCGCGCCTTGTCGGGATGGTCAGCCAGGTCGGCGACAACAACGTCGCCCAGGGGGGCAAGCAGTTCACACAGGCGGTTTTCCATACGTTGCCCCATCCCCTGGAGATCAGGATACTGGTGCCAGTAGTAGTCGTGACCAACCGGCAGCAGACCGATGCGTGGTCGCAAACGTGGCTCCATAGTCAATCCTCAAGTAACCTGCTGGCAAACCGACAGAGACTCTTGCAGCGGATAGAAGTGACCTAAACAGTGCAGAAAGTGGGAATCGCCCCGGATAGGCCAGCGACAGTGTGCTGACACCGGCCCTCGGCTGAAGCAGATATTCCAATCAATCGGCGCCGGCGCAATCAATCAGATCGTTCAGGCGCGTGCGATAATATCGGAAGTACTCCCACGGCACGTCCGGGGGTACAGCGTGGTCGGCAAAAGGAATGTAGCCCCCCTGGCGCAAGAGAAACGCCACATCTGCCAGGAACTCGTCGATTCGCGTTCGGCCAAGGGCGATATCATGTTTTGGGATGCCACCCATCATCTGGAGCATCGGGTACTTCTTGCGTGCTGCCACGACATCCATCCCGGCGCTCACCTCCATAGGGTAGAGTCCGGTCACACCGGCTTGCAAGAGGAGGGGAATGAGCATCTCACAATTGCCGTCGGTGTCCACCAGGATGATTCGGATGCCTCGACCCCTGGCGAAGTCGGTAATCTGCCGATAGTAGGGCGCCATAAACTCCTGGAAGATGGCTGGCGACACCATTGACCCTTTGCTGGCCGACATATCCTCGAATATGTGAACCACATCCACATCTACATAGGCCAGCACCTCCTCCCAGACGGCTATCCAAAGGTTGGTGAAATGTTGCAACATATCCTTGATCAAGTCGGGCTGGTCGTAGTAGGCGTAGAACAGGTGCATATAACCCATCAGATGTGCCGGAAGCCCGAAGAAACCCAATGGGTATCCGCCCAGCGCCAGTGGATAGTCACGATCACGATAGACCCTGACCAGATCGGGCCACTGAGGCGGCAGACGCGCGGAGATGTTGTCCAGTCGCAGCCGCTCGTTCTTCAGCGACAGCCAGCTATCCCAATCACGGATCGGCCACTCCATAGCCGTCGGGATGACACCCTCGTGCTTCTGAAACCGCCGCGTCACACCATCAATATCCACATAGTCCACGAACTTGTCATCCTCGCACAACACCTGAGGTTCGAAACGAGGATAGAAGAGCTGTTCAACGTGCACCAACGCCGTGCTCTTGTCGAGACCGAAGAAGCGTGCCACGTCTGTGTCGAGCGGGAATCCCTGACTCGGCCAGTACAGTGCACCGCCCCAGACTGCGATGCCATCTGGCAGGGCGATCTGGCGTTGGCGCTCCCCAAACGTCAGTTCGAACAGAGTGCGGGACTTGCGCCAGTTGTAGGTGAAAGCAGTTGTGTAGACCGAGGAGGAGACGGTCTCGATCCGCGTTGGCAGCACGGGGTACTCGCATTCAGGTAATCCCTCTGCATACCAGCGCTTGAGGGTCGCGCCCCAGTAGGCAAACTCCCATTTAGGGGCCCGGGCCGCCGGTTCGAAACCCATCGTGCTGAGAAACTTCTCACGAGCATTCATCGGACGGCAGATCCGGTGTCGCCATCCGCTCCACACAGGAAGCGGCGTGGATTGTCTCTCAGCAACACGTCAATCTGGTCCGCGGTAATGCCTTCGTCGAGCATCATTGGGATAATGTTGGTCAGGATGTGATCATATCCCCAGCCGCCATAGGCATGCAACAAGGTCTTGAGGCACACGTCGTTTGAGATCAGGATGTGTTCCAGGTGGCCAGCGTCAATCAGTTGCTTGATGGCACGCACCCGTTCAATGTCGCGCATGAAGACGCCGCCAGCGAAACCGCGGAAGCGCCGATCGATGAAATACTCCTTTCCGAAGTTTTCGAACTCGACGAATGCGCCCGTCGCAATCAGCTCCAGACAGTAATCGAGATTGATCTCGACATCCACGTGATCAATTGCCACCCGATCCAGTCGGGCACCGTGTTGACGCACGATTTCCAGTGCTTCGAGCCCCTGTCTGCCCCACGGATAAGTGTGGATATGCAGCCCCAACCCGGTCTCCGCTTGCACCTCAGCGGCGGCGATGAGTGCCAGTCTTTCAGTGGGCAGAATCTCGGCGCTGGTGCCAATTTCGCCAATGACACCTGCACGGATGAGCGTACCATCAATTCCAATACGGACATCGCGCAGCATTTCTTCTTTAATCTGACTGACAGTGCGGCTGGCCATGTCGTCTGGATGAGTGTCACCCGTGTAGTAGCCACAACCGGCTATGATGTTGAGCCCTGTAGCGCGAGAGATGTTGCGCAGGGCCTCAGGGTCGCGACCGATGCCAACGCTGGTCACATCCACAATTGTGTCACCGCCGGCGCGCTTGAAGCGCATCACCTCTTCCTCGGCCAGTGCAGGGTCATTCAGCACAAGATTGTCTTTGACCGCATACGGGTTGCGCGACAACGCGTCCAGGTTACTCAGCTGCACCGGCTGCTCCGATATGGCACGCCGGGTGGCGGCGGAGAACTCGGTGAACTGATTGCGAATGTCTATGAAGATATGTTCGTGAGCCAGCACCACGCCAAGCCGGTCAGCAGATATGGGACCACACACAGTCATCACCATCATTGTCTCACTCCTTCACCGCGCCGCGGCTGAGGCCGGCGACCAGATAGCGCTGGAAGACAAGAGCCAACAGCACTGGGGGGATCACGCCGAGCACACCAGCGGCGGCAAGCGCACCCCAATTGACCTGTTCCAGCCGCTGGAAGCCGGCCAGCTGAGGCGGAAAGGTGAGCTGGTTGGTCAGACACAGCGCATAGAAGAACTCGCTCCACGACTCGAGAAAAGCCATCAGACCGGCTGCCACCAAGCCTGGCCCGCTGATGGGCAACACGACTGAGAGGAACGCCCGCAGACGCCCGGCACCGTCAATCATGGCCATCTCTTCCACGTCCACTGGCACCGTGGCGAAGTACTCCTTCAGCACCCATATGGTCATCGGCAGGGTGAAGACGTTGTGCGAGATGATCAGCGCCCACACTGTGTCGATCATCTTCAGGTTGCGGAAGATGATGAAGAAAGGAATGATGAGTGCCATCGTCGGCAGGCCACGCGATCCCAGAAACAAGAGGTAACTCAGGCGGCTGCCGAAGAACCTGAAGCGACTGTAGGAATAGCCAGCCAGAGTTCCCACAATCAGGTTATAGATGGCCACCCCAAAGGCAACGAGGAAGCTGTTGCCCATTGCACGGGGGAACCGTTGGCCTTCAGCCGTCGACCCGTGAGTTCCACCTTCGCGATCGACTCGACCGACGGTGACCTCGGCATAGTTCTGTATGGTCGGTTGCTGAGGAATCCAGTGCGGCGGCACAGCGCCCAGCTCGGCTGGGTGCATGAAACTGCTGGTGATCATCCAGTAGAACGGAAACAGAATCCAGAAGCCAAACGCCAAACCGCCTACCGTCAGAAGGATCTGGCGAGCCGGTATTCGGAAGGGGCGGTGATAGGTAGCAGTGGAGATACTCACGGCGATTGCCTCCTCCCACGCCTACGCTTGTTCGACGGCCTGCTGGGGGCGATAGAGCACGCGCACAAACAACAGCGCGAGGCCCAATGCCAGGAGTGCCAGCACATTGGCCACTGCAGCGCCGCCGCCAAGGTCCGATGAGACAAATGTCTTGCGATACAGGAAGATGGACATCAGCATCGTGGCGTCGCCCGGCCCCCCTTGGGTCATCATAAACACCACATCAAACTGCATAATGCCATAGAGAGTGTTGATCAGGCTGGCGATCAACATGGTGGGGCGCAGCCAGGGCAAGGTGATGTATTGAAACCGATCCCACATCCCGGCTCCGTCAATCTTGGCAGCCTCATATTGGTCAGGGGGAATTGCCTGGAGCGCAGCCAGAAAGAGAATGCCACTGAGCGACGCCTGACGCCAAACGGTCCCCAGAATCGTAAAGAAGAGCGCCCAGCTGTCGTTGGCTAGGAAGGGTTGGTATCTGGATAGGATACCCATCTCATATAGCAGGCCGTTGAGCGCACCGAAATTGGCATCCACTACCCAACCCCACAGCAGGCCGATGATCACCCAGGGCAGAGCCCACGGTAGGATCAGGATGGCCCGCCAGAAGCCGCGGCCGGGGAAGGTTTCGTTCAACAATAGTCCAAAAAGTAACCCCAAGATTGTGGCCAGCACCAAGACGCTGGTCCCAAAGATGGCGGTAACCTTTAACGATTGCAGGAACATAGGCTCAGCAAACAACTTCAGGTAGTTGTTGAAGCCAACGAAGATCAACGTTCGTTTGAAGATGTCGTATTTCTGGAAGCTGATGACGAATGAGTTGCCCAACGGATAGACAATGATCGCTAACACCGATATGATGGCAGGCAGCGCCAGGAGGCCACCAAACCAGCGCTCGGAGAAGCGCGTGCGCGCGAGACGGGGGGATGCATGGACTTTCGCAGTCATAGGCTGCTCCTCAGAGTGTAGCGGAAGGACTCTGCACAGCTCCCGCCGGACTTGGGATCCGGCGGGAGCACATTCCAGTTCAGCGGACGACCCGAGTGAGGGGTCATCTGAGGTCATCCGGCCACGACGGGGCGATTGCCCGTGACTTCAGCCGTAGATTTCCTTCTTCAGAGTCACGAACTTGTCCGCGAGCGCTGTCGTGCATTCCTTGGGGGTGATCTCGGCTTTTAGCAGTTGATGAATGGTGTCGCCCACGAACACCTGGAAATCAGGATACCACGGTGCGTTGCGCGCCTGGACTGGATCGGAGCGGTTCTGGAAGATGTCCACCAATGCCTTGAAGTCGTAGAAAGAGCCGTAGGCTTCCTGTACCTCCGGATCATCAAAGAAGCCGTTGTAGGGACAAGCCAGCGCGGCGGCCTTTGCCCATGCCTTGAAGGTTCGCAGCTGGCCTTCATTGTCCTTCCAGCCGTAGAACTTCATGAGCTCCCAGGCATTGTCCAGATTGCTGGGCTCAGCTGCCATCTGGATTACCTCGCCCATCAGGAAGGTGGTGCCCGTCTTGCCAGGCATCCAATCGGCCAGAACAATGTTGTCCGACTCCTTGGCCTTCGCCTCACGGATGCCCTTCAGGAAATAGTGATGCAGAGTGAAGAAGGCCGCCTTACCCTCCTGAAGCACCGTCTGGACCTGGGTCACCGAGTCGGTCAAGATCGTCGGTGCTGTCAAGCCATCCTGGTACATAGCCTGCCACCACTCAAAGACGCCGTCAGTAGCTGGATCATCCTGGAAGACCGGGTCGTAGTTCTCGTCGAAGATCTTGATGCCTTCAGACAGCAGGTAGACCATCAGATACTCTTCGCAGAACTCCTTGATCCAGTAGGCAGAATAGGGTCCGTCGGCCAATCCCATCTCTTTGATTTTCTTGCACTGGTCATAGACATCCTGTTTGCTCTTGGGCGGGCCATCGAATCCAGCCTGTTCTACATAGCTCTTGTTGTAGTGCAGCACGTGGACAGCATTGAAGTAGGGAAGACAGATCATCGAGCCATCCTGCGCTGTGTACAACGGCACGGCATTCGGGAACATATCACCCACTATCTTGTCTGCATCCGGGAGGTCCTGGAGCTGACGTGCCCAGCCGGCATAGTAGAACTTGGATGTATTGTAACGGAAGTTGTAGAACACATCCATCGGCACGCCGCCCATGATCTTTGTCTGCAGGGCGCCACTGTAGCCTACATTGGGGATGATGTTCATATTCACGGGGATGCCAGTGGCTTCGGTGAACGCCTTCAGGTGAGCCTCAATCTGCTCAGGCTGAAAGTCCCATCCGTAGAACTCCAGCGGCGTGACGTCCTGGGCCTGGCGTGTGGCCAGAGCCGGGAAGGGGTAGCGGGCCACCGACGCGGCCGCTAGCCCCAGACCAACTGCACCGCTCGTCTTAAGGAACTGCCTGCGATTCATCCTGATCTTGGACATCTCTGTTCCTCCTTCACAGAGCTACGAATTGGCTCAGGCTGTGGGAAAACGCCATCTCACGTTTGGAACGCTGTCGTTGCATCTTAGCAATCAGTCGTCACGATGGCACCCGTCGAACTCGCTTGGACTATCAGATCACCCCCTTTCGAGGCGAGCCATGCACTGTCCTGACGCCCGACGACTTTGGTGGTCTGGCAACGCGGCTTCCGCATCCTCTGAACGCGATAGTGACCTATCGGAAGCTGGCGAGGTGCTTCTCGTTGAAGTGCGTCACCAGCTCAGGACCATTCACCCCGACAATGAAGGTATCCTCAATGCGGAAGGAACCCCACGGCAGGCCTTTGAAGTAAGCATCTATGGCGACGACCGCATTCTCGACCAGCACTACATCCCGATCTGCCGAGAAGAAGGGAGACTCGCACTCCAGCATACCCAGCGAGTGCACCGAGCCATAGGGTGCATAACGGCGGTAACCTTTCTCTTCCAGAAACCGCATGTAGGTAGCATACAGCTGACGTGACGTGGCACCTGGTCGGAACTGACCCGACACCAGCTGGAGAGCCTCGTAGGCCACATTGACCGCTTTCTTGATCTCGTCCGGTATTCTGCCGAGCACTACGGGCGTGCAGATGACAGCGTTGTATCCCTCATACAAGGCGCCGGCGGCCACGGCGATGATCTCACCCTCCTGAACCCGACGCATCGAATTGCGTTGCATACACAGGTTGGAGCGCTCCGGCCCACTGGCAACCATAGGGGCCCACGATAGCGTATAGGCCTCTGCGCCCAAGCGCAGCATCTGGCCCTCCAGATCGGCTTGAATGTCCAACTCGGTCATGCCTGGCTGGATGCGTGGGATAGCATAATCGAAGGTCTGGGTGATGATTTCGCCCGCCTTGCGAATGCAGGCCAGCTCGTTCGCCGACTTGCGCACGCGCAGCTGATACATCAAGCCCTCAGCGCTGACCTTTTGTGCATCCGGAAACACGCGCTCAAGTTTCTTGTAGATCTCATACGGGAAAATCAGGTCTCCCACAACGCCGATTTTCTTGATGGCGTATTTGGCTTTCAGTTCCTTGAAAAGATCCTCGAAGTCTGACACCGCCAGATCATACTCTACCCCGGACACTTCACCGACTTCTGGCATAATCCGGATGTCACGCACCTTGGACTTATAGGCGGACCACTCGTGACCTGCCTGCCCGGAGCACAGGATTGGTTCCCCGCGACGGGGTATCACCAGTGCCGAGCTTTCGTTGACGGCGTAGACGTCGGCGAAATAGCGCACCGCGGAGGGATCAAGCAAATTCGAGAAGATAACGACGAGGTCAATGTTCTGCTCAGCCATCTTCTCGCGGAAAGCGTCGATCCGCTCGGTGAACTCATAATCAGGAATGACGGGGAAGGCGGGTGGTGCCCCAGGTGTATCCACACTAATCTCCTTTCGGCGATGGTCCAGTCTGCGCCAGCGAAAATTGACGTGACACGGGCTGGCAGCGACAGCACCCTGGTACGATGCGGAAACTTGATAGGGTTGTGCAGTCGTCTGCATTATACCAGACAACCACGCTGTTGTCAATGCATTTCGAGGAGCTTTTTGCTCGACTGTGATCAGGTGGATATTTGACCGGTGCGGCAGGAATGAAGGGATGTCTCCGGGGCTTCCGGTAGCGAAAACGGCCGCTGCAGGACGGGAGGTCGGTCTCAGTGTCTGGCGATGTCAGCCCGCCTGTTGTTGACTTTTCATTAGTTTTCGACTACAATCATGCTGACGATTGCATTCACTCCTGTTGAGTGATTTCGTGCGCCACGACGCCATCCAAGTTGTGAACGAGCCACACACTATCCGATAATGGGCGTCCCCGCGAATCTGATATGACACGGAAACTGAACGAGAAGAAGAGAAGCGGGACCGTCACGATAGATGACATCGCTCGGAAGCTGGGTGTTGCCAACTCCACGGTGTCGCGCGCCCTTCACGACGACCCACGCATCAGCGCGCGTATGACTCGCGAGGTGAAACGCACTGCAGCCTTGCTGGGCTACGTGCCCAACATTGCTGCCCGCAGCCTGCGCACCGGACAGTCGCATCTCATAGGGCTAGTGGTACGTGACATTCGGGACGAGTTCAGCATCGAGACGATACGTGCCATCGAGGACGCGTGCGCAGAGCACAACTACGGCCTGCTTCTGTGTAATGCCGATCAGGATACCGACAAAGAGCAGTATTACCTGCGTGTGCTGCAGCAGCGGCGTGCAGATGGTATCCTGATTCTCACTCCCGCTTCGGCCAAGGCCACGCCTTATATGTGGGTGAAGACAGCCACTCCTGTGGTGCTCATTGACACGGAGTTGGAGGGCAGCCCTCTGTGCGCGGTCACCGTCGACCACGTCCTGGGCGGGTATCTGGCAACCCGGCACCTACTCGATCTCGGTCATCGCCACATCGCCTTCCTGGCCGGACCGATGCATCTGTCACCACCTGCTCGCATGGTTGCAGGATATCGCCAGGCAATGATGGAAGCTGGTGTCGGACCGGAAGAACTAATCGTGGTCGTCACTGAGAAGACAGAGTTAGCAGACGGACAAACAGGAATGATGGAGATCCTGACGCACTATCCCCAGGCAACGGCTGTGGCAACGATCTCTGACTGGATGGCTATTGGTGCCCTTGAGGTACTACGTCAGCACGGCAAGCAGGTTCCAGGCGACTTCTCGATTGTAGGCTACGATGACATTCTCATCGCCCGCCTCATCAGCCCATCGTTGACCACGATTAGCTACGACCGAAAGGCGCTGGGCAGTCTGGCCATCAGTTTGCTTCTGGATGAAATACTGGAGAAGTCTCATGTACATCGCCAGGTGACACTGGCGCCGCGACTGGTGGTGCGCGAGTCGACGGCGGCGTTGCGCGCTGGCGGAGCGGCAAATGGTGTTGGCAGTCGGTCTGTCCCGATGCGCTGACGGCGCTGCCTCAGAGCAGATGCTTGACCGCTTTGGTGTGCACTTCGTGTATCTTGATCTGCCTGTAAGCCTCGGCGTAGAGCACACCTGACTCCAATCCCCAGTAGCGGTTGGTTCCGAGGAAGGTGTCATGAGTCGGACTAGAGCGTGTTATGAACTCTGAACTATGAAATCAAAGAATCGCCTCAGCATAAGAATGGCAAACGCCACAAAATGAAGACCAGCCAGTGTTTCAGGCAGTCTTTCGTAGTCGCGCGCCAACCTGCGGAAGCGAGCGGCCCACGCGAAACTGCGCTCAACGACCCAACGGCGCGGCGCCAACACGAAACCCTTCTTGGCGGTGGACAGTTTGACCACCTCCAATTGAATGCCGTGTTGGCTTGCGTCCTGTGCCGGCTGGTCACCTGTGTAGCCCTGGTCCACAAAGGTGATCTCGACCGATTGGCCAGTCACTTCCTGAACCTGGCGGGCCAGTTGCTCCACTTGAGCCCGATCTTGAGCATCGGCCATCGTGACCAGCGCTGCCAGCAAGTGTCCCAGCGTGTCCACTGCCATGTGCACCTTGCTACCGCGTCTGCGTTTGGCATCATCGTAGCCCGCACGGTGACCACTTTCCGGGGTGGATTGCAACGTTCGGCTGTCCAGGATAGTCGCCGAGGGCTGTTCTTCGCGTCCTTGCGTTACCCTGAGCAACTCACGCAAGTCGTGGACCATAGTTTCAAACACACCCGCCTTCAGCCAACGCTGCGTCTGTTGGTAGACTACCGTCCAGGGCGGCAAGTCATTGGGCATCATTCGCCACGGCGCGCCAGACCGCAGTATCCATCGCAGGCCATTGAAGACCTCCCGCAGATCGTAGACCCGCTGCGGAGCATCTTCGGTCATCAGCGTCAAGTAGGGCGCCACAAACGCCCATTCTTCGTCACTCACAGCGCTTGGATAGGGTTCACGGTTCATACCCTGAGCATACCACGCTCAGGTCCAAGTTCATAACACGCTCTAGGCATGCTGATCGCACCCTGACTCCGCATGCCAGCGTCTATGTTGACTTATATTTTAGCATATATTCCATAAGAGTGCAAGAGGTTTTGCGAGGTTGCACACCTAAAAATTAGGCTGCGGGCCGTAGCCGATGGATTTCTCGCGACGACACTCGCGCAGCTCTTTTCACCCGCCGTTCCAAGCCCATCTTGTGAGCGATACCGGTAAGACCTATAATGGGCGTCGCACGGAAGCGGTCACCGGCGGCCACTCGAAGCGCCGGCCGTCGGACGATTGAATTCCTGCCCCACGCTGATACTGGATAGATCTACCATACGGAGGGCAAATGCTCGCACAGTCCTACCTCAACAAGGCCATTGAACTGGTCCAGCGTCTGCGAGACGAACAGCTGCAAGCCATCGAGCAGGCTGCCGAGGTGATTACCACCGCGATTGAGGCCGGCCACACTCTCTACGCCTGGGGCGGGCCGCATTCCTCGCTGCCGGTTCAGGACATCTTCTGGCGCGCCGGCGGCCTGGCGCTGGTCAACCCGCTC
>Ga0101944_10005414_pt1 | contig 14546 bp, 21 predicted proteins | sample DewCreD2012metaG_FD_75245 | JGI IMG/M metagenome (GOLD analysis project Ga0101944, IMG submission 75245) | Hot spring sediment bacterial and archeal communities from British Columbia, Canada, to study Microbial Dark Matter (Phase II) - Dewar... ... | reverse complement strand
TTTAACGGTGTCAAGAAGAACTTCCATCTTCATTTAAAAGAATGTGAGTGGAGATGGAATAAATCACCGAAAAGACTTGAGTCTGAACTGTTAAGATTATTAAAATACTAGTCTAGAGCCTATGTATTATGCATAAAAATGCATTATCCCCATAATACATAATTCATAATACTAAGTTCAAAATTTTTCCCTTTGTTCTCTGTTCTTTGTTCTAGTTTAAGTTTTGACTTTTGACTTTTAAGTTTTAATTTAAGGTGTGACGCTACCGGGATTCGAACCCGGGTTTGCGGGATGAAAGCCCGCTGTCCTAGGCCTCTAGACGATAGCGCCAAGGCCTCTCATTTTACCATTTAAAGCTCACAAATGCTAGAATAAGGCTATGGAAAAATTAAACGCTAAAGAATTAAGAAAAAAAGAGGCAAATCTCTCTCTTCTTAATAAAATCAAAAGAGCGCCAGTTTACCTTGTTCTTGATGAGATAAACGATACCTACAACATCGGTTCCCTTTTTAGGCTTGCTGATGCTGTTGCTATTAAAAAAGTCTATCTCTGCGGCAATATGGATTTTCCCCCATCCTCCCGAATCCACAAAGCAGCTGTAGGAACAGAAAATTGGTTACCTTGGGAAAAAAGAGAAACAACACTTGAAGTAATAAAAGAACTAAAAAAAGATGGCGTGCAAATAATAGTAGTTGAGCAACATCCTGATTCAATTTCCTATTCAAAATTAAAGCCGTCTTTCCCTTGCGCCATCGTTGTTGGCAATGAAACTTATGGAGTCAAAAAAGAAATAATCAAAGAAGCAGATATTATAGTTGAACTGCCTATGCTTGGAATAAACAAATCCTTTAATGTCTGGGGTTCCGCTGCAGTTATTGCTTATAAGATTATTGAAGGATTAATTACTCACCCAAAGCAGCCTTGACCACGGATTCCATATCAGAAAAACTGTAGGCCCCATCAAAACGAGTGTCATTAACAAAAAAGCCGGGAGTCCCCTGAACACCAAGTGAACGAGCCAGATTAGTATCAGATGCGAGTCTTGAATCATACTTGCCACTATCCAAGCATGCTTTCATCTTAGCAGGGTCAACTACAGGCTTCAAAAACTGGGAAAGCTCGCCTGATTTGGCTTTGTCATTCTGCACTTTATCGTTCAAGAGATTATAACCAGCAGAGGACATCAACAAATCATGCACTGGCCAGAATTTGTCCATCTCATAAGCACAGTAAAGAGCTCTTGCTCCCATCTCTCCATTCCCATGACCGGGAAAGTAAATATAGACAAAAGAGGCCTTGCCTTGGTCAAGAAGCTTTTTCATTTCCTCAACCGGAGCTTTATATGTGCCACCATCTTTAACAAGCTTAAAGCGGGGGTTGGAATTGTTAAGTTCTGGATTCTTGCCCGAAGCTATACCACAAAATGGACAACTCGTATCTGACACCTCAACAAAAACAAGCTTACTGTCTTTGTTTCCAAACTTTATCACATCTTTATCAAAAAGACCGCGAACAGTATCCATACTCACTTTTGCACTCTCGGCTTGTGAAGGAGCAGTTGTTGCTCCTTGTTGAGTTTCTTCAACCTTTCCCTTTTCAAGAGTTCTTACTTTCTGCCACAAAGTCCCCACAAAAAAAGCAAGAACAATAGAAAGAACAATAAATAAAGGAGAAGCTTTTTCAAAAAAACTCTTTTTCTCTCGTGCCATAGGGTTATTCTATCAATTACAAGAAGTCTGTCAACTAGTAGATTTCAAATTCTCAAGGTAAGAAAGGGCGTCAAGCGCCGCCATACAACCAAAGCCAGCAGCAGTTATAGCCTGTTTATATCTAAAGTCGTGAACATCCCCCGCCACAAAAATTCCCGGAACATTAGTTTTTGTCTTGTCAAAGACCTTAATATAACCTTTTTCATCAAGTTCAAGCAACCCTTTAAAAACTTCACTTTGAGGAATATGTCCAATTGCCACAAAAAGACCATCAAAAGGTTCTTCTTTTACTTCTTGTGTTTTATTGTTAATTAAAACCAAGGCCTCCAATTTTTCTTTTCCTTTAGCTTCCTTTACTTCTGTATTCCAAAGAACTTTAATTTTAGGATCAGCAAAAACTTTATCCTGCATTATTTTTGAAGCGCGGAACTCATCACGGCGATGAATTATAATCACTTCATTTGCAAACTTTGACAAAACCAAAGCCTCCTCCATTGCAGAATCTCCCCCGCCAACAACCGCTACCTTTTTATCCTTGAAAAAATAAGCATCACAAGGGGCGCAAGAGGAAACTCCCCTCCCAATCAACTCTTTTACTCCGGGTGCTTCAAGCCACTTAGTTGCAGCGCCTGAGGCCACAATTAAAGATCTTGCTTTATATGAAGAATTATCTGTTTTGACTAAAAAACCATTTTCAGAAGTAACAACTTCTCTTGCATCTTCTTCCTTAACTACCGCCCCAAAACGATCAGCCTGCTGCCTCATCTTAAGCATTAAATCAGGCCCCATAACCCCTTCAGGAAAGCCGGGGAAATTCTCAACTTCGGTAGTCAACATCAACTGCCCTCCCCAAGCTGAACCAGCCAAGACCAAGGTAGAAGCAGCCCCACGAGAAGTATAAATTGCCGCTGTCAACCCAGCAGGACCTGAACCAATAATCACAATGTCCCACAGATTATCTTGAGCTTCCATAGAAAATGCGTTTAGGCAGCTTGAGGAGGATTATTGTCTCCCCCACTAGGTTCACCACCAAGAGGCGCTCCTGCTGTTGGGACAGTTGGATACGCGTCAACAGGATTAACTTGTTCAGGAACTCCTTGAGTCGTTTGAACCGCCCCCTGTTGCTGACCTGTCTCAGAAACACCACCTGCAACCTCCTCTTGAGGAGTAACAGGCGCAGCTGGCGGCTCGGCTACACCACCTGCAACCGATGTTGCCTGATCTGGTTCTTGGCTTGCCATCGGCGCTTGATAATTATCAGATGGCATTTGGGAATTGTCAGCTGATACTTGTGAATTATCAGATGGCATCTGACCCATTTGCTGTTGATCGCTTGTCGGGTTATTTGGATCCATAATTATCACCACCTTTCTCTAAGCAAATTTTTTAAGTAGATTTTCAAAACCTTCTTTTCCTGCAAAACCAACTTGTCTTGAAACCTCTTTACCATCCTGGAAAAGAATTGTCGTGGGAATAGACATCACTCCATAACTTGAAGCAAGATCGGGGTTTTCGTCCACATTAACTTTGAAAAAACTAACCTTGCCTTGATAATCATCCGAAAGCTCTTCAAGCACAGGCTCTGCCATTCTACAAGGACCGCACCAGGAAGCCCAAAAATCAACCAAAACAGGAGTTTTTGACTTTAAAACTTTCTCTGTAAAATCTTGATGATTAATATCTGTCAAAGCCATACCAAGAATATAAACCAAGTTATAAAGATAAGTCAACCCTCAAAAAACAAAACTAAAAGCAATAAAGACCAAGAGGCTCAAAATAAAGTAAAAAAGCTGGTTTTTTTCCTCGATTCTTAAATTAAAAAAGCCGTTTTTCCACAAGTCAAGATTACCCAAGACAAGAAAATCAGAAAGCTGGTCAACAAAAAGGTGCAAAGAAAAAGCCAGAACCAGGCCGACTGCAAAAAGGCTGCCTGAAGAAGAAACCACCCAAAAGGCCAAAATTAAAAAAATAATTTGAAAGGAAAAAGAATGAAAGACTTGATGAGTTCTATTTTCTTTTGCGTCCCAAAGGACTAGAAAGGCTCTTATATATTCCCTCTTCTTAAGGTAATAAATTGCCCTTTGAGAAGCAAGATCTTGAGGATTAAGGAGAAAAGCGTAAAGAAAATGATCCAAATCAACTAAAAAAGTGCCAATAAAGCCACCCAACCAGAAAGGAAAAGATGAAAAAGAAAAGAGATTCCTTCTAATCGCAAGGAAAATAAAAAATGCTAGAAAGAAAAGATAATGTGTTAAAACCTCTCGCTTCATTGTTCTAATTCATAATACACAATTTAAAAGATAAATTAAACATCGTATCTGACAGAAAAATCATCAAAAGATTCAAGCGCATGACTCCATTTAGAATTGACTTTAGAAACTTTTGCTAAAGGTGGCCCTAATTTTACCAACTCAAGCAGCTCTTGAAGAGAATCTTTTTCCCCTTGTGCAACTATTTTTACTCTTCCATCGGGAAGATTTGTCACCCAACCAACAAGATTCAGTTCTCTTGCCTTTTTGGCGGTGAAGGCTCTAAAAGATACACCTTGAACCCTGCCTGAAACTAAAATTTCAAGTCTTTCCATAAGCATTTTTTAAGATTAACCCGACCATCACTAGTGAAGGTAATTCCTTCTTCTTTCAACTTCCGTCTTTGAGCCTCAATTCCCCCGAAAGCAAATTTTGAAGACAAACTGCCGTCCTTAAAGACTATCCTATGACAAGGGATTTTTTTATTATCTTTATTCTTATGCAAAGCAAAACCGACAAGCCTTGGTGAAACTTCAAGCCCCATATTTTTTTTCAAGAAATTAGCAACAAGGCCGTAAGTTATCACCCTGCCCTTTGGAACTTTAGCCACCAAAGAATATATCGCTACAAAAACACCTCTTCTTGAATTCATGTATCTATACCCTTTAAAGACCAGGCCTTTAAAGGTTAGTATCTAAGCTTTGCTCAACTCCTCTTGTGTGTAAGCTTCGCTCGCTTTTTAAGCTCGCTCAGCTTCCACATAAGAGATTCTCGGCCTACAGCCTGCGCTCCTCTTGAGTGTTTGCTTTCGCAGCTTTCAGCTGCGAAAGCTTCCACATAAACAACTTGGGCTTGGATTTGACATTATAAGCATCTTTGACAAAATTACGCGCCTCTTCAAGCAAGCCCCTTGGCATTTCTTTTGCAAGCTTGATGTATAAAGACTTATTTTTCAAATCCCCAAGCTCACTTGCTAAATCATAACCATATTTCTGAAACTCATAAGAAATATATTTATCTTCATCAGGCTTGAAATCCTTAAGAATATCTCCAATTTTCAAGAAACTCTTTTGAAGAGGAGCATTCTTTCGTCTTGCCATAATTAAATCAACTCTTTTGACATATCTTTCACAACATTTTCAACAACCATCCTTTCATTATCCAAGAAATCCTGCAAAACATACTTCTCACCGCTAGTTCTTTCAACACCCCTGTTTTCAACTCCAATCCTAATATGCCAAAAATCACTGGTTTTAAGTTTGTCAATAACAGATAAGATGCCATTATGAGTCTTTGGAGGTTTGCCGAAGACAATTTTATATTCTCCAAGCTTAATATCTAAATCATCATAGGCCACAAAAAGATAATCAAGATCCACCCGGTAAAAATTGACAAGCTTTAATACTGCTCTTCCTGAATCATTCATAAAAGTCAGAGGCTTGGCAAGAATGATCTCATCTGACTTTAGAACCAAACTTTCAACCTGCTTGTTTTTTTCAAAAGACACTCCTAAAAAAGAAGCAAGATAATCAACTAAAATAAAACCAGCATTATGACGGTTGTCCTTATACTTTTCTTCAGGATTCCCTAATCCAACAATAAGCTTCATAAGCATATTTTACCGCAAGGTAGTCTTAAATACTAATTGGATAGTATAATTTGTTAATGTCAAAACACCTAGAGTATAAAGGCATTAAAATCAAAAAAATCCCAAGGCTTCTTCGGTCTTTATTTGACCCTCGGAAAACAAATGCAATGGCGTACGGCTCACAAATATACGTTTCAGAAAAAGTCTACAATAGCCTAAAAACGAAAAACCCAGAACCTCTCCACATTGCTGTACTAGAACACGAAATAACGCACTTGAAACGCAAAAAGCAAATAGGCAAGTTGAGATATAGTTTAAAATTCTGGTTGTCAAGAAAATTTCGTCTTCAAGAGGAGCTTATGGCTGACAGAGCAATGATGCTTTACCTTAAAAAAAGAAATTCATCCTTTCCAATCGAAAAAAGGGCAAGGAAACTATCATCAAGATTGTACTTATGGATGATTTCTTATAGAGAAGCGAAAAAGAAACTTACCAAAATGTGGAAGACTTCCAAGATACCCCAAACCTCTTGAGCATTATTCTGAAGAAAGAGAGATGCTACATAAATTATCAACTCGTCCAAAAACTCTGGTATAATAGCAACCAAATGTCAGTGGAGATTAGGAGGCCTTCCCTAGAAAGCCTAAGAAGGCAAGTGGAGATCAACAGCACTCACATTAATGAGCACGTTGTTGCTTTCAGTTCCGTTTTTGCAAGATTGGTATCAACGGATACTCTTGATGAGATAATTAAACAACGGCCGACGCTAACACCTCTACATTTCGGTTTGCTAGCACAAGCCTCTTGTCAATACATTTATCTACAACACGAGGACGAATTTCGTGACTTACGCAGTTAGAATGAAATACTGCCGGTAATATTGGCAAAACACAAGCAAGAGATGGTCAATCTTATTACCAACCGAAATATCTCAATTACCAACCCCAGAAGATATGCCGTTTTAGAAATTATTACCAATCTTATCTTCAAAGGTCAGCCAGTAACAATACTCGATATTGGTTCAGGTTTTGTTCCTTTGGGGATAGGTGTGTTGCTTAGAAAAGAAGCTGTGCCTCAACTAAAATTTGCTGACACCCCAACCGGAGAATTCTTGAGCGAATATGTTTTGCACAATAAAAATATTCAAAAAATTATTGCTACTGATATCCAATCCCCTGACGCTTCTTGGACCGCCGCGTGTAGCTGGTTAAGCCTTGCTGAATTGGTAGAATGGGACGCCCGTTTACATCTGTTGGAAGAAGCGAGTAGAACTTCCACTCAAACTGTTGAATTCTGGCAAATTGACATAACTGGTGATAACATTAGTTTTGTAGAAAATTTCGGAAGAAGGATTGATCTAGCTATGATGAGTAATCTTCGCTATCAATTACAACCCCACCAAGAACAACAAGCTTTTAACAACATTTCAAAGATCCTAAAAACCGGTGGTTGGTTAGTATCGCTTGAGTACATGCCACAAGGAAGCCGGCGTAGGCCATTTACTTTTGGTGCATACCTTTACCAACAAAAAGAAGATAGTCTCCAAAGAACACCATATTTACTATTAAGACTGAGTAATGCTGATTGTGAAGAAATTCTATTAGGAGCAGATTTCTTAGCAGTTAAAAATAAATTAACGATAAATGCTAATTGAGAAAAAGCTGCCGGAAGTTGTCCTCCAAAAAATTCGTTCTTACTATGAACTCAATATTGATGGATTTGCAATCCGCTGTCCTTATTTTATTAATAAAAATAGGTTTAATTTATTGAAAAACGTCAGCTATTTAGGAAAAGGAGACCCTCAAGAGATTATTAAAATGACAAAGAAATTAATTGAAAAAGACAAGGTATTTTTGAAAGGGAAATCCCCAACTTTGATCAGAAACTATATGAAAGAAAATAATCTAGGAATAGATTGTTCTGGCTTTGTTATGAGAATTCTTGACTGCTGGTGTCAAGAAAAATATGGGAGGCCGTTATCACTAAAGGTTAATATTAAACTACCATTCACTAAGAAAATTAGATATCTCCTAAGATTTTTCGAAAACACATCTGTTAAAACCATTCTTAATCATTTCGATGGAAATATTGTTATAGAGAGATCGGGGGATATCAAACCAGGAGACTTGATACATCTGGGGCAGATCCATATCTTGGTAGTCTCTGAAATAATTCAAGATAGTAAAAGTGGCCAGATAGAAGAAATCACTTACTTTCATTCTTCATCTCAATTCGACGGCGTGCATAAGGGAAAAATCAAAATTAAAAATCCCGCTGATAAACTCGGGAAGCAATTTTGGGAAGAAGGGTCAGAAAAATATAATTGGACTTTTCAACAATTTATGAGATACCCTGATAGTGGAGTTATAAGATTAAAAATATTTGATAACGATGGTGGCAGTAAATAGATTCAAAACCTTTTCACCTCTGATGCACGAGTAAAAGAGCTAGTTCTACCCACTACTATGATGAAAGATGGCCAAGATATCCAAAGTTCCACTCTGTCCTTTAGGCCCGAAAAGCCTATTTGATTATTTGATTATTATATTGAAGAATGGGGAATACCACACTGGCCATTGACAATCATTGATTCTCTCTTACAAAGGGGACAAAGTGGAAAATACCAAACTTTTCTTTCCTAAACTCACCTGACCTAAGTTTAGTGAGTCTCACCATCTTTTTATCCTCCCCTTCACCAAGAGGAACGACTAACCTCCCCCCTACTTTTAATTGATCTTTTAAAGGCTGGGGAATCTTGTTTTCAAGGCCTGCTGTTATCAAAATTGAATCAAAAGGAGCTGCTTCTTCCCAACCAAATTCGCCATTACCCTTTTTAATAAAAATATTTTTATAGCCAAGTTTCTTTATTCTTTTTTTCGCTTCTTTTGCCAAAGCGCCTATAATTTCAATTGAATAAACTTCTTTGAAAAGCTTGGAAAGAATCGCTGCCTGATAACCGCTACCTGTTCCCACTTCAAGAACCTTATTGCGAGATTTAGATCTTCCACCCAAGGCAAGATGAGTCATAAAAGCTACAGTATAAGGCTGCGAGATTGTTTGTCCATGTCCAATAGGCAAGGCTGAATCACTGTAGGCAAGATGGCGATAAGAAGGCAAAACAAATTCCTCACGGGGAACTTTAAGCATCGCTTTAAAGACCAAGGTAGAACCAAGGCCATAATAACCCCTTATTTCCTCAATCATTTGCTTGGCCTCTTTCATCTTTAAACCATTCTCTCAACAAATTTGCCAATATAAGGCACTTGCCATTTTTCCCCTTGATAAGCTTTATAGATCAACATCAGCCAGAGAACAAAGCCGCCAATCATCAAAACTCCGCTCAAAAGCGGCCCTACCCAAGCCAAGAATACAGTCAGCCCTAAAAATACGCTGATTACCCCCAAAATCCAAGAAAGAACAAAAAAGGCCAAAGAAACAGCAATTGATTGCATTGCATGAAAGCGAACAAAAGGATCTTTCTCAATAATCAAAAAGATAATTCCCGTTACAAATCCCAAAACATAAGAAAGAGCTGCTGAAGTTTCTTTTTTAAGCCCTGTGCCTGTTTTTTCTTTTGCTTCTGCCAAAATACTCACCCCCTTTCTCTAATCTTCCCAGAAAAAGAAAGTTTAGTCAACACAAATTCCTAAGCAAATTCAATAATTAAGAAGATAATGTAGAAAGAAAGTAAAACTACCGCCTCCCAACGTTCAAGACGATTTTTACTCTTAAGAAAGTAGCGAAAAGCAACAAAAATAATGGCAAAAGAAAAAAGAGGGACAAAATAATGAATTACCGACTCAACAACAATAGGAGAAATCAAAGCGGCAACTCCAATAATCAAAGTCCAATTGGCAATAAGCGAACCTAATATGTTCCCCAAAAACATAGATGGCTCGTGATCCTTTATTGACCTGATAGAAAAAGCAAGCTCAGGCAAGGTGGTCCCAATCGCGATAAAAACAAGACCAATATCAAAGACTGAGAAATCAAGAAAAGAGGTCAAATTAACAGCCGATTTAACAATCATCTCTGCTGAAAAAAGGAGAACACCAAGTGAAATAAAAAGCTTAACCAATTCCTCAGTCAACTTAAAATCGATATTATTTACAAACTCAAAATGTGGTTTGAAAAGGTGCCTGCCAAAAGACTGATGCTCTTCCTTACTCTCCCCTTCTGAAAGAAAAAGAGTAATGTAAACAGCATAAGCTGAAATTAAAATCAAGCCGTCAACTCTTGAAATCACCCCATCAAGCATAAGTAATATCAAAAGAAAAGCGGCAATAAAGACAGACTTCACTTCCCTGGTAAAATTAGGGGCTCTTAAATTAACTCCGCCCAAAATAACTCCTGAAAGGCCAACTACCAAAGAAACATTGGCTATATTTGCTCCCAAGACATTACCCAAAGAAAGGGAGGGGCGACCTTCAAGAGAAGAAGTAATAGCGACCACAATTTCAGGCAAGCAGGTGCCAAGAGCAACCACAATAGCTGAAATGAAAAATATGTCAACTTTAAGTTTAAAACTGATTTTCTTCAAAGAATGAACTGCAAAATCAGCAGCCTTAATAAGAATAAGTGAAAATAAAACAAGAGAAAAAAACCAAATAACACTAAACATAAGACAATGATATACTGAAAAGCTATTTGAGGTCAAACCTTCTAATTCAATGAGGAGAGGTTCTTAATTTCATAAACATTGGTAGCAGAAAAAGCGTCTTTATCTTCTCTTAGTCTTACCAAACGAGGAAATCTCAATGCGTAGCCTGAAGAATGAATCGGGCTTTTGGTTACCTCATCTGCTGCAATTTCAACCACTAAAGAAGGTCTAACCCAAAAATCAGGAACCAGTGTTTTATCAACTTCTTCATATTCTTTCGGCCTTTCTTTAACTTCAAGGCCTTTCAATTTTTCTTTGAGCAGATAAAACTCATCGTCAGTTAAACCTGTCCCTAATTTTGTTAAAGACTTGATTTTGTCCTTGTCAACAATCCCCACCAAAAAGCCGCCAACTCCAAACTTGGTCCTTTTACCCTTGCCAAGATAATAACCCATAATCACTCCATCTACAGTATCTGCCAACTTGCCTTCGCTTTTCTCATCCTCTTTCATTTTCACCCATCGCCAACCGGTTCTTCCGGGAACATAATGACTATCTATTTTTTTGAGCATTATTCCCTCAAAACCTTTCTTAGTATTCTCTTTAAACAATCTTGCTATCTCATCAGGGCTATCGGTTTCCTGATAATCAACAACTTTCACTACTTCGCTATCAAAAACCACCTTCTTGAGTCTTTCTTTTCTTTTGTCAAAAGCAAGATTCATCAAGTTTTCATTGCCATCAAGAAAAATATCAAAGACAAAAAACTTAATAGGGACAGAGGAGCTGTAGATTTCTATCTCGTGCTTTCTTCTCCTTGTCATTGTTGTCTGAAAATCTGCCAGTTTTTTCCTTTTTTCATCTACCCCAACTGCCTCGCTATCCAAAATCACCGCTTGGGATTTAATAGAATCTCCAATTTTTTTAAGCTCAGGAAACATCCAAGAAACTTCATTTAAATTACGAGTATAGGCTTTAACAAAACCATTTTTCCCTTTTAGAAGATGAATTTGAACCCGCAAACCGTCAATTTTAGGTTCAACCGCTACTTTCTTCATTTTCTCAATCATCTCACGCGTGTCCTTAAGCCTTTGGGCAAGCATTGGTAAAACAGGGACCCCGACTTTGGGAGAGATAGATTCCGAAGCCTTTTTAACACCCAGCTTTTTAACTTGAAGCGAAAGAATCCCAACATCAGGTAAAACCGAATAAGCTTTCTCAAGAAGTGGCTTTAAAGATTTGTCATTTGCCTCAAACCAAGACAAAGCGTCAAGAATAGTTTTATCAGAAAAACCAAGCCTTAATTTTCCCAAAACTATTCTGATAACAAACTTAGCAGAATCGCCCCCCAAAGATAACAGAATTTCAGATAATTTATTAATTTTTCTTTCTTGGCTTCCTTCCCCTTCGTCACGAGCCAAGTCAACTAAAAGCTGATATACTTTTTCAACAGATAAATCGCCTTTTATTCCTTTCTTCCCTGAAAGAAATAAAGCTACATCTCCCAAATCTCCTTTTTCCTTAAATAAAGATACGACATCCTCTTTTTGAGTATCATAGGCAATGGCAATTGCTTCTATCACCATCTTCTCTGCTAGATTAAAAACCAAGCCTTCGTATTTTGGACGCAAGGAGCCTAAGACAAGATAGCAAATCTTATCAATCTCAGAAGATTCGGCCTTCTTAATTAAATCGGCCAGTATTTTTGTTATCTCTATCCTTGAAGAAGTCTTCTCAAGTTTTTCAAGATATAAAGAAAACTCAGAAAATCTCATCAACAAATTATACTAAATCTGGGGAAAAGAGATAAGGGGAAAATAGATTATAGAATAAAATTCCAAATCACAAATTCCAAATCACAAATTCCAAATGACAAGATTCAAATTCTAAATTCTAATTTCTAAATCCTAAACAATTCTACAATTATCCAGTTTCTCAAATTCCAAACAAATAAATTCCAACTTTGAACTTTTAATTTTGAACTTTTAACTATTTATATTTTTGCTTTCTACTTACTACATTCTACTTTCTACTTGAATTCCTTTTACCTTTTACCCCTTGCCTTTTACCTACTAGGTTAGAACAAAGAACAGAGAACAAAGGGAAAAAATCTGAACTTAGTATTATGAATTATGTATTATGGGGACGATGCATTTTTATGCATAATACATAATACATAATACAAAATACTAAATACAATCTTCCGACCAGCTTCGAACAACCTCGCTTTAAGCGAGGACTAACTCCGCCGCAGGCGGAGACTAGCTCTGACCATCCATCAAGTTTTTGAGAGCATTGAAGAGAAGAAAAAGTAGGCAAAAACAACAACACCTATAAACAAAATGCCAAAAATAAGACTTAAATAACCACCCCTCTCACTGTTCATAACCTTATTTATTCCCTCGCCCACCAAAGTCAAACCAAACAATGTTGGTAAAACCAAAATCATATACAAAAACTGTGGATCGTGGGCTGACATTCAATTATTTTCCAGCAATCACATATCTTGACGCCTTTGTTGAACCCTCCTTTTTAATTATCCCCTTTTCTAACAAAACTCTTAAGTCTCTCAAAATAGTATCTTCTGATACCATCTTTAAGACGTTCCTTAGTTCTTTCATCCCAGCGCCTCCACGATCTGAAATATACTCAATTAACCTCATCTGGCGCTCTGTTAAAGCCACTTGTGTTCCCACCTTAAGTTTAAACCTCGTATCAAGCGAAATACGACGAACCTTTTCTTTTACTTTCTCAAGTTCAACCGCGACAACTCCCGTAAAATATTCAAGCCAAGATGTTAGATCTCGCTCTCTTACATCAACTGCTTGTTTATCAACTTCTGCTAGCGCTTGGTAATATGCTAAAGGATCGCTGTCAAAGTGCTCCTCAAAAGAGAAGAAACGCTTAATGTCGTAACCGCTTTTAATTAAAACCAAGGTGGAAAAAGCGCGAGCAGTCCTTCCATTTCCTTCAACAAAAGGGTGAACAGCAACCAAAAAATAATGAGTAATACCAGCCAAAAGGACAGGATGAATTTCCTTTGCAGGATCACTATTCAAAAACTCTATCAGCTTCCCAATTAAGTGCGGTACTTCTACAAAGGCAGGGGGCTTAAGAATTGCTTCTCCCGTCTCTTCATTTTTAACAACCACCTGCACCCTACGAAAAACCCCTCTTTCCTCATCTGCCACTATTTTGTCGGTCGTGAGTTTATGGATGTCAGTGAGCATCTCAATTTCATACCCGCCCTTTTTGAAAGCAAGCTCCTCCAAAAGTTCAACTACATTTCTGTAATTTATTACCTCTTGAATATCCCTGTGCTTGGCAACTATTGACTCCCCTTCCAAGACTTTCCTTGTTTGAAGAAGCGAAAGATCATTACCCTCAATATGAGTACCATGGTGGACTGTCCTCACTATCGCATCTGACTGAAACTGCTTCTCAAAAGAAGGAACTAAAGGAGCATTCTCAATTACCTCTTTTGCCGCTTCAATCTTGCCAATGTTAGTAAGGATCTTATTGGTAATTGTGTATTTAGGCTGGTACATAGTTTTATTATAACATTTTTTCTGCAAGAAATGCGGTAATAATTTTGCTAAAATAAAACTATGGCAAAAGACAAAATATACGAAAAAGAGGTTAAAAAACAGGAAGCAATTAAAAAAGCTATCCAAGAAGCACATGCTGTCAGAAGGCAATTTGTTAAAAAGACTCTGGATTTAGCAACTTCAGGTTTTGGTCTTGTTGCCGCCCTTGCCTGGAATGAAGTAATTAAAGAAACTGTAAATAATTACATAAAGCCCTTCTTCGGAAAAAGCTCCGGCTTAATATCACTTGTAATCTATGCGCTTCTTGTCACCCTTCTAGCAGTTGTAGTTACCTATCAGATAAGCAAATTAAACAAAAACAAATAGCGATCAGTTCTTAGAAGGACTAGGAGATGGGTTAACATTAACAGGTCTCCCATCTTCTTCTGAACCCCCCAACACACTAACCACCACAGTTGTTCCAGTTTCGTTAGCAATTTCTCTAGCTAATTCAACCGCTAAACTGTCAGGATCAACTCTTTGACCATCAGCCCCTATCGTAATCACAGTTCCTGGTCCGGGGTTTTCTTTACCCATAATAATATTATACCACTCAAAGACTAATTTTTTCTACTTTTTCCAATTCTTCCAGGTAATTCTCGTCTGCGGTTGTAATTATAGACTGACCAACCTTAACCAACGAAAAGCTGTTGTCTCCTTTCAAAAAATCAAAAACAATAAGTCTGTTCTTATGGTCAAGCTCAGAAAAAATATCATCAAGCAAAAAAACAGGTTTATCTTTTGTCTTTGTTTCAATAAAAGAATATTCAGCAATCTTAAGCCATAAAACCGCCATTCTCTGTTCACCTCGGC
>Ga0101944_10005412_pt1 | contig 14548 bp, 12 predicted proteins | sample DewCreD2012metaG_FD_75245 | JGI IMG/M metagenome (GOLD analysis project Ga0101944, IMG submission 75245) | Hot spring sediment bacterial and archeal communities from British Columbia, Canada, to study Microbial Dark Matter (Phase II) - Dewar... ... | reverse complement strand
CGGGTGTGGCCATTGTCCAGCCTTACGAGGCCCGGCACATGAGTTCGTTTTCGGCTTCGCCAAACAGATCCGGTGCACCTGAACCAGCCACGACGGGCCTATCTTCCGGGGTGGCGCCAACCATGCCCCATCCGCCCGATACCGCCACGGCATTTTCATGGACGGGGGCGGCTCTCATCATCAGGGTTTAATCAAAGGACTTTGACAGGGACCTGCGGCCGTCCCTTATGGTTGCTGACCGATGCGAAACAGTCCCTCGTTTTGTCTTCGACGGATTCTCCCAGGTATTTCAACCCTCCAAGATCCCTTCTGCATATCTCCCCGGTTGCTCCCCTGCGATACCATACACCTGCATCCTATCCAAAAGGTGCCCCATCCCCGCTTTGGTTCGACTCGACCCATTCCCTTCAAGGAACCTGAAGATCGAGAAACCATCTGCATCGTGAGCATTCAAACAACGGACTTTCGCAATTCCACGATATCCTGCACAATCCGATCGGCCGCATCGGGCCGTCCCAATTTCCTGGAAGCTTCGGCCATGGCAGCCAACGCATCGGGATGCGACATGCTATATCGTATTCGCTCCGCCAGAACGGCACCCGTCAAGTCGCTTTCAAGAATGCATTCTGCAGCTCCGGCCTCGACAAGGGCCAGGGCATTCTTGCGCTGGTGATCCCCTGCGGCATGAGGAAACGGAATCAATATGGCGGGCTTTCCCGAAACCGTGATTTCGGCGATGGTCGATGCCCCCGCCCGACACACAACAAGATCGCTTTCCGCATAAGCCGTCGCCATATCTCGGATGAATGCGGACACCTCCACCGAAAGACGACGATCGGAATAATGCGCTTTTACCCGTTCTTCGTCAAGATTGCCGGTTTGATGGATCAGCCGGATACGATCTCCGATGATGTCCATGGCCTCCATCACGGCCGTGTTGATGGCTTTGGCCCCCTGGCTTCCGCCACAGACCAGGACGGTGAACGGGGCGCCGTTCTGCGGCAGGCGGCGTGGCGTCTGAAGAAAACCGCTCCGCACCGGATTTCCCGTCAGCCGAGCGCGCGGATGGTTCTGGAGCGGCGATGGAAAGGAAAGATAGAGCCGGTCGGCCAGCGGCAGAAGCAGCTTGTTGGTGAGCCCGAGTTCGCTGTTCTGCTCCTGAAGGGCAAGAGGGATTCGCAGCATCCAGGCGGCCAGACATACGGGGCCTGCGGCATACCCGCCGACACCGATCACCACATGCGGCGATAGGCGTTTCAGGATGCGGATCGACTGCCCCAGACCGAAGGGGAGTTCCATCAACCCTTTGATCTGTCTCCAAATCCCTTTTCCCTTGAGCCCCCGCGATCGAATGGTTTCCAGAGCGAAGCCGGCATGGGCCAGCGCCTCCCTTTCGATCCGCGTGCCGACACTGACAAACCGACAAACCGTCTTGGGAAATCGTTTTCGGAAGGCCTCCGCAATGGCGATCCCCGGAAACAGATGCCCTCCGGTGCCGCCGCCTGCAACGACGATGCGCCATCCCCCTTCGGATGCTTCCTCCGTGATCGTCTCATCGAAAGCCTTCGGTGCCATCACCGTGTCGTTTCCCGTGCAATCGACATCAGCAATCCGATGGAAATTAGGGAAAAGATGAGGGAGCTGCCTCCGTAGCTGAGCAAGGGCAGTGGGAGCCCCTTGGTCGGGAGCAGGCACAGGGCCACCCCCATGTTGAAGAAAATTTGAATCGCCAGGGACAGGACCAACCCGGTGGCAAGAAAACTGGCCCGAAGGCTGTTCGCCCGAAGGGCGATGGCGATACCGGTGAGCAGAATAACGAGGTAGCAGATCACGACAGCCGCAACCCCGAAAAACCCGAACTCCTCTCCGATGATGGAGATGATGAAATCCGTATGCGGTTCCGGCAGATAATACTGCTTCAGGATGCTTTCCCCAAGACCGCTTCCTGTGAGACCGCCGGTGCCGAAAGCCATCTGCGAGTGGATCGGCTGATATCCCCAGCTCGACGCATAGGCCCATGGATCGAGATAGGCATAGAGCCGCTGCAGACGATAGTCCTTGGAAACGAGGTAGGGAATCGCCCCGATGACGAAGATCACCAAGAGCGAGATCAGGTGCATGGGTTTGACGCCGGCAAAAAAGAGCATTCCCCACACGATCGCCACCAGAATGATGGTAGACCCAAAATCCGGCTCGATGACGATCAGAACGGCAAACACGGCGGTCAGCAGGACGTGGGGGAGGAATCCGATGCAGAATTCCCGGATGCGCTCGGCTTTGCGGCTGAGGGAAAAGGCCAGAAACATCACGAGCACCACTCGGGCGAATTCGGATGGCTGAAAGGACAGCGGGCCGAAGCGAAACCACCGCTTGGCGCCTCCAGCGGCGAATCCGAGCGGGGTGAATTTGACGGCGATGAGCATCAGCGCCGCAATGCCAAGCAGGGTATACATGATCTTCGGGGAAAGCTCGGTCGGCGTCTTGTAGGCAACGAGAAGACAGCAACATCCGACTGCCAGAAAGAGCATTTGTTTCAAGACGAAGGTCGTTTCCGGAAGCCCCTTCTTCAGGGCAATCGGGAAGCTTGCGCTGTAGATCATGATGAGACCGAATCCGACCAGAGCGATGGTCGGAAGGATCAGCAGAAGTTCATACCGGTACCGATCCCGGAGCAGCCGGTAACGTGTGCGAAAATCATCGATCATGACCAAGCCTCCTTACGGCTTCACAAAAGACCTGCCCCCTGTGGGCGTAACTGGTGAACATGTCGAAACTGGCACATGCCGGCGACAGCAGCACCACATCCCCGGGGCGCGCCAGCCGAAAACCGATGGTTACTGCCTCTTCCATGGAAGATGCCCGATGGACCGGAACGAGATCCCGGATGGCTTCTTCGATGGCCCCTGCGGCCTCTCCTATCACAACGGCATGTCGTACGTGCTCGGAAACGGCGTCCCGAAGCCGTTCGAAAGGACTCATCTTGTCTCTTCCACCCAGGAGGATCACGACATTTCTGTCATAGCCTTCCAGTGCTCTGACAACGGCATCGACATTGGTGGCCTTGGAATCGTCGACAAAGGTCACACCGTCGATGACGTCCACCTGTGTCATGCGATGGCTGAGCCCTGTGAACGTTCGGATGGCATCCCGAACGGCCTCTTCGGATGCACCGGCAGCCATGCAGGCCAGAATCGAGGCCGCCACGTTTTCCACATTATGCCGTCCAGGAAGTCCGATGTCTTTTCGATCGACCCGAAACCACGGGTCAATCGGATCCCGCAGCCTGAAGCCGGAGCGCTTTTCGACGGCTTCGAGCATCTCATCCGGAATCCGCCACAGGATGCCCGAATCGGTGACACGGGCGCCCTCTTCCGCCTCGGCTTGCGAAACGTTGTACCACAGACGCCGCGAGCCGACCGTATCGGCGAATTGTCGAACGAATGCATCCCCGGCATTCAACACGGCCCAATCCTCAGCCCGCTGACGGCGGAAAAGCCGGAATTTCGATGCGGCATATGCCTCCATGGAGGCATACCGGTCGAGATGGTCTTCGGTGATGTTGAGCAATACCCCGATATCGGGCCGAAAGGTTTCGGATGTATCGAGCTGGAAGCTGCTCACCTCGAGAACGATCCAATCGACCGGTTCGTTGCGGTCGACCCATTCGATGAGTGGGTTGCCGATGTTGCCGCCGACGAAAACGCGCTGCCCACTGCGGCGCAGGATGTCGCCGATGAGCGTGGTCACGGTGGTCTTTCCGTTCGTCCCCGTGATGGCAAGAATCGGTCGGCTCACGAAACGGGCGGCAAGCTCGATTTCCCCAAGGACTGGAACCCCCCGTCTACGGGCCTCCTCGAAGGGGCCGAGGGTATGCGGCACCCCCGGACTGATCACGATGGCATCGGCAGACCGGAAAACCTCATCCGAATGATGCCCCAGCAGGACATCCGCCCCAAGACCTCGCAATTCCTCCGCCGTTTTCTTGACGGCCGGGTCCATCGAAAGATCCGTTGCAAAGACCCGGGCATTGCGGCGCAGCAGAAACCGACATACGGCCGCTCCGCTCAACCCCAGACCTACAACCGCGAAACGCCGGTTTTCCACATCGATATCCATCGGCACCATTCCGAAGATTCAGCGGATTTTCAACGTACTGATGGCCAACAAGGCCAACGCGACAGCAATGATCCAGAAGCGAACGATGACTTTCGGCTCCGGCCATCCCTTGAGCTCGAAGTGGTGGTGCAGCGGCGCCATCCGGAAAATGCGCCTGCCGTGTGTCATCTTAAAATACCCCACCTGCAGGATGACCGAGACCGCCTCGATGACGAAAAGCCCGCCCACCAGGATGAGCAGCAGCTCCTGCTTGGTGATGACGGCGACGATCCCCAAGGCCCCTCCCAGGGAAAGCGATCCGGTATCTCCCATGAACACCTGGGCCGGGTATGCGTTGAACCACAGGAAGCCGAGACCGGCCCCGGCCAGCGCACCGCAGAAAACGGTCATTTCACCCCCGCCGGGTACATAGGCCAACTGCAGGTAGGAGGCGATCCGGGCATGACCGCACACATAGGCGAACACCATGTAGGTGACACTCGCTACGATCATCGGACCTATGGCCAGACCGTCCAGTCCATCCGTCAGGTTGACGGCATTGGAGGCCCCCACGATCACCAGGGCTGCGAAGAGAATATAGCCAAGCCCTAGATCCACGGCGGTTTTCTTGAAGAACGGAAAGGTGATTTCCGTCGAGAACCCGGGAACGGTCAGCAGCAGAAATCCGGCACACAACGCGACCAGAACCTGGAGGGCGAGTTTCTCCCTGGCGGAAAGCCCCTTGTTCTGCTTCTTGGCCAGCATGAGGTAGTCGTCGAGGAATCCGACGGCTCCGGTCGCCAGGGTCACGAAGAGGGTGATCCACAGATAGCCGTTCTTGAGGTTGCCCCATAGAAGCACCGAAATCGTCAACCCGGTGAGGATCAGTACCCCTCCCATCGTCGGTGTACCGGCTTTTTTCTGATGGGACTGAGGACCTTCCTGTCGGATGTACTGACGCACCTGAAGGGCCTTGAGCTTTTCGATCAGCCAGGGACCGAGCAGAAAACAGATGAAGAAGGCCGTCAGACTCGCGTAGATCGTCCGGAAGGTGATGTAGCGAAAAACATTGAACACCGTGAAGGAGGTGCTCAGGGGATAGAGCAGCAGATACAGCATGGCCCGTCATTTCCCTTCCGCCCAACTGCGCAATTCGTTCACGATGGATTCCATGGCCATGCCGCGACTCCCTTTAATGAAAACCCAGTCCCCCGGTCGAAGCCGCTCCTTCAAGTCCTCCTGCAGTTCCGGTTTACCTCCGACCCGGATGCACGACGGTGCCATTCCCGCTTCCACGGCTCCGTTCGCCGTCTCTTCCGCAAAGCGGCCGCACACGAGAAGACGGTAAAACCCCCCTTCGAAAGCGGCCCGTCCCAATCGGCGATGGAGCATCGCCGAATCGGAACCCAATTCGAGCATGTCCCCCAATACCAAAAAGATCCGATGATCCTTACAAAACGGCGCAAGCGATGCGAAGGCTGCCCGCATCGATCCCGGATTCGCGTTGTAGGTGTCGTCGATCAACCGAATCCCTGCCGGGGTATCGATGCAGCACATCCTGCCTGCCGTGGGTGCAACCGATTCGAGCCCCGAGACTATCGCATCCGGTGACATGCCGGCCGAGTACCCTACGGCTGCTGCAGCAAGGGCGTTGGCCACCATGGCCTTTCCGGAAAGCTGCAACCGAACCCAAACGCCGTCGTTACCCGGAAGCATCAGACGAAACCGGCTTCCCGCCGGGTCGGTTTCGATGTCTTTCGCTCCAACATCCGCCTGGGAATCATGCCCGAAAAACAAGCACCTACAGCTCACTTTTCCCTTCATCGAGCGAACCAGGGGGTCGTCTGCATTCAGAACCATCGTATGCCGTACATGGGGAATGAGTTCCGCCTTCGCCCGTGCCACTCCCTCGATCGAGCCCAGCCCTTCCAGGTGGGCAGGGGCCACATTCGTGATGACACTGATGTCCGGGGAGGCGATTTCCCCCAAGCGGTCGATTTCCCCGAAACGGTTCATGCCCATCTCGATCACGGCCCACCGATGATCGGAATCGACGCGGAACAGGGTGAGCGGAACACCGATCAGGTTGTTGAAATTGCCTTCCGTCGATAGAACCGAGGTCTGCTGCCGCAGCACGGCAGCCGTGAGGTTCTTGGTGCTGGTCTTTCCGTTCGAACCGGTGATGGCCACCACCCGAAGGGCATTCATCCGCCTGCGGTGGAAGGCTGCCAAATCACCCAGGGCCTTCAGGGTATCGGAAACGAGGATGCACGAGACTCCCCGTTGTTTCCAGCCGTCGAGCGCCTCAGGCCGAATGACCCCCCGCTGCAGCACGAGGGCTCTGGCCCCCCGATCCACCGCCGCATCGGCAAAGCGATGTCCGTCATGTTTTTCACCGATCAGAGCGACGAACACCCCGCCCGGTTCGATCGATCTCGAATCCGTACCGATCGAAGTGAAGCGTTCTTGTTCCGAAACGGCGGAACAAAAACCCTGTGTGGCATCGATGAGCTGCTGCAAGGACCAGTTCATGGTCGGTGTGTTTCGGGAATCGGGTCAGGGGTGTTTGGACGGCTTGGACGAATCCGTCAGTTCCTTCAGTGCATTTGAGGCCTCGATCCGATCATCGAACGGGATATGCTCCAAGCCGATGATCTGATAGGTTTCATGCCCTTTTCCGGCGATCAGAACGGTATCGGAACGCTTCGAGATGGCAATGGCCTGACGAATGGCCTTTCGGCGATCCGGTTCGACCCAGAACCGTTCCCCGTTTTTTTCGACGCGTTTGTGATCGCCATCTGCGCGCTCCCATCCGGCGGCCGTCAAGCCCTCGGCGATCGCCTCGATGATGGCGATGGGTTCTTCGGTTCTCGGGTTATCGGAAGTGACGATGACGGCATCGGCCCATTTGGCTGCGATCTGCCCCATGATGGGACGTTTTCCCCGGTCCCGATCTCCACCGCAGCCGAAAACGCAGATGAGTTTTCCGGCCGTCACCCGATGAAGGGTCTTGAGGGCATGATCGAGGGCGTCCGGCGTATGGGCGTAATCCACGACAACGAGCCGCTTGGCGGCATTGGGCACCCGTTCGAGCCTTCCCGGAACCGACACGACGGATTCGATCCCCTCCCGGATGGTTTTCAGGGAGAGATCCAGTGCCGATGCAGCACCGACGGCACAGAGAATGTTCTCGAGATTGTGCTCACCAATGAGGGAACTGTTGATATGCACCAGGCCCTGAGGAGTCGACATGACGGCTTCGATTCCGCTGGCATCGATCCGTACGGGAATGGCCCTCACCCGACATTCGGAGGTCAACCCGACATCGATGACTGCACAGGAAAGCTCCCCGCACAGGGCTGCGCCTTTCGGATCTCTGCGGTTGATGACGGCAACCGGCGATTGGATGCGATGTGCAGCGTCCTGCAACATCAGGTGATGGGTGAAGAGTTTCTTCTTGGCCTCCCAATATGCGTCCATGGTGCCGTGAAAATCGAGGTGGTCCTGGGTGACGTTGGTCAGAATACCGACATCGATTCGGCACCCCTCGATCCGGTCGAGGGCGATGGCGTGGCTGGAAGCCTCCATGACAACATGGGTGACACCAGCGGCTCGCATGTCGTGCAACAGCCGCTGCAGGTCGAGCGATTCGGGGGTCGTCATTCCGATATCCACGACCGTATCGGCATAACGGGCGTTCAGAGTGCCGATGACCCCTGTTCGGTATCCGGCCTGTTGGAGGATGTGTTCGATCAGAAAGGCCGTCGTCGTCTTGCCGTTCGTACCCGTGACGGCGATCACGATCAGATTTCTGGATGGATCCCCGTAATAGCGTGCTGCGATGCGGGCAAGGGCTTTTCGGGCGTTTTCCACCTGAAGAACCACGGCCCCGTCAGCCTGCGGCAATTGTTCGCTGACGATGCAGACAGCCCCCTTCGAAACGGCCATCGGAACGAAGACGTTTCCATCCACCCGGCTTCCGGAAATGGCGACAAACAGGGAGCCTGGGGTGACCTCCTGGGAGCGGTAATGAACCGCAGCGATCGGGGTCTCGAGCCGATCTTCAGGCAGGACATCGACGATGCCTCCCTCCCGATCCCGGATCTTCCGGGGCTGGATGCATGCAAGAACATCTCGAAGCCTCATCCGTCGACCTCTCGATCGAGCGAAACCATGAGTTTCTTCGGAAAGATCTCTGGCGGAATCCCCAGGTAACCGAGGGTATCGATGGCAATCTTGCGGAAAGCCGGTGCTGCGACCGTTCCTCCATAATGCCGCTTGAAAGGTTCATCCACGATGACAAGGATCACGGCTGCCGGGCGATCCGCAGGAACGAACCCGATGAAGGAGGAAACATATTTCCCTCGGGCATAGGCCCCGCCGATGGTTTTCTGGGCCGTTCCCGTCTTGCCGCAGACCGTATATCCCTCCATGGCTGCATTGACCCCGGTCCCCCCTGTAGCAACCACTTCCTTCATCATGTCACGGACGACTTGCGCCGTTCTTGCCGAGCAGGCCCGCCGGATGACTTCAGGAGGGAATTCCTTGATTCGATGGCCATCGGGACCGAGAACCGCACGAACCAGATGCGGCTTGACCAACAACCCGCCGTTTGCAAGCGCCGCAGTCGCTGCAGCCATCTGCATGACCGTAACGGCCACCCCTTGGCCGAATGCGATGGTACCCGCATCGATTTTCCGCCACTTGCGATGGTCCGACAGCATTCCCGCGCTTTCACTGCTCAAATCGATGCCCGTTCGGTCCCCAAATCCGAAATTCTTGAGATTCAGGAACAGTGCATCCGGTCCGACCAGCTGTCCAACTTTGATCGCTCCGATATTGCTGGAGTATTTGATGATTTCCGTAAGGGTGAGATTGCCGTATGAATGGGTGTCGTGGACGACATTGGTGCCGATCCGATAGGCGCCGTTCTCACAGAAGAACACGGTTTGAGGTTTGCAGACATTGTATTCGATGGCTGCGGCGGCGCTGAAGATTTTCATCGTCGAGCCGGGCTCGAAGGGATCGGTTGCAGCCCGCACCCGGACAAGGTGTTTGTCCTCTGTGGTCATGTTGTTGGGATTGTAAAACGGATAGTGCGCGAGGGCGAGGATCGCCCCAGAATAGGGATTCATGACCAACGCCATTCCGGACTTGGCCTCAAAGGTCGTGACGGCTTCTTCGAGGGCTTTTTCGGCGCTGTGCTGAATCATTCCGTCGATCGTCAGAACGACATGGTTGCCATTGTATTCGGATTCGTTCGGCATTTCAATGTCGAGTTTTTCGCCGTTGGCATCATTGAATACCTTGACCGAAGTCTGATAGCCGCTCAGATCCGCATCATATCGTTTTTCGATGCCCTCCATCCCCTTGCCGTCGATTCCGGTGAATCCGACAACTTGAGCGGCCATGGTCTTGTTGGGATAATATCGGTTGTATTCGGGAACGAGAACGACACCGGGAAGGACTTCTTTTTGGATCCGATGAAACGGTACGCGGGCGTGTTTGGCCTGACGGTCGATGGTTCGTTTCAGGGGATTCTCGGGGTTGGCGAGTTCCTGGTCGATTCGCTGCATCAGACGGACCGAATCGTTGGGGGGCAGTTTGCGTCTGAGCCACAGAAAGTCACGGGTATCGCTTTCCACCAGGGCCCGAAGGCTCGCAGGGGAAAGGCCGGAGGTTTCGGCCAGAAGCGTGATGGTTGTATCCAGCAATCGGACGTCCTGCGGTGGAATTCCTTTCTTATGGGCACGCCTGTTTTCCGCTTCTTGGGCCCCCATCTGGGCCTGCAGCATTTTTTGGGGATGGATACCGATCGAAACGGTATCGATACTCAGGGCCATTTCCCTGCCCGATGCATCGAGAATCATGCCGCGCTTTCCCTGAATGGCAGGGGTCTTCTGGTGCCTGCGCATGGTTTCCTCGGTCAGCCATTCGCTTTTAACACACTGGTAATAGAAGGCTTTGATCAGGATCAGCGAGGCAATCGTCAACACGATCACCTTCAACCAGGGCAGACGACGTTTCACGGAATGAATGGTGTCGATTCTCATGGCAGGACCTGAATTTGTTGGTGATTCGGCATGGCCAGACCCAAGTGATTTCTGGCGATTTCGGCGATTCTTTCCGGAGATTCGAGACCGGCCAACTCGATGTCGAGATTGTTTTCCAGAATCTGCAGGTTCTGGTTTCGTTGGATTTCCTGTAGGATTTCCTTCTGCACGTTCTTCTGACGGATGTCCAGAGACACCAGAACCAGGGCTTCGAACAACGCCGCCATGGCAAACAATGCAAGCACCGTCACCCGGTTGATCGAAAGGGGTTCCACAATACCCGGCGAACGGCGCCGATGCGACAGCCCATTTTCCGAACTACCGCTGTTTCGAATGCTCTCCCACAAACGACGAAACCATCCTTTCGAAGGGGATGTGGGAGCATCCGGCTGGTGACCGTTTTTCATCGCTTTTCGGCGATGCGAAGTCGGGTGCTTCGCGCAAGCGGATTCTTGGCGATTTCATCGGGTGAAGGTCGCAGGCAGCGTCGATACACCGGCCGCATCGAAGTACTGCGATTGCAAACGCATTTCGGGATACCCGGAGCACAGGTGCATCTACCCTCCCATTGCCGAAAATATCGTTTCACAATGCGGTCTTCCAGCGAATGAAACGACAGGATGCACAGGCGGCCGCCGGATACGAGACAGTCCGGAACCGCTTGTAGAAAACGCTCGAGCTTTTCCAACTCCCGGTTGACGACGATCCGAAGGGCCATGAATACCCGGGTGGCCGGATGAATGTGTTGATTTCTCGCTTTGGCGGGAAGCGCTTCGAGAACGACGGCAGCCAGTTGTCCACTGGTCAGGAGAGGACGTTTCTTCCGGGATCGAACGATGGCGCCTGCAATCCTTCGGGCATAGCGTTCTTCCCCAAAGCGGTAGAATACATCGGTCAGCTCGTCTTCATTGAGGGTTCGAAGCAACGTTTCAGCAGTCACGGTCTGCCGGACATCCATGCGCATGTCCAGCGGTTCGTCTTTCTGAAAACTGAACCCCCTGCAGCTACCCTCCAGATGATGACGGGACATGCCCAGATCCATCACGATTCCGTTGGCTCCTTCGATATGCATTTGCTGAAGGATGACAGGCAGCATCGAAAACTCTTCATGAACAAGCTTCACGCGATCCCGATATCGGGAAAGGATGTTTCGAGCATTTTCGATCGCCTCTGCGTCCTGGTCGATACCGATCAGAAGGCCTTCAGGACCGATGCGCTCACAAACGGCAAGGGCATGCCCGCATCCGCCCAACGTACAATCGACGACGACATGTCCCGGCATGCAGGTCAAACCGGAGATGGTTTCTTCCAGCATGGCGGTCGGATGCGGCGTATACATGCGTCATAAGCCGATGGGAGCGATGTCCGCCCGAGCCTGAGGCTGCTTGAGCTCTTCTTCCCAGCTTAGAAATTCATTTTCCCAACGGGACTTGGACCAAATCTCGAAATGGGATACCGCAGACACCAGAACGATATCCCGATCGAGACCGGCGTATTCGCGAAGCGGCGGTGGAACAAGAATCCTACCCTGCTTGTCGAAAGGACACTCGAACGCCCCTCCGACGAAAATCCGTCGAAACCGTCGAATGGTTTCACTCGTGGTCGGCAGGGAAAGGATCCGATTTTCGATTTCTTCCCATTCTTCAAGCGGATAGGCAAAGAGGCAGCCATCCATCCGGGTGATCATGACCGAGGCGGCAGCGCTTTCCAAAAGCACTTCCTTGAATTCACTCGGCAAGGTGAATCGCCCCTTTTGATCCAACGTATGGTAATAATTGCCTCGAAACTTTTTCATCCACTTTCATCCACTTTGTTCCACTTTTGGGGCATAAAAGCGCATTTTGAAGGGGGTGTCAATAAAAATTATTGGGGGGCAGAAGTCAGAGGTTAGAAGACTTGAGACAGAGGGCAAAGAGGCAACGGAATAGAAAATAGGGGAACATAAGGCCTGGGGCGGGATTCAGAAGAGAGAGGGCAGACATCGTTGGTTTTGCACTTATTGTTACTGGAGAGTGGGGTCACTTCGAGGATGAAAAAGGGTGTGAGGACGCAAGGACGAACCAGCGGGAAGGAACGTGAGAGGATGTAGAAGGATAGGACACGCGCCTAATTTTCTACCCAAGGGCGACTAAAGTGGGCCGCCCTTGCAGGTTGCCCATTACCCTTCACGTATTTTTACGATCCATGTTCATGGCAAGAGTTGCCCCCCGGGGAATGAAAATGCAGGGGCATGGCATGCCATGCTTCTACTTGCGTGTGCCCTGTTTTTCCAGTTCGACGTCGCACCTGCTCAGATACTCGAGGGCCTTCTGGTGATACCCAACATCCGGGAACTGGGTAATAATCCCTCGAAACCGCTCTGCAGCCGCCCGATAATGTTTCGACTTGAAATAGAACTCTCCGATGTAAAATTCATGGGCGACGATGTTGCGGGTTGCCCGCAATAGGTATTCATCTGCCTTTTTGGCATAGGGATCATCAGGAAACTGTCGTTTGAGCCTCTGGAAAACGTCTATGGCGTTTTTGGCTGCTTTTTGATCCCGATCGATGGTTTCCATCTGATGGATATTGCAGATGCCTTGCTGAAAAATGACGTAAGGGGTCGCTTCGTTTCGGGGATGAAGGGTTTCGAAGCTTTCGTATGCCGCAATCGCCTTGTCGTATTCCTCGATCTGGTAGTAAGCATCGGCGATCTTCAGTTCCGCCAAGATGGCATACTTGCTGAATGGGTACCAATCCTTGAGCTTTTGGAAGGATTCGATGGAAGCCCGGTATTTCTTGTTGGAAAAGTCTTCCATCCCTTCGCTGATGAGTTCTTGCGCGGTTTTGTCCTCCTTGCTCTTGAACAGACTGCAACCGCTGATAAGAAAGCACCCGATAACGACAAGACTCAACAATCGCTTCATGAAATCTACTTTCCGATGGAAAAGGATGGAAGGTGCAGCTCCGGGAAGCCCTCACCAGGAGCTGCATCGGTAATCCAACGAGCCCTTGTTACAGTAGGGTTTTGATCATTTCTTCGAGTTTTGCCTTGGCAATCACACCAACCGTCTGATTGACGACTTTGCCGTTCTTGAAAAAAATCAGGGTTGGGATGGATCGAATGCCATACTGTTGCGGCGTCACCGGATTGTCGTCCACGTTGCACTTGGTGAATTTCACCTGAGCGCCATACACACCGGCAAGTTCCTCGACCACAGGCCCAAGCGCACGACAGGGGCCGCACCACGGCGCCCAGAAATCGACGAGCACTGCACCCGTGTGTTTTAGGACATCCGTTTCAAACGATGCATCCGAAATTTCCGTTACATGATCCGACATGTTCTGCATCCTTTCTATAATGGTTGAAAGAAACCCTACATTTATGCCTCATTTATAGTATCTCACCATACCCTTGTCAACCGACAGGTCGGAACCTTTGCCAAAGAACCATCAACGTCCCATATTTATCGTGAAAACAGGAGTCAGGAGTCAGAAGTCAGGAGTCAGAAGAACAGCGGCTGACGTCTGTTTTTATTCCCGGGGGCGGCACATGTGCCATGAGCATTTATCGTGAAAATAGGGGCTATGGGCAATAGGCTATTGGCTATGGGTTTCTGGCCTATTTTCATCCCTGGGGGCGGCACCCACCGCCATATTCATTTATCGTGAAAATCGTCGGCAGTGGGCAGTCGGCAGTGTTTTTCTGCCCATTTTCATTGCCGGGGGGCATTCCCGCAATGAGCATTCATTGTTTTACCATCGCCCCATATCCGACTGAGGTCTTGGCCCCAAATCCCAACCAATCGCAGACATAATCGAAGGCTTCATCCAATAGACCGTTCCAAGAAGGTATATATTTCCATACTCCATGATGGATATTGCGACGCCGAACCCGAAAAATGAAAGTCGCCCCTTCCTTCAGCACCAGAAAGAAAACCGGCTTTGGCTGCTCGGCATCGTGCGGTGTCTCGCCTCTCTGATAGTATTTCCCGTGATGGGGATTGATGATGTCGATGTCCAACTCGGCTTGGTTGTTTGGAAACGCGTCTTCGAATTCGAGAAGCCCCTGCCAATGGATATCGGGACGTTTTCTAGCATACTGTGTGGGTCTTAATGACTTAATGAATTCCTCCTGTGACTTCGGATGAGGATCCAGATCGAGAGCTTCCAGCCAATTCGCCAATACAAGATCGCTTGTCTTCTTGACAGATTCGATCAGCCGCTGAAAAACCCCTTCCCATAAGCTTCCTCTGAGCTGAGATTCGTTTTGCAAAAGAGGACAGGTTTCGTCAAAACCAAACAACACCCATACCAAAAAGAGTGTCCACAGACTTGATTCTCCACCGATGGCGATCTCTTCTGCGGCCTTTCTCATGACGCCTTTGAAACCGGACCCAGCAAGATAGGGAACGCCGTAA
>Ga0101944_10005410_pt1 | contig 14552 bp, 9 predicted proteins | sample DewCreD2012metaG_FD_75245 | JGI IMG/M metagenome (GOLD analysis project Ga0101944, IMG submission 75245) | Hot spring sediment bacterial and archeal communities from British Columbia, Canada, to study Microbial Dark Matter (Phase II) - Dewar... ... | reverse complement strand
TGCCGTCGACGTTGCTGAGGTAGGTCGGGGTGCCCACGGCGTAAAAATCCGCCGTGCCGTCTGGCACGGCGCGATTGCGCCAGACGCTGGCGTCGGTCGCCACGTCGGCGGCGCGCAAGTCCACTACCAGCGAACCGGCCACGGCGATGCCGGTCTGGCGGGGATTCACGGTGAGGGTGACGGAGTCGGTTTTTCCGAGGTAGCTCAGGGTGACCGTGGCCACGCCGGGCTTGAGGGCCGAGAGGTTCCAGTTGCTCTCGACGCGCAAAACCTCGGGATTGTCGGACACCAGCGACACGCCCGGCACGCCGACCAACGTCACGTCCGGGAAATTGGCGAAGTCCGCCGTGGCCAGCACGGACTGCGAGTCGGCCTCGGTCATGAGGGTCTTGGCTACGAGGAGGTGCACGGCGACCAGCCCGCCGAGTTGGCTTACGTCGGTACTGGGCTGGTTGGGGCCGGACACGAAGCTGGCGGCCACTTCGACCGGGTTGAGCGCGGTGTCGTAGATGCGGAATTCCTCGTAGCTCCCGCCGAACATTCCATCAGGTCCCCATTGCGAGCGGCCCAGCCAGTTGTTCACGTCCTGGATGTCCCGCAAGGCCACCGGGGCCGGCCCCGTGGCCAGGAGCACCGCGTTGCTGTACAGCCGGGCCGTGTTGCTGGCCGGGTCGTACGTGACGGTGATGCAGGCCTCCGCACCAGGGGTCAATGGCGCCCCGGCGGTGAGCTGGGTGGGCTCGGTGCCGGTGGCCGGGTCGCGCACGGCGAAGCGCAGGTTCGCCGGGCCTTGGGGTGAGAGGAACAGGTAGTTGCCCTGGCCGTTGGCGATGTCCTCGCCGCCGGCGGAAGTGCCGAAGTCGAAGATGCGCTGCCAGGAGCCGGAACTATCCCACGTGACCCACGTTTCAATGGTCAGGCGGTCAAGGCGGCTGATGAGGCCGTTGGGCAGGTCCACGTAGCCGGCAATCGCGTCGGCGGCGGCATCGGAGGGAGTCCCGCCGGGCAGATACAAGCGGCCCGCGCCGTCGAACCAGGCCCCGTTGCCTTTGAGGACGCCGTGGGCGGTGCCCACGCGGTCGGCGACGGTGGTGCCGGCGGCTTCGTTGAAGCTGTAACGGTGAATGAGTCCCGCTTGACCAGTGGGAAACCAAGCCAGGAGGGCCAGTGTGGCGAGCGACAGTAAACGGTGGGGGTGCATAACAGACCAAGAGTTGAAAATGTGCAGCATTGCGGGCACGGGTTAACTTAATCTTGTTAAGATGCGGGTACCCGTCTCACCGCGCCTTGTCAAGCGGGGGCCGTAATTTTTTTCCGCGGCGCCTCCCGGGTGCGTCAAAAGGCTTTGTCCGCTCGGCTGATTGGCGAGGGGAAAGCGGTTCTGGATCGGACAAGGCGCCAGCCGGGTCGGCGGGCGTCAGAAGGAGGGTCTGGCGGCCCTTATCTGCCATGGCCACGGTACACCCCGCCCGCATGGGCCTGGCGGACGGGCGGGGGAGGGGCAGTTCGGTCGGGCAGCGGTTCAGGGCAGTTCGATCACGCGGTAGAAGCGTTGCGCGGCGGTCGTGGTGTCCAGCACCACCGGCGTTTCGCTAGAGAAGTCTCCCGGCAGCCGGGTCCAATGACCCCCTAACTGTTCGGCGTACTCGATGGCGTACGTCTTGCAGGGCGCGCCGCTCCACATCAGCTCGGCCCGGCCTATGTTGAGCTGGCGACGGATCACCACCAGCGGGCCGTTCCCGACAATTTCCACCTTGAACAGGTCCGCCGATTGATTGAGGTCGCCGGCGGCCAGGTCGGGGGCCTGGCTCAGGAAAAACAGGCTGCGGCCGTCGGTGCTGAAGAACGGCCGGAACGACCATCCGCGGCCCGGAGCGCCCGTCGGCGTGCGGCTGACCAGCAACGTTTGGCCGGTCTGCAGGTCGCGCAGGAAAACGTCTCGCGCATTGTTCCCGTCATTCGCAACCAAGTTGCTGGCGAGGCTGGCGAAGGTGACGTAGCGGCCGTCCGCGCTGATCGCGGCTTGCGTCGAGTCGCCGTTGCCTTCACTGGCGCCGTCCGCGGCGACGCTGACCAACGTCACGGCGCCGCTGTCCACGTCCGCGCGCCAGACTTGAGTCGCCGGGTTGGCGGGCGAAGACGGCGCGGCCCAGACCACATACCGGCCGTCCGCGCTGAGCGCCGGGTTGCCGCCGGTGGAGCGCTCGATGAGGTTGGACAGCACGATTTGGTTGCGAACCCGGTCCACCACGACCAGCGCGTAGTTGGCAGGCCGCGGCGGGGCGTGGAGGAAGGCGAGTCGGCGTCCGTCGGCGCTCAGAGTCGCCTGAGTGCCATACCTCGCCGAGACCCATTGCGGGGCGGGCGCCGTGCCGGGCTCGGCGAACCAGGCGGCGATTGCGTGGAGCTCCACCCACGGTCCGGTGAACGGCCACCGGGTGATGACGAAGAATTCGCCGTCGGCTGAGAATATCGGTGGCTCATCCACCGAGGCCGGCAGGGGCGCCGACCACGTTCCCGAGCTCAAATCCGTCAGGTACCACACCTTTTGGCTGGACTGAAAGAAGCTTACGGCAGCGAATCGGCCATCCGGGCTCAGCCCGGAGTCCGGATAGGCGGATGCGCTGGACGGCAGGGTCGGCGGCCGCAACCAAGTGCGCGGTCCGTCGGGCAAAAACTCCACAAACGCATCCGACACGCCGTTGGTGTCTTCCGGCACGAGGTTGCTGGCGGCGCTGATGAACAGCAGGCGCGCGCCGTCGGCGCTGAGCGAGGGCGTGGCCGGATGGCCGTTGGCCAGGTGGCCCATCGGGTCCTGGCTGATGAGTTGGCGCACGCCGGTCCGGGTGTCCTGCCGGTAAACCTGCTGGTGATTCGTATTGCCGGCCGGACCGGGCGGAAAGGCGGTCAGGGCCACGTAACGGCCATCGGCGCTGACGCCCACCGGGCGCACCCCAATCCAGCCCCGTCCCGTGGACGATTCCGTGGCTACCAGCGGCAAGGTGGTTTGCGTGCCGGTGCCTTCGCGGGTGTTGAACACGAAAACCGGGCCTTCGAGATCGGTGGTGGCGGCGGCCAGCCAGTCGCCGTTAGGGCTCAACACCAATTGTCCCGACGCCCCGGGTCGGTCGCCCAGACTGGCATGCACACGCAACGTGGCGCTGGCGCGGTCATACCAGTACACGCGCAAAGCGGGCGTTTCCGAGTCGGGGACCAGGTTGGTGGCCCGGCTCAAGAAAGCCACACCGCGGCCGTCCGGGGTGATCAACGGCTCCAGACAGTCCGCATCGGCCGGGCTGACGCCGTCCAAGGCGGTGCTGATCTGCCGGGTCGTCGCGGTGGCCGTTTCGTGCAGGTACACCTGCGAGGGGATGGGAAGCGGCTGCACCGGGGACGGGCTCGGGTCGGGCGGTGTGGGCGTGGCATAAACCACCCAGGCGCCGTCGGCGCTCAAGCGCGCGTGCAACGCCGCGTCGGGGAAACGGTAGGCGGAGGGGGTATTGGTGCGCAGGGCCAGCAAAGTCAGGGTGCCCGTCTCCGCGCGGTAAAGCAGCAGGCCAAGTCGGCGGCGAATAGGCGGAATCCGCGCCTCGCCCTGGAATGCCAGGTATCGGCCGTCGCCGCTTAAAGTGACCTTGGAATAGGCGGTGCTATTGGTGGGGAACTCGACAAGGGGTTGGGCGGTGCCGTTGAGAGTCGTGCCGGTCCGCAGATTTTGCCACTGCACCAGCTCGGTCACGCTGCCCACAAACCCCTTCGCGGCCACGGCCAGGGTGTCTCCCGTCGGATTGACTGCAAACTCGGTCAGACGCCACGCTCCGGCCGGGTCGGCGAGGAGATTGGTGCTGAGGCACTCGATCCGATTTTCTTCCAGGTCCCAGCGGTACAGGTTGAAGGCCGTGAAGCTCCCGCCCGGCGCCAGGTCCCGGTCCGGACTGCGAAAGACCACGTAACGCCCGTCGGCGGAAATCCACGGGTCCAGGAGCGGTCCGCGGGAGGGCGGGTTGCCGGCGGTGCGTCCCGCCGCGAGCGTGGTGCCGGCTGGCAAATCTCGCACGAACACGTTCCAAGTGCCGTTGGTGTCATCCGGGACCAGGTCACTGGCGCGGCTGACGAAGACCACGCGTCGGGCATCGGCGGACATGCCGCCGGCCAGTGAGGTGCCGTTGCAGGACCGGCCGGCAGGGTTGACGCTGACGAGCGTGATTTGGCCGGTCGTGCGCTCGAGCAAGAACACGTCCGCCGCGGCATTGTGGTCGCCCGCGACCAGCCGGTCGCTGGCCGAGGTCAGCAGCAGCCAGCGCCCGTCGTCGGAGACCGCTTGGAGCAGGGTGTTTTTTCGGGGCCGGGCACGGCCAGGGCGGCAGGAGTGGCGGCGCCCAGCAATGCCGGAGACGGCGTTTGGGCGAGCAGCGGCAGCGCGGTCAGCGTCGCCAACGGGAAGGCAAACAGGCGGGTGGTTTTCATGGTGCCCATCGTGAGGAATCGGGTTACGAGGGTGGGCTAGTTTTTCGGTTCGCTGGCGTGCTCGAGGAACCACACCAGATCGGGATCGTTGGTCGGGACCGCGGTGTTGTTGATGAAGCTGGAAGTTGTCGGGGGGCTTAAGAGTTTCGGATTGGTCCAGCGATGGGATTCAAGGTGACCATCGGCAAAGGTCAACCAGGCGGCGCCTTCGTGCAGGGAGCCGGGAACATCCACCCAGTTCTGCGGGTTGTTGGGCGCCCAGAACAACGGGTCATTGAGGCTGTCGGGGTGTTCGTCGAGGAACACGATCGCCTGGCCGGGGGCGAGTCGGCGAAATTGATCGAGCTTTGTGTAGAATCGGTAGGCTAAGTTCAAGGGTCCGGTGTCTTGATTGCCCGTGCCTAAGAAGCAGTTCACCGAGTATGAACGCACGCGTTCGGTCCAGCCCTGAGTGAATTGGGAGACGCTCAGGTATCGGTCGGCCGGGCATTTGTACACGGTGACGTCCCGGTCGAAGTACACCGCCAGCGAGGCGTACCGCGCCTCGGTGAGATAGAGTGTGTTGGTGTTATCCTGCCGGGTGGTCCAGTCCAGCCAACCGGTGGCCCAGGGGCGTTCCCGGGCGTCGGCGCCCGGCACGAAGCCGGCATGGTAATTCCCGGGGAGCACGCCCCCGGTCTCGGCCGTGTACAAGAGCCAGGCGGCTTGGAGGCGGCGCAGGTTGTCCATGCAGAGCAGGCTCCGGGACAGGCCGCCATTGCCCCAGACCGGGCGGCTGACAGCGGCCAGCATGGCCAGCGTCACCAGGCAGACCAACAGCTCGATGCGGGTGAAACCCCGGACGGGGTGCTTGGAGGTGGGTTGTCTTAGACTCATGGCAAATACTTAGCAAGTTCAATGCCGGTTCCTCAGCTTCGGGCCGCGTGCAGCCACGTCAAGCCCGGGCCGAGGTGGGACTGCCCGCGGAGCCTGGCCGGGCCGCCAACCGGGGCCGTCTCAGGCAGCGCGGCTAGTGCTGGCCCGCCACGCAGCCCAGCCGCGGTGAGGCGGCCTGGCTCGGCGGCAGGCCCGCAGGAGGCGTCCTCCCACCAACCGTCGGCGCGCTGGGGCAGCGCCGGTCAAAACGCCTGAATTGGCAGGACGCACGCCATGAACGGACGTTGGTTGCCGCCCGCAGGGGCCGTCACGGTTGGCGAGCCGGAGTGGTCTCTTGAACCACCTTCAGCACCGCGTCGAGGGCCGGCTTGGGCTGGCTGGTGCTGTCGAACAACAGCGGCCGGCCCTGAGCCCGCCACGAGTTGCCGTCGTTGGCGCCCCAGAACGTGACCAGTTTCACCGAGTCGCGATGCTTGAGAAACGCGCGGAAGATGCCGGCATAGGCCTCGGCCTGTCGGCGGTCGGCATCGCTCACCAGGCCACCCTGATTGGCGGCCGCATTGTCGGCGATGTCCGCGCCGAAGCTGCGCTGCCCCTCGACCGTGCTGGTGACGTCGAGTTCGGTAATGTGAATGGGCAGGCCCAGCGTCGCGATTTCCGCCAGCGCCTCATCCATGATTTCAAAGGTGATCGAGACGTTGACGTGCGCCTGCGAGCCGATGGCGTGGACCGGCACGCCCTGCTCCTGCAAGGACTTGATCAGCGTGAGGAGCTTGCGGCGTTTGGCCGGGTTCTCCAGCCCGTAATCGTTGTAACGCAAGACCGCGCCCGGGTCCGCCTCGTGGGCGTATTGGAAGGCTTTGGCGATGTAGTCCGGCCCGATGATTTGCAGCCAGAGCGAGTTGCGCAGCACGTTGGTACCGCCGTCAGCCAGGGCCTCGTTGACCACGTCCCAGATTTTCACCTTGCCCCGGTACCGGCCGACCACGGTGTGGATGTGCTCGCGCATCCGCTCCAGCAACTCCTCACGGGACGCGCGCGGGCCGGTGAAGGCGCCGCGGCCGAAACCTCCGCCGGCTCCTCGCCCCGGACGGCCCGGCCCGGGCGCGTTGGTGGCCGCCGCGGTTGGCGGCGCGGCGGCAACGGGGGCTTCGGTGTTGGTTTGGGCGGGCGGCGGATTGGTTCCCTGGAAAACCCAGTTGGGCGTTTGGGAATGCCAGACCAAGGTGTGCCCGACGAGAAACATGCCGTTGCTGAGGCCAAAGTTCACGAAGGCGTCCGCCGGCCCAAAATCGTAGCCCTCCGGCCCAGGCCGCGGGTGGATGAGCGCCCACTTCATGTCGTTCTCCGCCACGATGTGGTCGAACTGCGCCTTGACCAGGGCAATGTCCCGGCTGACCTGTTCCGCACTACGGCGAAAGCTGGTGCCGGTGGCGATGGAACGGTTGATGGCCGTGCCGATGGGGAAATGGTCCTTGAAGGCTTCTTTAAGGCTCGGTGTCTTGGCGGACCCGGCTGAAGCGCCAACGGCCAGCCAGGCCGTCAGCACAGCGGAAAGGAAGACTCTCTGCGGGAAAGGGCTCATCGGCAGGGGAGGACTGAGCGGGTTCATTGTGATTTGAAAAGGCGTTGCGCGAACAGCCAGAGGTTGTTCCGCCAGTGCGTCGCGTCGTGTCCGTTGCCGTCCACGTGCCAGACATGCGGCACGTTGTGTTTTTTCAGGTAGGCATGGACGCCCTGGCTGATGCGGATGAGGCCGTCTTTGTTGCCGCACGAGAGCCAAAGCAGCTTGAGCTTTTCCTTCGCGGCTGCGGGGTCTGGCACGAGTTCCTCTGGACGCTTCGTGTTGGGCGCGGAGGAAAAGCCGCCTACCCAGGCAAAATTGTCCAGGTGGCCGAGGCCGAAGTTGAGGGCCTGGCCGCCGCCCATCGAGAGGCCGGCCAGGGCGCGGTGCTCGCGGTCGGCCCGCACGGAATAGCGGGACTCGATGGCGGGGATCACGTCGTCCAGCAAATCGCGCTCGAAGACGGCAAAGGCCGGGGCCGTGGCCATCGGGTTGGGGCCGGGGCGGTCGTCCTTTTGGGCGCGGCCGTTGGGCATGACGACGATCATGGGCACGGCCTTGCTGTCGGCGATCAAGTTGTCCATCAGCACGTCCACCGTCGCGAAGCGCTGCCACTCCGTCTCGTCGCCGCCGATCCCGTGCAGCAGGTAGAGCACCGGGTACTTCCTGTCGGTCGAGTAGCCTGGCGGTGTATAGACCTGCATTTTGCGCCTGTTGCCGACGGTCTTGGAGTCGTATTCGATCATCTCCAGCTTGCCGCGCGGGATGCCGTCCCGCCGCGTGACGATGCCGGGCGGCGGGTCGTCGAAGGCGGGTTTGTCGTCCGGTCCGAGCGTGATCGGGCCGCCGAAGCCGCCCCGCGGGCCTCGTGCCGGCTGGTTTCCTGCTCCCGCCGGCGGCGCGCCGGCAGCGGGTGCGGCCTGTTCGCGCTTGGCCACGATTTCCTCCCGCGCAAACTCGCCGACCGCGCGCGTGAACTTGATTTCGTTGCCGTCGGCCGAGAGTTTGCCCGTGTAGCTGATGCGAATCTCGCGCTCCCCGAAGCTCAACATCTCGACGAACGAGATCGTGCCCTCCTCCACCTTGCCTTCCCGCAACTCGGCTTCGCGTTTGCGGTCGCCCGACTCGGAGCTGGCCTTGCCGGTCAACGCCGTGCCCTCCTGCTTGAACATGAACGTGTAGTATTGATGACCAATCGGTGAGTCGAAGTCCGCTTTCCAAGAGCCGGTGACATCGGCGGCGGTGGATGTCGTGGCGGGCGTCGCGGCAGCAGAAGCCGGCGGCACGGTCGCCGCGCTCGCCCCGGTCATTTCGTGAGAGGAGGTAAACCCCGTCGGGCGGTCTTGGAACAAGAGCTGGGCAAAGGCATGGAGGCTGCGCCGCCAGGATTGCCACTCATGGCCTGTGTCCGGTGACACGTAGAAGAAGCTGTTCACCCCGGCCGCCTTGAGGGCCTCGGTGTTGTCTTTCGGATCGCCGCCGAAGCGCCCCGCGCCGCGGTCGCCGCCCAGTTCGCGGCTGCCGTAGCTGACGAACACCACCTTGACCTTCTGTTTGAAGGCGTCCATGTCGGTGACGTCCGCCGGCGCGATGCTGCCACCGCTGAAAATGCCGATGTGGGAGAACGTGTCGAGGTTGGCCAGCGTGATGGCCTTGGTTTGCATGCCGCCCATCGAGAGGCCGGCCATCGCCCGATGGGGTTGATCCGACAGGGTGCGGAAGTTGGCGTCAATGAACGGAATCAGGTCGCCCAGCAGCACCTTGGAAAAGGCGCTGAAGTCGAACATGCGCCCGCCCGGACCCCGTGGTCCGGGAGGCGCATTCGTGACGCCTGCCGGGGCGGCATTGGTGGCTCCGGCTGCGGCGGGACTGCGCCCGGGGCCAAAAGCGCCGGGCACATAGCTGTTGGCCATGACGATGATGAATGGCCGCGCTTTGCCCGCGGTTAGCAGGTTATCCATGATCAGGCCGGCGTGTCCCTGGTTGCCCCAGCCGGTTTCATCCTCACCGCCGCCGTGTTGTAGATAAAGCACGGGGTAGCGCCGCGTGTGGTCCCGGTCGTAATCGGGCGGGGTATAGACGAAGCACCGGAGCACGGCGTTGGCGCTCGTGGAGGGATAGAGCACCTGCCGCAGTTGACCATGCGGCACGTTTTTCAGCGCGTAGAAGTCCTGGTCCCTAGCCGGCACCTCGACGCCGCTGCCCCACCGGCTGCCGCCGTAGAAGTACCGCGTGCCCGGATCCGGCACGCCCGCGCCGTCAATGACAAGCTGGTAGTAGTGGAACCCTTCGTCCTGCGGGCGGGTGGTGACCACCCAGGCGCCGTCGTCCGCCCTGGTCATGGGGTATTTGGCGCCGCCCAGGAAATCGAGCACGACGCTTTGCGCGTCCGCGGCCACGACGCGGGCGCGGACCCGGCGCTCGGAGTTGACCTGGGGATACTGCTTGCCGGGCTGGTTCAGCGAGGAGGGCAGGAAATCCTCGACCACCGGCTCGTTGGTTTGGGTCAGGGCAAGATGGCCGGTGAGCACACCGGCCAACACCAGCATGGGGAGTCTTGTGTTCATGGAGTTCTGTCGGTTGGCGGAACTTCGGCTTGCAGGGTCAGCGTGACCAGGCAAACCAAGAGCTCCAAATAGGTGAAGCCCCGGGCGGGATTCTCGGAGCTGGGTTTGTTTTCGACTCATGGTCAAATACTCGGCAAATACGATGCCGGCTCCCCGGCTTCGGGCGGTGAGCAGCCGGCGGCCAGCCCGGGCCAAGGAGGGACTACCCGCGGAGCTTCGTGAAACCGCCTTTTTCGCGCAAGTCACTTCGAGTCGTCGGGTAGCCTCGCGCCCTCGGGGGACAGGCGGGATTTCTGGTTATCGGCCGGCGTCCGGTGGATGTTCCAGAAAGCATGGGTTGTCCTCAGCCTGCCGCCGCGGGTAGGCGGCGGGTGCGGCGGTAGGGCACGGCGGCAGGCCCGCAGGAGGCATCCTACCGCCAACCGTTGGCCTGCTGGCGCAGTGTGGCGCAAGACGCCTGAAGGAGCAGGACACACGCCAGGAGCAGGCGTTGGTAGCGCCGCCGCGGGCGGCCGTCCTGGGTAGCGGTTTCGGGCCGGCGCTAGCTGCGCTGCGGCGCCATCATCTCTGCGACCAGTGCAGCCAGCGCCTCGTCCAAGGCGTCACCTTCATAGCCCTTATCGCCCACCATCTGTTCCTGCTGGACTTCCGGCCCCACAAAGGCCAGCATTCCCTGCTCCAATGAGGTTTCCAAGCGATGGGCCAGCGACGGCGACCGCCCCAAAGGAAGCAGTTGGCCCTCAGCGATTCCAAGCGTCTGGTTTCCTTTGTCCTTGCATGTCAGACTGACTTCGGGACTGCCGCCTTTGGCCGCTGCGAGGATAGCGTCGATGAAGCACACCTCAAATTTTCCCCGCCAAGTTTGGAGCAGTTGTCGGACCACCCCTTCGAAGCGCGTGCGAAAGACCTACGACCGGCTCCAGCGGCTCAAATAGTTACGCACCGTCGAGTTCGGAGGAAAGGTCCTAGGTTGGAACTTCCACTGAATGCCGGTGTAGGATGAAGAGAATGGCCTCGAATACGGCCCGGGTCTCCGCTCGGGGTCGCCGGAGCGAGAGAGCTTCGGAACCTCCAGAATCGGCTTGAGCACCTCCGATGGTTGATTGCTAATGAACATATCGTTCGCTGAGCAATATCAATGCCACAAACGACTTTATGGATAGCCTCTAGCGGACTCTCACATAGTTTTGCCGCTTATGCAGTACCAGACTGTCACAACTACTTGCTGAAATAGATAAAAGCATATCATCCGGCCCAGCGGAAATTAACGTGACGCCAAAGCAAGATTGCGTAAAGAGTCGCAAAGGCAGCGAGTAGCCATATTCGAGCTACTCGCCATTGTCTTTGGCTCATAATAAACCCGAGCGCTATGAACATCGGATAAATGCATGATGCGTAGCGCGTGTACGATGTGAACAAGCCGCTCATGGCAGGTATGATCCCCAACACTACAGTCCAAACCAAGAGCACCTTGTCGAGTCGCCATAGGACCGGCAGCGTGTAGAGAAATAAACAAAAGATGCAACGGTCGAGCAATGAACCTGTGTAATCGTGCCAGGCGGTAGGATGAAAAAATGTTGCGATAAACTTGGGCAGGGACCAAAGATTTTGCACCGAGTGGCTGCCCCAGCGATGCTGCGCATAAAATCCCTCAAAGGGATTGCCTGTCCATTGCCACATCAGAATTAAATAAAAACCCCAACCCAGTAGAGGCATCCCGACCAGCCAAACGGGCACTCCGGGCCTGGTCTTGGCGAGGCCTGCATTTCGGGGGATAACTGAGTCGTTTCGACACGGAAATTCCGTCGCCGGATGCTCTGTTGCAGACGGTTCCGTTGTAGGGGAGCTGATTAGCCAGCCCAAGCCAGCGTGGCAAGGCTGCAGCCCACGTCGCCGTATCAACCAGTTTTGAAACACCGTGTTACTAGCAAGCCAGCCCAACGGAAAGATGGCAAACACCCCGTTTCCGCGACAAAGGGGCAGCAAAAAAGCGAAGGCACCCGCTAGCTCATACCGCTGTTTCTGCAATCCCCACCACAGCCCCATCAGCAAGAACAAGAACAGGCTTTCAGTGTACCCAAACTGGAAAAACAGCGAGCCCGGATAAGCAATGAGGAAAATTAATGACCAAAAAGTGGTTTCGCGACCCCAACGATGCTCCACCAAACGATAAAACAACACCCAGGCGCACAGGGAGAACAGATTGCTCAAGACCAGTGCAGCGATCAAATGGTTGCCACCAGAGACCGACGCTCCCGCGCGGATAATCAAGGGCCAGAGCGGATAAAATGCGCAGAGGGGTGAGTCCCTCGCATAGCCGAACTCGCTCAGTATAAGGTAATTCCTCCCGTCCGCCGTGGCAAAATGACGTGCAAAAACAGGAGGGCTAGCGCCTGACCAGCGTTTGATGCGCTTAGCTTCGTGCCAGGGACTGGTGTCGCCGAAGTTCCAGACGCACACCGCACATCCGGCCAAAATAGCCAACTTTACCAAAGCCAGTCGGAAAATCACGCTAGCGCAACGCTTTATCCTCGGAAAATGATGTACAGCGGGACTTACCGGCAGTTGCATGTTACATTCGTGACGAAATAGAATGTGCTGCCTATGTCCGCTATGCATCTGCACTGATTCTCCGGCGAAACACCTACCACCAGACACTTTCCGTCTCTTGCCCATTGTTGCACCTGCCATGGTGTCCGCGGTGTACAATTGGAGTTGGGATAAGGTTGACACACCCCGCAAGGGACATTTTCTCCCCGGTATTCAAAGAGCTTACATACATATTCCGCGCAGACCGGGGTTTCTTCGCAAGGAATCCCCGGGTTGTCGCCACCTGTGGTTGCGTTGCTGGGATGGCGTACACATTTTTGGTGATTCACGGCGAGTACAACGGTGGTGGCGCTGACGATCATCGTCAGCAGTATTAGTGACTGTCGCTTCATGGACGGATTTTGGTTTGTTGAGGTTTCGGTTTTCACGTTTTCCCGGGCGTCGAATCCGATCTCCGACGCCTGGAAAGGATCAGATAAAGGAGCGGGACCAGCACAAGAACTATTAGAATAAGCTGCATGGCCGTGCGAACGGCCAGTTCCTTGAAGTACCTGCTGCGGGCCGCAGAAGCCTGTTTCGCGTAAGCATCAAGCATGGAGGCATCTACGGTGACCGGCCATTGCCCGTTGGTAACGTCGTATTCAACCGCATCGAGGCCATATCGAGGCGCATTTAGACGATAGTCGGAAAAGCGCATTCGTTGGACCGGGGCCACTCGGGAAATAGAGCCCGGATGCACCTCGATCCGTGTAACCTGTCCCGTCCAGAGTCGTACGAGGATCGTATTTGTGTTCTGAGTGGCTCGTTGCGAACTCGGCGGAGATTTGAAGTGATCGAGGGGCTGGTACCACTCCAGGGTGAAAGCCAGGGGCCACGACCGTCCTAGAAGGTTGGTACTGACATGGACGCGATACCTACCCAAACAAATGCCGGGCAGGAATTTCTGGTGCAGGGGTATTGTCTTGCCGGGTCTCCGCTTTACCACCTTAGCCGTATGCAACATTGGATTCTGCGCAGCACTCTCCAAGCGTCCTTTACTGGTGATGTAAATCACTTCCGCGGGCAAATAGCCGGGATTCAGAAATGCCACTTGGGAATCACAAACATGGGCTTCGGGTTCCCACGCGGCAACGCGCCAAGGCAAAGGAAGTGGTGAAGGGGCAGCCCCGGACTCGTAATGGAATGAAGAGGCGAAGGCCAGCCACAACAAAGCTGCCTCCGGAAGCTCATTTGCTGGATAAGCGCCGGGAGTTACATCGCTTCCCACGAGCATATCCTCATGACTGGAATTAAGGTCAACAAAAGTGCTAAAGACATTGGTGAGGTTTCCGGCAACGACGAACCTGACGTTTGATCGAGTTGCCGGGCCACTGTAGCGGAAGGCGATCTGCCACCACTCGCGGGGTTGCACCTTTATTTCGAAGGTAACGTAATTGGTGGTACCCTCGTGCACCTTGACATACTTACGAGCCTCAAGAGGCACCTCTGCCCAAGAGATGCCATCAATATGCACGTAATCGGCTCGGGTGGCAGACGTGAGGACAGCTAACAGAATGAATGGCAACAGATGCAAGCACTTGCCTCTATGTCGGCATATCACCTGCGCCAAAGACCAGGTGAGAGTACCCGCCGACCAATATGCCAAGATTGCCAAATGCCAAGTGTTTACGGGTAAGTGGGTGAGATGCTCGAGCCATGTCCCAACAAACCCGCTGCATCCGCATGGGCGAGCGGGACCGGCGATGGTTCGCAACGCAACCTGATACATTGCGAAGAGCATGACCAACCAAGCCAGTCCGGCATAAAGCAGTCGCTCGTTGGCCCTGCGAAAAATCAGCAACGCCAAAAGCAGTTCACAGATGGCGGCGCAACCGTGGACCCAGCCAGTGGGGAGCAGGGGAAAGACCGGGTCTGGTTGTTTTTCGGCGGCAAGCGGGCTACGAATTGCGAGGGCCAAGGTAACTAGCTTAGACAAAGCCAGCACAATCAGAAGTATGCCTGTGCTGAGCAAGAACGCTCGTCTGGCACAGCGACAAAGGCATCCGCTGATTATCTGTATTAGCCTCATTTTTATAAAGCAGCCAAAAACAGAATTCTAAGTATGCTCGAGGCGGTGGAATCACTTCGCCCCCCCCGTTTGGCGACACGCGTTTGGCGACACGCGTTTGGCGACACGCGTTTGGCGACACGCGTTTGGCGACACGCGTTTGGCGACACGCGTTTGCATAACTTTCCGTACAAAAAAGACGACTTTCACGAGTTGTCAAGTCGTTTTTCGCGGAAATTTTCGGGCCGATTTGCGCTTCAAAAAAGTCGCTCTAGGAACCACTGGATGACTGGTTTGTTAGACTTGGTTGCAGTGGCACGTCGGCTTGCGTCATGAAGAGGCTCCAAAAAATCAACCATCGGAACGTCCCCCAACGGGTCGAAGGAGGCTAGGACGGATGCCTAGACCCCTTAGCGCCTTCGTTTGCGGGTGGGGGTTTAGAGAACAGGCTTTTGACGGACTACGGCAACTTGGTTTCAGC
>Ga0101944_10005409_pt1 | contig 14553 bp, 12 predicted proteins | sample DewCreD2012metaG_FD_75245 | JGI IMG/M metagenome (GOLD analysis project Ga0101944, IMG submission 75245) | Hot spring sediment bacterial and archeal communities from British Columbia, Canada, to study Microbial Dark Matter (Phase II) - Dewar... ... | reverse complement strand
TATCCCGTTGATCACTTCCGCTGCCATTTCTTCCCACTGCTTGTTGTTCTCTGTTTTCATGCCTTCCTCCTTCTTTCTACCTCCTATCTTACCCCCTTCTTAAAAAAACTGAAACACACTCAAAGGATTTTAAAGAAATTCTAATCCTTTTACTTTGACAGCAGAGAAAGTCGGGAATGCAATTTCTGGAATAAAACAGCCCTAAAAAAGGGGTAAAAGTGGGCCCGGCAGGGATCGAACCTGCGACCAAGCGGTTATGAGCCGCGCGCTCTGCCGCTGAGCTACGGGCCCCAAGAGTGCAGCTGCGCCTTGAAATTATAACATCCCCGGCGGAATTTGTGGGGCTTACGCGCTGTACAGTGCTGGACGAGATTCCTTATAAAAGCACGCAGCATCGCTTTGCCGGCATTTATTTAGTATAGCGGAATCCCCAACGAGCAAGGGTTTCGATGGCGATGCGGCGGGCATCGGCGGCATCGGGGCGCAGGCGCTCCTGCCGTAAAACCTGTTCAATTTCCGTTACGGCACGCGTTAGATTGTCGCGGATGTCGGGTGGGAGGTTGGTGAAGGAGACGGTCAGGCGCTGTACTTCAACGTTTGGGCGGGGGAGGCCCATGACATCGTAGATTTCAGGGCCGAGCTTGCTGGCAATGGCGATCAGGTCATCGCCGCTGGGCACGCCGTTACCGCTCATCCACGAGGCCAGCCCCGCCTGCCCCACTTCCAGGTAGCGGGCGAAGGCATAGTAGGACTGCCGCCCGCCCTGCATCTTTTCCCATTCATTAAATTTGGCGTTCAACCAGTCTTTTACAGTAGCCATGAGTCTATTGTACATAAACTGGTGAAAAAGAAGTAGAATCAGGGCGGGGTTTTCTCAACTTTGATAAAATTTTTCATAGGAATATGGAATGGCTTCCTTCTATTTGGGTATTGATACCGGTGGCACATTTACCGATGGCGTTTTACTGGACCCACAGCGGCAGGCGGTTATAAAAACCGCAAAAGTTTTGACCACCCATTACGATTTAAAAATCTGCATCGCGCAAATCCTCGACAGCCTGGCTTCGGAATGCCCTCACGCTATCCGGCTGGTATCCCTTTCGACCACGCTGGCGACCAACGCCATTGTGGAAGGCAAATCGCGCCCGGTTGGCCTGTTTTTGGTGGGGTATGACGCCGACCTGGTGCGCCAGTATGGTTTCGAGCGCCAGTTTGGGGCCAACCCTTATTTTTTTATCGCGGGCGGCATGGATATGCAGGGGCGCGAGCTGGCGCCGCTGGATGAAGCGGCACTGCTGGAGCAAGCCGCAAAGCTGGATGGTCAGGTGGAAGCCTACGCGGTTTCTTCTTATGGCGGGCCCTTTAACAGCCGCCACGAAGAGCGGGCCGGCGAACTGCTGGCGAGTCAGAGCAGTCTGCCGGTGGTGTTGGGGCATCACCTTTCGGGCCAATTAGATTCAATCCGCCGCGCCACGACTGCCAGCCTGAACGCGGCGCTGCTTTCAACAGCTTATGACTTTTTGAATACCGTTCAGGCTATGTTGGCAGAGCGGGGCCTGGACTGCCCCTTGATTGTGGTGCGCGGCGATGGTTCGGTGGTCAGCGCGGGCTTTGCCGCACGCCGTCCGGTGGAGATTATCCATTCTGGCCCGGCCACCAGCGCCATTGGCGGGTTGTACCTGGCCGGGGTCGATTCGGCCCTGGTCGTGGATATTGGCGGCACAACCACCGACCTGGGGCTGCTGCGCAACGGGCGAGCTGTATTAGACGGCGTAGAAGCAACGGTGGGCGGTTTTCGCACCAGCGTCCGCACCATCCGCGCCCGGTCGTTTGGGCTGGGCGGCGACAGCGAGATTCGCTTCGACCCGCGTGGACAGCTTTCAATTGGCCCCAACCGCGTCATTCCCCTGGCGTACCTGGCGCACGCGAACCCTGAAGTGGAGCGCGACCTCACCGCCTGGCTAAACGCGGCCCCGGCCTCGTTTTATTCAGACCGGCTGGAATACTGGCTGCTGCGCCGCGAGCCGCGCCGTCCGTTCGCCGATGCGCGCACCAACCGCGTCATTGAACTGCTGCGCGGCGGCCCCAAACGACTGGCCTGGCTGTTGAAGCAGGTCGGGGCCGTTTCTGCCCGCCAGGTGGACGCCGACCTGCTCACGCGGCAAGACATCATTGCCAGAGCCGGACTGACACCTACTGATCTGCTGCACGTCACCGGAGAGTATGCGCCGTGGAACCGCGAGCTGCCGCGCCGGGTGGCTGCTGCGGCGGCCCGCATGCTGCACGCCACGCCCGAAGCGTGGGTTCAGGCGGTGCGCCGCCAGATGACCGCCATGATTACGGCAGAAATCATCGCCTTCCTCAGCGGGCATCCCGTTCCTGAACCTTCTGACAGCTTCCGCCAGGGTTCGCTGGCGCGCTGGTTATTCGATGAGGCCCTCTCACCGGCTGACCCCTACCTGGGCTGTCAGTTGAAGCTGAAAGTGCCGCTGGTTGGCATTGGCGCGCCAGCGCGCGCATTTTTAGACCCGGTGGCCCGCGCGTTGAATACGGAGATCATTTACCCAGAGCATTATGAAGTTGCTAATGCGGTAGGGGCAGTGGTTGGCAACATCCTGGTGCAAAAAGAAGCCCAAGTGCTGCCCCTGGTCAATGGCCCGGTGCGGGTGGGCTTCCGCGCGATGGCGGGCAGCGAGCAGTGTACTTTTGAAGACGTAGAAGCGGCCCTGCGCTTTGCCCGTGAGGTGATCACCGAACAGGCTCGCGCTGAGGCCGAAGCTGCCGGCGCGTGCAACCCGCGCGTGGAAGTGGTAGAGCGTTCTCTGTTGGGGGAAATCTACCTGCTCACGGCCAGCGCTATCAGCAAGCCGGGGATGGAAGCATAACCTATACGCTCCAGGCTCGTTAAACCAAAATCCCCCCCATTGCTGGAAGGGACGTGTAGAGCGGGAGACGGGATTCGAACCCGCGAAATGGTAGCTTGGAAGGCTACTGCCTTACCACTTGGCGACTCCCGCGGTGGATAGGTTTTTTGGATCTTCCCCAATTATACCGTATATATCGGCAGAGGCAAGGCATCAGCCAGGGCTTTTTGCAAAGTACTGCGAAAGCGCCATCCAGATACCAATATGAGAATTTGCATCATAAATAGCGATTATAATTAATCCACAATCATGGTATCGAGGAGATGCGCCAACCGTGGAACGCGACCGGGTACTTCAAATTCTACAGGCCCATGCGCAAGAGCTGCGCGGCCGGGGGGTCAAGACGCTGGTTTTAATCGGCCCGGCGGCGCGCGGCGAGGCTCACCCGGGCAGCGAGATTGATTTTCTCCTGGAACTGCACCCCCCCCTGACCTTCGACCACTACCGTCAGGTGCGCGACTATCTGCAAGAGCTGCTGGCAAATCCGGTGGAAGTGATGCTGGAAAGCCCGCACCATCCCTTGATCTGGCCGCTGATCCAAGAGGAGGCGGTTTTTGTGTGGTAGGATGGTGATCTGCGCGACATCCGCTATTCAGGCTTAAAGGTTTGCGCCGTTCGCCTGGTAACGCGTGAGAGCGTATGCGGGCCGAACCCGCGCTCGCGGCGGATGGTTTCGATCAGTTTGCCACCCACTCGCACCAGGGTGGCAAAGCCCGCCAGAAAGCCCATCGCGATCACTGGCGTGATCACAGCCGGGTTGGGCGGTTCGTAGCGGACCCGCTGTGGCCCGGCGTGCAGGCGGGGCTGGTTCGTCACCGGGATCATCACTTCCTGAATATGCTCGACCGGCCGCGCTTTGCGCGGTATACCCTCTTGGACGCGCTCGTTTTCAGTTAATGGCCGGGCGCTGCGGGTGGGAATCAGGCGCGATCCATGCCGGCGGGCGTAGACCTGCGTAAATTCGGCCCCTAAAAACAGGATTTGAGCGGCATAATAAATCCACAACAAGATCACCACCAGCGACCCGGCCGCGCCATAGGCCGAGGTGACGGCGCTGTTGCCAATGTAAAGGCCGATCAGGTACTTGCCCAGGTTAAACAGCAATGCCGTAATCAATGCGCCCACCCAAACATCCCGCCAGGCGACGTTGATGTCTGGGAGCACTTTGAAGATCATGGCGAAGATCAGGGTAGTGATCAGGATGGAGACGATGAAATTAATCACCTGCCAGATGAAGTCACTGCCCGGTAAAAAGCCCTGGAACATGCTGCTCAAAGCGACCAGAAGCGTGCTGATGACGAGCGAAACCAGCAGGATGAAGCTGAGGCCCAGGATCATGGTGAAGGAGAGAAAGCGGTCCTTGATCATTCCCATGACACCGCGGCCCTCTTTGGGTTTTACTTCCCAGATCGTGTTGAGGGCGTCTTGCAACTGACCAAAGACTCCGGTAGCGCCCATCAGCAGGGTGATGATGCCTATCGCCACCGCGATCATGCTGTCTTGCGGCCTGCTTAGCTGGTAGTTGACCATCTCCTGCACGGCATTCGCGGCTCCTTCGCCCACTAACCCCTGAATCTGCTGGAAGAGAACCTGCTGAATCTGTTGACTGCCGCCTACGACCATTCCAGCAATGGCAATAACGATGACCATGAGGGGAGCGATGGCGAAAATGGTGTAGTAGGCCAGGGCCGCCGCCAGGCGCGGGGCTTTGTCTTCATTCCAATCTCTAAACGTTTCTTTTATCAGAATCCATAGGTTTTTCATCCATTCCCCTTTCCCTGCCAAATACCAGACGGAAGCACTTCAACAACCAGGCGGCGGTGCAAGGGCATTTGAGGTAAAATCCTTTCGGCGAATTACCCCCTTACTACCTGTATTATAAAAAGCGCCAGATAAAGATTGTGTTCAGGTTCGTGAAAAACTGTAACAGATACCTGCGTACCGTCATATAGACAGTAGATGGCCTGCTTCTTTTCCTGGCATGGGGGAGGGTGGAGCCTACCCACCCTCCCCCGGCCCAAATTCAGTCTCACCGGAGTTACCGATGTCGGAAATATCTCAAACCACCACCCTGCAAACCATCCTCGAATACTATTCACAGCCCGGGGCCATGAGTGACCCGCGCATGTACGCGCCGCGTTTTGAAGAGCTGCCTACCACCGTACCGCAACTGGTAAAGACGCTGCAAGGGCTGTTGATCCACATCTTTTGGGCAGAACGCTATGGGCTGAAGCTTTCAGAAGAACGAGAGGGCGAAGTCCAGATTCGCCCGGTTCACCGCAAGCTGGCCCGCATGCTGGAACTGGACGCGCGCCCGCTAAATGAGGAGCGCCCCCTGGAGCGCCGCCTGGTATCGAACTGCCGTGATTTCTCTCTCTTGGGCAGCGCCATGCTGCGCTACCGGGGATTCCCGGCGCGGGCGCGCTGTGGGTTTGGGACTTATTTCATACCCGGTCATTACGAGGATCACTGGATGATTGAATACTGGCACGCCGGAGAAGGGCGCTGGGTGAGCGTGGACGCCCAACTGGATGCGCTCCAGCAAGACGCTTTAAAAATCCAGTTTGACCCGCTCGATATGCCCCCTGGGGCGTTTGTCACCGGTGGGGCGGCCTGGCTGTTGTGCCGCCGCCAACAGGCCAACCCCGATGACTTCGGCATCTTTCAGTGGCACGGGTGGGACTTTATTAAGGGGAATCTGTTCCGCGATCTGCTGGCCCTGAATAAGTTCGAGGTTCTGCCCTGGGATATGTGGAGCGCGCTCGAACCTCCCTATGCCGAACTGACTCCGGCCCAATTGGAGCACCTGGATTATGTGGCCGAACTAACCTTACAGGGCAATGCGGCCTTCTCTACAGTGCGGGCATTATACGAACAAACGCCTCACTATCAGGCCCCGGCAGAGTGGGCCGAATAGGTCGTGTACTGAATCAGGTGTAAATTGCGGGGCGTAGCCCGCAATTTACACCTGATTTGAAATACTACCCCGAATAGCGGCATGGTCCGCCAGAAGAGATTACAAGTTCCTACCGGCGGCCGGTCTGCTCTTGCCAGAAACGTTCCAGCACAGAAACCAGTTCTGGAAGCCGCTCGAAGTGCGGCAGCCCCAGGGTGGGGGCGATGCGCGCGGCGCTCCAATAGGGATTGGCCGTCAGCACGTCGGGGAGCCTCTCGAAGCTGGTGAAATTATCGCGGTCGTAGACTACCAGGGTGGGGACGGTTACTTTTTGATAGACGCGCTCACGCACCTGGGGGGTAAAGAGCTGGCCGGAGATAAAGTAAAGCGGAGCGTGTTCTGCGCCGGGCTGGTGGGCAGTGAGGTAAGCATATTCGATCAACTCTTCTGGGGGTGGGCCGAAGAAGCTCTTTTCTAGAAAGTATCGGATGCTGCGGCGGGTCGTCAGCAGGTCATAAAAGGGGCGGCTCCACAGCGGGAAAGCAAACAACGGGTGTAAAAGGCGGCTAAGGCCGTTCTGCCCGGCCTGTTGAGATCCTCGTGCGCCGCCGGCCTGGCCGCTGAAGCCGGTGGGCGAAAGCAGAGTGATGGTATGAAACCATTCTGGCCTGCGCAAGGCGGCGCGGGCGACGAACTCTCCTCCCAACGAGAGCGCAATCACGTCGGCGGGTTCCTGCACCTGGCTTTCCAAGAATTCAATGAGGCTGGCGGTGTAGAGCTCTGGGGAATACGCCCGCCTGGAACGCTCTGAAAACCCAAAACCGGGCAGGTCGAGGGCATACACGGGCCGGCGGTTTTGGTACGCGTAGAACAACGGGCTCATCTCGTAGGCGCTGGCGGCGGCGTTGATGCTGTGTACCAACACCAGGGGCCGGCCCTGGGCCTGACGGTCAACATAATAGCTGATTTGCCCGGCGGCCCGGCTGTGCATGGTGGCACGCTGTGCCGGCAGGGCCGCGGGCAGCGGCAGGTGATGATCAATGACCAGGTTGCTGTAAACGATCCAAGCACTGGCAGCCGCTAAGCTAACGGCCCCTACCGCGGCCAGGCTGGCCTCGAGGAGCGATCCTTCTTTCGGGCTGCGCATCCCAGAGCGATCTCGGGTCATAGGGTTCCTCCGTGTTGCTACCATTATAGACCTGGTCTGCATGGGCGGCGTGCCGGTGAATAACGTTTATACTGGCTCGCGTTACGAGAGCGGCACGCTAAAAAATTAAGGGTACAATATATCCCTATGGAAAGAATTGACCGGAAGAAGAGGTCAGTCGTTTTTGGGTGTTTGCTGGTGGCTGGCCTGGTTATTGGGGCGTTCTGTTCTGCCCTGATCTTTCAGCAGGGTTCAGGGAAGGTTCAGGCCGCCTTTCAGGGGACGGATTACCCTGCCCCACTGCCAACCAACACCTTTGATTCTTCTTATCCTGGCCCTGCAACTCCCACCCAACAGGGGACTGTGCGGCGAACTCCAACGGCGCTGACAGTAACGCCCGGATCACAAACCCCGACCTCAGAAAGGACACCGGATTCAAGCCCGAATCTGTTTCTGACCGAAGATGCCCAAATGGGAGATTCGCGAGTGACGCCCGGCCTGCAAACGCTTGGCCCAACCAGCACGCCCAGCGGGACCCCTACACCTCTGCCTACCGCTACGCTGACGGCCACGCCAGAACCCAGCGCCACGCCCGCCGAACCGACCCAGACCAGCCTGGACGGGCCGATTATCTGGCCGCTGGTTGCGGTGGGGTTTATTCTTCCGACCACCCTGCTTTCTTTTGGGGTCTTAGCCATCACGGTCGCTCGGGAGCTACAGAGGACGTCTTAAGAAGAATTTGAAAAACTCGCTGCGCGCACTTTACAAATTTGGTGAATTTTGGTATATAATGATACCAATACGTTCCGGTAAATGCAGCCGGAAAAGCGGATGCCCTGGAGTGGGACTATCCCTATCCAAAGCGGCAATTTTTATTAATACCCTGCGGGAGGAGACCTTATGGCCGAAAACGGTGGATGCGCTTGTGGCGGCAGCTGCGGATGCGGCAGCCATTCTTCTCAGGAAGTTTATTTGACCCGAGAAGAGTACATCGCTCGCTTAGAACAGTATCTTGAGGATTTGAAGGCTGAAATCCGCTCAGTAGAAGCGGAACTGGCTGAACTGCGCCAGACCGCCTAGTCTGAACAACTCATGCTTTAAACAGCCCCGCCGTACGATAACCCGGCGGGGCTGTTGGGCTTTAAAAGATCGGGAGGTAGATTTTTCCCAACACTACCAGGGCCAAAAAACCCAAAACGCACGTCATCAGAAACAGCATCAGAGACAAGACAAATCGCTGGGGGGCGGTCATCCCTAAAAAAGGCTCTTTTTGACGGGCCGCCCGGCGGGAAACTGGCTCATCCTGCTCTTCTGCCTGTGCCTCAAATGGTTCCTCTTCTTCTTCAAATGAGGAATTGCGCAGATCATCGAACATGGGCCTCGCTCCTTTTCATTACCAAGATGCTCTCACAGGACAGGGCGTAAGTGAACGTCACCCACAGATATTGCTTTTACCTGGCCGGATTCCAGGCGCAGCAGCAGGTTGCCAGAAGCGTCGATTCCAAGCAACTCTCCAGTCAGGGTCTGTTCCTGGGCGGCCTGTTGACTATCTGGACTGATTTTTACCCACTGGTGCTTAAATGCCAGCCGCTGTTCCCAACCCGCGAAGAATTCGGGGGTATGCAGGCGGGCGCGCCAATCAAACAGCGCTTTGAGAATTGCGCGCAACAGGTCAAAACGATCCACGCGGCGCTGTAGAACCTGCTCTATGCTGGTAGCAGGGAAAAGAACCTGGTCGTCAGGCGGCGCCGCGGCCGGGGAGACGTTCACGCCAATTCCCACCACGATCCCCTGCAAGCGGCCGCCCAGCCAGGCCGCTTCGACGAGGATTCCAGCGGTTTTCCGACCGTTCAGCAACACATCATTCGGCCACTTGATCGCTGGCTGCAAGCCCAGATGATCTTCGAGAGCGTGGCAGATCGCCAATGCTCCCAAAGGCGAAAACAGCGCCAGGCGCTCGGTTTCGGCTGCGCTGGGGATGAAAATCAGGCTGAAGGCCAGGGCCGTGCCCCGAGGCGTTACCCAGCGGCGGTTGAACCGCCCGCGCCCGGCCGTTTGCTCATCCGCGATAACCAGACAGCCATCCCTGGACCCCTGCGCGCACCAGGCCAGGGCTTCATCGTTGGTTGAGCCGATCACATCAAAAGCCCGGATGCCGGAGATCGGCAGGCCCGCGAGTTTCTCGTTTAGCATGTTCTCATCCATCGTTTCATAATTGTACCCCAAATCTGAAGATGTTCGCGCGAGTTCGGGGTAAGGTTTTTAGAGGCTGGAGAGACGAAGCCGCTTCAACCTCTGAAAATCAAGCTCTGCTTCCCGCGTCCTGAGCGGACGTTATGTTAAAATCAATCTGATCCATAGGATTATGCTGCTGATGAAAAAACCCGGTCCGAAATTCTACACCAATTCGAACAGGATAAGCATCATACCGATAGCTGCGGCCATTCTGGTATTGGCAGTGACGGAGGGATGCGGCTCACCGGCCACATTGATATCTCCGGCGGCCCTGACGTTTACTCCGGTAGAATCACTGGCGGCTGCTTCGCCCCAGCCCGTTATGCCTTCACCCACTGCGACGGTTACGCCAACCACAACCCAGACTGCAACGCCGACCCTATTGCCGGTCAGCCCAGAGCCAACTCTAACGCCAGCAACCGTCACGCCATCACCAGAGGAATACGCCGCTCTCAATATTATCCGGGGCCTGGCTCTTTCTGATACCAATCATCTTTGGGCGGCCACGGCCGGTGGGATTGTGGCGTGGACCCTGGATACGGGCCTCACGCAGTTATTCACCACCGCCGATGGGTTAGCCAACAGCCAGGCAAATGACATCGTTTACTGTCCTGCGGCAATCGGCAACTGGCTTTACGTAGGGCATGAAGACGGGATGCTCAGCATCCTGGAGCTACCGGAATTGAAATGGCGCCGGGTGCGCGCCGCTTCTAATATCCAAACACTCACCTGTGACCCGGCCCACAACCGCCTGCTGGCCGGAGGCACAGAAGGAATCTTTATTCTGGATCTCCAATCGAATCAATGGCTCCGTGTTGGACCGGAGGAGGGATTAACGGCCAGTACGATTTACGAGATTAAGGTCAGTGGACCGGCAGTGTGGGTGGCGGCGGGAGAGCAAGGCGGTTATATTATCAACGGGAAGCGGGCGGTCGCATTTCGCCACTTAGATCATTATCCACCTGGACCGGTGAATGACGTAGCCACCAGCGATGGGGTCGCCTGGATTGCTTCGCCGACCAGCTTCGTGTATTTTCGGATCCAGGATCGTTCGGTCACTCCCTTTGGGTCAATGGTTCCATTCACCTCGGTTAACCGGGTGGAAATCGGGCCAGATGGAAACATCTGGGTCGCGAACACGGTGGAAGGGGTCTGTCCCTTCAATTTGCGGGCGCGAGCTTGCAGTACTATCTATGGGATCCCAGAAGGGCTTCAACTGACCGAGTTGATTCTCAGCAGTGACGGAACCGCCTTCGCCGGGACGGATGGAGATGGAATTGTCATCCTGCTGCCCGATGGCGTGCGCCGGTTGATCTACAGCCGATGAGGAAAGGGATAACTATCGAATGGTGGGAACAACCGGCAGGCAGACGAAGATGGTGCTGCCGAGCTTTCCCTGCCCTCCTACCCAAACCTGCCCGCCCATGTGATCGATAATTTTCTTCACCAGGGCCATCTCCAGGCCGGTAGTGCCAACCGATGAGCCCGGGCCGGTCTTGGCAAAAGGCTTTTCAAAGATATGCGGCAGTTCGGCGCTGCTTACCGCCGGGCCTTCGTCGCTGATGCTGATCCAAACCTGCCCGTTATGGCTGCGGGCATTCAGGCGAATCGTGCTGCCGCGCTCATTGCGCGAAACGGCCCGGCTTACCAGCCCATGCAGCAGGCGGCGGAGCAGTTCTGGATCGGCAGTGACTTTCGGCAGGGCCGGATCAATGGTAAGCTCCAGCCGCATTTCTGACGACTTCGCCAGCGCCTCTGCCCGACTCTGGCACAGCTCTTGCAGAACCTGTTTCAGGTCAATGGTTACCCGCTGGACCTTGTTTTCAGAATCAATCTGGATCAAGGCATTCAGATCATCTCCCCATTCCTGAATACGCTTCCAAATTTGGGTCAGGCGGTAAACGACTTCACTGACGCGCTCGTTTTGGCTGGTCAAGATACTCAGATCAACCAGGGCATTCATCGCTTGGGCCAGCGGCACGCGAATCTTGACCGCGGCTTCTGTGAGAAGTTGAGTTTTCAGGTCTTCCAGGCGCTTTAGATGGGTAATATCGCGCAGAACGGCGACCCATCCAGATAGTTCTTCGCTGGTTTCTTCAATCGGAGTGAGGCTAACCATTTGGATCGAGCCATCCGGCCAGGGTACTTCGATGACGGTTGGCAAGTTACCGCCTACCGCCTGCCAGTTCGAAATCAGCGTCACCAGAACCGGGGGAAGGCTCTCAAAAGCATTGGTCCCCTGCAAATTGCTGCTGCCCAAAAGCCTGGCGGCGGCGGGGTTGACGATCTGCAGTTCGCCTCTGGCATTGGCAGATAAGATAGCGTCTCCGGTATTGGAAACCAGGGCGCGCAGCATTTCCGCTTCTCGCTGCATCCGTGCCTGCATCGTTTCGCGCTCTAAAAGCAGTCTGCGGTGAACGGCAGCGCGTTCTACAGCCAGCAGGAGCTGGCTCATGCTCTCGAAGGGTTTAAGCAGATAATCGTAGGCACCGTAGGCACGCATCGCCGAAATAGCCGATTCGAGGTCTGGCGCGGCAGTCACGACCACTACCTCCAGGTATTCATCCATCTTTTTCGCTTCGCGGAGCAGTTCCAACCCCGACATGCCCGGCATCATCAGGTCGGTGACCAAAATAGAAAAAGGTGGTTGAGCGGTCAGGATATTGATCGCGTTAAAGCCGTCTGTAGCCTGCTCAACCTGATACCCCCGCTTGCGCAAGGACAGGGCCATGAGATTTAGCAAGGCTTCATCATCATCCACGACTAAAACGCGTTCCGTGGTCATAAACTCGCTCCCAAGAGGTGATTTTCGCCGATTTCATTAATATCCTACACGGAACAGGTACCCCCGTCAATAGAAAAACTGCCGTCCGGAATTTTTTAACGCGAAATTTCGGACGGCAGTTGATTGTGGCAGCTTATGGCCGCGGGCGTGAGCAGGGGCTTATTGTTGCCGTGCTACCGTTCAAGTACCAGAAGATGGTCAGGTTTGAGGTGAAGGGCCAACGTACCTGGAAGGCATTGGTAGTGGTACCCGGCGAGAAGCTGGTGGGCTGAGAGCCAATAATTGTGTAACCCGATACAGGCGAAATACTGTTCCCAGCAGCTCCGCCGATGGGAATATTGATAACTCCACCGCTGGAATTGCTGTAACCAAATGTTCCGATACATTCATCGGTGATGGGGTCATAACTGGAAGTAGCAAAATAAGGTAAGGGGATCAACGTGCTTGAGGAATTGTAATCGGTGTCTGTCGCCCGATTATTGCTGGTATCTATGTCTAACCCCAATTGATCGTTGACCTCTACGGTGTTAATCAGGAAATCAGTTGCCGTGCCAGAAACCGTAGCGACAACCTGGTAAACAATTGATTGGTTGGCGAGCAGCGTTATGGCGTCTGAAAAATTGGCATTGGTAGCGCCCATCCCATTACAAGTACCGGTCGGATCGCTAACGCAGGTCCAGGTCCATGAGGTGATTTGGGAAGGGCGAGTATCAACCACGTTTGCCACTGCGTTGGTCGTCGTTCCTGGGCCGAGGTTGGTCACTGTGATGGTGTAGGTGAGCGTTCCTCCAGGCGTGTAGGTAGAGACATTATCTGTCTTGGTTACTGCGAGGTTATAGAAAGGATCACCTAATGGAGCATTGACGTCTGCGTCGGAGTTGTTCGCCGGATTCGGATCGGCCACGCTGGCCGGAGGATTGACCGTTGCGGTATTGGTAAGCGTCTCTGTGGCGGAGGCTGGAACCGTAGCAGAGACGGTATAGGTGATAGATTGTCCGGCCAGCAGATCAATCGTATCGGTGAAATTCCCTGTGGTGGGATCCCCGCTGCCGCCATCACAAGTGCCGGTGGGGTCAAAGGAACAGGTCCAGGTCCACGCGGAGATTTGCGGCGGACGAGGGTCGGTTACGGTGGCCCCGCTCACATTAGAAGGCCCGTTGTTCGTTACGATAATGGTATAGGTGAGCGTGCCGTTGGGCAGATAAAATGCAAGTTCATCGTACTTGGTAATGGATAAATCGGCTGTCAGGCCGGCCACTGTGTGGTTAACGCTCGTGGAGGTACTGCCATTAAAGTTCGCATCACCTGGATAAGCGGCTGTCAGAGACTTTACTCCATCAGAAAGGAAGGTAATTGTGCAGGAGGTGGCGGGCAAGGTCGCCGTGCAGGTGACGCCATCACTGCTGGTGATGGTGACTGTGCCGGTGGGCGTGCCTGAGCCTGGCGGCGTAACGGTTAATGAGAAGGTGATAGTAACTGTCTGACCGACCGCTGAGGGGTCAGGAGTATGAGAAGTAATCGTCAACGCGGTATTGGCCGTAGAGACGGTGTGCGGCTCACCGGCTGAGGTGCTGGGGCCAAAGTCCGCATCGCCGCCGTAGCTGGCCGTGAGGGTCTTGGCCCCGGCGCTGGTGAAGGTCAGGGTGCAGGAGGCGGCCGGGAGCGTGGCCGTGCAGGTGACGCCATCACTGCTGGTGATCGTCACTGCCCCGGTCGGCGTGCCGCTGGCCGGGGGAACCACCGCCAGATCGAAGGTCACGGTCACGGCTTCACCAACTTGAGAGGGGTCGGGGGCGTCTGAGGTGATGGTCAGGGTCGTGGCGGCTGGGTCAACGGTGTGCGGCTCACCGGCCGAGGTGCTGGGGCTGAAGTCCGCGTCCCCGCCGTAGCTGGCCGTGAGGGTCTTGGCCCCGGCGCTGGCGAAGGTCAGGGTGCAGGAGGTAGCCGGGAGCGTCGCCGTGCAGGTGACGCCGTCACTGCTGGTGATCGTCACTGCCCCGGTCGGCGTGCCGCTGGCCGGGGGAACCACCGCCAGATCGAAGGTGACGGTGACCGTCTCGCCCACCACCGAAGGATCAGGCGTGTCTGAGGTGATGGTCAATGTGGTGCTGGCGACATCCACCGTGTGCGGCTCACCGGCTGAGGTGCTGGGGCCAAAGTCCGCGTCTCCGCCGTAGCTGGCCGTGAGGGTCTTGGCCCCGGCGCTGGCGAAGGTGATCGTGCAGGAGGCGGCCGGGAGCGTGGCCGTGCAGGTGACGCCGTCACTGCTGGTGATGGTGACTGTGCCGGTGGGCGTACCGCTGGCTGGCGGTACCACTGCCAGATCGAAGGTGACGGTCACAGCTTCACCGACTTGCGAGGGATCAGGCGTGTCTGAGGTGATGGTCAATGTGGTGCTGGCGACATCCACCGTGTGCGGCTCGCTGGCTGAGGTGCTGGGGCCAAAGTCCGCGTCTCCGCCGTAGCTGGCCGTGAGGGTCTTGGCCCCGGCGCTGGCGAAGGTGATCATGCAGGAGGTGGCCGGGAGCGTCGCCGTGCAGGTGACGCCATCACTGCTGGTGATCGT
>Ga0101944_10005408_pt1 | contig 14553 bp, 15 predicted proteins | sample DewCreD2012metaG_FD_75245 | JGI IMG/M metagenome (GOLD analysis project Ga0101944, IMG submission 75245) | Hot spring sediment bacterial and archeal communities from British Columbia, Canada, to study Microbial Dark Matter (Phase II) - Dewar... ... | reverse complement strand
GGCCGAACTCGGTCGCAAATAACTCATCCCCATTTCACATTGGGCTGGCTCCTCTCTGCAGGGAGGGGTCAGCCCCTACTACGTTTATGAAAGCAAAACTCTCCGGCGTTTTTTGAAATGGGAAACCTTGAGAATTTTGTTTTCATACCCGCTCTGTTGCAAAGAGGATTTACATGTCACTGCGAGGAGGCTGACAACCGACGAAGCAGTCTTCCAACCCTTTGAGATTGCTCACCTGCCCTTGCGGGCGGCGCAAGGGTCGCCGCCATCAAACGGCGGCTCGCAATGACATCCTTGCAACAGGGCATTTCACACCCAACAAACATCCACATTGAAATCCAGTTGGATAAAACCTATGAAAAACAGCCTTTCCCAATCCCCCGCAGACTGGACGCAAAGCCTGCGGAGAAAACTCCGCCTCGGCGAAGGCATGGTGGAAGCCTCGCTCTTTGGCGTTGGGTTTCTGACCATTTTCATCACGCTCGCCATCACCATTGTTCTGGGCGACCAGGCGCTTTTGTTTTTTGCCGAGCCGGAAGTGACGCTGAAGGAATTTTTCCTGACCAACACCTGGCAGCCGCAAATTGGGGACTTTGGCATTTGGGCGCTGGTCAGCGCCACGCTGACCACCAGCGCGATTGCAATTTCAGTCGCCCTGCCGCTTGGTTTGAGCGCCGCCATTTACCTGAGCGAATATGCCAGTCCGCGCGCGCGCAGTTTGCTCAAGCCCATCCTCGAAACGCTGGCGGGCATCCCTACCGTTGTTTACGGCTATTTCGCCCTGCTCTTTGTGTCTCCCATCGTTCGCAATTTATTTGGAGCGGAAAAAGTGGGCGTTTACAACATGCTGTCCGCCGGGCTGGTGATGGGCATCATGATTTTGCCGCTGATTGCTTCGATGAGCGAAGACGCGCTGAGCGCAGTTCCTAACGCGCTGCGCGAAGCGGCTTACGCGATGGGCGCCACCAAACTGGAAGTCAGCGCCCAGGTGCTGGTTCCGGCGGCTTTTTCGGGGATTGGCGCGGCGGTGATTGTGGGCATCTCCCGCGCGGTGGGCGAGACGATGATTGTGGCGATTGCCTCAGGCGCCGGACCGAAATTCTCGTTCAGTCCATTAGACGCCGCCGAAACCATGACCGGACATATCGCCCGCATCAGCGGCGGCGACCTGCCCTACGGGACGATTGACTACACCAGCCTGTTCGCTATCGCGCTGATGCTCTTCCTGGTCACACTCGTGCTGAACCTCATCAGCCAATGGATTGTGGCGAAATTCCGCGAACAATACGAGTAAACCTTATGGCAAAACTTACCTATCCCGAAAAAAACGAGTTAGAGCGTTTTGTGGCAGCCCGTTACCGCGCTGGCTGGATATGGCAGTTTATATTCCTGTCAGCCCTGATTTTCGCCATACTCAGTCTGTCCGCGCTCATTCTGAATGTCATTGATGGCGCATTTGGATATGTGGCCTATGAATTCAAAAAAGACCCAACTACTATCAGCGAAAAACCATTGGATGAGTTGGATAAAGAAGAACTGATTGCCGTGCTGCAAACCAACCTGTCGCGCGGCGCATATAACAAGCTGGAAAACGAAAAACCGATGGACTCACGAAACGAAGGTGAACTTTACAACCTGGTGATTGAGCGCATTATCCAAATTAAAACCCGCCAGACCTATCCGTTATTCCAATCCCTCTTTGAAAAAGAAGCCATCGAAGCGGAGGTAAAAGAACTTTACCCTGAAGCGCGTCTTGAATTTCGCTCCTGGCTGACCCCCACCTTCCTCGCTACGCCCCAATCGAGCCGGGCCGAATTTGCCGGAGTACGCACCGCGCTGTTGGGTTCCATCTGGCTGGTGACCATCGCGATTGGCTTTGCCCTGCCGGTTGGCGTGGGCGCGGCGGTCTACTTGCAGGAATATTCCAACAAGAAGAACATCTTCAACCGTATCATTCAGACCAACATCAACAACCTGGCAGGCGTGCCGTCGATTGTGTATGGCATGTTAGGACTGGCCATTTTCGTGCGCGCCTTCGAAGCCTTTACGAGCGGCGCAATGTTCGGCATTACCGATACCAATGGGCGCACCATTCTTTCTGCCGGGCTGACGATGGGCGTGCTGGTTCTACCGCTGGTGATTATCAACGCCCAAGAAGCCATCAAAGCCGTGCCTGACTCCATCCGCCAGGCGGCGTTTGGGGTAGGCGCAACCCGCTGGCAGACCGTCTGGAGTCATGTGCTGCCGAATGCCCTGCCCGGCATCCTGACGGGCAGCATCCTGGCCATGTCACGCGCGATTGGCGAAACCGCCCCGCTGATTGTGGTCGGCGCATCCACCTTCATCACGATGGACCCGCAAAGCCCTTTTACTAAATTTACGGCGCTGCCTATCCAGATTTACCAGTGGACCTCGCGCGCGCAAGGCGAATTCCAGGCCATTGCAGCAGCAGGCATCCTGGTCTTGTTGGGCCTGCTCATTACGTTAAACGCCACTGCCATCATCCTGCGCAACCGCTTCCAGCGAAGATACTAATTTGTAAGACAGGCCTTAGGCCTGTCCTACTGGAGAAAGAACATGCAACCTGAAAATTCACAATACGCCATCGAAACCCGCGACTTGAGCATTTACTACGGCCCTTTCGAGGCTGTAAAAGATGTCAACCTGCGTATCGAAAAGCAAAAAATCACCGCTATCATCGGGCCGTCGGGCTGTGGTAAATCCACTCTCCTGCGCGCCTTCAATCGCATGAACGATTTTGTGCCGATCAGTTACGTCAAGGGCGAGATTATGCTGCACGGCACCAACCTGTATAGCAAGGAAATCGACCCGGTCGAAGTCCGCCGCCGGATTGGGATGGTGTTTCAGAAGCCGAATCCTTTTCCCAAATCCATCTATGAAAATATTGCCTGGGGCGCGCGCATCAACGGCTATAAGGGTAATATGGACGAGCTAGTCGAACAATCCCTGCGCGGCGCGGCGCTTTGGGATGAGGTGAAAGATAAACTCAAAGAAAGCGCCTACGCCCTCTCTGGCGGACAGCAGCAACGCCTGTGCATCGCCCGCACCATCGCGATCCAACCCGAAATCATCCTGATGGACGAACCCGCCTCGGCCCTCGACCCCATCTCGACCCTGCGCATCGAAGAGTTGATGCAGGAATTGAAGAAGAATTACACCATCATCATCGTGACCCACAACATGCAGCAGGCCGCGCGCGTCTCCGATTTCACCGCCATGATGATGCTCTACGAAGAGACTCGTTCTGGCACGGTCATCGAATACGACAAGACCGACATCATTTTCACCCGTCCTAGTGACAAACGGACGGAAGACTACGTGACCGGAAGGTTCGGCTAAAATGAGCAAACCCAAGTTCCTGTTCCTCTGCACCGGCAATTCGGCCCGCAGCCAGATGGGCGAAGCCTTTCTGCGCGCTTATGCCGGCGACCACTTCGAGGTCTACAGTGCCGGGCTGGAGCCGAAAGGCGAAATCCTGCCGGTGGTGCGGACCGTCATGGCAGAAATTGGCCTCAAGATGGACGGGCAATACTCCAAAAGCGTCAACGAATACCTGGGCAAGTTCAACTTTGCTTACACCGTCACCGTCTGCGGCGGCGCAGAGGAAAAATGCCCGCGCGTCTTCCTCAACATGGGCAAACACATGTTCTGGCCCTTCGATGACCCGGCGGCTTTGACCGGCTCCGAAGAAGAAGTCTTGCCAAAGGTGCGTGAAATCCGCGACGGCATGGCTGAAAAAATCCAGTCCTGGCTGCGAGAACAGGGGATCGAACCGGCCAGCATTGCTTAATTGATTGAAATTGAAGTCCCACCATTGAAAGAAGGCATCTATGGCAATTCGTAAAACATTTAACCAGGAAATCCAGCAACTCAAAGACGAAATCTTGCTTTTGGGCAGCATGGTCGAACAGGCCACGCTCGATTCGGTCGAAGCGCTCAAAAAGCGCGATATGCGCTGGTCAGAGCAGATTATCGCCAACGACAAGAAAATCAACGAAAAACGCTTTTCGCTTGAAAACAAAGTCATGATTTTGATTGCCACCCAGCAGCCTATGGCGCGTGACCTGCGCATGATTGCCTCCATTCTCGAAGTCATCAGTGAGTTGGAACGGATGGGCGATTACGCCAAAGGCATCGCCATTATCAACATCCGCATGGGGGAACAAGCCCTGCTCAAACCGTTGGTCGATATCCCGCGCATGGCGCAAAAGGGCGCCGATATGCTCCACCGCGCCCTGACAGCATTTGTTAACGAAGATGTCGAAATCGCCAAGTCCATCCCAGCCGAAGATGACGAAGTAGATATGCTCTATGAGCAGGTTTACCGTGAGTTGATGACTTATGTGATGGCCGACGCCCGCACCATCGAGCGCGCCAACTGGCTTCTCTGGGCGGCGCACAACTTGGAGCGGCTGGCTGACCGAGTCACCAACATTTGCGAGCGCACCGTATTCGCCGTGACAGGCGAATACAAAGAAACCCAGGCATCGTATGATGAACTGGGGGATACACTGAAGTAAGAAAAGAGCCGGGAAATCCGGCTCTTTTCTTATCCCATCTTTCCCGTGATATACGATTCGGTCAATTCCATCTTTGGGCGAGTGAACATATCGGTCGTTGGGGAAAATTCGACCAATTCGCCCAGCCAGAACAGCCCGGTAAAATCGGACACGCGCCCGGCCTGCTGCATGTTGTGGGTAACGATGACAATCGTGTAATCCTTTTTCAATTCGGCAATCAGGTCTTCGATACGGCCAGTCGCAATTGGGTCGAGGGCCGAAGTCGATTCATCCATCAGAATAACTTCCGGCCTGGTCGCCAGCACGCGCGCAATGCACAATCGCTGCTGTTGGCCGAGCGCCAGGCTGAGGGCGTTTTCGCGCAGCCGGTCTTTGACATCCTCCCACAGCGCCGCCGCCCGCAGGCTGGATTCAACGGTCTCGTCGAGGTCAGCCTTGCCAGACGCTATTTCCAGCACTCGGGGGCCAAAGGCCACGTTGTCGTAAATCGACTGCGGGAACGGGTTGGGTTTTTGGAAAACCATCCCCACTCGCTGGCGCAGTTCGACTACATCCACATCCGGGTCGTAGATGTTCTTTCCATCCAACAAAATTTTCCCTACGACCTGGGTGCCGGGGATGGTGTCGTTCATGCGATTGAGGCAGCGCAGGAAGGTCGATTTTCCGCATCCGGAAGGCCCAATCAACGCGGTCACTTTGCGGGGCGCAATTTCCATGTTGATATTGGAGAGCGCCTTCGATTTTCCGTAGAAAAAATCCAAGTCTTTGACAGAGAAAACATTCGAGGAGGTCATGGGGCGAATTTTACCCCAGTTTCTTTGTTAACAACTCGTTAACGATATAATCGGGCGCGATGAAACAAACACCCCTCCACCTCCTCCTTTTGATTTTTTTGCTAACCAGCGGCTGCGCTGGCTCTGCCCGGGCCCAAAACAGCCCTGCTTCTCTTGCATCAGAGAGCGCATCTGCCTACATCGAAAACAAAGGCTCCGATACCATCGTCAACTTGGCGTTGGCCTGGGCCGAACGCTACCAGGATGAACACCCCGATGTGCGCATCTCGGTCACAGGGGGCGGCTCTGGAACAGGTATCGCCGCGCTGATGAACGGCACAGTAGACCTGGCCAATGCTTCAAGAAGGATTAAGACCGAGGAAATTGAAACCGCCCGCGCCAAAGGCATCGAGCCGGTCGAACACATCATCGCCCGCGACGCGATTGCCGTCATCGTCCATCCTGACAATCCCGTCTCGCAACTGACGCTCCAACAAATTTCCGACATATACAGCGGGAAAATCAACCGCTGGAGCGAAGTGGGCGGAGAGGACCGGCCCATCGTGCGCCTGTCACGCGAGACCAACTCTGGCACGCACGTCTATTTTCTCGAAACGGTGCTGCGCCTGGGTCAAAAAGACAACAAAACCCTCTTTTCCACCGATACGCTCTTGCTGCCCTCCTCCGAGGGCATCATCCACGAGATACGCCATAATCCCAACGCGATTGGCTACGACGGCCTGGGATACGTCCCCAAAGACCTGAAAGTCCTTGCGGTTGCCAAAGAACCCGGCGGGAAATATATCCTGCCAATGATTAGCACGGCCAACGACAAGTCCTACCCAATCGCCCGCGACCTGTACATGTATACCGCCGGTGAAGCCAACGGCGTGCTGAAAGACTACATCGACTGGATACTCTCCGACGAAGCCCAGGAAATTGTCTCGGAACTGGGTTTTGTTCCGATTGTGAAATACAACCCGTAAAGCGGAATTCATTCCGCGCAGGCAAATCGAATGGAATCTCAACTGACCTGGCAAGAATTCATCGTTACGCGCGTCATCAAGGCCTCCGGCTACTCGGCGATCGTCTTTGTGGCGCTCATCTTTTATTTCCTGCTGCGCGAGGGGCTGCCTACGCTGGCCGAAGTGCCGTTCGGAAACTTGTTCTCCACCCGCTGGTATCCGATTGAAGAATATTACGGCATCTTGCCGCTGATTAGCGGCTCGCTGGTGGTGACGTTCGGCGCGGCGCTGGTGGCGGTGCCGTTCGGCCTCGGCACGGCCATTTTCATTTCGGAAATTGCCCCACGCTGGTTGCGTGAAATCTTGAAGCCGCTGGTGGAACTGCTGGGGGGCCTGCCCTCGGTTGTCCTGGGCTTTCTTGGCATCCTGGTGCTGTCGCCCTATCTGCGCGTCCTGCTCGACCTGCCAACCGGCCTGACCGCCCTAGCAGGTTCCCTGCTGCTGGGCGGAATCGCCGTCCCGACAGTCGTCTCGGTGGCCGAAGACGCACTCGACTCTGTGCCGCGTTCCTACCGCGAAGGCGCCTGGGCGCTGGGCGCGACCAAATGGCAGACCATCTGGCGGGTGACGCTCCCAGCGGCGCGCTCCGGCGTCCTGACGGCCGTCATGCTCGGCGTAGGGCGCGCCATCGGCGAAACGATGACCGTGATGATGGTGACAGGCAACGCCCCGGTGCTGGCAACCAAACTGTCCTCCATTTTCTCGCCGGTGCGCACCATGACCGCCACCATCGCCGCCGAAATGGGCGAGGTTGCCAACGGCAGCGTCCACTACCACACTCTGTTTTTTATTGGCATGGTTTTGTTCCTGATTTCGCTGGCTGTCAACATCACCGCATCAGCGGTTGTGTTCCGGCAGCAAAAGCGCTCCGAAAGGGTGCTTTCGTAACGCAAATTGGCAATTTGCGCCACAAATCTTATGAAAACATTCCTGCCCCTCAATCGCAACCTGACCCAGCGACTTGGCTTTGGCCTGCTGACCGCGATGACGTTGGCGACTGTTACCCCCATTATCGCGGTCATCGCTTATATTATCATCCAGGGCGCCCCGGCCATCTCGCTTGAATTCCTGACCAGTGCTCCTTACAACGGAATGCGAAATGGCGGCATCATGCCCGCCATCGTTGGCACGCTTTACTTGACCATCGGCACGGCGATTTTCTCGGTGCCGCTCGGCGTGGCTGCCGCCATCTACCTCTCCGAATACGCTGCCGACACCTGGCTGACGCGCACCATCCGCATCGCCATCATCAACCTGGCGGGCATCCCCTCGGTGGTGTATGGATTGTTCGGCCTGGGCCTGTTCGTCTTATTCCTGCAATTTGGGACATCCATCCTCGCGGCCTCGCTGACGCTCTCGATTATGACCCTGCCGGTCATCATCTCCACCTCGGAGGAAGCCCTGCGCGCCGTCCCGCAGTCTTTCCGCACCGTTTCGATTAGCCTGGGCGCCACCCGCTGGCAGACCATCCGACGGATTGTGCTGCCCGAAGCCCTGCCCGGCATCATCACCGGCATTATTCTTGGCCTGGAGCGCGCCGCCGGAGAGACCGCGCCCATCCTCTTCACCGGGGCGGCCTTTTTCCTGCCGCGCCTGCCCGGCTCGCCCTTCGACGCAACGATGGCCCTGCCCTATCACCTGTTCGTCATCTCCACTCAGATTCCCGAAATGCCCTTCCAGATTCAATACGGCACTGCCCTGGTGCTGATAGCCTTCGTGCTGGGAATGAACCTGGTTGCGACGGTCATCCGGTCAAGGGCGCGGGCCAAACGGCAGTGGTAAATTTTGGACGACGGACGATAGACCATGAAATTCATCGTCCATCGTCCATCGTCTATGTTCAATCGTCCAAAAATGAACAAAATCGTCATCGAAAACTTCACCCTGCAATACACCGACGGCACCGAATCGCTGCGCAACATCAGCATGAACATCCGCGAAAAAGCCATCACAGTCCTGTTTGGGCCGGCCGGCGGCGGGAAATCCTCGCTGCTGCGCTGCCTGAACCGCCTGAACGATATGGCCGATGTCAAATTCTCAACCGGGCGCATCCTGCTCGACGGCATCGACATCCTCGACCCAAAAACGGATGTCATCAGTCTGCGCCGCAAAGTCGGGATGGTCTTTGCCCGCCCAGTGGTGCTGCCGCTCTCCATTCGCGGTAACCTAACCTACGGCCTGGAAGTGATGGGCGAAAAGCGTCGCTCGAAACTGGACCAGGCGGTCGAACGTTCCCTCAAACAGGCCGCCCTGTGGGACGAAGTGAAGGACCGCCTCGACGACCAGGCGATTGCCCTTTCCGGCGGCCAACAGCAGCGTTTATGCCTGGCGCGCTCCCTCGCGCTGGAGCCGGAAGTCATCCTGCTCGACGAGCCTACCAGCGGCCTCGACCCCATCTCTACCGCCAAAGTGGAAGCCTCGTTGCAGGAACTCAAGAAGAATTACACTGTCATCCTGGTTCCACATTCTGTCCAACAAGCCGCCCGCACCGCCGACTATGCTGCCTTCTTCCTGCAAGGCGAACTGGTGGAATACGGCGAGGGCAAGACCCTGTTCACCGCTCCCCAAAATAAGCGCACCGAGGATTATGTCACCGGCAGGTTTGGATAATCCTGTTTCGCCGTATAATTTTTATAGTAGTCAGGAGAATTCGCATGTTACGAAAAACGTTCGAGAACGAAATCCAACAATTGAAAGACGAAATCATCGTGCTGGGCAGCATGGTCGAACAATCCCTGCTCAACGCAGTCGATTCTCTCAAAAAACGGGATGTCGCGGCTTCCAAACAAATCATCGAACAAGATAAAGCCATTAACGAAAAACGCTTTAGCCTAGAAAACCAGGTCATGATTGTCATCGCCACCCAACAGCCGATGGCCCACGACCTGCGCCTGCTGGCCTCGCTGTTCGAAGTCATCAGTGAGCTGGAGCGGATGGGTGATTACGCCAAAGGCATCGCCATTATCAACGTGCGCATGGGCAACGAAGCCCTGCTCAAGCCGCTCATTGACATCCCGCGCATGGCCCAGAAGTCCGCCGATATGCTGCACCGCGCCCTGACAGCCTTTGTCAACGAAGACGCCCCAACCGCCCTCGCCATCCCCGCCGAGGACGACGAAGTAGACCTACTCTATGAACAGGTCTACCGCGAGTTGATGACCTACGTCATGGCTGACCCGCGCAACATCGAACGCGCCAACTGGCTGCTGTGGGTTGCGCACAACATCGAACGCTTCGCCGACCGCGTCACCAACATCTGCGAACGGACGGCCTTTGTCGCCACCGGTGAATATAAAGAAACCCAGGCATCCTACGACGAATTGGGTGACAAACCACACTGAGAAAAAGAGCCGGGTAACCCGGCTCTTTTTCTCAGCAGAATTCCGCCAACCCGGGCAGGTGAAACAGGTAGACAGGTATACAGATGGGCAGGTATACTGTGTGCATATCTGCTCGTCACCGAATGAAAACAGCAACCATATTGTAGTTGCCAATTCGAGCCACCTACCAAAATTCACCATGCTTACAAAAGAGAAACGAATTCTGCTCGCCATTGTCCTAACAGTTGTCAGCCTATTATCCGGGTTGTATGTTTTTTTTGTCAAACCTCCCTTGGTGCTTACTCGTGACAGCGGCGCTCAAAACTGGGAAGCGCGAATGAAGCCCGTGAAACAAGCCTTGCCCACTGAAGTCAAGACCGTAGGATATGTTTCTGACCTGGACTTGATAGACAATCCCACCCGCGAAAATTTCTTTGCTGAGATAGATGAATTTTCACTCACCGCTTACAGTATGATACCGCGCATGGTCCGTCAAGGACTCAACTACGAGTGGATTATCGGAAACTTCAACAAGCCAGAATTTCGAAAGTACCTGGACAAAAACTTGCCTTCCGGCTATGAACTGCATGACATGGGGTTTGGCATATACCTTATCCACGTTAACACGCCATGACAAATTTCTTGATTAGTCTTCTCATCTTCCTGCCAAAAACACTTCTGGGCTTTTTCATCGTTCACCGCATTTGGCCTGAACGATGCTGGCAAACCCTCGTCATAAAACTGGTCAGCGGTTTTGTGCTTGGTGCAGGAATTTCCTCCGCCCTCATGCTCTTTGCGCTTCGAGCAGGCATTCCGCCATCGACTTATGCCAGGAGTGAATTTGGATTCACAGTCTTTTTACTCATCACAATGACAATCTTGACTTACCACAGTCAGCCGCTACAAATCAAACACTTGCTGAATGTGTTAAGACAAAAAACAAATATTAGTTGGCCTGAAACGGCACTACTGGTAATCTTGCTGCTGGCATTCATCCTCTCATCGGGAACGTTTATCTACTACTCATTCCAGCATCCACACGGCTTCAGCGATGCCTGGACAATTTGGAACAACCTGGCACGTTACATTTTTCGCTCGAATGACGCTGGATTAATTTTCGACACCGCGCGATATTTTCGCATTCACTATGACTATCCAGCCATGTACAGTATGAATATTGCCGGGGCCTGGTCAGTGTTGCAAAGCGATTCGACTCGAACTCCCATCGCATTTACCTTTTTAGGAGTCTTCGCCATTCCGGTTGCCTTATGGGCATCCGTATCGTATCTGAAAGGCAATTTGCAGGGGGCAATTGTTGCCACGATTGCCTTGATGACGCCTCATTTTGGATTGACCGTCGGCCAATATTCCGATGTATTTCTCGCGCTAAACATTCTATTGACGGGAATCTTTTTATATTCCTATCAAATTAAGTCCGAAACGCGATTTCTTCTCCTGGCTGGCTTGATGGCAGGTTTCGCAGCCTGGACAAAAAATGAAGGACTTCTCTTTTTGGCTATCAGTGGAGCCGTGAGCGATTGGCTGGTAATTAGAAATCACAGAACAAAGCATTTCCTGGCGTTCATTGCGGGGATGTCTCTTCCTCTACTCGTTGTAATTTTCTTCAAAACCAATGTTTTCTATCGAAGCGACCTTGCAAGTTCTCCCGAAAAAAGCCTTCTCCACCTTTTAGATATTTCTCGATACATGCAAATTGCCTGGGCTTATCTTACTTATTCCTGGCGATTTGGCGATTGGCCCATCAGTCCGGTATTGATTCTGTCAGTTTACGCCATACTTGTTCGCTTTTCAGCAGAAATCAAAAATGGCTTTGCGATACTTTCACTTCTCGTCTTGCAGCAAACCGGATATTTCCTGATTTACCTCATCACTCCGCACGACCTGGACTGGCACATCTATACATCGCTCACGCGCTTGCTGCTTCACACCTATCCACTGGCGCTGTTCTGGCTCTTTATTGCGCTCAACTCACCATATAAAGGGACGAGTGAAACATGCTCCTCACCCTCGACATCGGCAACACCAACCTGACGATTGGCCTGTACGAAGGGCAAACCCTGGCCTGGCATTGGCGGCTCGCCACCGACCACGCCCGCATGCCCGACGAGTACGGCCTGCAACTGCTCGGCCTGCTGACCCATGCCGGGCATTCCCCTGCTGACTTGAAGGGAATCGCCCTGGCCTCGGTCGTTCCTAACCTGACCGGGCGCGTTACCCAGGCCTGCCGCGAATACCTGAAAACCGAACCGCTCGTGCTAGATGCAGGCGTCAAAACCGGAATCCGAATCCGTTACGAAGACCCGCGCGCGGTCGGCGCAGACCGGGTAGCCGACGCCGTAGCCGTCATGCACCTGTACGGCGGCCCGGCCTGTATCATAGACTTCGGCACCGCCACCACCTTCAACGCCCTCACCAAAGAAGGCGATTACCTGGGCGGGGCCATCACTGCCGGGGTCAACCTGGCCGCCGAAGCGCTCTTTACCCGCGCCGCCAAACTACCGCGCATTGACCTGCAGCGCCCGCCAAGCGTCATCGGGCGCAACACTATTCACGCCATGCAATCGGGACTGCTTTTTGGCTACGTCAGCATGGTCGAGGGCATGGTAGAACGCTTTCGCGCCGAACTCGGCCCGGAGATGAAGGTCATCGCCACCGGCGGGCTGGCCGAAATCGTCGCCAAAGAAACCAGCGTCATCCAGCACATCGCCCCCTGGCTCACGCTGGATGGCCTGCGCATTATCTGGGAATTGAATCGCGCATAATCAGTTCCGCCGCCAGTTTGCCAGAGAGCGTCACCATTGGCACGCCCCCGCCGGGGTGAGTCGTGCCGCCCGCGAAATACAACCCTTTGAATTCAGACCGATTATGCGGACGTTTGAACGGCGCAAAGCGGTCATTGAACGAAACCCCATACAGCGCGCCGCGAAAGGCGCCTGTATTTTTTTGGATGTCGAGGGGTGTGAGCAACCGCTGAGAGCGAATCTTGTTCCGCACATCCAGGCCAACTCTTGCCAGCCGGTCGAGGAGCATTTCGGTCACCTTGTTTGTCTCCCCTCTCCCTTCGGGAGAGGGGTCGGGGGTGAGGGCCGGAGCATTGACCATCACGAACCAGTTCTCACACCCTTCGGGGGCGTGGGAGGGGTCGGTTTTGGAGGTGATGCACAGGTAGAGGGTCGGGTCGTCGGGCAGAACCCGCTCTGAGAATATCTGCTCAAACTCGCGGCGGTAGTCGGACGAGAAAAAGATGTTGTGATGCGCCAGTTCGGGGAAAGCCCCCTGCACGCCGAGCAGCAGCACCATGCCCGAGCAGGAAACATCGCGTTTCTTTAGCGAAGCAAGTTTCAGCCGCGCCCGTTCCGATTGAATCAGGCCGTAGGTGCTGGTCACATCCAGGTTCGAGATGACCGTATGGGCCGGGAGAATCTCCCCATTTTCCAAAATGACCGCCGAAACCTGCTCGCCATGCGCGCAAATTTCGCGGATTCTGGCGTTCAGGCGGATTTCGACGCCCAGTTCACGGGCCAGCTGCTCGTAGGCGCGGGCAATCTGGTAGATGCCGCCCTGTGGATACCAAACGCCCTCGGTCAATTCGACATGCGCGATGACGCCGAGGGTGGCCGGGGCCAAGTAGGGCGACGCGCCAACATAGGTGGCGAAGCGGCCCAACAGTTGGCGCAGGTGAGGATGGCGCACGCGCCGCTCGATGCTTTGCTGGAGGGTGCGCAAGACATCTACGCTGAGGGCGTCTTTGAGCGTGACGTGTTTCAGACTTTCGAGCGAGGGCGGCGGGCCATAGGTAAAAACCGGCGCGGTGATGCGATGCAGGCGGGCGGCTTCGGCCAAAAAAGCCAGGTAGCCTTCCAGGTCGCGCGGCTCCAGGTCGCTAATTTGGGCAGCGGTGCGGGTCAGGTCGCGCGAAAGGTCGAGAGTCGCGCCGTGTCTCGACGATGCTCGACAATCGCCCGGCCAAAAATAACGGGTGAGCGGCTCGACCGGCAGAAGGGTCAGGTAGTCTTCGAGATGGCGGCCTGCCGCGCGGAAAAGGTCCTCAAAGACCCCGCGCATGGTGATGACCGAGGGGCCGGTATCCCAACGGAAACCGTTTTCCGCTATTTCGGCCATTTTGCCGCCGACAGCGGGATTCTGTTCGAGGACGGTGACGTTGAATCCTTTTATGGCGAGATGAATAGCTGCCGAAAGTCCGCCGATGCCAGCGCCGAGGATGAGGATGGGGGATGTCATTGATTGTCCAGTTTGTCAGTTTTCTGGTTATCCGATTTTCCGGTTCACCTGTTGTCTATTTGCCGGCCTTTCCATTGCGGACCGCCGGTGTAATGCCATCGAAGGGCGCGAAAGGCGATGAGAGTCATTAAGAAGACTGATACAGGCAGGAGCAGCGAATCGCGGATGCGCTGGCGGGAGGTAGCGGCGGTGAGGGCGCGGGTGATAACGCCCAGGAGAATGGCAAAAATGGGCAACGCAAACGGATTCGGGAACGGATTGGGAAACGGAAAAACGGATACCGCGAGATGGGATAACAGGAGAAACCAGGGGAGGATAAAAAGCCACCAGTGAAAAACTGTTGAAAGGAACAAGAAAGAAACGCTGTTGCCATGCCCGGCCAGGATGTTTTTGGCGAAGCCATCACGGACTTGCGGCCAATTGTTGTACATGCGGGTTTGAATCAGTCCGTTGGCGTCGGCCATGCGCAGGCGCAGGCGATTGCGCTTGATGGCGTAGGCAAAGGCCATGTCATCGAGAACGCGGTTTTTGATGGCGGCATGTCCGCCAATTTTTTGGTATGCGTCGCGGCGAAAGAGCAGGCATTGTCCCATCGCCGTTGAAAAGACCGGCCAGGGAAGGTGATGCACGG
>Ga0101944_10005407_pt1 | contig 14554 bp, 10 predicted proteins | sample DewCreD2012metaG_FD_75245 | JGI IMG/M metagenome (GOLD analysis project Ga0101944, IMG submission 75245) | Hot spring sediment bacterial and archeal communities from British Columbia, Canada, to study Microbial Dark Matter (Phase II) - Dewar... ... | reverse complement strand
CTCATGCCCGCGCGTGCGGAGCGTATCGAGCAGGCCGGTGGTGAAATGCAGCCCCGCCGTGGGCGCGGCCACCGATCCCTTGCGCGTGGCATAGACCGTCTGATAGCGCTCGCGGTCTTCGAGGGTTTCGAGGGCGCCCGCGGGTTCGTCTCCGGAGCGGGCGCCGGCCAGCCGCTGGCGCTCCTTGAGAATGTAGGGGGGCAACGGCGCGACGCCGACCGTCTCGATCAGGCCGTCGAGGTCTTCGGGCGCGGCGTCGAACCGCAGGAGCCGTTCGCCCTTGCCGCCGGATTTTTCGACCGTCGCCGTCAGCCGGCCGCCGCCGAATTCGAGCCGGTCGCCTTCGCGCATCTTCTTCGCGGGCCGCACGAGAGCCCACCACCCGCCCGATTCCCCGGGCTGGAGCAGGAGCGCCTCGATGTGTCCGCCCGTCGGCAGGCGCCGGCCGTATAATCGGGCGGGGAAGACGCGGCTGTTGTTGATTACCAGCAGGTCGCCGCGCCGCAGCAGGTCGGGCAGGTTGCGGAACTGGTGATGGGTGATCTCGCCGGTGCGGCGCGACAGGCGCAGCAGGCGGCTTTCATCACGCCGTTCGGTTGGGAATGCGGCAATCCGGCCTTCGGGCAGTTCATAATCGAAAAGCGAAGTTTTCATGGCGCCGCGATTGTCATTGCGCCGGTCCGGCGGTTCAAGCCCCGTCCCGAGTCCAATCCTCAAGGAATCAGATTCCGTCCCCATCCGCCTCCGTTGGCATCTTCGCGTTCGCGCCTTGACTTTCCCTTACGACGCCCGGCAGCATCTTTGCGGCCCGAGAACCGCCTTGGGAAACGCCATGACCGACCCCTCCGATCCATCGGCCTGCACGACGGAGGGCGTTTTGATCCGCGCGGCCACCAATGCCCTTGGCGGCCGTCGCCGGAATGAGGATCGTCTTTATCAACGGATCGGGTGGCGGACTGTTGGGGGTCGCGCTGCTGGGCCTGGTCGCCTATACTTGGCTGGCCAACGTTCTGTCGTAGGGAACCGGCTTCAGAGCGGCAGAAAGCCCTTGACGAAGGCATTAAGCAGAATAAGCTGCCCTCAGGTCACTTGGAGACGGCGCCATGAAACGCTTTTTTACATTGGAATACTGGACCGACGAGGGGTGGTACGTGGGCCGGTTGAGAGAAGTCCCAGGCGTCTTCAGCCAGGGCGCAACGCTGGAGGAACTCGAAGCCAATGTCGCGGACGCCTACCGCATGATGCTGGATTGCGAGCCCGAACCGCAACACGCGAATGCGCAGACCGTTGAGGTTGGAGTTGAGGTGTGAAACGAAACGAATTCGTGCGTTCCTTGGCGAAACGCGAGTGTCACTTGCTGCGCCACGGCGCCCGGCACGATGTCTATGTCAATCACCTGAACGGGCGCAAGGCGCCTGTGCCCCGACACGCTGAGATCAAAGACTCTCTGGTAAAGCTCATAGAAAGGCAACTGGGCCTTCAATAAAACCACAGGATCGCATCCACCATGGCACTCAACTTCGGCGAACTGCGCCACTGCCTTCACGCCGCCACCGCGGCCGCCTATCTGGCCGGAGGGCGCGTCATGCGCCACTACGGCCGCGACATCGAGGTGGACTCCAAAGGAACGGCGCACCTGGCCGGCGACGTCGTCACCGTCGCCGATCGCGACTCACAGGAAGCCATCTTCGCGGTCCTGAAGGATTTCGATCCGCGCATCGGGATGCTGTCCGAGGAATCCGACGTCCAGGACCCGTCGCGCTTCGAGAAGCCGTATTTCTGGTGCGTCGATCCGCTCGACGGGACGCTGCCGTTCATCGAGGGCGTCGCGGGATTCGCCGTCTCGATCGCGCTGGTGGCGCAGACGGGCGAGCCGGTTATCGGCGTGTGCTTTCTGCCCGCCTATGGGGATCTATATAGCGCCGTCACGGGGCAGGGCGCCTTCAAGAACGGACGGCCCGCCTCATTTGGCCCATTTCCCGGCAACGGGACGGTGACGCTGTCCGTCAATACAAACGAAAACGTCCCCCCGGAGCGCCATGCGCTGTTGACGAAGGTTGCGGAGAATCTCAAGGCCCTGCCGGGCTGCAAGCGCGTGGCCTGGCAGACCCATTCGGGCGCCGTGGCCAAGGGCTGCCGGCTGCTCGAATGCGCCCCGGCGATGTATCTGGGCTGTCCGCGCAAAGGCAACGAGGGCGTCAGCGCGTGGGACCTGGCCGCCGCGGCCTGCATCGTCAAGGAAGCCGGCGGCGTCGCCACGGACGTCTTTGGCGCGCCGCTGGAACTCAACCGCCGCGACAGCACGTATTGCCATCATCGCGGGTTCATCCTGGCCTCGCATCCCCAACTCGCGGCCGCGGCGATGGCTGTTCTGAGTCATTAAGATCGATCGCGTGACAACCTGTTGTCATGAGTTTGTGCCCTTCGGTTAAGCATAAGAATACGAGATATCGGTTGATCACAACCTTTTGTGCCGAAGGCCGGGAGCCTTTGGGACGAGAGAAACGATTGCTCATCCCGGCCGTTGACAGCCATTTGAGGGATCAACGGTCGTATCTGCGCGAAGCGCTTTGGAGTGTGGAGGCTTGCCTCCGCTTTCAACCCCGTCGCCACCAGGACCAGGTCGGCCTCGAGCTTTGGAGTGTGGAGGCTTGCCTCTGCTTTCAACCACGCTGCAAAGCCTTCCATAGCGGAGGCAAGCCTCCACACTCCAAAGCGCTTCGCGACGATCGGTCGAAAGCTTCGATGGTTCCGCCAAGGTCTTCACCGCAGTTGGAAGACGCTTCCGTGGCATAATCAACGGACTGTTGCACAAAACGTTGTGAAGAACCTGAATATCGAAGGAGCAGGCCCCGCAGCGCTCATGCCCTGTGCCATCGAGATTCCTTGTTCGATATTCAATCCTCACGACAGGAACGGCCGCAAAGCGGCCAAAGGCAACGCTCAAGGCTTTTCGCACAGGCGCCCTTAAACGCAGGAACGGGGACAGGAGGCATTGTCCCCGTTCGTATTGCTGGCCTGCGTCCGCCCGGCTGGCGAAACCGGGCGAAAGGACTTCCACATCTATTCAATCGAGAAACCGCTCAGCGATACGGGAACGCCAACATCGCCGGGGAAATTCCCGATTTGGAAGTTGCCTGCATAATAGATGTCTGCGGCGCCGTTTGTGATATTGCGACACCAGAGGAAATAGTTGTTCAGGGCAGTCGGCCCTGGGAATGCGATTTTTGTGGTCGTCGTGAGCGTCGAGCTTGCGGTCCCCAAGTTGGCTTCCGATGTCGGATTCGCCGGGTCCACCCACAGGGAGACCGTGTCATTGGTTGCCCCAAACGCCACCTTGCCGATCACCAGATAGACATGATCCGTAGTGAGCGTCCCGGAGCCGTTTCCGAGTCCGCCTTGTCCTCTGGCTCGAAATCCGTTTGTGGAGTCAATTTCAATGCCGAAACCAGAACCGCTTGAGTTGGTCATGAACATGATACGTGCGCCGGCGCCGGCGGCCATGGTCGCGTGCGGCTGGATCAGACATGAAAACCAAACTGTGGTCCCATTGATCCCCGTGGTGCCTGACGTCGAAGCGTCTGGAACAATACGTCGTCCATAGTTGCTGCCGGTGTAGTTCGAGTTGACCGAACGTTCGCAAGAAGGCCAAGTCGCCGGCCCTCCGTAAGTCAGGCCAGGGCCGACCAGATAGCTGCTGGTTTGGCCTGGCCCCCACGTTCCATTCCAGCCCGTGCCGCCACCCTTGCCAAGCAGATTGGTCCCGACGTCGCCAAAGTCCGCGGCCGTGCAAGGCTCATTGGAGATCACCGAGGCGGAAACCGAAGCCGCCGCGGCAAGGGTCAACAAGGCAACAGTGACACCAACAGACGTTTTCTTCATTGCTTTTTCCTTTCTATAAGTTTTTTTGTGTCCTCATTGAGGCGACCAGCATATTGCCCCAAATGAATGAGCCGGATTATCACGATTGACCTGTCATATAGCAAGAGATCATAATTGCAAGCCGTTGCTTTGACAATGCAAGCCGTTGCATTAATTAATAAAATGGTCAACTGACATGATGAATAGCCGCATTGGACTCAGGGAAGTGGCCGCCAGGGCCAAACTGTCGGTCTCGACGGTCTCGCGCGCATTGCGCAACAATCCCAAGATTTCCGAAAACACCCGCCGCCGCGTCCGCCAACTCGCCGAATCCATGGGCTACCGCCCCGATCCCGTGACCTCGGCCTTTGCCGAACGGCGCTGGCGCGCTCATCCCAGCCAAGGCGGCCAGCCTCTGGCCTTCGTCACCAGCATTCCCAAGGGAACGGACATCCGAGGACTGTGGGGATATTGCGAACGGTCTGCTGAGCGTCGGGGTTACGCGCTTCGCCACTTCGATCTGTCCGAATTCAGTTCGGGCGGTGAGATGAGCCGCGTGCTCTACAATCGCGGCATTCGCGGCGTCATCATTGGACGCGCCCTGCGAGACGCGCCTCCGCTGGATTTGGATTGGGACCGATTCTCCGTCGTCGCCATGGCGGGCGCCTGGCGCGACGTGCCGTGTCCGTTTCACGGCGTCAACACCGACATGTTCGCCAACGTGCAGGTGGCTTACACCGAGGTCTGGAAACTCGGGTATCGCCGCATCGGCCTGGCGCCTTTCCGCCATGTCATGCCGGTGTCCGATGACGCCGTCCGCCTGGGCGCCTGCCAGTATATGCTTCATCATTCAGGGATGAAATCCCGCGTTCTTCCGTTCTGCCTTGCTGCGCCGGGCGAGGGCGGTCGCGAGGACTTCCTCAAGTGGTATCGCAAACACAAGCCCGACGCCGTCATCTCGCTCATTTCCCTGCCGTTCTTCTGGCTGCAGGAGGCCGGATACCGCATCCCCGCCGATGTGGGATTCGCCTGCTTGTTGCTGCGCCGGACGGGCGCCTGCGCAGGATGCCGCAATATGAACGACGAATGGGCTGAGGCGGCCATCGAGATGCTCGACAGCCAGATGCGCCACGGCCAGCGCGGCATCCCGCCCATCGCCCGCACCGTTCTGATCGAGCCGCGCTGGATTCCCGGGCCCAGTCTCACTGCGCAGAAGGCGTGAGCCGGACGCGACACGCAGCCACGGCCATGCTCTGTTCCCGCGTTTGGGCTGGACAGGTCGCGATCGGCGGGTATTGTGGTTTTCTATTCGCGGCAATGGGCGTCCATTCGCGGTGGTCATTGAGCGCCCTGCAACCTTTTTGACCGCGAATGGACGCCAACGGACGCGAATCCGAACACAACAAATCAGGAGATGAACCCAGCACAGGGGAATGCGCGTATGAACTTCATTGTGATCATGAGCGACACGCTGCGGCCCGATCATCTCGCCGCGTATGGGAACGATTGGTGTTATACGCCCCATGCGGCGGCGTTTGCGCGCGAGGCCGCCGTCTTCGAGAACGCCTTCGTTGGCAGCTTTCCCACCATCCCCAATCGCACAGACTTGTTGACCGGGCGCTTCGGCGAACCGATTCACCCCTGGCTGCCACTGGCCTGGGGCGAGACGACGCTGCCGCGCATCCTTTCGGACCACGGATACGCCACCCAACTGATCTGCGATACGCCACACCTGATCAACGGCGGCCACAACTTCGACTATCCCTTCCAGGCCTGGGAGTTTATTCGCGGCTCGGAGGTGGACGCCTGGGGAATGGACTCCGATCCGGTCGAACTGCCCTACAAGGACCCATCGAAGTGCAGCCCGGCGATGAACGAGCGCTTCGGCCCGCTCTACATGCGCAATCGCCGCCGCCAGCGCGTCGAGGAGGACTTTGTCGCGCACAAGACCTTTCAGGCTGCCATCAACTGGCTCGAACGAAACTCAAAGCATGAGAAGTTCTTCCTCTGGATTGATGGCTTCGATCCGCATGAGCCGCAACTGCCGCCGCAGCACTATGCCGATCTCTACGATCCCGGCTACCCGGGCGACCTCTATATGGCGCACGTCGCTCTGAAGAAACTGACTCCGGCTGAAATCAAGAATATCCGCGCGCGATACGCCGGCATGGTCACCTTTATTGACAAGCAGGTCGGGCGCCTGCTCGATTGCCTGCAACGCCTCGGCCTCGCGCAGGACACGTGCGTCGTCTGGATTTCCGATCACGGCACGCATCTCAACGAACATGGCCGCATCCTGAGCAAGGACTGCGCCTATGACGAGGTGGCGCGCACCGTCATGATGATCCGCGCGCCGGGAATGAAGCAGGCGCCGGGGCGGCGCTTTGCCGAATTGGTCCAGCCCGCCGACCTCGCGCCGACGCTGCTGGAGATGGCGCGGGTCAAGCCGCCCGAAGTCATGCAGGGGCATTCGTTTCTGCCCTTGTTGCGGGGCCGGGCTTTCCGCGGACGCGATGTGGCGGTCACGGCGCGGTGCAACCTGATCGAGTCGCTGCCGACGGGCAAGGTCGCGCCGATTTACGCGCGCGACGGGCGATGGGTCTATGCCGCGCATCCCGACGCCGGCCAGCGCACGCTGTTTGACACGCGGCGCGATCCGGGGCAGACCGTCAACGTCATCGGGAAACATCCGCGCGTCGTCCGGGACCTGCACGCCGCCGTCATCGACTTCCTGCGAACCCACGACGCGCCGCCACAGATCGTCCGCTTTTTCGAAACCGGCGATCCCGGCGACATGACCAACTACGTCCCGATCCGTCCGGGCTGCGAGAACTTCGAAATGTATTTCAGCCACGCCCCGGCGCTTGCGACATCTTTATCCAGACGATGATCCCGCCGGCGCCTCCTTTTTGCGCGCCGAATGCGCTTTCAGCAACAGTGATGGATGTATTATGGATCAAGGCCGATCATGAGTCAAAGTCAAAAGTCTTGACTACGAACACCCAATCGAGTTGCCGCAGTTGACGCACTTGTAACAGGCGCCGTTGCGCACCGTCAGATGCCCGCATTGGTCGCAGATCGGCGCGTCGCTCATCAGACTGGAAACCTGCTGCGCCAGCGGATCGACCCAGCCGCGTGGCGTTTCCCGGGCGCCAATCGCCGGAGGTTGGATGTTGGATGTTGGATGTTGGATGTTGGGCGTTTCGGCCCCGTCGGCTGCCGCCGCCCCTTTCGTCTCCCCCTCGGCCTTGTATCCATTGACGGGAGGAACCTGGACGAAGTCATAGCGATGCAGATACTCCATCCCCAGGACGCGGAAGATGTAGTCCACGACCGAGGTGGCGAACTTGATGTTGTCGTGGCCCGAGACGATGCCCTGGGGCTCGAAGCGGGTGAACGTGAAGGTGTTGACGAACTGTTCGAGCGGGACGCCGTATTGAAGCCCCTGCGAGACGGCGATGGCGAAGCAGTTGATGAGGGAGCGGAAGGCCGCGCCTTCCTTGTGCATGTCGATGAAGATTTCGCCCAGCGAGCCGTCTTCGTATTCGCCCGTGCGCAGATAGACCTTGTGTCCGCCGATGGTGGCCTCCTGTGTGAAGCCCGACCGCTTGGCCGGCAGGCGGCGGCGGTTGGGGACGGCGGCGGCTTTGTCAGGCAAGTCAGACCGGTCAGGCCGGTCGGACGAAGGGGCTTGAGCGCCGCCAGCCTGGGCGTTCTTGGAACTGGATTTGCCGCTGCTGAGCGGCTGTGAAGCCTTGCAGTTGTCGCGATAGATCGCGATGGCTTTCAGACCGTGCCGCCAGGCGTCGAGATAGATGTTCTTGACGTCTTCGACGGTCGATTCTTCGGGCATGTTGACGGTCTTGGAGATCGCGCCGCTGATGAAGGGCTGGGCGGCGGCCATCATCCGGACGTGTCCCATCGGAGCGATGGCGCGCGTCCCGTTTGCCCCGCATTTGCAGGCGCAATCGAAGACGGGCAGATGCTCATCGGCCAGATGCGGCGCGCCTTCGAGCGTCATGTGGCCGCAGACGGTCTGGCTGGCTTCGTCGATCTGCGCAGCAGTCAGCCCCAGCGCCATCAGGACGTCGCGGCCCGTGGCGCTCTCCATGCCCTCCAATCCCAGCGCCTTCAGGCCCTCCTCGCCGAGGAGGGCCGGGGCGAAGGCGCCCGACAGGTCGAACACGCCGCTCAGGCGCGATTGGATCCGGGCAATCACCGCTTCGGGCAGGCCGCGCTGAATCAGCGCGCGTGTGTTGACGTGCGGGGCGTCTTCGAGCCGCTGCGTGCCGCAGGCGAATTCCAGGATTTCGCGAATCTGGTCGTCGTCGTAGTGAAGCGTTTTGAGCGCGGCGCGGACGGACTGGTTGACGATCTTGAAGTATCCACCGCCGGCCAGTTTCTTGAACTTCACCAGCGCGTAATCCGGCTCGATGCCCGTCGTATCGCAATCCATGAGCAGACCGATGGTCCCCGTCGGCGCCAGCACGGTCGTCTGGGCGTTGCGATAGCCATGCGCCTCGCCCATCACAAGGGCGGTTTCCCAATCCGCGATGGCCGCGGCGGCCAGCGGCGCGGGACACAGCGCCTTGTCGATCCCCTGGGCCCTGTCACGGTGTTTCGCAATAACATCGAGCATGGGCTGGCGATTGGCGGCGAAGCCCGCAAACGGGGCCTTGCGCCGCGCGATCTCGGCGGACATGCGATAGGCGTGGCCCGTCAGAATCGCCGTCACCGCCGAGGCCCAGGCGCGCGCCTGGGGCGAGTCATACGGCATTCCCAGCGCCATGACGGCGGCTCCGAGGTTGGCGTATCCCAGGCCCAGCGGCCGGAAGTCATGGCTGTTGCGCGCGATGGCCTCGGTCGGATATGACGACAGATCGACGAGGATTTCCTGCGCGAGGATGAAGAGGCGCACGGCGTGCCGGTAGCTCTCGATGTCGAAAACGCCGTCTTCGCCCACGTATTTGATCAAGTTGATCGACGCCAGGTTGCAGGCCGAATCGTCGAGGAACATGTATTCCGAGCAGGGATTGGAGGCGTTGATGCGGCCGCTGTTCGGGCACGTGTGCCATTCGTTGATCGTCGTGTCGAACTGCACTCCGGGATCGGCGCAGGCCCACGCGGCCCGGGCGACCTCGTCGAGCAGCTCGGCTGCGCTGAACTTTTGATATGGCGTCTGCTTCACGCGCAGTCGTGTCTCCCATTCCCCGCCGCTGAGCGCTTTGTTGATGAACTCGTTGGTCATGCGAACCGAGTTGTTGGAGTTCTGGCCCGAGACGGTGTGATAGGCCTCGCCGTTGAAGTCGGCATCATAGCCGGCGGCGATCAGGGCGCGCGCCTTGGCCTCCTCGCGGGGCTTCCATCTGATGAAGTCCATGATCTCGGGATGGTCCATGTCGAGAATGACCATCTTGGCGGCGCGTCGCGTCGTGCCGCCGGATTTGGTGGCGCCCGCGGCGCGATCGAAGACCTCCAGGAATGACAACAGCCCCGACGACTTGCCGCCGCCGCCCAGGTCCTCCATGCGGCCGCGCAGCGGCGAAAAATTGGTTCCCGTCCCCGAGCCATACTTGAAGATGCGCGACTCGCGCTTGAGCAGATCAAAAATGCTGGCGAGGCTGTCTTGTATCGACTGGATGAAGCAGGCCGAGCATTGCGGGCGCTGATAGGCGTCTTCGCACGGCTCGATACGGTCCGTCTCCGGATTCCAGCCGTAGTTGCCGTTGGAGCCTTTGATGCCGTATTGGTGGCCCAGGCCGCAGTTGAACCAGACGGGGGAATTGAAGGCGCCGCGCTGGGTGATCAGAAGGAAGGCCAGTTCGTCCTCGAAGGTCTGCGCCTCGTCGGGCGAAAGGAAATAGCCGCCGAGGCGTTCACCGGCCAGACGGATCGTCTTGACGATGCGTTCGACGACCTGGCGGGCGCTGGTTTCGCGCCCAATGCCCGGGATGCCGGCCTTTCTGAAATACTTCGAGACGATGATATCGGTGGCCAGTTGCGACCAGTCGGCGGGCACTTCGACGTCCTTCATCTCGAAGACGACCGAGCCGTCGGGGTTTTTGATGACGGAGGCGCGGCGCTCATATCTGATGGCGTCGAGCGGATTGAGTCCGGCGGTCGTGTGGCGGCGTTCAAGGGTTAGCGTAACGTCAGATTTTGATTTTTCTAAACTTGCGGACATGGCATGGCTCCCAACGAAAAATACAATATATTGTAGTCGCGGAGTCGCGAGACTACCATATATGGACTGCGTGTCAATCAGAAAACGATTAAATGGGATGTGGTGTTGAATTGTAACCACGGACCTCGAAACGCGGCTGACCGTCTGTGCGCCAAAACCGCGGGACGCCTGACAGAACAGAGCAATCTTTCTCCAATAAACTGGTTTGCCGTGTCATTCACGTTGACAACGCCACTGATCACAATACATCCTTCCGACGCTGGCGATTTTTCCGGTATTTCAGATTCTCGCGCCGCGTTTCACATGTTTCTTCGAGACGCGCCTGATCAGAAAGGCCGAGGCTGGTTAACTTTATGACGGCTCTTCCCAGTGGGATTCTGGCATGGAACATCGCTGAGATTGCTGCCGCGCTGAAAATAGGCGAAGCCGATGTCCATGAATACTTTACAGACGGAAGGCGAGTCAGTTTTATCCTGGAACGACGGCTGGCGTACGAAGTGCTTAAGGGAACTCTTGCCCCCAGCGAGGGCGCAGGTTACGATCTGATTGACTCTGTGGGCAAGAAGTGGGAAGTGCGGAGCATTACTCAAAGCGGCATCTATTTCTGCCCCAGCTACATGGTTAGATCCGGGCGTTCGTTTCACGAGCGTGACTTCATCGAGAAAATGGACGACATTGAAGGTTATATCATTTCTGATGTGGATTCATTTCCCCAGGTTCCTTTCTGGATTATTCACAAGTCAACAGTGCGTGGCTGGTGGGATTGTGGGCGACTGGGAACGACTACAAAGATATCGAGAAAGAATGCCCTGAAACTTCTGGAGTCCTTATGATCAACAGCTCACAGGCGCTTCTCTTTCCTCCGCCGGCACGTCCATCTTCCGTCTTCAATTCAGACGAATTAGAGCGGGAAATTGACTCCTTTTCCGAATTCGGCAGGGAGTCCGAGAGAAGAACATTGATTGTGAGCGGTTGGGGAGATGTGCCCGTCTTCGTCAACGAGTTCTGGACGGCGAAGCAACGAGCTGCCTCCAGCTTGCACGAGGTATCTTATCGCGCCTGCTTCAAGCCTCAACTGCCCCGATTTTTCATTGAAAGACTCACAGATCCCGGCGATATTGTCTATGATCCTTTCATGGGGCGAGGCACGACACTCATCGAAGCCGCGCTTCTGAATCGAACTCCCTATGGATGTGACATCAATCCGCTGAGCCAGATTCTTGTTGGCCCAAGGCTGGCGCCCCCACATCTCGCTGACGTGCAATCACGGCTCGGGAAGATTGACTTTGGCGCCCCGGTCGATCTTCCCGGGGAACTGATGGTTTTTTATCACCCGAAGACCTTGGAGCAAATCTGTGCCCTCAGGAATTACTTGCTTACCAGGCAATGCGCCGGAGACCTCGATCCCGTTGACCTTTGGATTTGGATGGTCGCGTGCAATCGTTTAACCGGACATTCGTCGGGCTTTTTCTCTGTATATACGTTGCCCCCAAACCAAGCAGTCTCCGTGGATGCCCAAAGAAAGATCAATCAGAAGCTCGGGCAGAGCCCGCCGCCACGGAATGTGCCGCAGCTAATTCTGAAAAAAACCAGACAATTACTGAGGGATGTTGACGATTCTGTGCGACTTGAGACTCGACAGAGGACCAAGGCTTCGATCATTCTGACAGGCAGCTCGGACCGCACGCCTCAGATAACTTCAAATTCTGTGACGTTATCTGTTACCTCTCCCCCGTTTCTCGACACGGTGGACTATGAACAGGACAACTGGTTGAGAGCTTGGTTTTGCGGCATCGATCTTTCCAAGGTTCCGATCTGGCAAATTCGCAGCCTGGATGAATGGCGCGCTTCGATGTGCCACGTTATGCGTGAAGTTCGTCGCGTGCTGCGCCCAGCGGGATGGCTGGCGTTTGAGGTGGGGGAAGTCCGCAACGGCGGCATAACGCTGGAAAACTCGGCTCTCGAAGCAGGGATTGAGGCAGGCCTCCGACCGGTCCTTGTGCTCATTAACAAGCAATCATTTACTAAGACATCGAACTGTTGGGGAGTGAAGAACCTGACAAAAGGGACAAATACTAACAGGATCGTGCTCTTCCAGAAGTAGACTGTCTGGATGCAAAGGATTCCTGTTCTCAGTCCTTGACAAACAGCAGAATCCATTCTCGTTGCATCGTGTTATAAAGCCCATAGATGATCTTGTCAATCTTTCCGAGCAGACAGAGCCCCAACCGCTCACACTGCGCAATGCAGTTTCCTACCGTGTCGACTTCTCGGCCTTGGAATGTTACATTCCCCAAGATAACGCACGCTTTTCCACGAGGACGAAGTACGCGCGCCATCTCCCCATAGGCTTGCGCCATATCACGTTCATAAAGATCAAAGCGTTTTGCTCCGGACCCCCGAACACCAATGAATTCATCTTTGATGCGATCGAGATCATACCCAAGATCTGCCAAAGCATGCGCATCGTTTTGGACGTAATTGAGGGCAACGGAATAGGGCGGAGATGTGATAATGCCCTCGACGCTACAGTTGTCGAGCGGTAATCGCCGCGCGTCGGCGATCTCGATGCGGGCGGGTGGAAGGGAGACTCCTATCTCGCAGATGGCGTCTCTGAGAAGGCAGAGGCTATATCGTATCTTTTCGCGGTTCCGCGCCAGACGATCCTCGAAATCTTTGCCGCGGCGCGCTTCATCGCTCTTGGCAATCATTCGGGCAAGCAATTCAAAGGATTCACAAGGGTCGGACAGCGTCGAGGCGATTTCGGGCGTGTATGTTGCCGGCGGGTCGTGAACAAAACACGGCCTTTTCATATCAGGGGCTATTCTGTGCAAGTGATGCACGGCGTTGGCCTTCATTTTCGAGATCAAGACACACAAAGGCGAAACATCAAAACCGATGGTCTTCAGTCCGAGCAATGCGCCTTCCAGAAGCGTGGTGCCGGAGCCGCAGAACGGATCTAAGAGACGGTCCCCGGGTTTGAGCCCAAGTATATTCGCAAGCGCTCTCACGAACTGCGGGTGAAACTTGCCTTTATACGGATAGAACCAGTGCGTGACATATTGATTGAAGGCGCGGCCGATGTTGTGCTCTGTAAGCCGGCAGTAGTCGGTTGGCCGCTGGTCAACGTGACTGATGTATGCTGAGCGCTTCATTATTGCCATTGAGTCGGCCGTCGGGGGCATCCGAAAGGTCCTGTAGTCCAGGCCAAGCGCCGCATCAGGCGCAAGCGCGGATACTTCAAGACACGCGAGATGCAATTCATAGATGAACTGAGCGTTCTTGAACAGATCGAGTTGTTGTTGTCTTGCGCTGTTCATAAAGCGAAACGGCGATGACCCGCCGGTAATCTGCATCTCCTAGCGAACAGAATCTTTTTTAGCCGGGGTCTGGGATGTTTCATCAGTACTTGCTGTGCCCTGGCATCGTTTCATCAGGAAGTAGCCCCCCGTCAGGGCGAGGATGATCGCGGCGATGCCGAGAAGGCCCAGGCCGTCCACCTGTTTGACATCCAGGATGATCACCTTGCGCGCGATGGCGATGATCGCCACCGACAGGACGACCTCGAAGTGGGGCGCGTCGTGGGTCAGATATGTTTTCAGGATCGTCTGCAGCAGTTCGATCCCAATCAACACAAGCATGAACAGTCCGAAAATCTCCAGCAATTCATCGACGCTGAGGAGCAGAAACGGCGGGGTGAAGATATCCTTGATGATCAGCCACGCCAAATCCAGCGTTGCCAGACCCAGCACGGCCGCCATCATGATCATCAACGCCGAGATCATTACGCTTTCGTATTTCTTCAGGATCGGCATCATCTTGCGGGACTCCTTATGGTGAAATGGCCGCGCGGACTGAGAGCCTGTAAGAAAAGCCATGGGAAGCCGTTGGCAGCGCTTCCTTCAGGGCGGTTTTTGCAGTCGGTGAGAGATCAAACGCCCTGGAGGGCGCGCTGCAAACGCTTTGCACACCGGCTCTCAGCGCCGATGCAGGCAGCGGCCAATGCCCATGGCCGCGCGGACGGCCTCGACGGTGTCCAGGGCCACGGGCGTGACGCGGGCGGCGTTGACCTGCAGGAAATCGACGATGCTCTCCTCATTGTTGGATGGATCGTTGTATCGGTCGATGATGGGCCGGTTGAAGTCGGAGATGATCTTCGCAAGCGTGGTCTTGAGCGTGCCGTAGAACTTTTCGCCGCGGCGGTATTTGCCCAGAAAGTCGTCATAGATTTCCGGTGGCGCCAGCAGGCTCAACAGACGATACAACACCCCCACGCCGGGGGGCATCTCGGCGATGACGTCGTCGGGGTGGTTCGACGGCGTCTTCAGCGGCAGCGGATCAATCGTCGTTGCGACGGCCTTGATCTTGCGCAGGACGGTGGCCTCGTCGTCGAGCAGGTCGAGCGTATTGCCCTCGCTCTCGCCCATCTTGGCCGTTCCGTCCAGCCCGGGCAGACGCAGGGCGCCGCGGGGGACGCCGCGCGGGATTTTCAGCGTCTCGCCGAAGCGG
>Ga0101944_10005406_pt1 | contig 14555 bp, 15 predicted proteins | sample DewCreD2012metaG_FD_75245 | JGI IMG/M metagenome (GOLD analysis project Ga0101944, IMG submission 75245) | Hot spring sediment bacterial and archeal communities from British Columbia, Canada, to study Microbial Dark Matter (Phase II) - Dewar... ... | reverse complement strand
TGAACGAGCTCTACGAAACCCTCAGGGATTTCGTGATCTGTGAAGTTGACGGCACCGTGTGCGGCGTCTGTTCTCTCCATATTATGTGGGAGGATCTGGCCGAAATCCGCTCGCTCGCGGTGGAGAGGCGTTTTCAGGGACGAGGCATCGGCAGACATCTCGTGAAGCACTGTATCAAGGAAGCTCGGGAACTGGGCATAAAGAGGATATTTGCACTCACGTATCATCCTGAATTCTTCAGAAAACTTGGCTTTTACGATACCGACAAGGCAACCCTTCCCCAGAAAATATGGGGGGACTGCGTACGTTGCCCCCGATTTCCGGAGTGCGACGAGAATGCGGTAGTCATTACTCTTTCTTGATGTTCCGGTAAAAACAGGTCCTGTTCCCGGTATGGCAAGCACCCGGTCCGTGCTGGATCACTTTGACGAGAAGCGTATCGCCATCACAATCATAAAGGATCTCCTTAACCTCCTGCACATGGCCTGATGTCTCGCCCTTCTTCCAATACTTTTGCCGTGACCGGGACCAGAAGTGGGTGAACCCTGTCTCGAGAGTCATCCGGAGAGATTCCCCGTTCATGTACGCCAGCATGAGAACATCGCCATTTCCTATATCCTGCACAATAGCCGGTATCAGTCCTTTATCGTCATATTTCAATTCTGGAATCATAGCCCTCCCCGTCGAATTCTACAATTTATATCCGATTTTCCTCAGAAACTCTTTTCGGTGTAACCTGTCATCCGCAGTTTCGACCGATTTGGGAGCGAAGCCATCGATCACGCCGAGCACGCCGTTTCCCTGCGATACAGATGCGACGATCACCTCTACAGGATTTGCCGTCGCACAAAAGATCCTGCAGACCTCCGGGCACTGCTTGAGCTGGTTCAGAATATTGATCGGAAAGGCATTCCTAAGCAGCACACAGAAAACGTGGCCCGCGGCTAAGGCCTCGAGATTCCTGATGCAGGCATCGACCAGATCAGGTGCATTCCCTTCACTTCTGATCAGACAGGGTCCGGATGCCTCAGCAAACGCAACCCCAAACTCTGCCCCAGGCACACCGGTCGCAACAACCTCATAGATGTCCTCAACCGACTTGATAAAATGAGTTTGTCCGAGAATGATGTTCGTCCCGTGGGGTATTTCCATGGCAACAGTTCTTATCTCCATGATCTGACTCCTTTATCCGCGTTGAGAGGCTTCAGCCCTCATTGTTCGCGGTTTTTAGCTAAGAGAGCTATGATATAATGGAAATAAATTTTTGACGATGTCAAGCCTTGCACTCCAGATCACTCGCACATACGTACGTCCACGGAGAAACGCATGTATGAGCATACTCAGAATCTTTTGCGCGATTCTGTATTTTTTCGCGGCGTCTCTTGATCAAGAGGTCTCGTGGGCAGGCGATATCCAAATCAATGGCCCAGAATTAAAATTCGAGGACAATCAGATACGGGTCACCACTTCGCTCGCACTGAATGAAAAATGGCTGGAAGAACTGCGAAATGGGGTAACAAAGGAGCTCAAGTTCACGATAGATCTCTTCCGGGTGTGGAAGATGTGGCCGGATGAATTCGTCAGTGGCAGATCTATCACCCGCACGCTCAAAGGGGACCCGGTCACCCTGGAATACCGCGCATCATCGAATGACGGCACGACAATCATACAGAAAAAGTTCAAATCGTTCGAGTCGATGATACAGTGGGCACTGCTCATTGAAGACCTGAAAATTGCAAACATCGGAGATCTGGAAAAGAGCACGTATTTCGTACGGGTGAACGTCGAATCGAAAATCAGAAAATTACCCCCCGTCATCGGCTACTTCATGATATTTCTCCCGGAAAATGAATTCAATATTCAGAAGGATTCCCCCCGGTTCTCCGCGGGAATACGCAAATGAAGAAAAACCTTCACCGAGCCTCTCTGATCGCGCTGTTCGTACTTGTCCTTGTCTCATTCGGAATAGAACTGCATTACCTAAAGCACACGTCAGTTCCGTTGATAACGCGCTTACTCCTTCTCCTCCTCCTGAACGTGACGATCCTGGCATTCCTCACTCTCATATTCTTCGTCTCAAAGAGCATGATCAATCTCATGCTGGAGAGAAAGAGCAGGGTGCCCGGTTACAAATTCAAAACAAAGCTGGTTGCTATTCTCGTTGCGCTGACTCTCGTGCCCGCACTATCCCTCTTCGCACTTTCCGGCGGATTGATAGCAAACTATATCGATCGGTGGTTCGCGCCGCAGATCCGGCAACCGCTCGAGGATTCTATCGGCATCGCAAAAACCGTCTACGAGATGGAGAGACAAAAAGCGCTGGAGCATGCGAAGACGATTCGATCGGGTGGCCGCATACCAGGTGATTATGCCGTCATGCGGGTGTCCGCATTACCGAAAAATGCCACCGATACCGTGCGGGCAGCGTTTGCGGGAACTGAGGGCACCGAAGTTGTCTCCGGCAGGCGAGGTGATATCATACGGGCTGTCGTACCCGAATACCGTAAGAAAGGTGGACAGACAGGGGTCATCATCGTCGAATCACCGGTATCTCCAAAAATCACGAAACAAGTTCAGAACATCAGGGATGCATACGAAAACTACCTCGCGCTCGAAGCCTGGAAGCTGCCGATAAAGGCAAACTATCTCCTCACGCTGGGATTCCTGACCCTGGTTGTCGCCTTCCTATCCCTTTGGGTCGGACTCAGAATATCAAAGGGGATCACCGATCCCGTGCAGCGCCTGGCGCAGGCAACCGAACGTGTTGCAGCGGGCGATCTCGATGTGCGGGTCAGAACCCAGCGAGAAGATGAAATTGGGTTACTGGTAAATTCCTTCAACCGAATGGTTCATGAGCTGAAAGAGGGGAAGGAATCGCTGCAGGTAGCCTACATGGAGTCTGACCGGCGGAGGCTTTTTCTGGAAAACATTCTCGATAACATCAACTCCGGTGTTATCATGCTCGATACCGCGGGACAGATCATGATGATCAATAAACGCGGATACTCAATCATTAAAATCAGCCCGGATCAGATGTTGGGAAAGAACTATCGCGAGCTCCTCGAAGTCATACACTCTGAGGAGCTCCGGGATACCGTCAGCAATATTGAAGGCAGAGCATTTAAACCCGTGAAGCGGGAAATCAAGGCGGTTATCGGCAATGAGAAGCTCATGCTCCGAGTCTTCATCATCGGACTCAAAGACCGGGAAAAATACATCGGCATGCTCGTCGTCTTCGACGACATCACCGATATCGTTGAAGCCCAGAAAGCGCTCGCCTGGCAGGACGTCGCGAAGAGAATAGCTCACGAAATCAAGAATCCGTTGACCCCGATCAAACTGTCCGCAGAGAGGATGTTGAGGAAGTGGGAACAGAGCGAACCTGATTTCGGAGACGTGTTCTATCGATCTGCCAAGACAATCGTTAAGGAAGTTGACAGTCTGAAGAGACTGGTTGATGAGTTTTCGAAATTCGGCAAAATGCCCGAAATCCGGAAGACTCCCAATTCACTTCCGGAACTTCTGAGCGAGGTTGCAAATCTCTATAGAGACTACAAAGGGCTTGAAATACAGATCAATGCTCCGGATGACCTCCCGCCCGTCGCTGTCGACGGTGAGCAGGTCAAAAGGGTATTCATTAATATATTCGACAATGCGATTCAGGCGATGACGAACGGCGGGAGAATCGACATCACCGTCGGCTTCGACGAGCTTTCTGACACCGCCCAGGTGGCCGTCGCCGACAACGGCCCCGGTATTGCGGATACGGACAAAGAGAAACTGTTTCTTCCGTACTTTTCAACGAAGAGGAATGGGACAGGCCTCGGTCTTGCAATAGCGAATAGGATCGTGAAGGAGCATGGAGGTCATATCAGAGTTATGGATAACGAACCGCGCGGCACCATCTTCTCGATATCTCTTCCCGTGAAGGAGCGATAGATGACAGATACCATCGTATGCATTGTTGATGATGAAGAAGGAATCCGAGAGAGTCTCTCGGGAATATTCGAAGACGAGGGATATACCGTCCTCACGGCGGGCACGGCGGAAGAGGCGTTTGATCTGCTGAAGGAGCAGACGCCGGATCTCATGTTCCTCGACGTCTGGCTCCCGGGTATCGATGGCATTGAGGCACTGAAGAAGATACGCGAACAGAATCCGGAACTTCCCATCGTCATGATTTCAGGCCACGGGAATATTGAATTGGCCGTAAATGCCACGAGAATAGGTGCCTACGATTTTCTGGAGAAACCGCTGTCTCTTGAGCGGGTCCTGCTGGTCGCCAATAGGGCGCTCGAGAGGCGTTCGCTGGAGAGAGAAAATAGGGCGCTCAAGGAGGATCTGACGAAAAAGTGGCGTCTCATCGGGAATGCTCCGAAAATGATTCAACTCGGTGAACAGCTGGATTTGGCAGCAAAGAGCAACAGCCGGGTACTGATTCTCGGCGAGAGCGGAACCGGTAAGGAACTCGTGGCTCATATCCTCCATGAAAACAGTATCAGAGCCGGCAAGCCTTTCGTTGAAATGAACTGTGCAGCGATACCACAGGAGCTCATAGAGAGCGAACTCTTTGGCCATGAAAAGGGTTCATTCACGGGGGCAGTCGAGCGGAAAAAGGGGAAATTCGAACTTGCGGACGAAGGGACGCTCTTCCTCGACGAAGTTGGGGATATGTCTCTGTCGACACAGGCAAAGGTTCTTCGCGTCATCGAAACCCAGGAATTTCAGCGTGTGGGAGGCGGCAGAAATATCAAGGTAGACGTCAGAATCATTTCTGCGACAAACAAAGATCTCGCGGAAGAAGTGAAGAAGGGCACATTCCGGGAAGACCTCCTGTATCGGCTGAATGTCATTCCGATTCACCTCCCTCCTCTTAGGGAACGAAAAGAGGATATCCCCGAGCTGGTCGAATATTTCCTCGGGTATTTTGCCGCAGAATATGGACAGAAGCCCAAGAAAATCAGCCCCGAGGGTCTGAAGATGCTGGAAACCTACAATTGGCCGGGGAATATCCGGGAACTGAGGAATGTCATTGAGCGGCTCGTCATAATGACTCCGTCCAACATTGTAACGCCGCGAAATATCATTCTTGGGGAAACGGTCCGCTCGGACTACTTCACCTTTAACACGCTCAAGGAAGCACGCGAATCATTCGAAAAAGACTTCATTATCAAGAAACTCGAGGAAAATAACTGGAACATCTCAAGGACGGCGGAAATTCTTGACATCGAGCGGAGCAATCTTCACCGCAAGATTAAATCCTATGATATCAAGACGCCATGACTTCTCTTCCCTGAAATACGCCCTCATTCAATGATCCTCTTCCTCATCAACCGAAACGGGTAAGGAAAAAGCATCAGGACAACAGCCAGGAGCCACACGGTGTCCCACGTGCAGAGAGCCATGTTGCCCGACGCCAGCCCCCTGCAGATGTTGACGAGGTGGTAGAGCGGCGTGAAGAATGCTATTTTTGTGACAAGGGGAGGAAGGTTGTCAAGTGGGAAGAAAATACCAGAAAAGAGAAACATCGGGGTCATAAAAAGCGTGTAAAAATAATTGTATGAATCAATTCCCGGTATGATTGCCGTAAATATCACCGAGATCTGTGAAAAGATCAGTCCGCTGACGACAAGCACCGGTATCACGAGGAGAATCAGGGGCGATTTGATGAGTCCGAAGAGCGATATCACCAGGATGATGATCGAGCCATAGAGCAGACTCTTCGTCGCTCCCCAGAGAAGCTCCCCGAGCACAAGGTCGTCGAGATTGACCGGAGTTGCCAGAATTGCATCAAACGTTTTCTGGTATTTCATGCGCACATACGTACCATACGTGCATTCGTAAATCGCTGCGAACATGGACGACGAGGCTATAATGCCGGGTGCGATAAACTGGATGTACGGAACCCCGTTTATCTCACGGACGAATGCCCCGAGTCCAAGGCCGAGGGCGGCAAGATAGAGCACCGGTTCGACAAAATTGAGTGCCAGGCTCGATTTATAGAGTTTTGTATAGACCGTGAAATTCCGCTGCCACACCCTGAATGCCCGTTTGCATTGCATCTGCCTATTCCCGTAATGCCCTTCCCGTCAACTTCAGATACACCTCCTCGAGATTACCCCCGTGCTCCTTCATAAGACTTGCCGGAGTATCAATGACCACTATCCGCCCAGAATCCATGATGGCAACCCTGTCACAAAGAGCCTCGGCCTCCTCCATATAGTGTGTGGTCAGCAGGAGAGTCGTGTTTCTGGCCTTGAGATAGCGGAGTTTCTCCCAGACATTGCGTCTGCTGTGAGGATCAAGGCCGGTTGTTGGCTCATCGAGGATAAGCAGCTCCGGCTTATTGATCAGCGAGCGTGCGAGTATCAATCGCCGCTTCATCCCGCCCGACAGATTGCTGATTCTCACACCGGCCTTTTCCCGCAATTCCACGAAATCAAGGAGTTCCCATGCGAGAGGGGCCGACTGTCTCTTGGGAATATCAAAATACCGGGCATACACAATAAGATTTTCCAGGACAGAGAGATCAGGATCAAGGTTGTCTTCCTGCGGCATTACTCCAATCCGTGCTTTTATGGCGCTCGGGTTTGTCTTCACATCCATATCGAATACCCGCACATCCCCTGAACTGGGCGGTATAAAGCAATAGAGAATCCGCATAACCGTCGTCTTGCCGGCACCGTTAGGACCCAGGAATCCGAAACATTCGGCTCTGCCAATGGTGAAATCGATACCATCCACAGCCCTGAGAGAGTTATAATATTTGGTCAGATGTGTTGCTGATATGACATGCATAGAACTCATTGTATCATGAAGCGTTCATGAGAGCACCTGCGATGGTGAGACCATTAACCGTTTTGTGCTTGTCACTGGTATTCTTCTTTTCCGCCTGCGCCCAAAAGGAAATTCAACCGCCTCCAAAGCCCGCGAAAATTGCCCTTGTTCTGGGAGCCGGGGCATCGAAGGGATTCGCCCACGTCGGCGTGCTGAAAGTGCTCGAGGCAAACAAGATACCCGTTCACATGATCGTAGGGACCAGCGCGGGCAGTTTTGTCGGGGCGCTGTACGCCTACGGCTTTGACGGCTTCGAGCTCCAGAAGCTATCCTTTGGCTTAGAAAAAAACGACATCGTCGACCTCACCCTTCCCGACAAAGGGTTCCTGAAAGGAGAAAAAATTGAGGCGTATATCAATACCATCCTGAGGGGCACGCCGATGGAAAAGCTGCGGATACCTTTCTATGCGGTCGCAACCGACCTTCAGAGCGGTTCGGAAATGGTATTTGGCAGTGGAAATACCGGCGCCGCGGTGAGAGCGAGCTGTTCTATCCCCGGTATTTTCATCCCGCCCGTTATATCGGGGAAACCGTATGTGGACGGTGGTGTGGTCAGTCCGGTAGCGGTGGATGCCGCGCGGAGACTCGGCGCAGATGTCGTCATTGCGGTGGATTTGTCTCACGATACCGATTCTTCCTTGCCGCAGGGAACAATTGAAGTGATCCTCAAATCGATCAGTATCATGTATGCAAAACTTTCTGCAACTCAGCTTGCCAGAGCGGATGTAATCATCACTCCCAAGGTTGGAAATATCGGCAGCGCGGACTTCACGCAACGGCATGCAGCCGTTCTGGAAGGAGAAAGAGCCACGCTTGCTGCCCTTCCGAAAATACAGGAGATTCTTGGCGGGCTGAAACGGGCAGGAAGAATTGATTAGACTCTGTCGCAGGGACGCTGGGAGATACGGTCCCATGCCTCGGCGTCCACTGAATCGGCATATTCTTCTATGGTATACATCTTACCGCACTCCGTGCAGTGCAACGTGGTGCTCCTTCAGGCAAACACGAGTTTTAATTTTCCGCCGCATTCCCTGCATTTCATGCCTATAGTATAAAGGAAAAGACCGGAAATTCGCTCATCTATGAATCGCAAGCTCAGGGAAAAAATCGATCAGCGCTTGTCGAAAGAACGGGGAACCATATTCAAAGACCCCGGGGCCAAGATCACCGTCGCTCTCGTTTATCCGAACACGTACCGTGTCGGTATGTCGAACCTCGGATTTCAGGGCATTTATGGCCTGTTAAACCGTATGAACGATGTTGTCTGTGAAAGGGCTTTCTTGCCGGATACACAGGATATTGCCGAATATTCAAGAACGGGGACAGAGTTATTCTCGATGGAGTCAAAGCGCCCGCTGAATCGATTCGCTATTGTGGCCTTTTCAGTTTCCTTTGAAAACGACTATCCGAATATTCTGACGATTCTCAAGATGGCGAACATCCCTGTGAGAAGCTCCCAGAGAAGCGAGCGGCATCCGGTGATCATTATGGGCGGGGCGTGTGCTTTCTTCAATCCGGAACCTGTGGCCGACTTTTTTGATCTCTGCTTTATCGGCGAGGGTGACGACGCGCTGGGAGAATTCATTTCGATCTTCAGGACTTCCTCAAACAGAACCGACCTTTTCGCACATGCAGTGCGAATCGAGGGAATGTACGTTCCCCGTTTTTACCGCGTACAGTATCATCCGGATGGGAGAATCTCGGGGAGAACCGCGGAGGGTGATGCGCCAGAAATCATAACGCGGAGATACATTCGCGATCTCTCCTGCTCGGGTATTAAGGCGTCAGTTATCACCCCTGAAGCCGAATTTTCCGACATGTATCTCATCGAAGCCATGCGCGGGTGTCCGTGGCACTGCCGGTTCTGTGTAGCAGGGAAAATATACAGCCCTCCGCGAATAAAAAAACTCGATGCAGTAAGCGAAGAAATCCGTTCGGTGACCGGCAGCGGGATGCGAATCGGGCTCGTCGGTCCATCCCTGACCGATTACCCGCATATACGAGAGGTGCTTCAGATCCCCGGCGTCGAATATTCGATCACGTCATTACGCGCAGGAAGAAGGAGCGCAGATATGGCGGCGCTCTTGCGAGGGCACAAAAGCATCTCGATAGCTCCAGAGGCAGGCACAACGCGTCTTCGGAAAGTTATCAACAAACAGATCAGCGAGGAGGACATCCTCTCGACCGCGAAGCTCTTATTCGAACAGGGCATCGAGACCCTCAGGTTGTATTTCATGGTCGGACTTCCGACAGAGACGAGGGAAGATATCGCCGGACTCATTGATCTTGTGATCAGGATACGGCACAGCAATCCAAAAGGGTCTATTACGCTGAGCATCAGCACCTTCGTGCCGAAGCCGTTCACCCCTTTCCAGTGGCATCCCATGCAAGATATGGGAGAGATCAAAGAATGCCTTAAAATGATCAAACGGGCGCTCTCACCGATGAAGGGAATCAGGGTATTCCATGACACGCCGAAATACGCCTTTATGCAGGGACTGTTCGCGATGGGAGACAGAAGGGTGTCGAATGTTTTGGAGGAGATGCTCAGGACTGAAGATTGGAACAAGGCAGCGGCAGCAACAGGAATCGATAAAGACTTTTACATTTCGAGGGCAAAAGACGGTGCGGAAACGCTTCCGTGGGATTTCATTGATATGGGGATAGAAAAGGAGAGATTATGGGCAGAATACAGCGAAGCCAAAGCCTCTCTATAACTATAATATGTGCTCAGGTGCCATTATGGACATAATCATGACACATTGGGGGAAATGAAAGGCCTCCTCATATCATCAGAGATGACGTATGATCGGCAATAGCATACTGCTTGAAAATATCAAGAATGTCTACCGGAAAATCTCATCTGCGGCAATCAGGGCGGGAAGGAATCCCTTTGATGTCAAGCTTGTCGCAGCAACGAAGACAATCCCCATTCCAAAAATGCAGGAAGCGATGGAGCTGGGATTGAGGGCCTTTGGAGAGAACAGGGTCCAGGAAGCAAAGGAGAAGATTATGTATTTTCGCCAGCACATGCCGGACTATGTGTTGGAGTGGCATCTGATCGGACATCTTCAGACAAATAAGACGAAGACTGCTGTTCAGCTCTTCGACCTGATTCATTCCGTAGACTCGGTTGCCCTTGCACAGGAGATCGACCGACACGCCGGCAGGTTGGGAAAAATCCAGCGCGTGCTTCTGCAGGTCAGACTCTCTGAGGAAGAATCCAAACATGGAGTACCCGAGGCGAGCTTGCCAGAACTCATTCAGGCAGTTTCTGCCATGAAGCATCTGAAGGTGGAAGGACTCATGACTATACCACCATTCTTCGATGAGCCTGAGAATGTGATGCCATATTTCAGGAAAATGAAGGAATTGCGGGATAAGGCGGAAGCCGGTCAGTTGAAACTTCCGGAACTATCCATGGGTATGACGCACGACTTTGAATTAGCCATCCTCGAAGGTGCGACGATCGTGAGAATTGGAACCGGCATATTCGGCACGAGGGCGAAACGAGAAGAGGATGATCATATATAGTATAATTGTTTCACAATTATCGGAGCGAGGGACAACATGATCGGGTTCATCGGTGGCGGGAATATGGCCGAAGCCTTAATAAAGGGAATCCTGCGGAGCGGGAAGAAAGACGTGTTCGTCTCCGAACCGCGGGATGAGCGTCGTTCCTACCTTGAGCAAACATACAGGATACAGACAACTTCAGATAACAGAGAGATTTGCCGCAAATGCCCTCTGGTCATTCTTGCCGTGAAGCCGCAGAATATGGACGAGGTGACCGCGGAGATATCGGGGTTTCTTTCAGGCACAGCTCTCGTCATTTCGATTGCCGCCGGCATCACACTGGCGTATTTATCCCAGAGACTGAAGACTCAACGGATCATTCGGGTGATGCCGAATACCCCTGCCCTCGTTCAGGAGGGAATGTCCGTATTATCGATGTGCGAATGCATTCAGGACGGTGAACTGGCACCGGTGCGGGAAATATTCATGTCCGTTGGCAGGGTGATCGTTCTTCCCGAGAAATACATGGATGCGGTTACGGCCGTTTCCGGCAGCGGGCCCGCCTTCTACGCGCTTTTTGCCGAGAAGATGATCGAAGCAGGGACTGCTCAAGGACTGACGGCCGGGGACGCATCTGAACTCGCAATCCAAACCATGATTGGAACGGCCAGGTTGCTGGAGACCGGGATGCCACCCGCAAGGATCAGGGAGATGGTTACGTCACCCGGCGGCACCACGGCGGCGGGGCTTCGGGTATTTGAAGAGCGGGATTTGGCAAGTCTTGTGCGGGCCGCAATCGAATCCGCGGCACAAAGATCAAGGGAATTAGGCAGAAGAGAATAATGTTCTTCTTTGCAAATCTCATTCTTGCAATCGGAAAGATTCTTGATATCCTTCTTTCCGCGTATATGTGGATCATCATTATTGCTGCACTCATCAGTTGGGTGAATCCTGATCCGTATAATCCGATCGTCAGATTCCTCCACGGCATCACCGAACCGGTATTGCGACGGGTGAGAAGGCTGATTGGGTTCAGAACAGGTCCCTTTGACTTTACTCCCATGATCGTTATCCTTGCGATCATGTTTATCCGGTACTTCTTAATTCAGTCGTTGCTGGAGCTTGCCTATAAATTGAAAGGGGGCATCGTATTATGAGAATTACGCCGCTCGATATCCAACAGAAGCAGTTCCCCATGAAACTGAGAGGCTTCGATGTCGAAGAAGTGTATGCATTCCTCGAGGTTATCAGGGAAGAGATGGAAGACTTGCTGAGGGAAAATGCGAATCTGAAGGAAAACATCCAGAGGTTGGACAATCAGATAAAGGAATACCGGGATATGGAGACAACATTGAGGGAGACGCTCATGACCGCCCAGCAGATGGTCGAGGATTACAAAATCAATGCGCGCAAGGAAGCCGAACTCGTAGTGAAAGAGGCTGAACTCAGGGCGGAGACTCTTCTCAAAGAAGCTCAGGAAAAGGTCATCAAGATACATGAAGACATTGTCGATCTCAAAGGTATCAGGCGACATTTCAAGGAGGAAGTGAAGCGGCTCGTCGAGAGTCATTTGCGCATGCTTGAGTTCGATAAAGAGCGGGGCGAAGATCAGGAAGACGGGGGGGCATAACCGACAGAATGAAGTACCGTGCCCTGAAAGGTGTCCACGATATTTTACCACCCGATATTTTCCTGTGGCAGAAGATCGAATCCGTTGCGAAGGAAAGCTTCACCGCATACGGCTTTTTTGAACTGCGTGCGCCCATCATCGAGCCGACAGACATCTTCATCAGGAGCATCGGTGAGACAACCGATATTGTTGAGAAGGAGATGTACACGTTCAGCGACAAAGCCGGACGGCATATCACCCTGAGGCCCGAGGGGACAGCACCGGTCGTGCGATGTTATGTTGAGCATCACCTCTATAATCTGCCCGCGCCACAAAAATTCTTCTATTCGGGGCCGATGTTCAGATACGAGAGGCCTCAGTCAGGCCGTTTCAGGCAGTTCTACCAGATCGGCGCGGAAGCCTTTGGCATCTCCGATCCGAAAATTGACGCCGAGATTCTTTCTCTGCTCAAACTCGTTTTCGAACGGCTGGGGTTACAGGGACTGAGTTTTGAGATCAATTCCATCGGCTGCGCAAAGTGCAGGCCGGACTACCGAAAAGCCCTTACCGATTTTTTCTCAAGAAGAGTCCATGGATTGTGCCCGGATTGCAAGAGACGATTCGACCAGAACCCCCTACGGATACTCGACTGCAAGGTTGAATCATGCAAACAACTGAGGGAGGGGGCTCCATACGTGACAACCTTTCTCTGCTCCGAATGCGCGGAACATTTTGACAAACTGCAGTCATATGCGGGGATGCTCGGCATTCCTTTCATCACCAATCCCGAGATGGTTCGGGGACTTGATTACTATACCCGGACAACATTCGAGGTTACCTGCAGCCACCTTGGCGCCCAGAACGCAGTTGCTGCGGGAGGTCGATACGACCGGCTCGTCGAGGATTTTGGCGGACCGCCCACTCCAGCAATCGGGTTTGCGATCGGCTTGGAGCGATTGGCTTCCCTCTTGAAGTCGTCTGCCGATCAGCTTATCTCTTCCCCTAAGGTCTTCATCGCCGTCCTTGGTGACGCAGCCGCACGGGAGGGACTCGCATTAGCTCTCAGGCTAAGGCTGAAGGGTCTGTGGGTTGAGCTCGGGTATGCCGGGAATTCCCTCAAGAGCCAGATGAGAAGAGCAGACCGCTTGGCTGCTGACTATACCCTGATTCTCGGCGAGGATGAGATAAGAGCGGGGATAGTCACGTGGAAACGGCTTGCAAACGGCGTCCAGGGTCGCACGAGGCTCGATGAGATAGAAGCCCTCCTCCTGTCATCCGCTGAGAGCCCTGCAAAATAGCATTTCACAATATCGAACGGCTGGCCGTTTTCGATACTTTACACTCTTCGGGTATTTACTCGTGATTGCCGGTTTTTCTTTTTCCTGCCAAACGATGATCATGGCGTCACCCTCTGATATTCTCATGGCGACATATTTATGATGCCTTGCCAGATTGTCGCTGGATTTGGGTATATAATACCTCCCATAATGATCTCGATTATCATTGCGGCATACAACGAGGAGCAAAGGATCATTCCCTCCCTGCTAACAATCCGTGATTACTGCGTCACCAACAATTTACGAAACGAAATCATCGTCGTCGACGATGGAAGTACGGATAACACGCGATTTGTTGCGAAGGACATCGTCTCCCGGATTCCACAACTCAAGGTAATCGGCTACGATACGAATATGGGGAAAGGATATGCTCTCCGGACAGGTGTCCTCGCAGCAACAGGCGACTATGTGCTCGTCACGGACGCAGACCTCTCCACACCCATTGACGAACTTTCAAAATTACTGCATTTAGTGCATAATAAGCACTGTGAAATAGCCATTGGGTCGAGGGCGCTTGCTCTCAGCGTAATCCTGGAGAAGCAGCCCCGGTGGCGACAGAGCATGGGGAAACTCTTTAATAAGATGGTGAAATTTCTTATTATGGATGATTTTAACGATACGCAGTGTGGATTCAAGCTTTTCAGGGGAGATTGTGCCAGAACCCTTTTCAAAGAAGCACAGGTGAACCGGTTTGCGTATGACGTGGAAATCCTGGTTTTAGCCAAGAGATATGGCTATCGGATATGTGAGGTCCCGATCCGGTGGATCAATTCTCTACCTTCAAAGGTTAATCCGCTGACAGATTCCGCGAACATGCTGTTCGATCTCCTGAAAATACGTGCGCGATTTGGGAAAATTTGAAATATTGAGTAACAAGGGGCAAGTATGAAGAAGAGCAATTTCTCTATGGTTGACGGCGAAAACATCGATCGCCCAGTCTGCAGTTCGCTGCGAAGACCTTCAGGGTGCCTGGTAGATTCTGCCGGTAAGACCGGAGCGCGTCGTTCCTCCCATACAAGTGACCATTGGAACGGCCTATCTCGCGCGCTCTTGATTGCCGCCCTGTTTTTTTCTCTTGTGTCTGCGGTTGTCACTCTTGTCCACGCTGAGGGCGAAACCTTACAGGTTCTCAACGACACAGCCGTAAGCCTGTATGAACAGGGAAATTATGATGATGCTGCAGAACTTGCCGAGCGTGCCCTGAAGATCGCTGAAGATACGATGGGACCTGACAGCCCCCAAATAGCACCCTTTCT
>Ga0101944_10005405_pt1 | contig 14555 bp, 15 predicted proteins | sample DewCreD2012metaG_FD_75245 | JGI IMG/M metagenome (GOLD analysis project Ga0101944, IMG submission 75245) | Hot spring sediment bacterial and archeal communities from British Columbia, Canada, to study Microbial Dark Matter (Phase II) - Dewar... ... | reverse complement strand
CGCAGCAACAGCAAGTTTGAAGGCCCTGGGCATTCCCGTCTCCCCCCGAAAGCACCCAGCCTACAGCCGAGCGCCCGGCGCGCAAGAAAAAGTTATAAGCATTCTTAATAACCTTGTGGACAGCATCAACTTTTCAACCATTGGCGCTTTCGGAACAGTCGTGCTCTTGATATCGGTAGTGCTGTTGCTGAGCGAATTGGAGTATGCGCTCAATGAAATCTGGGTTACAAGGCAAAAGCGGCCGGTTTTTTACCGCATTGCCATTTACTGGACATCCCTCACGATAGGCCCGTTGTTGCTCGCGGTATCTTTTGTCATTGTCGCGACGCTGCAAAGCTATAAAGCAGTCAAAATCATTGAACCGTATATTAACGTTGACGTTTATGCCTGCCTTTCTTACTTTCTGGTCTGGACTGCATTTACCGGTTTATACGTTTTTCTGCCTAATACCCGCGTCAAACTGCGATCGGCGCTTATTGGCGGTATCATTGGCGGCAGCTTGTGGCACCTCGCGGGGTTTGGATTTACGCTCTATACCTCAAAGGTGGTATTCTATTATCCTCGGGTTTTTGGCCCGCTTACTGCCATACCGTTGTTTTTGCTCTGGGTTTTCGTAAGCTGGACTGTTTTTCTGCTCGGCGCTGAAATAGCCTACCATTGCGATCATTATAAATTCTACCATTCTATTTCCTATGCGCCGCAGCTCAGCAATCAGGATCGAGAGTATTTAACGTTGCGTATGTTGCTGCTCATTACGCGCAGGTATGTGCGCGCCCAAACGCCTGCTACCGTGCGGATGATTTCAGGCGCATTAAAAATACCATTGCACGTTGTTGAGGAACTTATGGCGCCGTTTCTCGCCAACGGCGTTTTGCTTGCATCTGCGCGCTATCCGCAACATGTTGTGCTGGCCAAAGATCCGCACACCGTCAAGCTTTCTGATATACTGGATATTATTCATTGCTATACCGTTCTGCCTGACGACTACTATGCCGATGCCGCCGGTAAATTTATCCATAAGACGCTGGGAACCTGCCGTCCGCATGCTCCCTCGGAAATTAGCGAAAAAACTCTGGCTGCTTTGGCTGTTGAGCTTGATACCGTGCCGGAAAAAAATAATACGCTGCCGCCATCAGCCTGCTGAATAGTATGCCGCCAGAGCTTATTCTTATTGGCACCGTCCATCTCGATCCCCGCGGCTACCAAAAACTCTCCGCGCTGCTCTCAACCATTGCGCCTGATCTTATAACCCTGGAGTTCAGTCCATACGGCCGCGGTTTCCGGACTAAAAATCGGCGCCGTCTTTCTCAAAAACTGCTCGGCTTGTATTTGCGGACACTGGCTCAAACACGGCACCAGTCCTGCTTGCCTGAACACCGCGTGTTCCCGTTACCGATTCAGTCGCTGCTCGCCACCATAAACTATCCGTTTGAATTTCTTGCCGTGCGGTGCTATGCCCAGACGCATAAGGTGCCGTTCTATTGTATTGATGTATCCCGTATATCACGCGAAAAAATACGCGCTCTCAAGCAGGAAGCTATCTGCCAAAAAAACATCTGCCGTCTGCTCACGGCACCTGATAAAACCCTCCAACAAACCGTAGATATGTGCTATAAAAAAGCCAGGCGTCTCTGGAATGGAAACATGTCCGGCGGCACAAACGGCTTGTGGAATGCTTCTGGTGACGCCGAGCGCGAATTGCACATGGGCCGCAGGATACGCAACCTGGTAAAGCACAATCCGCATAAAAGGCTGGTGCATGTCGGAGGATGGGAACATATGATCGACCATCCTGGTGCCGTGACCTTATACTCTGTGCTCAAGGACTTATCACCACAACGCTTAGTGCTCGCTGACGACATATCTCCCCGCGATCCTTGAATGAGGTTCAGTAAAACATAATCCATGGTCATTACCGGAAAGGCTTGTCTGATGGAACATAAAACAACCCCCATAAAAGATCTGACTGAAAAAACGCAGGTAGAAGGAATATACCTGGTAAGAGAAAAAAATCAGGGTATAAAAAAAAGCGGCGCCCCTTACATCGGGCTGACCCTCTCTGATAAAACTGGCGAAGTCAAGGCGCGCATCTGGGATGATGCGGAAAATCTGGGCAGCAGGTTTGCCGAAGGGGATATTGTGCGGATAAAAGGGTGGGCCATCATGTATCAGGGAGCGCTGCAGATTAACATTAATCACATTGAAACGTGCCCTGCCAGGGACCTGAATGTGTTTGATTATCTTCCGGCTTCACGTGTTGATGTGGATAAGGCCTTTGCAGAATTAATCTCCATGATAGACATAATAACCAATACTCATTTGCAGGCACTGCTTCGCTCGGTGTTCCAGGATGCCGAGATTGCAAATCTATTCAAGGTTGCTCCGGCAGCTAAAAATCTTCATCATGCCTGTGTGGGAGGTCTGCTTGACCATACACTGCAGGTTGCCAAGATGGCGTATGATATAGCGGCCTATTATCCCCATGTTGATAGAGATCTGTTGCTGGCGGGTGCCCTGCTGCATGACATAGGCAAGATTTATGAGTTGTCGTGGCGCAATAATTTTGATTATACTGATGCAGGACGGCTCATCGGCCATATCACCATTGGCGTAGAGCTGGTATCAAAAAAAATTCTGGAGCTGGGTGGGTTTCCGGACGAACTTGCTCTCGTGCTCAAGCATCTCCTGCTAAGCCATCATGGAGAATATATATTTGCTTCGCCACGCCGCCCGAAAACCCTCGAAGCACTGTTGCTAAATTACCTTGATGATCTTGATTCTAAAATGGAAAGCCTCAGGCAGTTTATTATCAAAGAGAAACGGCCTGAGACGAATTGGACCGGTTATAATAAATTATTTGACCGCTACATTTATACAAAAACCTTTATTGACGACGCAACCGCTGACCAGAATCAGCAGGAACAGGAGTAAACTGCCGGGCTCTGAGATCACGCGCTTTTCTGACCTTCCCGTATCGCACGCTCCTCGCTGACCAGACGAATAATAGCTTCAACGGTGAACGGCTTTTGGATGATACGGTTTACGCCTGTTGCTTGAAGGTCATCGGCGTTCATGTGGATTCCCCAGCCGGTTATCACCACAATTGATATCTTCGGGTCCTGTGCCCGAATCGCCTTTGCCACCTCCCACCCCGACATTCCCGGCATGCCCAGGTCGGTAAACACCAGATCAAAAGCACCGGGCTTAAACAGTTCCATTCCCTCCCTGCCATCACCCGCGCAAACAGTCCGGTGACCCTGTAAATGCAAAATATCCTCCAGGAGAACTCGCACATCGTTTTCATCTTCAATGATGAGGATTGATAACTGCGCGCCGTCGCGGTGAAAGTGCGGCTCAACAGTCGTTTCTTCTCCGGCAACTTCTCCGATTGGGAATTTTAAGGTAAAAACCGTGCCGTGACCTTCTGCACTGTCAACGGCAATAGTTCCCTGATGGCGGGTTATAATGCCATACGAAACACTCATGCCCAGGCCGGTTGACTGAGGACCCTTCGTGGTAAAAAAAGGATCAAATATTCGTTCCATAATGTGTGCAGGCATCCCCATGCCGGTATCGCGAATTTCTACCGATACATCAGTGTCATTTGAATAGGTTTTTATGTTGATCGCGCCCCCGTCGGGCATTGCATCAAGCGCATTATTTATAATGTTTATAACCACCTCGCGCAGTTCTGCCGCGCTTCCCAAAATAACCGGAACCGGGGCGAGCTGTTTATCGATCGTATAGCGTATTCCCTTCAGCTCTGCTTCGTCTTTCCAGCGGGAGCGGGTGAATTCGCAGGCATGCTCCACTACTTCATTGAGATTAACTGCGGCCAAATACTTGTCGTCCGGACGTATTCGAGCAAACTCCTGGATCCGTCTGACGGTTTCTGCTCCATCAGCGGCAGCGCGTTCTATCACCTCGAGCCCCTGTTTTAGTTCCGTATAGAATTTTCTTCGTTCTGCACCGGAAAATTCCCCCATATGCAACTTCAGAAGCTGTGCGCGCCCCAGGATTGCTGCCAGAACATTATTAAAATCGTGCGCCACACCGCCGGCAATTTCACCCAGACCGCGCAACTTTTCTGCCTGCAACAGTTTTGCTTCCATTCGGCGCTGTTCGGTGACGTCCACGCCAATCTCCAGCACGCCAATAACTTTGCCCGTTTTATCCTTGAGTTGTCTGCCGCGGGTGAAAAGTATCTTTTCCTCGCCGGCTTTAGTTGTAATAAACAGATGATAGGGAGTGACTGATTCGCCATCAATAATTTCCTGCGTCATCCGGGCAAACGCCCGTTTATCCATTCTGATAGGAATGACCGACAGCAAATTCTTTCCGATGACTTCTTCGCGCCGGTATCCCGTCAGCTCTTCAGCGCGACGGTTGAACAGCGTGACCCGGTCATCAGGGTCCAGGGCAATAATAAGCGCATCAGCGGTCTCAATAATGGTTTTATTGTATTCCTGCTCCTGTTGCAGTGCGTCTTCCACTTGTTTGCGTTCTGTTATATCGCGGACAATGCAGGAGAAATAGACGGTTCCGCGCGACTCCCAGGTTGCAAATGAAAGTTCTGCGGGAAATTCTGCGCCTCCTTTTTTGCGCCCCACAAAATCAAAGGCTATTCTCCCGATGTCAAAGCCTGCCGATAATACCCGTTCCATACCGCCGGTATAAAATTCATGAAACCGTTCAGGAATAAGGGTGGTGACGGGTCTGCCGATTATCTCTTCCTCTGTATAGTTAAAAACGCTTTCCGCAGCATGGTTCCAAAATATGATCGATCCCTGCTGATCAATACAGATTATGGGATCACTGGCGCTCTTGGCAAGCGCTCTAAAGCGTTCCTCGCTTTCTTTCCATGCCTCTTCTGCCTGCAGTTGTTCGGTAACATCGCGCGCGTTAATAATGACTACCGGACTGCCGTCCTCGTCGCGGGCTGCCTGTCCGGTGGCGTGCATCACGCGCCATACGCCGTTCTTATGTAAACACCGGCAGGTCATTGTTATCGAAAGTGCGGGCTTTTTCTGTGCCTGCACCAGTGCCGCAGCAGCGTTGGGGCAATCGTCCGGATGAATATATTCCCAGATGTCTTTGCCCGCGACTTCTTCAGGATGATAGCCCAGTATGCTTCTAACTGCAGGGCTTACAAACAGAATGCTTCCCTTATCATTGAGGGTGAGTATAACATCGGATGAATGTTCTATCAGCATCCGAAAGCGTTTTTCGCTTTTTTCAAGAATCTGCAGCTCTGAGGGCCCGGAGCAGGACGCCGCCGCTCGCTTTTGCCATACATAAGAGAGCACAAGGGAAACGAACGCCCCCGCAACAAATATCATGAATATTAAAAGCGCAGACATCGTTGTCTTCCACGGCTTATGCGCAATCGCGCGGCATTGTTAAAAAGGCAGAACCACTCGGCATCATCATTTTCCCGCGCCGGGTAAAGAATGCGTGCGGGGAATGGGGAGAAATATCCCAATGGCCGGTGGTCGTGGCACCTTCAGTTTGGCAAAGACTGTTTTTATGCCAGTTCAAAACGTTCATTGTGCCCGGGAATTACCACGCGCCATCCCAGTGTAGCTTTTATTTTTTCTGCAAGCGCGGCTGATGCTTCAGGCTCGCCATGCACGATAAATGTCTGAATGGGCGGCCGGTTAAATCCCATAAGCCAGGCAAGGGTCTCTTGATAATCGGCGTGAGCAGAAAACCCGGAGATACTCTCAACCTGCGCCCGCACCGGTATCTCCATGCCGTGAATTTTTACCCAGGGCTTTCCGTCAAGGATCGCCCGGCCACGGGTTCCCTGTGCCTGAAAGCCGATAAATAAAATGGTATTTTGCTGGTGGGGCAGCCGGTGTTTGAGATGGTGCAAAATGCGTCCTCCTTCAACCATGCCGCTCGCAGAAATAATAATCGCGGAATGCTGAATAGTATGCAACTGCTTGGATTGTTCCGTGTCTCTCAGAAACTGCACCTGACTGGTTTGAAAAATATGCTTTCCGTTTAATTCCTGAATGCGCGCTTCAAGATCATAATCGGCAACACGCTTTTTAAATATCTCCGTGGCATTGATTGCCATTGGAGAATCCACATACACCGGGATCGAGGGGATTTCTTTGCGCTCTTCCAATTCCCGGATAAAAAACAGCAATTCCTGCGTCCTTCCCACAGCGAAGGAAGGGATTACCAGCACGCCGTGGCGCTCTATGCTCTCGTTGATAACCCGCGCCAGTTGCTGTTCGGCCGGTGTGGCATCATGCAGTCTGTTGCCGTAGGTTGATTCAAGTATCAGATAATCAACTTCGTAAACCTGAACCGGATCCCACAGAATCGGCCGCCCCGGCCTTCCCAAATCGCCGCTAAATACCACCCGCCTTGTTCCCGTCCGGTCGGTGGTCTTGACGTCTATAAATGAGGATCCGAGAATATGCCCGGCATCTTTAAATTTGATGCGCAGCGTGTCGCTCAGAAAAACATCTTCACCATAATAATGCGGCGTGAATTGTAAAAGAGCATCTTCTGCGTCTGCTACCGTGTACAGCGGCAGTGCCGGCGAATGCTTTGAAAAGCCTTTCTTGTTTGCCCAGACGGCATCTTCTTCCTGAAGGTGGGCGCTGTCCTTGAGCATAATATCGCACAGATCCTTGGTTGCAGAAGTGCAGTGAATCCTGCCGCTAAAGCCTTGTTTGCATAACCGGGGAAGGTATCCCGAGTGATCAATATGGGCATGCGTGAGCAACACCGCATCAATAGAAGCCGGCGCTACCGGAAAGGACTCCCAGTTTCTTAAACGGTTCTGTTTGAGCCCCTGAAACAATCCGCAGTCTATAAGCAGTTTTTTACCCTGCGTTTCGAGCAAAAACCGTGATCCCGTAACATTGCCGGCAGCGCCAAGAAAGGACAGTGTCGTCATAGCGTCTCCTAATGAGGATTTAGTTGTGCACAATATGCTGGAGAGAACAAGCGGTGCTGTTTGTGGCTTGAATAATACTGGAAAGAAGCGGGGTAATCAAGTGGTAAATAGGGTCAGCGATGATACAAAAATGGCAGAAGCCTTTTTTAACCTCTGCCTTATAAATTCTTACATGCTCTTTAGTTCTCTAACACGAATCAATGTTTGGCTTTCCTGCTCATTCCCTTTACACCTTTTTTATTCTGTCTCCTGACTACTGACTTTTGATTCCTTAGATACTTTTCACTCTGTAACTTCAGTGGCAAACCCCGAATCATAAATCACCGGCATCGCCTCACTGTTCATCTTGTGCCTTCTTCATCCTTGCTCTCAATTGTTCCTTTACCATCTGTATAAAAACTTGTGCCTCATTAATAATTGGCTCAACCTGCTCATGCTTGAGTTCGCAATATTCACGGTAATCCGCTCTCTGCCGCAACTCAAAAGCTTTATTTACTGACCTGCCAAGGTTCTCTGGAAATGTACCTTCTTTTATGAAGCGTTTATTAGAAATAATTCAGAACACCGCTGTGCTTGGAAGAAGAGTACGGCTCATACACCAATAGCGCCAATATCGCATAAAACATCCCATAATAGGCTCTGTTGATTACAGAACGAGCACTCTTCATGCCCTGCAAAAGAAAGCGTGCTTCTTCAAGACTTTCCTCTGCCTGGGAAATCCGGTACTGTGCAAGGTCTGATTGTTTTTCTTCAGACGTCAAACTCTTATCCCTTCTCTTGCTATTGTTTTGTATAAGGGAGATTCGCCAAGCGGTCCATCCTCAAGTTCTTTTCTGCTGAACATTACCACCGATATGAAACAGTCATGAGCAAGATTTATATCAAACACTATATCGTCAATCGCAGATTCTATCGCTGGATTATATTCCTCAAGTTCAATCATAACGTCAATATCAGAATCAGGAAGAGCGTCGCTGCGCGCCTTTGAACCATACACACAAAAATCAATAATCGCAAACCGCTCAACCAGTACTTTTTTGAGCTGCACAAGCGCCTTTGCTTCATTCTCATTAAGCTTAATACTCTTCATAGACTTGATCTATCTCGAAAAATACGTAGCTGAATTAGATTTCTTTATTACATTATAAAGACAATAGCATATAAGGTCAAGCACAGATACAAAAAGGCAGAAGCCTTTTTTGACCTCTGCCTCCTTATCTTTGTGCCTCTGTGCCTTCTGCCTTTGTGCCTCTACTCTGCAATGCTCACCAAGCACAAGTCACGAGACACGAGCGACGAATCACGATTTCAGGTTGCTGACCGCTACCTTAATTTTGCACAGAAGTACAACTGATATTCTCGAAAAAATATTTGAATGTTAAGAAAAAAGACCTGACCCTATGCCCTCCCAAGAAAGGATAGTGTCGTCATAGCGTCTCCTAATGAGGATTTCGTTGTGCTAAATATGCTGGAGAGAACAAGCGGTGCTGTTTGTGGCTTGAATAATACTGGAAAGAAAAAGTGGTAATCAAGCAATAAATCTTTAAATTTAAATTTCGGGCAGTTGAGTTTTTCAGGTAGGAGGCTTCACTAATGGATTTCTAACATTCAGTCCGGGGAAGCGACTAAAATCTCTATCTGCTGTCCACAGTTCGCTTGCGCCATGTTGCAAACATAAGGCTACAATACGTGCGTCATGTACCTGCGGGCCAGATACTCTCCCGGTATGAAGAATGGATTGCAGTTGTGTCCAGTAGTCATCCGTTTCTGCAACCATAGTGAGACTGGGTGATTCCATCCATGCATCGATCTGTTCTATAGCCTTTTTGAGAGGAGTTGGCGGAGCATAAATCCAGGGATGAGTTACAATTGCGAGGAATTCATGAATACATGGCCAGGGGATAACCCACGGCGCAAGCCCCTCAGCCAATTCAACGATACAGGCATATGCAGCGTCGTGCCACTGCGCATCTTCCCGGTGAGCGTATATGAGGATATTGCTGTCAACGGCAATCATCAGCCTCGACCTTCATAGCTCAGTTCGCGAATTTTATCCCAGGAAGCTCCAGCCAGATGCGGCTGCAGTCCGTTACCCTTAAAAGTTGCTTTTCTAAGCTTGAACCGACCACGCCGCTTGCGTTCAGATATAATCCTGCGCAGACCTTCCTGGATGAGTGCTTTCATTGTGGTTTTCTCATGTTGCGCTATCTTGCGCGCTTCTTCAAAAATACTATCTGGTATCTGTACGGTTGTTTTCATATTTCTAACCATATCATAATATATGGCAAACTGTAAAGAAACATTTTCAAACAGATTTGTTTTTTGTAAGTTGAGTGCTCTGAGTAAGACAAGCGGTGCTGATTGTGAATTGCATAATACTGGAAAGAAGCGGGGTAATCAAGTGGTAAATAGGGTCAGCGATGATACAAAAATGGCAGAAGCCTTTTTTAACCTCTGCCTTAAGAGTCGCCAATTAAACATGCCTTTTTCCCAAACTCCAAACCACTAATCCTGAATCCCTATTTTTTAGTGAATTCTATATTTTTCCGTGGCTTGGTCTTAAGATGATTTACTGGCTAATGCTTCGTTCTTATATTTAATATCGGGCTTTTCTCAGCATTAAATCTTTATGTGGATAATGTTTGGGGTTATGGGTAATTAAAATTGCCTGATGCATTATTGCCGTTGCAGCAATAAAACAGTCGTCCAATTCCAGTTGTTGCTGCCGTGTTTTTCTTTTCAAATCCCCAGCAAGCTGGGCAATATTTTTGTCAATTGATAAAATATCTAAACTTCCAAGCAGTGACATGGTTACCTGCTCTTCTGTCTCTCTCATGCCAGATCTGATTTCCGCAACCGTAATAACAGAGCAGCAGGGAATGTCCGCATCTTTAATGGAAGCCATAACCTTTTTTGCTCCCTTGTTTCCTCTCAGAAAATCAACAATAACATCTGTGTCAAAAATTACCCTTGGCATTAATTTTTCCTTGTTGCCCGTGTTGATGCACGTAATTTCCTGATAAATTGCTCGGTCCCTTTTTGCAGTTCCGGATGGGTTCCTTTTTCCCAAGCCCCAAAAGATTCCTCTAAGGTTTTTCTGAATTGGATTCTTCTAAGCTCATTTTTCAAAGCGTTGGTTACCACTTCGCTTTGCTTTCCTCTTGGCACAAGGGCTCTGAGGGTAGCCAGCAATTCAGCAGGAATAAGAAAATTGGCCTGGACTGTCGACATAAATATCTCCTTAAATTATTATAGACCTTTACCTACAAATAAATATAGACTGTTTCCAAATAAATATCAATACTTCTTGTAAAAAGAAAAAGCAGAAGCCGTTGTTGACCTCTGCCTTGAAACTTAGCCACTGAATACACAGAACAACACAGAATTATCTCTTCCTTTTAAAAGAGAGGTTAGGGGGGATTATTACTTTGTGCACAAAACACATTTATTCATACTCTTGAGGATTATAGATCTTCATCTTTTCTGCTTTTGCTGCTTTGAGCAGGTCGGCATCAGAAGCTGCAAAAAGCACATCTTGTTTTGTAATCTGCTGTAACCATAGTGCCGTTGACAAATGAATACTGTCTGCCCCGCGTAATGCATGCTTTTCTATCAGCTTATCGATAATACTAAAAAGTTCACTATGTACTTCGATGATAATGTAACGACCCCATTCAACCCTAAACTCCCTTTTAATCCTTTCACAGTCAGCAGTTGCAATATCGCCGGCTCTGTGTCTGCGGATTATTGCTGAAAGAATTTCCGGATAAGCAAGCCGGGACGTTACCGCTTTCTCCGAACCGTGCAGCAGTTTGTTGACCTCTTTACTGCCTTCTTCTTCGATATACCGCTTTACCAAAGCGCCGCTGTCAAAATAGATCATCGGCGCTCTTTAATAATAGTTTCAGAGATAGAGCTGCCCTTAACCTTCGCCCTTTTAAAAGAGGTAAACGCACCGTGCTTCTTCGGCATAGTTATAAGTCCCTGCTTTGCATAAAAAGCCAGGCGTTCTTCAGCATCAGTGTCTTCTTCGATCCGGTCAAAATCACGTATGATAGCCACCGGTATGCCCCTGTCCGTAACAATGATGTTGTTGCCCTTTTTGACCTTGCCAAGGTAATAGGCAAGTCTGTTCTTTAAGTCTCGAATACCGACTGACTGCATTGTTTTCACCTCCTGTAGCCATTGTAGCCACATTTACGAAAAAGTCAATCATCATTTATCTCAACTATATGAAAAAAGGCAGAAGTTTTTTTGACCTCTGCCTTTCAAACCGCATCCTGAAGTTATGCATACATAAGCTTGCCCTTAGGTTCAGGTATATCCCTTCCTAATTGCGTTGCAGTTTCAATCCACTCACGGATGATAACCTGGACATTTTTCATTACCTCTTCGTACGTGGAACCATCAGCCATGCACCCTGGCAATTCAGGAACTTCGGCTATAAATGCGTTATCCTGTTCACTCCAATAAACGATAATTTCATAACGGTACATCTCTGGCTCCCTTATGCAGTGCATATTTTATAATAATATTTCTTACCTGTTTAACTTGGTATGCTTTTGCTTTTCCATCATTCAGCGGTTGCAGATTAATAATTTCAGCTATGTTTTTCTTTGAAAAAAATAATTCTGTTTCAATACGTTTATGAACGCCCTCTTCTCAATCCCCTCCCGTCAAGAGAAAGATAATTTCCGTTTTTTTTTGGCGAAGAAGTGAAACAACTGAAGCAATCCCATAACGGCTTGAAAACAAGGAGATTGCGGCACTCTCCCGCTAAAGCGGGATCGCTCGCAATGACCGGGAATGGTTGTGACGCAGTTTCTTTGAGGGAGGGGAATTTTTTTGTTCTTTGTGCTCCTTGAGCACTTTTATCTCTTATTTTTTCACGCCAGTTTTTTCCTTACCGATTCCACCTTGTCGTCCATCTGCACCGGGCGGTCGCGGCGGTCGTCAAGCTTAATGGTGGTATATACCCGCTGCACCCCTTTGCCGAAGGGTATTTCGTGCATCTTCCTAATGGCGCGCAAAACCGCGTCAAGATCACCCTCAATAATGGTTCCCATGGGCGTGAGTTTATAAGAAAGCCCGGTCTTCTGAAGTTCTTCTAACGCACCCGCTACATACTCGCTCACGCTCACCGTTCCGGTGCCCAATGGGACTATGCTTACTTCTGCAATGGCCATACTTGTCGGTTAATAGGTGAATGGGTGAATAGGTGAATAGGTGAATAGGTAAAAGAGAAAAGTAAATTCAAAAGTAACGAGTCACGAACAATAATTCCGCATTCCGAAATCTGCATTCCGCATTTTTCTAATCCCCAACCCCTAATCCCAAACCCCTAAATTTGTCTGTCCTCTGTTGTCTGCCGTCTGTCCGTCTGTTGTCTACTTATTCAGATATCCCGAATTCAACACATATCCGATCTTGAACTGCTCGCTTTCAAGCACCTCTTTAAAACGGGACACGGATTCTTCTATAAAAAATTCCCAAATTGATGGCCGACGCTTTTCAGGATACTGGATACGGGGCTCTCCCACAATGCCGCACATTTTAGCCGCCGCATCTATTGCATCCTGAAAATTGCCGAGCTGGTCAACGAGCCCAAGTTGCTGAGCTTGTTCACCGGAAAAAATACGGCCATCAGCAATTTTTATGACTTTTTCCTTTGGCAGGTTTCTTCCCTTGGCAACTGCCTCAATAAACTGGTTGTGCACGCTGTCAATAACGCCCTGTATCAATGCGCGGTCCTCCGGTGTCATGGTGCGCGTCGGGGAAAGGATGTCCTTGTATTTGCCGCTCTTGATGACCACGCTTTTAAGTCCCACCTTGCCTAACAATTCCTCTATATTGGCAAATTCAATGATTACACCGATGCTGCCGGTAATGGTTCCCGGATTCGCAACGATCTTGTGCGCTGCGCAGGCTATATAGAACCCTCCGGATGCAGCAACAGATTCCATTGAGGCAATAATTTTTTTTGTTGTGCGCAGTTTCAACAGTTCCGAGTAAATCTCCTGTGCCGGCCCGACACCGCCCCCTTCATCTCAATGCCCGCACAATGGTCTGCACGTTGTGCCGCACCATCCCCACGTACGTGCCCTCCGGCGTGCCAGCAGGCCCCATCGCGTCGCTGTACAGCTCCCCGCCGATGGCCAGCCGGTGCCCGCGTGCCCGGCAGCCCTCCAACAACGCCTGCACGTTGCGATGGCTCACGCTCGACTCCACAAACACGGCCTTGATGCGGCGCTCCACCAAGAACGACACCAGATCCTCAATATCTCGCACCCCCGCCTCGCTGTCCGTGCTGATGCCCTGAATGGCACGGACTTCCAGCCCATAAGCGTCCCCAAAGTAAAAGAACGCATCGTGCGCCGTCACCAGCACACGCCGTCCAGGATGAATCGTGGCAATCTGCTCCTCGCACCAGCGATCGAGCCGCGCCAGCTCCGCCCGATAGGCCCCCGCGCGGGCGGCAAACTCCGCCGCATGCTGCGGCGCGTGCCGTGCGAATGCCTCCGCTACCGCCTCCACCGCCAAACTCCACAATTCCACGTCAAACCACACGTGCGGGTCAACCTGCTGCGGGCCAAGCTGCCTCAACCGCTCGGGCGGAATCGCCTCGGTCACGGCGTACACCGCACGCCGCTGCGACAGCCGCTCGAAGATCTCCGTCATCTTGCCTTCCAAATGGAGGCCCGAATACAGGATTACGTCGGCTCGAAACAACTTGAGCACGTCCCGCGTGCTCGCCTTGTAAAGGTGGGGATCCACCCCCTCTCCCATCAACGACTCGACCTGCACGCGATCCCCGCCCACGTTGCGGGCCAGGTCGGCCACCATCTGCGTCGTGCAGACTACTCGCAGCCGTTCTGCGGCGGCCCCCGTCTCGCTCGCGCTCCCCTGCGCGCGACACCCCGCGCCGTGGGCCAGCAGCAGACATGCCAGCAACAGCAACAAACCACTGCGGACTTTCGAATTCTCAAACAAACGCTTCAAGTGGCTCCGATACAGAGTTTTGAATAACCAAAAGCCACCTTACCACGTTCGTCGAGGCAGCGTCAAGGGCACCACCAGCGCAGGCGGCACGCATCCAAACCGCCACGTTGAGCGAACCTGCCCTTGCGGCGGGCCAGCCGGCCAGCGGGCATTTGCGCTCACCCCCTGGGGCAGCGGTGGCCTGTGCCGGGGCCGCTCGCTCGTTTCTCCTGCGGCCGACTATTAAGCCAGGCGGCCTCGCACGCCGCTGGCCGCCTCAAGCCCATACGTTAAACGGTCGGCCCTCGTCCGAGGCACCGCCCGCATGAGCCTCGCCGCCTCAGTAATCCGCCGTGGCAAACTCCCGGCAGGCTGCGGCCAGGGCAACCGCCATGAATCCCAAAGATGCCGCCACCGACAGCCAGGGACGCACCCTCCCTCCACCCAGCACCTGTGCCAGTGCTTCCGGCGGACGGAGCAGCCGCAAGGCATCGAGCTTTTCGTACAGCAGCAAACTGGCATCGGCCGGCTTGGGCAGCAACCAGTAGCCTAGCGCGGTCCACTGCTCCACGCCCCTGCCAAACACGCCACCGTTGCCGTCGGCCGCGCGGGCATGCAACGCGTGGTACCCATAGTTCATGGCCCAGCACACCGCCCAGAC
>Ga0101944_10005404_pt1 | contig 14557 bp, 10 predicted proteins | sample DewCreD2012metaG_FD_75245 | JGI IMG/M metagenome (GOLD analysis project Ga0101944, IMG submission 75245) | Hot spring sediment bacterial and archeal communities from British Columbia, Canada, to study Microbial Dark Matter (Phase II) - Dewar... ... | reverse complement strand
GCATGCCGGAGTGCCGCAGCTCGGCTAGCCGCTTACGCCCCTGGTCGGACCATAGCCAGTCAATGTCATGCGTTACTGCGGGCGGGTGAAAGACGAGTCCGTTGATAGGCGTGGCCGGAAGGCACGTGCCGTCCAGGCCGCGCCACTGGAAGACGTTCAGATCCAGCGGTGGGCTGCCGTGCTTGCCCCAGGTGTCGCACTGGGCCGTGCTGGCATAGCGATACCCCGACAGCCTGAGCAGTTGCGGCATTTGCGGATGAGTGAACTCCTCTTCCTCCAGAAAGCTGGACACCCAAATCCCCAATGTCTGGTGGATGGTCTGCTGGCCCGCCGTCAACTGGCGGACGTTGGACTCGCCCGAGATCATGGAGCCCATGGGCTGAGCGTAGGATCCGCCAACGATCTCCACCTTGCCTTCCTTGAGATACCGCTTCAGGCGTTCGGTGGTCTCCGGATACGACTCGGCGATCAGGGCATAAGCCAGCGCGTCCAGATTGATGCCCGTCTTGACGCTGGGGCTGTAGTCGGCCATCGCCAGACAGTTCTCGACCGACTGCGCGCACGATTTCAGCCCATACGACCAGCCGATGCCCGTGTAACTCCAGTGGTCCGCAAGCAGCACGCACAAATCGGGAACTTTGGCTTGGATCGAAGACATCTCGGTATCTCCATTGTTCGGCACGGAGGCTTCCCTCTGTCCGTCGCGCGGTTCGTCAGCCAAGGCCGCCATCGCCGCGACGATTGCGAGCATCGCTCCCCCCATGCGGGCGTTGCCCGCAACCCAAGTGTGTGAGTATGTGGGTTTGTGAGTATGTGAGTATGTGGGTTTGTGGGTTTGCGGGTTTGTGAGTGGAAATGCTGTTCCTTGCACACTCACGCCCTCCCACACTCACTCACCGGTCCGTCGGACCGAGTTGCCGCCGACGTCTTCGGTTCCCGCGGTGACGAACCAACCGGCCAGGCGATCGTTTTGACCTCGAACGGCCTCATATCCAGGCGCAGAACGCCGTTGTCCAATTTCAGTTCCCCGATGCGGTCTTCCAGCAGGTTGACTTCCTCCGCGCGCGTCACGCCGTCCGGCAACCGGATCGCCACCTCGTGGGCTGCCTTGCCCGCCACCTCATAAACACGCAACACGATGCCTCCGTTCTCACCCCGCTTGATCGCGGAGACGACAACATGCTCTGGCGTGACCGTGAGAAAGCTCCAGCGTCGGCCCAGCGGGCCGGGATGGGCGGCGGCGGTGCGCGCGAGCAACGGCTGGTTGAACTCCAGCCCGTCGCGGTGGAGGCCGGCCTGCTCCCAACTCCCGGCGTGAGGCACGAGGGCATAGTCGAAGGTGAACTCCTTGCCCAGCGCGAAACCGGACGACGATCCCTGGCCCTCGTACCCGCCGCCATGCCCGTAGGCCACAATTTCCGTGCTGCGTAAGAGCGAGAGCAACAGAACGCCATCCGCCACGTTGTTACCCGGCAGCCCGCGGTTGAGCAGGGCCACGCCCCGCGTCTCGTCGCCGTAGTCCATCCAGTTCTGCGCGGGATGCTCGATGCCCTCCGGCTGCTCGATCGCGCCGAACGGGATTTCGCGGACGATTCGCCCCGCCGTCAGCGTCGTGGGGAACTGGACCCGGTAGCGCACGAACCGGCTGTTGTTCAGAATCTTCGTGCGAATCTCGACGCGGCGCAGGCCGGCGTAGAGCCGCACCGCGGTCTCGAAGCGGCCATTCTCGCCGAAGGAGTGCGCAACGGTCAGTTCCGAAAACACCGGCCCGCGCCGGAGCGTGCCGAGTTCCGCCGCGCTCTGGTCAGTACTGAGCACGCCCTGCCCGGGACTGGCCGCGCCCTGGCGATCCTTCGCGGTGATGAAGCCCCAACTCAGCGGTTTGTACAGTTCCCAGAAGTCGCCGCGGTCCTCCTCCATGGCCACCACGTTGCCGGGCGCGCGTAGCACGGGCCACGCGCCTTTCTTCGCCAGCCAGCTCGCGATCGCGCCCGTGGCGCGATCCACTTCCAGCCGATAGAACTCGTTCTCCAGAACATTGTTTGCGGCGTCCACGTTTGCGATGGGCTCCGTCCCAGCCGCCTCCTTGAGCGGCGCGAGGTGGTACACCGCATGCCCCAGCGCCGGCACCTCGCGCGCGAGGAAGGCGATTTTCACGCGAATCAACGAGCCGTTCTCGGACCGGTCCGCCTCGACGATCTGGAAGGGCACTTCCCGGCCGTCGGGATCCGTCAGCTTCAGCCCGCGCACCTCAGCCTCGGTGAAACCGGCGTTGGCGAACACCACGTCGGTGCGCGTCCAGCTTAATGGATTGAACACCACCAGAGGCACGCCTGCCCCCGTCGTATCGGCTTGCGATGCCAGGCGTTGCAGCCGGGTTTCGAGTTCCTCCTCGGCCAGTTGGCGCGACACGTCGTAGAGCCGGATCGTATCTTCATAGACGTGATCGGTCATTACGCCGGACATCAGGTCGTGGGTCTGGTTGAACAGCGCGGGTTCCCAGGCGCGCCGGAGGTTCCGTTCGTCCGCCGGCAGGCCCAGCGTGTGGAGGATCGCGCCGAGCTTCTCAGCGGCTGTCAGTAGACGTTCGATTTCGCGCGTCCGCTGCTTGAGTTCGATTCGGCTGCTGTACGTGCCCTGGAAGATGGGATTACGGTCGCCCCGGAACACCGGGCGCGGCGTGGGCCGCGCCTCGACCAGCGCCTCGTAGTCGGACGGCAGGCCGATGCGCAGACGGAACGGGGCGTCGGGTTGGCGGTTGAACGCCTCGACCAGCTCCGGCACATGTTCCTCGGGCAGGCACACGTCCGCGCCGGCGGGTCCCGCGCGCTCGGGCGCGCGGGTGTGCCGCCCCAGTTGCTCGTACTTCTCGATCATGAACCGGCTGAACTCGGGCAGGGTCTTGGGCGACCCGTAGGTCACCGCGTAGCTCAGCGGGGTCCAGTAGAACGGGATGCGCGTGCCGTCCAGCCCTTCCCAGATGAACTCCGACGGCGTGGTTTGGTCCTGAATCCCGCGCTGAGACCAGAACGACGTGTAGCCCGCCAGCCGCATCAACTGCGGAATCTGGGCATGATGGCCGAAGGTGTCGAGGAGCCAGCCCACGGCGACGTCCACGCCCAATTCGCGTCGGAAGTATAACTTGCCGTAGAGCATCTGGCGGACGAACGACTCGCCGCAGGGCATGTTCACGTCGGGCATGACCACCATGCCGCCGGCAATCGCCAGGCGGTCCTCGGCGATCAGGGCCCGGAACGTGGCGGCCTCTTCGGGATAGCGTTCCAGGAAGGGCTGAACGTAGCACGACTGATCCAGCACGAACCGGTAATGCGGGTACTGCTTCAACAGGCGCAGCGCGCGCAGGATGATGGGCAGCCCCAGCTCCAGATACTCCTCGCGGGTCTTGAAGACCGCTCCTTCCCAGTGGGTGTGGGGGATGAAAAGAAACTCGGCGACTTCTGGATTGGTAGGCATCGGTTTCTCAGTCATATTCGTCTCCTGCCTCGGGTTATGGCTCTGTCAAGAATGCTGCCCCGGGCGTAGGGGGCTAATCGTCGTTTCATCAAGCCGTTGTGACAAAGGGGTCATTCTCTCCCGGGTTTGTGGGTGTGTGAGTGCGTGGGTATGTGAGGCCTTCGGGCCCCTCGTATTCCACCCCAATTCCTCTTCACTCACGAACTCACGCACCCACATACCCACACACGGCTTTCATTTCATTCACCGTAACTGCTCAGGTAGCCCAAGTCGGTTGACGAGAGCGGGCGACGAGAACGGTGGACGATTCGGGATCACTCGTGATCCGCTCTCGTCGCCCGCTCTCGTTCACCGGTCTTCTTCTCTGTGGCGTGGGGTGCTGAGTAGTCACCATTCACCTTTTGACAGTTCCCGGGCTATCCAGGCTTCAAGCGCGGCGAGGCTGTTGCCGGTGGCCATGCCGGTGTCAACCTGCCCCGCGAAGTCCGGGCCCCAGGGCTTGCCGCAAAACTGGCCGAGGGCGTGAATCATGCCGCCGTCCCATGGCTGGCCCGGCGCCTCAACCTGCCAGTAACCGATGCAGGCGGCGGCTTCGGCGGCCATTCGCGCGAACAGCGGATCGCCGGTCAGGTCGTACAGATCCAGCAAAGGGGTCATGGCCTTGGCCGGGCCGATGGGATAGAGCAGCGGGTAATCCGGCATGCGGCAGCACTGGCCGCCGCGCGCAATTCCGCGGTGCGCCTTCGTGTTAACCTCGCGGCCCGGTTCGCCCTCCAGGAGCCGATGCCGGCCGGCGGGGGTCGTCAAGTCCATCGCCTGGACGTAATAGCCGGGCGCGTTTGAGGGGCCGGTGGTCCCGATGATCACAGTCAACAATCCGTTGGTGAGAGCCTGCATGGGAATTCTCTCCGGATGGGGTTACCCGCGCTTGGGGGGCGGCATCCGCGGCTTCAGCGGGGCGATTTCAACCCGTTTGCCGGCGCGCTCCAGTTCTCGAATGAACTTGCGCGAAACGCCGTCGTCCGTGACGACGACGTCAAGATCCTTCATGTCCAGAGCCTGACACAGCGCGCGCAGGCCGAATTTGGAGTGGTCCACCAGCAGCAGGACCTGTTGCGCGCGCGTGGCGGCCAGGCGTTTGATGTGGAAAAGCGCCACGGCCGACTCGAACGTGCCTTCGCCCGGCACGAACCCCTTGGTCGAAAAAACCGCCTTATCGAAGTGCATTCGACGGAGTTGCTCCTCGCAAAACCGGCCGTGGCAGCACAGACTGGCCGGATCGTACTGACCGCCGATCACCGTCACCTCCTGGCGCCGGTCGCGGCCGACCTCGCGGCCGATGAGCAGCGAGTTGGTGACCACGTGCAGCGCCAGGCGCGAGTGCCGGATCGCCGCCGCCAGTTCCAGGCAAGTGGTGCTGCCGTCCATGAACACCGTGTCCTGGGCCTTCAGCAAAGCAATCGCGGCATGGGCAATCGCCTGTTTTTCGGCACGGTTCTCCTTCAGGCGCGCGGCCAGATCGGATTCGTAGAAATCCGGGGGCAGTCCCGCAGCCTGAGCGCCTCCCAGGGTCTTGATGACCTTTCCCTCGGCCGCCAGCCGGTCCACCACGCGGCGCACGGTCATGATCGAAACGCCCAGCGCCCTGGCCATGCTTTCGTAGTCGTCGGCGCCCCGCGTGCGCAGGAGGTCCAGCAGCCGCTCTTCCCTGGCCTGAGGGCTCATGGCGTGCTCCCGGTTTTTTCGCGCGAACCGCCTGCCTGCCGCTTTGCCGCCACCCCCAGGCGCGCTTCTCGCGCGACGACCCGGGTGAGTCTCCGGATCTCCGGATCGGTAAAGATGTCCTTTTCGTCGCGGCTGCGCGTGGAGAACTCCGAAAGCACCGCGCCCCGCGGACCGGCCTGGAACCAATGCAGCGTGTTCGGCTGAAGCGTGTATTGATCGCCGGGCCGCAGCACGACCTCATGGCGCACGGTATAGGCCGTCTCCCGGCCCCGGGGCGCGCGTCCGTGCATGCGGGCCGACGGCGGGCCGGGAACGTAGAGGTACACCGTGCCCCAACGGCAGCGGAACGTCTCCTCCTTGCCGGGCTCGCCATCCACCGGCGGGTGACGGTGTTCCGGGCAGGTCTGGCGTGGCAGCATCGCGAGTTCCTTGGCGCAGCAGCGCTCGGTGTTCACGTACACGAGCACGGCGAGACCCGTCCGCGCGTAGTCCCCCAGACCGAAGTCTGCCGTCTCGATCGAAACAGCCTCGCGTCGGGTGATCGCGATGCCGGCCTTCCGGAACAACGCGACCGCTTCTCGCTGCCTCCGCTTCGCTTCCGCCTTCGTGATCATGTTGCCTCCTCTCCCCGCCAGCCGTTCTGTCAAGAATGCTGCCCCGGTCGTAGGGCTAATCGTCGTTTCATCGAGCCGTTGTGACAAATGGGTCGTTCTCTCCCGGGTTTGTGGGTGTGTGAGTGCGTGGGTATGTGAGGCCTTCGGTCAGCTCGTATTCCACCCCATCCTCCCTCACTTGGTTGCTTGAAATGCACCACTGCTCGGCATTGGCCATCATGTTGACCAGCCCCCCACTTACCTTCTCATAGACCGCATCCAGCTCATCGAAGCTCTCTCTCGTGATGTACCCACAGCGCAGCGCGAACTCCAGCCACGACTGTGTTTCGGCCGCCTCGCTGTCTGCATCGGTCAGTTTGCTGCGGAAATGGGAGATATAGCGGCGTTTTCGCCATGCTTCGGCGATCTGCTCGCAGACCGAGCGTGACGCACGCCGGATCTGATCGGTGAGCGAGTAGCGCTCTTCTTTCGGCCACGCCTTCGAGCATTCGAAGATCCGCATGGCTGCGTCAAACGCCTCACGGTATACCCTCAGTTCCCTGAAATGCTTAACCACGCCAATCCCCCTTCACACACACCCACACACCCACACACCCACACACATCTTTCTTCTGTCACAGACGCCCCTACCCGGCTTCAACAGACTTCAAGCGGCGCCAGAGGTGCAAGAAGAAATCATGGTTGTTCATCGAAAGGTACCGCATCGTTCCGCCCATGCGGCTGAAACTCTTGTTGAACCGCAGGTAGTAGGCCGAATCCGTCTCCGGAGGCTCGCCGCGGCTCCAATCCCACGTGGATTGCGCCAAATCCACGACCAGGATGTAGTAATCGCTCATGGGCGATCCGGCCTGAATCGCCAGGTTCTGCGCCATGGAGAGTGATTTCTCAAAAATCATCGGTGACATGACGGCCGATCCAACCGAGAGATAGACGCCGCCCTCCAGCCGGCGGATGGTGTGGGCGTAAGCGAGGAAATCACGCAGGGCACACCGCCCTATAGCGGCCCCGTGATTCAAGGGGTGATTGTAAATGATATCATGCCCAAACATGGGATGGCTGGTAAAGGGGATCCCGAGTCGAAAAGCAGCCGCTTGAACACTGTAGCGTTTCCAGGGATGAACGATGGCCATCCGACCGGGGGCCAGGGAGAACCTTCGGATCGTGGCCAGCAGATCGGCTGCCGCCGCAGCCTGTTCCGGATCCGTCTCCAACGCCGAGATCACGCGCGCTTTCAACTCGTCCGGGGAAGGCACGGTCAACTCCTCACGTTCAATCATCGCCCCTACGGCTTCCCCATACCCTTTTCCCTCCCAAGCGCCGATCACCAGAGCCAGATTGATATAAAAACCGGTCTCTTCCCAATTGCCAAAGGCGCCCCGGCGGACATTCTCGGCGACATTTTCGCTCGTGGCACCCTGGAAGGCCAATTCCCAATCGTGAATGACTCCGGCACCATTGGTGGCCAAATGGGTCAGCCAGCCCGATTCCATTAAACGAATCAACACCGGGCCAAGGCCATTTTTAATGGTATGGGCCCCGAACGCGAGGGCGACCGGGCTGCGATTCTCACGGGCCCTCCAAATTCGCGCCACCACCTCCTCCAGGCGTTCCTCCTCCGCCGGCGTCAAGGGACGCGGCGGCTCGTCCGGTGAAACGGCATCGCCCGGCAGATGGACACGATTGCGGCGTTCCGCCAACGGGTAACGCTGAATGCGACTTCGATCGAGGAGTTCTCGAGGCATGATTCGGCATCACCTAGCGTTCGTTGAGCCAAATCCCAAAAGGACCAGCAACCGGTCCATCTGAGAGAAATCGGGAATCACGAGGTCGGCGCCGGCTTGAATAAGCCGGGCCCGTTTGGAGGGATTGAGGCCAAACCGTCGGATCTCATCACTGGCCACCCCGATGGCCAGCCCGCCGCGTTTGTGGGTTTCGCGCATTTCAACCGGGCCATCTCCAAAGGTGACCAGGCGGCGAGAGGCTTCGGGCCCGATGTCATCCAGGATGCGTTCCAGCACGACCCGCTTGGCGTCGCGCTCCACGGCTCCCACGGACCCATAGATCCGGCCTTCGAACAGCGGCGCATAGCCCAGCGCTTCGGCCTCTCGGATCACATCCTCGACATCGGTGCCGCTGGCCAGATAGAGTCGGACCCCGGCCGTATGGAGGCGTTGAAGGAAGGCGACGGCATTTTTCATCGTGACATCGCGGACCTCGAGTTCCCCCCGTTCCAGTTTGACCAGTCGCTGCCGCACTTTTTCCATCAGGGCGTCGTTGTAGATCGCCTTGTAGCCGGCGGCATCGCGGATCTGGTCGGGGGGCACGCATCCGAATTCCCGAACCATCTCCACAAGCCCCTTCATCTGGACGATGGTCTGGATGCCGGTCGTCTTGTTGATGTAGTCGCGCACGCGACGGACCACCTTGAAGTACAGGGTTTCGTCCGCCTGGGCATACGCGTCGCCCAGAATCGTGCGGATCATCATGGCCTCCATCACCTCTTCCCATCCCTGACGGAGGGTCGAGATGGTCCCGTCGTGATCGAAAATCGCGTGGGTGATATGCAAGGCGGGAGGCAGCGGCCGGATCATTTCGATTTCCGAATCGTCCACATAACGGGCCCGACGGGGATCTTCCGCCAATTCCGGTTCATAGACGTAATCGGGATCGGATCCGACGGCCAGGATCTCCGTGGGGGTGGCCGTCCCGGTCTGAAAGATCTTTTGCACGACAACCGTCGCGGCCATATTGCCGAGGGTCGCGGCGGAAACACTGTCCCGGCCGGCGCCGAGGACGGCCGCGACGGCCGCCAAAAAAGCATCGCCGGCGCCCACAGGATCGGTGCGCCCGAGAATCTGAATGCCGGGGATTTCATGGGCTCCCTGCGGGTCAAAGACCAGACATCCCCGCGGTCCCCGCGTCACAAACAGGGGCCGGTTCCATCGGGTAAAGAGCGTCTGGGCCGCGCGAATGACCTCCTCCCCGGGAATGACCGCATCGGCCTCATGCGCCGCGCCGCACAGGCGTAACGCCTCGTGGGCATTCATCTTGTGCAGGACGTTCGGATAGGCCTCGTGATAATGGCGGCTATCGAGCACAAAGAGACGATCCGGATGCCGCTGAATCAGCGCGTTCAAGGCCGTCCTGAAAAACGCCGTTCCGTGAAGTCCCGTGATGACCTGTTCGTTGATGACGATGACGTCGTACCCCGACAGACGCTCTTCCAGCCGCTGAAGGAGATCGCGCGCCGTCTCGTCCGTCAAGAGATTGAAATTGCCGAAGTCGAAACGCGGCTGCTCCGCGCCCTCACGGTAGGGCTTGATATAGACGTGGGTGCTCCAATCGCCGGTTTGCATCAATAACCCCGGCATCCCAATACCGGCCTCCTCCATCAGCCGGCGCATCTCCTGTCCGAACGGATCCGCACCGATCACGCCAAAGGCGTCCACCTGCCGGAGCCCCAAGGCCCGCAGGTTCATGGCCACATTTCCCGCGCCGCCCAGCGAGTAGCGATGTTCGCGAACCGGCTGGGTAGGCAGGCCGGTTTCCACCGATCGCTCCGACCTCCGTTCGTCCACGGTCCAATAGGCGTCCAGGCAAAAATCGCCCACCACGGCGGCCCGGACTTTTGGCAAAGCGTCCAAAAGGGCTTTCAACTCCGAACGACTCATGGTCATGGGTCACTCCGATCGCGGCACGCCGACGCACAGCGGGCGCGGATATCCCCCGCTGCATCTTCAATAGCTTGCCGCGGCAACCCGGCTGCTTCGTACATCGCAAAAATATTCTCGAGGGGCGTTTCCGGCGGCACCGTGTGCGAGGCCGCCAGGATGTACCCCCCACCGTCCGACGTCATGCCCTCAATCAGCCGTCGGGTGGCTCGATACACATCCGCTGCGGTGGCACGAGGCAGCAACTCCTGCGTGTCCAGTCCCCCCATGAAGGCGAGTGAGGGCCCGAACTCCCGTTTGAGTTCGAAGGGGTCCATCCCTGGGCAGTTCCCCTGAACAGGATTCAAAACCTGAACGCCGATGTCGATCAAATCCGGGATAATGGGCCGAATCGCTCCGCAGGAGTGGTAGGCTACCCAGATCCCCTGGCCACGGCCCACCTGGACCACCCGCGCCAGATGGGACTTGATCACGGTACGCCAAGTGTCCGGACTCATCAGCATACCTCCCTGCCCCCCAACGTCGTCACCGGTCCAGAGCCAATCGAAGGCATACCGTCGCAACGCCGCCTCGGCCAGTTGCACTGCAAAATCCGCAGCCGCGGCGGCCATCCGTGAGGCAAGGTCGGGATTGGCGACAAGATCCATCAGGGCCTCCTCCATCCCCCGCAACCGGTTGACCATCTCAAAGGCACAGGGCGAAACATCCACTCCCAGAAAATAGGACGATGGATCGGCCAGCAAAGGGTCCAATCGAGCGATCAACGCCGGAATGGTCGCCTCCGGATATCGGTAGGACACCACGGTCTCCTCGTCCGCTCCCTGCAGTGGGGAGTGGCGAATCTGATTAAAAGGCCCTTCCCGGACCCATGTGATCCCCCAGGGATCCCGATACGAGTCGCCCTCATGCGGCAAACGAACCCCCTCCATGGCGGCATTATTTCCTACCCAGGTTTGCCGCACGTCGTTTCCAAGGGCCTCCGGCACCGATTCGGGAGGAATCTCCACGGCACGGCCGAGCCGTTGCAGCATCTCCGGGTGAAACCACATGAAGATCGGCACGCGGTCGACCGGTCGGCGTTCCAACGCCGCGCGCACCCGCTGTTTGGAGGTCATTGGAGATGGCAAACAGAAAGTGTACCGCCTGGCCATCGGAAAGTGTACCAGGCCGGACCGGGCATGGGGTGGTTGACCCCATCCGGGCGGATGGGGATTCAGATGTCGTGGTCGGCTCCTTTCTGTGGGGCTCCTTTCTGTGGGGCTTGGGTTTTGCGCCGGGCGGTCCGGTAGGACTCGCCGCGGGTGGTCAGGACGTGGACGCACTGGGCCAGCCGGTCCAGCAGGGCGGTGGTCAGCTTCTCGTCGGCGAAGATGTTAACCCACTCGCTGAAGGCCAGGTTGGTCGTCAGGATCGTGCTGCGACGTTCATGGCGATCGGCCAGCAGGTTGAAGAGCAACTCTCCGCCGTCGCGTCCGAAGGGCACGAACCCCAACTCGTCCACGATGAGCAAGGTGGCCTTGTAGAGGCGGCGCTGTAAACGACCCAGTTCGTGCCGGTCGCGGGCTTCCGTAAGCTGGCGCACCAAGTCGGCGGCCCGGATGAAGGCCACGGAGGTTCGACGGCGGGCGGCTTCCACGCCCAGGGCGATGGCCAGATGGGTCTTGCCCGTGCCGATGGGACCGACGATCACGATGTTCTCGGCCTTTTCCATGAAGCGCCCGGTGGCCAACTCCATGACCTTCTGCCGACTGACGCCTTGGAGCGCGTCCCAGTCGATTTGCTCCAAGGTCTTCAGATCGGGGAACCGAGCCTCGCGCAACAGCCGTTGGGCAGTATGGGCGTTGCGGGAGCGAACTTCGACGTCGAGCAGCTCCAGCAGATAGGCTTCGTAGGTCCAATGGCCGTCCTGGGCGCGCCGGGCCACAGGCTGGTGTTCGCGGGCTATCGCCGGAGTCTTCAACTCTCGACAGTGCTGCCGGATCAGCGCTTCGATCATGGCCGGATTCGGGGCGGGGGTACTCATCGCGCACCTGCCAGCAAAAGGTCGTAGGTCATGGCGGAAGCCGCTTCGACGTGGACCTGTCGAAATTGCTCCGGCAGGGCCTGTTCCTGGAGCGGGTGGCATTCGGGTACGCTCCGGCTCAACAGGTCCAGCCGCCCGGCCGCCAGCGCGTCGCGCACGGCGGCGCGCGCCTCCTCCACCCCATGCTCCAGCACGAACCACAACACGGAGGCAAAACGCCGGGCGACCGCCAACGAGTCGGCGCAGCCCTCGTCTTCGCCCAGCTGCCGCCAGAAGGTGGTGAACGGCTCGCCCCAGCCTGCCAGCAGCTCCGGCGCCACCTGCCGCAGCGCCTGCGGCTTGCGGGCCAGTTCCCGCAGGTAGTGGTTGTAGTCCACGCTGCGCGAGCCCGGCGGGCGGCGGGGATGGAGCACCTGCTGGCTCTGCCACCGCAACAGCACATCCTCGGGTCCGATCCACGCCTTGATCTCCAACCCCGCCCACGTGGAAGGCACCGAGTACCAAGCCGCCTCCAACCGCACCGTGGCGCTGCGGCTGACCGAGACGACTTGCAAAGCGCGGGCCTCGAAAGGCGTGGCGGGCAAGGCCAGCAAGCCCGCCCGATCCGTCGCGTAACGCTCCGAGGGCGTCCGCCCCTCGCGGGCTTCGCCCCGCTCCCAGTCCCGATCCAGCCGGTCCTGAAGCCGCCGGCTGATCTCCCCGAGATCGGCGCCCTGTTCGATCGGCGTGAGGTAGTTCAAGCGGATCGACTTGCCGCGCCCCTCGACCCCGCCCTTGTCGTGGCCTTCGCGCACCCGCGCAAAGCACGGCTCGAAGCCGTAGTGGCTGGACAAGGCCCGGAAGCGGTCGGTCAGTTCCCGGTGGACACCCAGGCGGCGGCGAACCGCCGCACTCAAGTTGTCATAGACGCCGCGTCGGGGCACACCGCCGAAGAAGGCAAACGCCCGCACATGGCCGTCCAGGAACGAGACCTGGTCGCACCGGTCGTAGAGCCACACGAAGTCCCGCCCGCTGTGCATCAAGCGCAGCAGGAACAGGTGCGCCTTGCGGCGCACCCCGTTGACCTCCACCAGCATCTCGAAGAAGTCCACCTGGGCCTCGTCGCCGGGCCGATGCACCAGCGGCACAAAGACCTCCGCTGCCTGCCGCTTCTTCTCGGCCAGGTACCGGCGCACGGTTCGCGCGCTGACCGTCAGGCCCTCCTCCTGCAGCTGGCGATGCACCCGCTGCGCGGTGAGCTGGTGCTTGCCGCCCGTGCGCGTGGCCCATTCCGACAGCAGGGCCTCGATTCGGGGACCGGCCGTGGCCAGCACCGGCTGGGGCCGGGGACCGGACTCCACCCGCACGGGCTCAGACACCGTCAGATACTTCCGAACCGTCCGCCGATGGACCCCCAGCGCCCGCGCGATCGCTCGCTGGCTCTTTTTCTCGTGGTAGTACAAATGACGAATTACGTGTACCGTTGCCATCTTGAGCATGCTCTTTCTCCGCGTGTTTCACGCGGTCTATCATGCCCGGTCCGGCCTGGTACACTTTCCGATGGCCAGACTGGTACACTTTCTGTTTGCCATCTCCATCACGGATCCTTCTCAGCCTCTTGTAGGGCCGCCGCTCGTCGGCGCGCCGCTCTTCGCGCCTGCACACGGCCTCCGGCAAGCGGAGGCCCTACAGTTGTGTTTTCTGTGCCCGACATCTCGTCGGCCGCGGCGATCGAAGCCGTAGCCGCGCGTTTCTGGTTGGCTCTTACTGCTTCACTGGGCAAAAGGGCTTGTAGTCTCCGGTCCGTGGTTTCTGCCTTTACGCTTCCAGCCGGCTCTTCAGTATGTCCTCGTACCACGCGAGGTACGCAGCCACCATCCGGTTGAGATCGAAGCGTTCCGCTGCATCCCGGGCCGCGTTTGATCCAAGCTGCGCCCGGAGGGAATCGTCAGCCAGCAGGAGCTCGATCGCAGCCGCCATGGCCGGGGCATCGGCCGGCGGCACGAGAATTCCGGTGGCCTCAGCGGGACCGTGGTTGGAACCTTGAACCTTGAACCTTGAACCATCCAGCGGCTTGATCTGTTCCGGGATTCCGCCCACCGCCGTCGCCACGACCGGCGTGCCGCAGGCCAGGGCCTCCAAAACGGCGTTGGGAAACGTGTCTGCCCGGGCCGGGTGGACGTACAGATCCGCAGCCTGGTAGTACTGGGCCACCCGTTCCGGCTCGCTGACAAAAGGCAGCGAACGCAGTTCCATCCTGCCAATCCGTTCCGGCGGCGCTTCCTCGCCCAGGGCGAGCACCTGCACGGGCGTTGTGTCTTCGGCGACCGCCAGCCGTTCCAAGGCTGCCCGGAACGTTGCAAAGTCCTTCCATGGGTTGCGGCGCAGCCGATAGGCGGTCGCCAGCACCACGTGACCCTCCGGCGGCAGCCCGAGGCCGCGCCGCGCCGTCCGCCGGTCGGCGGGCTTGAACACCGCGCGATCCACCCCGTGCGGGATGACCCGCGCTTCCACCACCGCCGGAGCCACGATGGATTGCTGCATGCGGTCGTGAAGCCAGCGGCACGGGGTGGCCACCCGCAGCCGGCTGCGCGCCAGAAGCCGCCGCTTGCGTCGCCAATTCTTGGCCGTGCCATCCCGTTCGAGCGCCGGGTGGAGCGTGAGGTCCGGACACCGCCCGCAACCCGTGCGCCAGCGTTCACACCCCAGGGAATGCGCGCAATGCCCGCTGAACAGCCAGGCGTCGTGCAGGGTTATCACCGTGGGCACAGCCCGGGTAAGCTGCGGGAGATACCGCAGATCGAAGTATCCCCCATGCAGGTTGTGCAGATGCACGAGATCCGGCCGGCGTGGCGTCAATGTGAGCAGCCTGCGGCTGCCCGGAAAATCACAGTCTTCATGTCCCGCGGGTGTCCGTGGCGTGCGCGCAGCCTCGACCCGCCGGGCGAGCGCCAGGCGCAATCGCGTCGCGCCCCGCACCCGCCCGTACCCCTCCAGCCGCGCCGTCGCCCACCGGCAGAACCGCGCCGCCAGGGACAGCGGCCGTTCGTAGGGAATCACCAGCACACGCG
>Ga0101944_10005402_pt1 | contig 14558 bp, 12 predicted proteins | sample DewCreD2012metaG_FD_75245 | JGI IMG/M metagenome (GOLD analysis project Ga0101944, IMG submission 75245) | Hot spring sediment bacterial and archeal communities from British Columbia, Canada, to study Microbial Dark Matter (Phase II) - Dewar... ... | reverse complement strand
TGACGGCGCAAGCCCAGGTTCTACCAGGTGAATGGGCCGCTGTCGTCGGCTGTGACCGGCCCCCTGCCGCAATCCGCGCATTGGCTGGCTCGACGGGAGAGATGGTCTTTGATCTGGAGGTGCGGCCCGGCGCGGCCCAAGCACTGACTTTTGCGATGGTAGTCGTCAGCCAGGGCGGAGCCGTCGCCGCCCGCCGCCTGGCGCAAGACGCCCTGCCGCGCTGCGCGGCGCTGTTGACCGAAAAAGAGGCGCAGTACCGCCGCGTCATCGCCCAGGGGCCAGTGCTGCACTCGCCCTCCACCGAGCTCAACGATGCCTTCCGGCTGGCGGTTGCCAATCTGCAATTGTTAGAGGCAGAGGCCCCAACCCTGGGACGCTACTTTTACGCCGGGCTGGAGATGTTTCCCTTCTGGTTCAGCAACGATGGGGCCTACAGCGGTCCAGGACTGCTGGCGAGCGGGTTCCGTGAGTCGTTTCTCAATCACGTGCGGATTGGCCTGCGCTATCAGGAAGACGGGCGCGTACCACATCAGGTTTCGCCTTCCGGCAGGCTGGCCTTTCGCGGCAACGCCCAAGAGACCCCTTTGTGGGTCCTCAGCGTGTGGGATGCGTTCCGCTGGACAGGCGACCGCGCCTTTTTGCAGGAAATGTACCCCGGCGTGGTGCGCGGGCTGTTGGAGTATACTCTCGGAAAGATTGACCCCGACGGTGACGGCTATCCCTCAGGGCCGGGCATGGTGGAGGTAGAAGGGATGGGCGAGGAAAAGCTCGACAGCGCCGCCTACACCTGGGCGGCCCTGCAAGCCCTCGAAGAAATGGCCGCCGCCCTCGATGACACGCCCACCCGCACGCGCGCCCGCGCCTGGATGGATAAGATCGAAGCCGGGTTTGAGGTTGACTGGTGGGATGAAACCGGCGGCAGTTATGCCATGTCGCTCCAGAGCGATAACCGCCGCTACCCGGTCCCGCATTGGGCAGTGGTCACGCCGCTAGAAGTGGGCCTGGCCTCGGCGGAACACGCCGCCGCGACCTTTGCCACCCTGCGCGCTCACTACCTGAACGCCTGGGGGTTGAAACACACCGCAGGCACGGATGAGCGCGTCTGGACGCTGCCCACCGCCGCTCTCAGCCGGGCCGCCTTCCGCTACGGCGAAACCGGGCTGGGCCTGGAAATGCTTCATCACATTGCTCAGACGTTGGAACACGGGCCTATTGGCCTGTTCCACGAACTCATCCCTGAAGGCGCGTGCATTGTGCAGTTGTGGTCGGCGGCGGTTCTGATGCGCGGGGTGGTGGAAGACATGTTGGGCATCGCCGTGCGCGCTGACCGGGACGAGATCACCGTCCGCCCGCGCATCCCCGCGAGCTGGGACGGGGCGCGGCTGGAAAACCTGACATTTGGCCGGCGCAGGGTCAACGTGGAGATTCGTCGGGGCGGCGCGGTGACGGTTGAGGATTTGCCAGAATGAGCAACTGCCGCGTGGTATACTTTGCGGTGTATGTCTCTGTTGACCATCTCGAATCTCAGTAAATCGTACGGCCCCAAAGATATCTTCCAGGGCGTTACGTTCAGCATCCCGCAAAAAGCCCGCATTGGGCTGGTTGGGCCCAACGGGGTGGGCAAGACTACGCTGGTACGCATTCTGGTGGGCCTGGAAGAGCCTTCGGGGGGCGAAGTTCAGCGCGCCAAAGGGCTGCGGATTGGCTATCTGCCGCAAAACGCCACCCTGGACTCGGAACGCACCCTGTACGATGAATGTCTGCTGGTGTTTCAAGACCTCATCGCCATGCAGGATCGGCTGGCGAGCCTGGAGCATGACCTGGCGCAAGAACAGGATGAGGCCGCCCTTGAGGCCGCGCTGGAGAACTACGGTAAGCTCCAGGCCGACTTTGAGCGCCTGGGCGGCTATACGTACGAGACGCGCATTCGCCAGACCCTTTCGGGCCTGGGGTTTGCAACCGAAGATTACCACCGCCCGCTCTGGCAGCTTTCGGGCGGGCAACGCACCCGCGCCCTGCTGGCGCGCCTGCTTCTCAGCAACCCAGACCTGCTCTTGCTCGACGAGCCGACCAATCACCTGGATATCGCCGCTACCGAATGGCTGGAATCGTACCTGCGTGAGTGGGATGGCGGCGTGCTGCTCATCTCGCACGACCGCTATTTTCTCGACCAGGTGGTCAATACTATTATCGAAATTGCCCCCACCACCAACATCTACCACGGCAACTACAGCGCCTACATCCGCCAGCGCGAGGAACGCTGGGAACGCTTGCAGCAAATCTATGAGACCGAAAAAGAACGGCTGGAAAAGGACCTCGATTACATCAAACGCAACATCTCCGGGCAAAACACCCGTCAGGCCAAAGGCCGCCTGAAGCGCCTCAGCCGCGAGCTGGATGCCATCGAAAAGATGGGCTTTGAGGCTATCCAGAACAAAAGCTGGTCAGAGATTGCCGGCGAGGTGGATATTGCCGAGAATTTGCTGAGTGTCGAAGAGGCTGAAAAGCGCATCCACGCACTGCGCCTGCCCAGCAACCGCCCTCCACAGTTGAAGTTCCACCTGAAGGCCCCCACCCGCTCCGGCGACCTGGTGATCCGCACGCACAACTTGCAGGTGGGCTACGCCGACGAGGGCCGGCCCTTGTTTTCTGCGCCCGATATCACCCTGCTGCGCGGCGAATGCGCGGGAGTGATCGGCCCTAATGGAGCCGGTAAGACCACCTTTCTCAAAACGCTTCTGGGGCAAATCCCGCCCTTATCTGGCGAGGTGGTTTTAGGGGCCAGCCTGCGCCTGGGCTATTTCGCCCAGGCCCACGAAGGATTGCACGAAAACTGGACGCTGATGCAGGAAATCGAGGCCGTCATGCCTGGCTGGCGGCCCGGAGAAATTCGCGACTACCTGGCGAAGTTCCTCTTCGCCGGCGAGGATGTTTACAAAAAGGTAGCCGTGCTTTCGGGCGGCGAGCGCGGACGGCTGGCACTGGCCTGCCTGGCGCTGACCGACGCCAACCTGTTACTGCTGGACGAGCCGACCAATCACCTCGACCTGCCTTCGCAGGAAATCTTACAGACGGTGCTGGCCGAGTTTGGCGGCACGATTTTACTCGTTTCGCACGACCGCTACCTGATTGACGCCCTCGCCACCCAGATTTGGGAAGTAGATCCCGACCAGGCCAGCCTGCGCGTCTTTGAGGGAACCTACAGCGAGTACCGCGCAGTGCGTCAGGCTGAGCAAGAGGCCGCCAAACAAGAAGCGGCCGCGGCGCGGGTCGGGGCCGCGCGCGAGGCCGCCCAGGCCCGCCCGGCCCGCTCGAACAACAACCGCGAGCGCCAGCGCCGCCAGCGCCTGGAAACCCTGGAAAATGAAATCGCCGCGCTGGAAAAACAGCTAGAGGCTATCAGCCGCCAGTTGGAGACTCCGCCGCCCGACGCCGGTCAGGTACAGCGTTTGGGTCAGGAATATGTGCGCGTGCAGCACGCGCTCGACGAGCACCTGGAAGAATGGAGCCGCCTTTCAGAAGAGGTGCTGGAGTGAAATCCGCCATCCTGCGCGCGCTGACCTATAACCCTTCGCGCGGGCGGCTGGAGAATTTTTTGGCGCGCTGTGCGGCCTCTGCCCCGCCTCAGGCCCTGGTGCTGGATGCCGGAGCCGGCGAGGGATTCTATAAGCGCCTGTTTGCCCACACCCGCTACCAGGCCACCGACTTTTGCAAGGTAGAGAAAGCCTACGGGCAGGTGGATTTTATCAGCAACCTGCAAAACATTCCGGTGCGCGGCGACACCTACGATCTGGTCGTCTGCACCCAGGTGTTTGAGCATCTTCCTGAGCCGCAGCAGGCGATTGCTGAAATGTACCGCGTTCTCAAACCCGGCGGGCGGCTGTGGTTCAGCACGCCGTTGTTTTTCCCGGAGCACGAAGCTCCCTATGATTACTTCCGCTATACGCGCTATGGGCTGGCGCACCTGCTGGAGAAAGCTGGCTTCTGCGTGGAAGAACTGGACTGGTTAGAAGGCTATTTTGCCACCCTGGGCTACCAGTGTCGCCTGGCGTTCCGCTCACTGCCGCTGGCGCCCGCCGCCTATGGCCGGAATATATTTGGACTGCTGGCCTTTCCGGCGGGGGTACTGCTCAAGCCGGTCTTTTTTGGCCTCTCGCTCTTTTTTAACGCCTTAGAAGGCAGTGCCAGATATACCCAGCAAGGGATGTGTAAAAATTACTGCGGGGTGGCAGTAAAACCCATGCGGCCTACCCCGCGCGGATGACCAGTTCTTCATCTCCCCGATAGCGCAACAACTGCGGCCACCTCGCCGCTACCAGCACCGCCGCCAGCAGACAACCCACTCCACCGCTCAGGATGGCGGCGGGAACCCCAAAGAACTGCGCCACCAGCCCGGCTTCGATCTCTCCCAACTGTGGGCCGCCCATGAAGAAAATCTGATTGATGCTCACCATCCGCCCGCGCAATGCATCGGGCGTTTGAATCTGGCGGATGGTGTTGCGCAAGATCGTGCTGACCGAATCACTGGCTCCGATGAAGATCAGCGCAAAGAGCGTGATGGCGAACACCCGGCTCAGGCCGAACAAGATTGTCGCCATGCCAAAGGCCGCCACCGCCGCCAGCAGTAACTGGCCCTGCCGCCGGATGTGACTGCGCTGTGAGAACAGCAGGCCCACCGTCACCGCCCCAATGGCCTGACCAGAAGAGAGCCAGCCGTATTCCACCACGCTGACGTTCAACACGTTGCGAGCTACAAACGGCAGTAAGGTGTTGGCCGACGAGAAGAACGTCGCCCAAAAATCTAACACCATGCTTGCCAGGATCACCGGTTGATGAAGGATAAAGGCGATCCCCTCACGAATAGCCGCCAGGTTGACCCCGCGCCGCTGACCGTTGGAGATAGCCGCTGATTGGGGGACATTCCCAATCAGCACAAGCGCCCCAATCACCGTCAGAAACGACGCGGCGTTAATCAGGTACACCCACTCCAGCCCCAGCGTGCTGATGACCAGGCCGTTGAGGGCCGGGCCAAGGATGGAGCCGGTGTTCATCGCAATGGATTGCAGGCTGAAGGCATTGGTGTACACTTCGCGCGGGATCAGGTTGGGGACCAGCGACTGGCGGGCGGGGCCATCGAAAGCAGACGCGAGGGCTTGAATGCCCGTTAACAGGTAAACGTGCCAGATCTGAATCTGCCCTGCCAGAGTCAGCAAGCCCAGCATCAGCGCCGCCAACATCATGGTGGTCTGCGTAATCAGCATGATGACCCGGCGGTTGAACGAATCGGCGGCCAGGCCGCCGAACAGAGAAAACAGCAGAATCGGGACAAAGCGCACCAACCCTACCCCACTGACCACGATAGGGTCATCGGTTAAGGTGCTGAGATGCCAGAGCAGCGCCCAAAACTGCATCTGGCTGCCGGCGTTGGAGATAAACGATCCACTCCACAACAGGGCAAAGTTGCGGTGACGCAGTGCGGGTGGTATGGTGATCAAAGTCTAAGTTCCCCAATCCCTGAGATATAAGAAATCGTACCCAACCGTGCGGTTGGTGAGCTTGGCAATGGGCGGCAAAATGCGCTTGAACTGGTTGCGCCGCACGCGCTCGACGACGGCCTTCACAAACGCGGGCGAAAAGCCAGCCTCTATACATTCTTCGGGCGTGTAGCGGTGATCCACCAACAGCAGGAGGAGCTTATCAACCTCGGCGTAGGTGTAGCCCAATTCGCCTTCGTCGGTCTGCCCAACCCACAGGTCGGCGGAAGGAGCCTTGTCTATAATGGACTGCGGAACGCCCATGGCCTGTGAAAGCTGGCGCACCTGGGTCTTATACAGGTCACCTAATGGGTTGAGGGCATTGGCCGAGTCACCGTAGAGGGTAGTATACCCCAAGAGAATTTCGGTTTTATTGCCAGTTCCAATCACCAGCCCTTTAAATGCTTCGGACTGGTCGTAGGCCACAATCATGCGCATCCGCGCCATGATATTACCCTTGCGCAAATTGCTCATCTCGGGGAACTGGGCGATGAGCGGGTCTACCATGGGGGTAATTTCCAGAGTCAGCGACTGCACCCCGGTTGCGTCAATTACTTTTTGGGCATCGGCGAGCGAATCGGGGGAAGAAGTCTTATAGGGCAGGCGGATCGCCAGGACGTTTTCCGGGCCGAGGGCCTCGGCTGCCAAAAAGCACGCCAGCGCCGAATCAATGCCCCCGGAAAGGTTGATCACAGCGCGCGAATAGCCGGTGCGCGTGATTTCAGTGCGCAGGAAGCCGGTTAAAATCTGGCGCGCCAGGCCGGTATGGATATTCAGATCAGGCATGGGCATGGTTTCCTCACTTTAGCGCCCTAAAACGCTGGCAGACTGGTTGAGGATGCGGTTCATCTCGCGCTGTACCAGGCTGGTGCGCTCGTCGCGCAGCATGGGCAGGCGCGCGCGGGTACGGTGCAACTGGTTCAGGTCAATCTCTGCCTGGATCAGCGCCTCTTCGTGGTAAGGTCCCTGGACGACCAGATCGCCGTTGGGATCATAAACGGTGGCCCCACCCCAAAAGTTCAGGCCGTCTTCGTACCCCACGCGGTTGGTGTGAGCTACAAACGAAGTATACAGGCTGGAATAAGCCCGCAGGATGTGGTTCACCCAACGGGCCGATTCCAGCACCGGCTCGCTGCTCAACCCGCGCCCCGGCGAGGCCGACATCAGCAGAAAGAGGTCAGCCCCATCCAGCCACAACAGATAAGGGGGTGAGGCGTGCCAGAAATCCTCGCAAATTAACATCCCGGCGCGGCCAAAGCGCGTATCAAACGCCTGGACGGTATCGCCCCAGGCGAAGAAACGCCCCTCGTCAAACATCCCATACGTGGGCAGGTAGACCTTATGATGCACATGCAGGACTTCGCCCCGCGAGAGGTAGGCCGAGGCAATATAGAAGCGGTTGCGCGCATCTTCTTCCACAAACCCCACCACCAGGTCCAGCCGGCGGCTGGCCTCGAGCAGCGGGCGAAAGACAGGGTCATCGGCGCGCGGGTGGCAGGCTACGGTAGGAACCAGATCTTGCAAGACGTAGCCGGTTAGCGACAGTTCGGGGAAGATCAGCAGTTCGGCCCCCTGCGATTGCGCCTGCTGGATAATCGCCAGGTGCTTCTCCAGGTTGCGCGAAACGTTTCCCAGAACGGTATTCATTTGAGACAATGCAATGCTTAATTTCACGGTAAAAAAGCCTCCCCTGGGCTGCGAATTGGCGCACTTCACAAAACTTTCCTGGTTTCTTCCATCGAAAACCAGGAAAGATTTTATCAGATTCACAGCGGCTAAAATAATGAAATTAGAATGGGTTCTTGCCTCTAATTTTATAGCACCCCTCTTAGGGGCTGATTAGCGCGTCGAGGTAGATTCGTTCGTCACCCGTTCATACCCGGCGCGCAGCAGGCGGCGGCCCAGGCGCACGACCAGACCATTGAGCAAAAGGTATGAGATGAATACCAGGAGAAAGATCAAAGCGGCCCAGGTATCCACGCGCAGGCCGTGCCAGTAGGGGGAAGGGTCTACGCACAGGATGGAAAAAATCAAAAAGTGAATCAACAGCCCCGCCAGGGCGATCCCAGACAGCCGACCCGGCGGGTGGAGAGGTCTGACGCGCGCTTCCAGCACGGCGAAAAAGATCAACAAGCCGCCCGCCGCCATGAGCTGGACGGGCCAGCGCATCAGCACCGCGCCGCTCTCATCCATACTGGGGACGGCCCACCAGGCCCCTTGTGGTGCGACAGCTCCATACCCCACCCCTGACTGCCAGCAGCCCAACCAGGCGGTGATTACCACCGGCGGCAGAAGCGGGTACAGCCGGTCGCCGATCCATCCCAGGGATACTTTACCAGTCTTGGGCGCGCGGTACACCACGGACAGGTAGATCATCGCCAGCCAGACGCCCACCACTGCCCCCGGCCAAGTTAGCCCCCCCAACCATACCATCGGCATCTCCAGCGGATGGGTGGAAAAGTAAGCGCGGTTGATAAAAACATAGCTCAGGCGCGCGCCGATCAGGGCCATCATTAAAACAAAAAGCCCTACATTAACCCAAACGCCGCTCTGGCGCGCCGGAACACTCTTTGCCAGCCGCCACAGCCCTAACGTGGCGCCAATCCCGGCCCATAGGGTAAAATCCACAAAAAAATACATAAACAAATCATACCATAAATGGGTAGAATGGCATCCGCCGCGCAGTGCGCGGCGGATAAACTTGAATATTTTCTTGACAGGTTACCGCGGGCGGCTTTACTCGTACTTGAGGGCCACCACTGGGACCATCGTTGCCGCGCTGAGCGCCGGGTACAGGCCAGAGATCAAGCCGATGAAGGTGGCGAACAGCACCGCGAACGCCGGAAGCCAGGCCGGGGTATACACGGCGGCATCGGGCGGGGGGGCGCCCCACTGCGCCGCCTGGCTGGCGAGATAAGGAGTCACGACCACGTTAATGGCCTGCCCGACCAGCCACCCCAGGCCCACTCCGCCTAACCCACCCACAAATCCAATTCCGGCGGCTTCGCCCAGGAAGATACTGAGCACGTTATTGTTGGTTGCGCCGATGGCTTTCATCAGGCCGATTTCGCGGGTGCGCTCTAAGATCGCCATGGTCATGGTGTTAGCAATGCCGATGGCCGCTACCAACAAAGCCACTGCACCTACCCCGCCAAAGATCACCTGCACGATCAGGTAAAAGTTGCTCACGCCCTGCACAATGGTTTGGGGGGTAAAGGCGTTGAAGCCCAGTTCGTTAATCTGCTCGGCGACTTCAACCACCCGATCCACATCTTCTACCCGCACGACGGCGGTCTCGAAGCCATCGCGGTTGCGGTTGATGCGCTTGCCCATGATCCATTCGTTTAGGGCCGTTACTTCGTTGAGGGACATGATTAACGAGTAGTCGCCTTCGTTGCGCGATTCCTTCAAAATGCCCACAATCCTGAGCTGAATGGTTCTGCGCACTTCCTGACCGTCATTCGTCCACTTGACGATCACGAGCTTCACCTGCTGATTGAGCAGGTCGGGTGGTTCGGGCGGTTCCTGACCGGGGCGCATTTTGGGGTCTACGAACTGGCGCAGTACCGGCTCGCCGATCACGGCTGTGCCGCGCTCTAAAGTGCCCGTACCCGACTTCAACTGAAAGCCCATCCGGGTAACGTCGTTGGTCCCCACGCCCATAATGCCGGGATAGTTTTCGAGGCGGCCATAACGCAAGATTGACATCGTGCGAAGGTACTCTCTGGGGATGATCTCGGTAACGCCGTCAATCGCGCGGATATCCGCCAATACGCTTTCGGTGATCAGCTTCACCTGGGGAGCCTGGCCCTTCCCATCGATGGCTATGGGGCCCATGTCTTCGTAGCGTGGGTACACCTGAATAGCGGTTAGATCACCCATGCCGCCGAACTGACTGGTGGCGCTGCGCTGCAAGCCATTAGCCAGCGATACCAGGATCACCACCGAAGCCGTCCCGATCACCACGCCAATGGCCGTCAGCACCACCCGTCCTTTGCGGCGGTTGAGGTTATACAGGATCAGGCTGATTAAATCCAGGATTCGCATAAACGTACCTTTTTAGCCTTTCCCTTTGGGGGGAATGCTCTTCCCTCCAGGTGGTACGCCCTCGTTGGGAACCGGGATCATCGGTTGATCGGGTTGGGGCGGGGCGCTGTCCAAACCAACCAGACCTTTGAGGAAGCGCAACACTTTATCCCAGAAGGTTTCTTCCGTAGACACCCCGCTAACCGGCTCACCCTCGCCGGGAACTTTCCCCGGGTCAATGGGCATGCCATCTGGCCCCAAAGTCGGGCCTTCTACGGGCGGCGCGCCTTCCTGCACTTCCAGGTGGAGCGTTTGGGTAATCGAGCGCGGCTGGTTGAAATCGTCCGTATAGTTGATGGTCACGTTCACGTCCAATGGGCCGGGGGCATGGGGGATAATCATGACATCCAGCGGGAAGTAGCCGCCCATTTCGAGCGTCCCCACCAGTGAAACGTTGTTCATCAGGTCGGCGTTTTCGGCAGAGACGGTCATATTGCCCATCACAGCACTGGAGCGCCCCAGGTTGACGACCTGAATGGGCAGTGTGTTGGGCTGCATGGCAAAGATCGGGCCTGGGTCGCGGTAGAAATTCACTTCAACTAAGGGCAGCCGGTAAATGAGCAGAGTGATGACCTGGTCATCCACCAGGCGTATGCCGCGCGCATCGTTATAGACGAAAGAGAGCTTAAGCGGGTAAGCGCCGGGGTTCGAAGAAACGTTCACAATCAAGCGGGTGTTAGTCTTCAACGACGCTCCCGGCGCGGCATCTCCAATATAAACCAGATTCGAGGAGCCAAACGGAGCAAAATTCGCCAGATCACTTGAACCGCCCGAAACGCCGCCTGGAACCGGCGTACCGCTGGGGTTAGGTTCGGTGTTACTGCCGCCGCCGCCCAAAACCATGGTGACGCCGCGCGCTTCGGCGTTGCCCAGGTTGCTAATCTCCAGCTCCAGGTTAAAAACGGTCCCCGGTTGGAGCGGGTCTACATCCACCTGATAACCGCTGACTACCAACTGTGGACGCGGCGCGGTGGTGGGGGTGGGCGTAGGCGTGGGCGTCTTAGTGGGGGCCTGGCCGGCGGTTGTACCGCGCACGGCCAGGGTGAGGTTAAAGGTTTCAGTAAAGACTTCACCCGCCGGGTTGTTGTAGGTTAGCTTCACCGGCAGGATGGCGTTAGTCTGCCCCCATAAGGTCGTGCTGACCAGGAAACGCTGTGAAATATCACGGCTGCCATCGGCGGCCAGCGACCCCAGCGCCACCACGCCACCCGTCTCTTGGGGCAAGAAGTTCTCGCCGGTGAACGAGAACACCAGGTTCAACGCATCCTGGCCGCCTTCGTTCTTGACCGACAGGTACAGGTTGAACGAGTCGCCCGGCACAATTGTATCTTTATCCAGGTAATAAGAGCCGATGACCACCAGCGGGCGGTTGGCCTGGGGCTGTTGGGTGGGCTGAGGGAGCACGGCGCGCGCCGTTACCGAAAAAGAGGTGGTCATGGCGGGGTTGGCCGCGCCGGTCAGGTAGACGGTGATAACCGTCTCATCGCCGTGTTTGGCTGTGGGCGGGATGGAAACCGAGAGTTCCATCGAGTCGGCAGTCCGGGTGGTCAGATCTACGGGGTTGGGGTTGGCGTTGACCGTCCACGACAGGGTGTTTGAGGTCGTCACCGCGATGTTATCGTTTTGGGTGGCAGCGATGGAGACGTAAAAAACCAGGCTCGTGCCCGGCGCGCCAGACTTCACCAGCGCATCGGGCGTGGCGGTAAGCGTCCCCTGATAGAGCGCGGCCGGCGCAAGCGCGGGACTCTCTAAAGTGGCCGGCTGTGCCCCGGCCGCGGCGACCGGCAGGCCTAACGCCAGGATGAGCAGGGCGAGGATGGTAACGTGCGTGAATTGGCGCGGAAGAGTTACTTTCATAGCGGGTTTTCCTCAAGGTTCAGTTTTGGTGCGGCGCCAGGGGCGGCAGTGGGCGTGGAAGGTGTAGGGGCCGGGGCGCTTTCGATGGTGGGCGTGATTGTAGCGCGTTCATATTCCTCGTGCGAGACCAGCTTGCCGTCGAGGATATACAGGTTGTGAGTGGCAAAGCGCGCCATGCGCGGGTCGTGGGTGACAACCATCACCGTCCGCCCGCTGTGGTGTAGTTCTGAAAGCAACTGCATGATGGCATAGCCGGTGGAAGTGTCAAGATTACCGGTTGGCTCGTCGGCCAGGATGATGGGCGGGTCGTGGATCAGCGCCCTGGCGATGGCAACGCGCTGCTGCTGGCCGCCCGACATTTCGGTGGGGCGGTGACGGGCAAACTTCTCCAGCCCTACCTGCTGCAAGAGTCTGGCCGCCCGTTGATGGCGCTCGCGGCCCGCAATGCCGCTGAAGCGCAGGGGAAAGGCCACGTTTTCGAGGGCCGACATAGTTGCGACCAGGTTGAACTGCTGGAAGATAAACCCCAGAGTCTTGCGCCGGTAAACGGCCAGGGCGTTTTCGTCCATGGCGTTTAAATCCTGGCCGGCCACTTCGATGCGCCCGCTGGTAGGCCGGTCCAGCCCGCCCAGCAGGTAGAGGAGCGTGCTTTTCCCGGACCCTGACGGCCCCATCAGGACGGTAAAAGATCCGGGTGGAACATCCAGATCCACTCCCGCCAGGGCGTGCACTTTGGTGTTACCCATCTGGTAGATTTTCCGCAGTTGCCGGATATGAATAAACGCCTGGGTTTGCATACGGGTAGGCGCAGCCGGGTTAGAAGAAAAAGAAAGAACGGTTGACATCCAGCCCGCTCAACTGCGCGCCGATGAACCCCGGCAGGGCCGCCAGCACCAGCATCAGCACGACCGACGTCAGCACGCCGCTCAGGGCCTTGCCTGTGGTTAAGCCGGGGATGGAAGCCGCACCGATCACCAGCAGGATTAACTGCCAGATGAGATAGAGATCCACCAGGGACAGGGCGATGCGGACATACATCAGAGCGCCGGTTGCGTCTGCCGCAATGAACCCCGACACGCCCGGGCTGCCGATCAACCGGTGGGTGCTTAACATGGCGATAATCTGTACAATCAGGCGGATGGCAAACGGCACGCTGGCCCAGGCCGCCAGGTTAAAGGCGGTGGTGGTAGTGCTGCGGCTGCCCAGCAAGGTAAGCGCCAGGTGCAAAATACCCCCCAACACGAACCAGCCCATCCACAGACTCAGCAGGGCGCCGATGCCGGGGAAGAGGGTTGTCATGGTGAAGCTGGCTTTGCTCTGCTGGGCCTGGTTATACTGTTCCTGCTGTTCTGGAGACATATACTCGAAGTTGGGCGGCGGCTCGCCTGGCGCGGCCAGCGCGGCCTCTTTGCGCAGTGGGCCGGCTACCAGCACGTGCGCCACGGTTAGCAATGTCAGCAACAACAGGGGGAGAAACCAGACTCCGCGCTCTTCAGCAGCGATGGCCCGCATGGTTTTACCGGGGCGGAAGATCACTCCAATCAACCAGGGAAGGGGCAGTTTTCGCCGAGCCAGAGCAGGAGCTTCCAGTTCTTCGGTTTGTACCATAATCTATGTCCTCAAATGAGTTTCCGCGCGATCTTTTTTAAAGTGTGCAATGGGATGCACATCCCCATTAGAAAGACGATTTACCGGCCAAAAGGTTCCCAACAATAAAAAATCTACAGGCTAATTGTATAGGAAAATCAGGGAGTCGGCTATAATTGCGAAAACTCCAAGGTGCAATGCGATGCTCATCTCAGTAGGTTTAGAACTGAACATGGAAGGCCGGGCGCTGGCCTGGGCGCTGGATTACCCTGGGTGTTTTGCCTTCGGCAAGGATGGCCCCGAAGCCCTGCTGGCACTGCCGCGCGCTCTGGTAGCATATGAGGATTGGGCCAACCGCCGGGGCGGGCCGGGCTGGTTGACCCTGGGCGATTTTGACATCCGCCTGGTGGATACCTGGACAGTGTATTCCATCAACCGCCAATACGAACTGGATGAAAACGGCTACGAGGTCAACGCCTGGTTTCGCCACGACTGGAAGCCTCTTACCGCCCAGGATGTAGAACGCGGCCTGGCGCTGATGAGCTGGACGCGCGAAGACCTGCTGCGCGCCGTGGCCGGCCTCGACGATAGCCAGTTCGACCGACAGCGCCCCGGCGAGAGGTGGAGCATCCGGGGCGTTTTAAAGCACGTCGCCAATGCCGATTGGTGGTATTTAGACCGCCTGGACCTGGCCGGCGGCACGCGCGCCGATTTGCCCGAAGACGCTTTCGAGCGCCTGCGACTCACCCGCGCGCGGGTGATGGAGGTGCTGCCCACACTGGTAGACTGCGAACGGGTGGTGGGCAAGGATGGGGAATTTTGGAGCCCGCGCAAACTTCTGCGCCGGGTTTTGTATCACGAACAGGATCACATCCAGCATATTCTCAAACTGCGCTTTTAAACACAAAACACCCCAGGCGTGGGGTGTTTTTTTACGGCCTTATTGAATGGTTTAGCTCACCGGCGCAGGCACAATCATGCCCTCCAGGATCATCTCAAGCGCCATGGTATGGCTGCAACGCCCTCGAGTCTGGAAAAATTCGCAATCGCAGGACCACTGCCCGTTTTCGTAGCGCACGGTATGGGAGTTGTTGGTCCCATCAAACGTGACCGCCAGTTGGTTAAAGTGAATCCGGTTGCGCTCTTCGGCGTAGCGTTTGGCTTTCTGAATTTTGCCAATCATGCCAGAATCCATGGTATACCTACTCCTTTCGGACTGCTGAAAAAGTGGATGTAAAAAGGCACGCGTCTAGACGCGTGCCTTCGCTTACTCATCCGGTATATGAAAAGAACTCTCGCATTGTTATCGCTGCTCTCTCCAGTATTTAAAGTATATATCGACTCCCCTCGAAAGTCAACGCCTTTTTTCCAGCCGAGTGTGTTTCAGTTTTTTTAAGAAGGGGGTAAGATAGGAGGTAGAAAGAAGGAGGAAGGCATGAAAACAGAGAACAACAAGCAGTGGGAAGAAATGGCAGCGGAAGTGATCAACGGGAT
>Ga0101944_10005401_pt1 | contig 14558 bp, 12 predicted proteins | sample DewCreD2012metaG_FD_75245 | JGI IMG/M metagenome (GOLD analysis project Ga0101944, IMG submission 75245) | Hot spring sediment bacterial and archeal communities from British Columbia, Canada, to study Microbial Dark Matter (Phase II) - Dewar... ... | reverse complement strand
ACTCAAGCCTACATCATGACCAGCGGTGGACCGGCAAATGCGACCCTTTTCTATCTGCTTTATTTATATAAAAATGCGTTTAGCTGGTTCGAGATGGGATACGCTTCGGCATTGGCATGGCTGTTGTTCATCATCATCCTGGTTTGTACGATTATCTTATGGTCAACTTCCGCCCGTTGGGTTTATTACGAAGGACAGGAGAGGAAATAACCATGGCAACATTAATAAAAACCATTCCCTCAAACCGATACCGAAGATCCTTTCGCCGTATCTTCCAAGATAGTGTGCGTCAATTTGTAATATACACTTTATTGATCGTATTGGGCACTGCCATCCTCCTTCCGTTTATTTGGACCCTGTCCTCTTCCCTAAAGCCCTATGGCGCCGGGATTAAATTCCCCCCGCAGTTTATTCCGGAAACGTTCGTATGGGAAAACTACCCCAAGGTATTCCAGACCATTCCTTTCCTTCAATTTTTCAGAAACAGCGTATTTGTCTCGACGGTGGTGCTGATAGGCGAACTTCTTTCGGCTTCGATGGTAGCGTATGCCTTCGCCCGCTTGCGCTTTCCGGGACGAAATATCTTGTTTATGGTGATGCTGGCAACGATGATGATCCCTTACCCGGTAACCATGGTACCAACTTTTATCATCTTTCGCCTGTTGGGGATGTATGGAACCTATCTGCCCCTGGTATTACCGCCGTTTTTTGGTCCGGCTTTTTCCATCTTCATGTTAAGGCAGTTCTTTCTAACGATCAACCCAGAGTTGGATGAAGCAGCAAAAATTGACGGAGCCAATGAATTCACCATCTATTGGCGGATCATCCTGCCGCTTGCGAAGCCGGCTTTGGCAACGATAGCCATATTTTCTTTTATGGGCAGCTGGAATGATTTCATGGGACCGCTGATCTACCTCAATAAAAGCGAGATGTACACCCTGGCATTGGGTGTCAACTACCTGCGCAATTTCCGCGGCGGCGGTGATTTATCCATGCAGATGGCTGCCAGTGTGATGTTCATGGTTCCCTGCATCATCCTGTACTTTGTCGCTCAAAGGAACATTGTTCAAGGAATCGTTACAACCGGTTTGAAAGGTTGAATCATGGACGATAACCTATACCAAATAGGGGAGTTAGCCGATGGCTTCCAGGCGTGTAACGCTAAAAGAAGTTGCCAGATTGGCGGGTGTTAGTTATCAAACCGTATCGAAGGTCATCAATAAGCAAATTCAGGTATCAAAGGAGACCGAAGAACGCATTGAGCAGGCCATCCGAACGCTTGGATACCGCCCAAGTTACACGGCGCGCAGTCTTCGTACCCGATGTTCCCTGACCATCGGTTATTCTTGGCAGCCATCCCTTCACAGCCAGTGGAATCCGATTCTAGACCGGTTTTACCACAATATCCTATTAGCTGCCGAAGCCCAAGGCTACTATTTGCTCTCATTCCCTTATCATGCCGATCAGGAGAAGTATCTGAATGGTTATATAACCTTAATGGATAGCGGTCGTGTTGATGGTTTTATCTTTTCCAACGTGGAATATAACGACCCGCGCATCGAATTGTTACAACGGAATCAATTCCCGTTTGTTGCCTTTGGGCGCTCCAATCCGGAGCTTGTGTTTCCTTGGGTTGATGTTGATGGCGCTTCGGGTGTACGTCAGGCGGTAGAGCATTTAATCCAATTAAATCACTCGAAAATCGCCATCCTGGCATGGTACGAAGGTTCGCGCCTGGGGGATAACCGTTTGAGCGGGTATTTTTCTGGTATGGCAGCAGCCGAAATTACCATCCACCAAGAATGGATAAAAAGAGGGGAGGGTGTGTTTGATTTCGGTTATCAGGCAACGGGAGAATTATTATCCCTTCCGAGACGTATCCGTCCAACAGCGATCATTGCCTTGAATGATTTTGCGGCGGTTGGGGCCATGCAGTGCATCAAGCAGAGCGGACTACGAGTTGGCAAGGATATTGCCGTTGTCGGTTTTGATGACACCCCGATGGTTCAATTTATTGACCCGCCCCTGACCAGTGTCCAGCAGCCCATCGAAGAAGCGGGGAGTATCATTATCCCTATGCTGATTCAATTCATTAAAAACGGATACCCGCCGCAGCCTTCCACAGTATTGCTCGAGCCGAAATTGGTAGTCCGGAAATCGACAACCGGCTGAGGAAAGCCACCGTTCTCATGAGTTTCTCACCAACAAGAAATCGAATTCCGAGTAAAATAGTTTTGCTGATTAGTTCCATTTATAACTGAGAAGATAGGAATTCGATTTTATCTGAATAAGGAGATGACAATATGACCGATTTTACCCCGAAACCGGAACACAAATTTTCCTTTGGTTTATGGACGGTTGGTTCGAAGGGTGGTGATCCCTTCGGAGCCCCCGTGCGCGAGCCGAAATCGCCGGCAGAGTTGGTGTACCTGCTGGGTGAAGTGGGTGCGTACGGCGTGAACTTTCATGATAATGACTTGATCCCCATTGATGCCACCCCTGCCGAAGAAAAGAGCATCAAAGCCGCTTTCCGCAAAGCGCTCGACGATACCGGCTTGGTCGTACCGATGGCGACAACCAACCTCTTCAGCGATCCGATCTTCAAAGACGGTGCATTTACTTCGAATGATCCCAAAGTGCGCGCTTATGCCATCCAAAAGACCATGCGGGCAATTGACCTTGGCGTAGAATTTGGCGCGAAAATATATGTATTCTGGGGCGGGCGAGAAGGCACGGAAACCGATGCCAGCAAGAATCCGGTAGATGCCATCAAACGCACGCGAGAGGCGATCAACTTCTTGTGTGAGTATGTCCTCGATCAAAAATATGACCTAAAATTTGCTCTGGAAGCCAAGCCGAATGAACCGCGCGCCGATATTTACAATCCAACCACCGGGCACATGCTGGCATTCATCGAGACGCTGGATCATCCCGAGATGGTGGGGGTGAATCCGGAGGTTGCCCACGAGCACATGGCAGGGATCAACTTTATGCACGGCGTGGCGCAAGCCTGGGAAGCCGGAAAATTATTCCATATTGACCTGAACGACCAATATCCGGGCAGATATGACCAGGATTTACGTTTTGGCTCGCGCGATCTCAAGGCGGCGTTCTTCCTGGTGAAATTCCTGGAGGATGTGGGTTATCAGGGATCGCGCCATTTTGATGCCCATGCCTACCGCACCGAGGATTACGAAGGCGTGAAGGATTTCGCCCGCGGCTGCATGCGGACGTACTTGATCCTCAAAGAGAAAGCCGCACGCTTCAACGCCGATCCGGAGATTCAAGCGCTGCTGGCGGAGATCAACGCCGATGATAGATACTTGCTGCCGTATTTCGGCAAATATACGCCGCAGAAGGCAGCGGCTTTGAAAAATGTCACCTTTAACCGCCAAGCCATCAGTCAGCGGGGATTGAAATACGAACGGCTAGACCAATTGACAATCGATTTATTGCTCGGTGTCCGATAGAATATATTGGATAATGAGGCATGAACTGGAATGAATGAAGCATCTCGTCATTCATTCCAGTTTTGATGATTCATACCCAAAATCAATTTGATAGAACAAAGAATGAATTTGACTTGAGGAGAATAAATGATCATGAAACAGTGGAAAAATCCGCCCGAGATGACGATTGACCCGAAGAAACATTATCTGGTCGTGATGGAAACCAAGCATGGCAATATTGAATTGGAGCTTTACCCGGAATACGCACCAAAAACAGTGAACAATTTTGTCTTCCTCGTCAATGAAGGCTATTACGACGGTGTAACTTTTCACCGCGTGATTAATGACTTTGTCATCCAGGGCGGTGATCCGACCGGAACCGGCAGGGGTGGGCCGGGCTATCAGTTCGAGGACGAGACACGCGGCAACCCCTTAAAGCACGAGACCGGAGTGATCTCGATGGCGAACGCAGGTCCCAACACCAACGGTTCACAATTTTTCATCACCCATTCCCCTCAACCTCACCTAAACGGAAAGCATACAGTCTTCGGCAAGGTGATCAAAGGGATGGATGTGGTCTACCGTATTGCCCAAGGGGATGCCATGCAGAAAGTCACGGCGTCTGTCATAGAATCCTAAAGGAACGCCGATGACAGGCAAAGAACGCATGCTCCGAACACTGGCAGGAGAACGTACCCCCGTCCTGCCGGTTACCCCGCACTGGTGGGGAGTATATAAGTTTCAGCTTGCCGGTGTGGTGAGGGATGAAACGGACGAAGAAAAGGGCTGGGCGTTATCCGGAGAATCGTTGGCAAAGGTTGATTCGTTTTTTTATGAGACTTTCCAACCGGATATGTTTCACCTATCCACTGGCGCATGGCGTCCTTTACCGGGAGATGCCGAACGGGCGCGCGCCCGCCGTGAGCTGAGACCGGCAGTGCGTGCCTTGGACAGCAAGCGCGCCATCGATACGTATATTGAAGCCGTTACCCCTTCCGAAGAGGAATATCTGGCATCGGGTATTTATGATCATGTGCCGATCTTGGTCGAAAAGTACGGCGATGAAGCTCTGATCTTATTGAATGAAGGCAATCCGGTTTGTGAAGTATTTGAGAACGGTGGACCGGCTGGGGATTTCCAGGATGCGCTGGTTGCCACGGTCGAACATCCCGAAAACCTGGCATACCTCTTATGGAAAATGTACGATGCTCTGCTGGGCAGGATGCGCGTATTAAAAAAGATGGGCGCGCATGGATATATCGGTTCCGAGACTTGTGTCTCGTGCGATATGATCTCTCCTCGTGCCTTCCGCCAGGTAGTTCTGCCAGCATTGCGCCATTTTTATCAGGCAATTGACCAAATGGGATTGATCCCGGTGACTTATTTTCTGGGGGAGATTCAGCCTATTCTGAATGACATTGCCGGCATGGGAGCGCGGGCGTTGATGATCGAGGAGCCGAAGAAAGGGTTTCACCTGGATGTGTGCGAAATCTATCGCCGATTGGATGGCAGGATGGCGTTGTTCGGAAATTTAGACAGCGTCTATCACCTGTTATGGGGTACCCCGCAAATGGTGGAAGCCGAAACCCGGCGGCAATGTGCATACGCCTCGAAAGGTGGGTTTATTATGGCTTGTGGGTCGCCGTTATGCTATCATACCCCCAAGGAAAATATCCAAACGATGATCCGTACCGCCAGGAATTTCAGAGTCTGATTTTGACCTTTGGTGGAACAATATCCTTTGATGATCAGCTTAAGTAAGTAGGATATTATTCATGATCTAACGCGTACGAACTGGTGATCTGTATCGGTTATCAGAAGGACGGAAATGAATAAAATTACCGGGTGTTGATACTGGTATTTAATCCATAAGGAGGTCGTATGGCGAAACGCTTATCGGTGGTGGATGTGCAGCGATGTGTGGGCTGTCAATCGTGCATGTTTGCCTGTGTGCGCCGTTTTGGTAAGGGCGGATTAGAGGGTTCTTGTATCCATGTCCGCTCAGCCGGCGGCTTTCATCAAGGCTTTGTGGTGCATGTCTGCCGGGCTTGTGATAATCCGATTTGCAGCAGAGTCTGTCCAACCGATGCGCTGACCCCGCGGGAGGGCGGCGGTGTACACCTAAAACCAGAGCGCTGTATCGGCTGCGGGAACTGCATTGAAGCTTGTCCGTTTGGGGCAATTACCAAGGATGATGAGCGCGATAAGGTGATTGTGTGCAATTATTGTGGATATTGCGCCTCTTATTGTCCCTATGATGTGATCAAACATGAGGAGATCATCCGATGAACCTGCAAACTTGCCAAAATGACCTTACCCGCATCTTGTATATTGACCTGACCAAGCGAAGCTTCCGTGTAGAAGATCGCCCGGATATCTTCCAAGATTCCATCGGCGGAAGCGGCGCCGCCATCCGTTTGTTAGAAGAAAATTGTCCGGTTGGCGCAGACCCGCTGGGACCGGAAAACCCCATTATCTTTGCCGTTGGACCGCTGGTCGGTTTGTATCCATTGGCATCCAAAACGATTGCGATGTTCAAAAGCCCGCATACGGGTAACCTGGGCGAAAGCCATGCCGGCGGCAGAAGCGCAGTATCCATTCGTATGGCAGGGTATGGCGCGATCGTCATCACCGGCAAGAGCGAAATCCCGATCTTCCTCGATATTGACGAAGGAAAGGTCTCGTTTAAGGATGCAACCAGCCTTTGGGGGATGAGCAGCAGCTTTTCGGTTGGTTCGGTGCTGCGCGGTATGACCGATGAGAGTGGTTTCCGCACGATCATGCGCATCGGCAGGGCGGGAGAGAAACAGGTCAGTTATGCCTGCGTGGTAACCGAGACCTTCCGCCATTTTGGGCGGTTGGGATTGGGCGCTGTGTTCGGCAGCAAATTGCTAAAAGGGGTGGTCGTCAGCGGCAAACGCAGTATCCCGGTGGCGGATAAGAAAGCCTATCGCAATGTTTATGATGAGATTTTTCATGCCTCTACTTCCTCCAGTGTGATGCAGAAATATCACGAATTGGGTACGGCAGTCAACGTCTGGCCGTTGAACAATATCGGCGGTCTGCCCACCCGCAATCTTCAGAGCGGGAAATTTGAGATGGCTTCCAATTTATCCGGCGAGCATCTCGCCGCCCATTACCTCGGCAGGCGGGTTGCCTGCGCCCATTGTCCGGTGGCGTGCATTCACCTGGCGGCATTGCGCATTCCCTACCCGCACGATCCTTATTTCTACAAAACGATCATGATCGGGTATGATCATGAATTGATTTACGCCGTCGGTAGCATGCTCGGGATTGGCGACACCGAGAAAATGCTGATGGTGATCGACGAAGTGGAAATCCAGGGCATGGATATGATGACTACCGGCGTTGTGCTGGCATGGGCAACTGAGGCGTTTCAACGTGGATTAATAACAACCCAGGACACAGGCGACCTGAGACCAGATTGGGGGAATGCCGAGGTTTATATCGAGATGATCCGCCGCATCGTCCAGCAGCCGAACGATTTCTACCGCGCCCTGGCGCACGGCGTTGAACATGCAGCATCGGTGTATGGCGGATTGGATTATGCCTTATCCTTTGGCAAGAACGAGATGCCCGGTTACCATACCGGTCCAGCCTGTCACTTGGGATACCTGACCGGGGCTCGTCACAGCCACCTGGATAGTGCCGGTTACAGCCTGGATCAGAAAGCCGCTGCTACCGGAAAAACATTGACGCCGAATGAAGTAGCGGAGGCATTGGTCAAGGAAGAAACTTGGCGGCAGATTCTCACCAGTTTAACGATATGCCTGTTTGCACGCGGGATTTATACACCCGATGTCAGTCGGCGGGCGCTGGAAGCCGCAGGATTCCCATGGAATGAAGCGGATTTTGACCGCATCGGGAAGGATATTCTGTTGCGGAAACAGCTTTTCAAGGCGCGGGAAGGGTTCAACCTTTTGTCATTGCGCCTGCCGAAAAGGATTTTTGAGACAGCGGCACCTGCCGGTTCTTTTGATGAAGCGTTTATGCGTCAGGCAATCTATAAATATGCAGCTTTGATCGGCTTGCTGCCGGTTGATGAAGAGTGAGAATCGGTTAAACTATAATCGAGTCTATGAGCTGTTCAATAGAACCAATGCACCGGATGAGGTTGTAATCTGGGGTTGGATGGATCAGTGAAATTGACGATAAACCGGCGGACAGCTTTGGACGGAGCCGTTATTGTTCTTCATTCGACCGCCATCGATCATAACCCCGAAACTTGATTTCGAAATCTCCGAATAGCAAAGAGCTGATCTTTTATGACAATATTCAGTTAGTTGCTGAAGGTATCTTTTTAAAAAACAGCGAATTCGGTAATACCTGAAGAGATTTGTGGAATTCGTTATCGGATTGATAAATTACTAATAGCCTTTTGCCTAGTCTCTGTTTTCTGCTCCATTAAGATCAACCGGTTGCATTTTTTCCTCGCAAAGGATAAAATCAAACTGAGGAAAGAAGGATGATGGCATGACCAATCTGGTAGGACAGTGCCTTGGCAGATATCGAATCGTTGATCTTCTCGGGGAAGGCGGGATGGCGAAGGTATATAAAGCCTATGATGACCGCCTTGAACGGTATGTGGCGATCAAGGTCATCCTGTCAACTTTTTTTGGCTCGGAGGAACTATTTGCCCGCTTCGAAAGAGAGGCAAAGGCATTGGCGCAGCTTTCTCACCCGAATATTGTCAATATCCACGACTACGGTGAGCAAGGGGGTATGCCCTACCTGGTGATGGAGTATGTCAGCGGCGGAACATTGCAGCAAAAGATGGGGAAAGCCATGCACTACCGCGAGGCTGCCCAATTATTAGAGCCAATCGCCCGCGCCCTGGCATATGCCCATAAACATAAATTTATCCACCGCGATATCAAACCGGCAAATATCCTGATGACCGAATTTGGGCAGCCGATGTTATCGGATTTCGGCATCGCCAAAAAACTGGTGGGCGAAAGCAATCCGACAATGTCCAACTCCGGGCTGGGGTTGGGAACACCTGAATACATGGCGCCCGAACAAGGGTTAGGGAAGAAGATCGATCATCGGGCTGACATTTATTCATTGGGCATCGTCTTTTACGAATTGGTGACCGGCAGGAAACCTTTTTATGGTAAATCTGCCATGGAGATCGTCCTCAAGCATGTCCGTGAGCCAATTCCGAATCCGACCCAGTATATCCAGTTCTTGCCGGATTCGGTCGGTAAAGTGATTGCCAAAGCGACAGCAAAACACCTGGAAGATCGGTTTCAGATGATGGAATCATTCGCCAACGCGTTGGAGAAATTGATCCACGGCAAGGAAATCACCCCGGCTGACTTGGAAGAGGGGGTAGAGGTATCCCCTAAACCCAGAACGGCGAAGATCGGGACGCGCCCGGCGGTTTCCTCGATCTCAAAAATACCCACTCAGCCGGATACGCTTTCCTGCCCTTTCTGTAATGAGCCGATCAAAGCCTCCGATAAATTCTGTCCTGCTTGCGGCAAACCTGTCCCCGAAGAATTGAAGGTGATGAAAACACCGGTGGCAGTACCGTTTATCGAGCCTACACCGAAAGAAGAGCCTGTTGCGGAAAGCGAATGGAAACTGGTGGTCGTTTCGGGTCAATTGGCGGGGCAGAGTTATGTTTTGGGCAATGAAATGAAAATCGGACGCAGCCGTGAAAATGATATTCAATTAAAAGACTTAAACGCGTCGCGCCGTCATGCGATGATCCAAAGAGTGGGTAATGATTACCGGCTAACAGATTTGAACAGCAGCAACGGCACAGCAGTCAACGGTGTGAAGATCTCCAAGCCCACGCCGTTGAAACCGGGCGATAAGATCACCATTGGCGATACCTTGTTCCTGGTGGAAGGAAGCACAGGGGGAGGAAAAAAGGACGAGTTGGCGGATACGATCCACCGCCGATGAGCTAAAACCTTCAGGATAGGGTATAATTCAATCGATGGACATGCTTCCCTGAACCGTTTAGGCGGTTGAAGAATGTTCTATTCACAATATTGGAATAGAAAAATCGAGAGGTGAGATCTGCATGGATTGAGTCTCACCTTCTTTTTGCCAATCATCCGATAGGTTAATTGCCATTTTGGATCGATCGGATATTGAGCATTCTGTAAATGTAAGAAGGATAGATAAATGATGGATATTGGGGCTGTAAAAGTTGTTGATATTAATCATGAAATGCGGACGGCTTACCTGGATTATGCGATGAGTGTGATCGTTGCCAGAGCGCTGCCGGATGCGCGGGATGGGCTAAAGCCTGTCCACCGGCGGATTCTGTATGCCATGCACGACATGGGCATACGGGCAAATTCCGCTTATAAGAAAGCTGCCCGTATTGTCGGTGAAGTGCTGGGTAAATATCACCCGCACGGCGATATGGCGGTATATGACGCTATGGCACGGATGGCACAGGACTTTTCCATGCGTTATGTATTGGTGGATGGGCAGGGGAACTTTGGCTCTATCGACGGCGATCCGCCAGCGGCGATGCGGTATACCGAAGCCCGCCTGAGCCATATGGCAGAAGAATTATTGGTCGATATTGACAAAGAAACGGTTGACTTTGTGGATAATTTTGACAGCTCACTCAAGGAGCCAACCGTCCTGCCGGCGCTATTGCCCAACCTGCTCCTCAATGGTTCTTCCGGTATTGCAGTAGGAATGGCTACCAACATCCCCCCCCATAATCTCCGCGAGTTGGGGGATGCTTTGACCTTCTTATTGGATAATTATGACAATCTGGATGAGATCAGCATCGAAAACCTGATGGAGTTTCTGCCGGGTCCCGATTTTCCAACCGGAGGTGAAATTGTTGGTATTGAAGGGATTCGCCAGGCATATAGCACAGGCAGGGGAAGGCTAGTCGTTCGCGGCCGGGCAGAAGTGCATGAAACCGCCGGACATCGCCACCAAATCATCATTACCGAAATCCCCTATCAGGTCAATAAGACTACCTTGATTGAACGGATAGCAGAACTGGCACGAACAGATCGAATCACCGCAATTTCCGATCTGAGGGATGAATCGGATAGAAAGGGGATGCGGATTGTGATTGAACTGAAGCGGGGAACACAGCCAAAGCGTGTGCTTAATCAGCTTTTCAAGTTCACACCTCTCCAATCGACTTTTGGGGTGCAGATGCTGGCGCTGGTCAACAACGAACCCCGCTTGCTTTCGCTGAAACGGGCATTGACGATATTTATTGAACATCGCCAGCAAGTGATCACCCGCCGAATTCAGTTCGATCTGGATAAAGCCCATCGCCGCGCCCATATCCTGGAGGGGCTCTTAATTGCTTTAGCAAACCTGGATCGGGTCATCCAGACAATTCGCCAATCGGCAGATGTTGAAGAAGCCCGTTCAAGTTTGATGGATCGCTTCAACCTGACCGAGATTCAGGCGCAGGCAATTCTGGATATGCAGCTCAGACGCCTGGCAGCGCTTGAACAACAAAAAATTGAAGAAGAGCATTTGGCGGTCATGAAGCAGATTGATTATCTCCAAGATTTGTTGGCAAACCCGAAAAAAATCTTGTTACTGATCAAGGAAGAAATCCAGGCGTTGTGTCAGAAATACGGCGATGATCGGCGAACGCGCATATCACCCGAAGAACAGGAAGACTTGCGGGAAGAAGATCTGGTGGCTGATGAAGAAGTGTTGGTTAGTATTTCTGAACGGGGATATATCAAACGGGTTTCTTCGCGTACCTTTCGTACCCAGGGTCGGGGAACATCCGGCGTAACCGGTCAATCGGTAATTGAAGAAGACGAGATGCATATCATGCTTTCTGCCCGAACGTTGAATACGATCTTATTTTTCTCGGATCGGGGAAAAGTGTATTCCGAACGGGTGTATCGAATTCCAGAAGCCACCCGAACAGACCGGGGTGTTCCGCTGGTGAATTTACTGGCAATTGATGCCGATGAAAAAATTACGGCAGCTGTGGTAGTTCCTAATTTTCAAACGGCTAATTATTGCTGCCTGGCAACCAATACCGGCAGGATCAAAAGGATTTCCTTATCGGAGTTTGAAAGCGTGCGTCCCTCGGGTTTGATCGCTATCAAGCTAGAAGAGAACGCCCGGTTAGAGTGGGCTCGTTTGACCAGCGGAAAGGATGAAATCATCCTGGTCACCCGTCAGGGTTTAGCATTGCGCATCCCTGAAAATCAGATTCGGGAAATGGGCAGACAGGCGGCTGGCGTTACCGGAATTCGCTTGAATAAGGGTGATGAGGTTGCCTCGATGGACGTTGTTGAACCCGGCGGATCATTATTAGTCGTAACCGAACACGGATATGGTAAGCGGACGTCTTTAGATGAGTATCCGGTAAAAAACCGCGGCTCTAAAGGGATGAAAACCATTCAGCAGATCAGTTTGCAGCAAATCGGATTAATTGCCGATGCGCGGGTGGTTCAGGAAAGCGATCAAATTACGCTGGTATCGAGTATCGGTGTTGTATTACGGCTGCGGGTGAAAGATATACGTCAGAGCGGCAGAGCAACCCGCGGTGTGCGTTTGATGAACCTTAATAAGGGTGGTGTGATAGCCTCGATTGCCCGCCTGACACCTAGCCTTCCCGTGAATGAGAAGAAAAGTCTAACGGATCGTATGGTGGAAAACCTGGATTTAGAAGAAGGGGGGCCAAACTTTTCCGCTGAGGATCAGACAGAAAGTCCCCAGAACACAGGTCATCAAGAATAGAATCAAAACGATGACAAACCGCTGGGGGGCTGTCATCCCCAAGAATTGACCTTTCGCGTTTGCCGAATGCGAGGTTTTACGAGACTCGTTTGGATCGTAATATTCCATCGATGTGTCGTCATCCTCCAGGTAGGAAATGTTAGATTCACGGTTTTTCTTCGCCATTTAAGCCTCCCAGGGTTGCTGATGAATTCCCTTCAAGTGGTCGTAAGAGGACATCGCCGATAATGATGGTCTGGATGCCGTTTTTAGATTGAAGAAGCAAACTTCCGTTTTGATCGATCCCTATGATCTTACCATAAAGCGCCGGTTTTTGATGGTCAGGTTGAACGGTTACCATTTCACCTTTGAAAGCCAGGCGGTCGTGCCAGGTTTGGACAAATTCTGCCGAATCCAGACGAGCGCGCCAATACGTAATCCCACGAATAATCTTGGCTAACAATTGCCAGCGATCGACCGGCTGACCCAGAACGGTTTCGATACAGGTAGCCGGGAACAAAAGCTGTTCTTGAGGTGGTACAGATATCGGTGCAACATTTAGACCAATCCCGATGATGACACATTGGGGTTTATCTCCCAGCCAGCTGGCTTCAACCAGGATGCCGGCAGTTTTACGGCGGTTGAGCAAAATATCATTGGGATACTTGATCATTGCCGGAAGCTGATAGCCTTCAATCAGTGCCTGGCTGATGCCCAATGCACCCAGCGGGGAGAAAAATGAGAAGTATTGCTGTTCCTTGGCGGTAGGCAGGATGATGAGACTGAAAGCCAAACCGCCGCCGGGAATGGTAATCCAGCGTCTCCCCGACCTGCCCCGCCCGGCGGTTTGAACATCGGCTACGACCAGTGAGCCATCCCTTGCTCCATTCGCTGCCCAAGCCAGGGCGTGGTCATTGGTCGATCCGATGACATCGAAATAGCGAATATCCGGAACGGGCAATCCGCGCAAAGCTTCACGAAGGCTTCTTTCATTCATTGGCTTATTTTACCGCGTTTTCTGGTCTCGTCTTACCTTTTAGATAACAGAAGCTCCTGTTTTTGCCAGGAGCTCTTATCCATCAGACCTTTGGGAAAGCTACCGTTAAAAATCCCTGCGCCGGTCTGCTGAAAAGCGCAAGGGAAGAATTACTCGGCTTTAACATTAATCGTGCGAGGCTTCGATTCCTCGGCTTTGGCGATGCGAAGGGTAAGGATACCGTTTCGCAGATTCGCTTCTGTCTTTCCGGCATCCAGATCATCCGGCAGCCGGATCGAACGCTCGAAGGAACCGCTCGGGCGCTCGCGCAGTAAATAAACGGCTTTATCGTCAGGGGTGGTTTTTATCTCACCCTTAATCGTCAACACATTGTTGGATATTTGAATATCGAGATCCTCAGCTTCCAAGCCAGGCAGAACCGCTTCGATGATGTAAGCATCCTCGGTGGCTTTGACATCGAGCGGGAATACCATCTCGCGGGTGGCTGGCATACAAAAGGTGCTGTACAGATGGCGGCGCATGCGATGGGGAGCGGTAAAATAGAGTGTCATATTTTTTCCTCCAATCAGTAATTTTGAAAAAAGCGATTATTTTTCCATTTCTGTTCAAATGATACCCTGCCTATATCAGAGAAATCATAGTACGAGATCAGATTTGTATTAGCGAATCGTTTGAGAAGTATTAATCCGCCGGCTTCTTATGATGTAGGGGATGGCTGATGGCAGGCAATTCGGCAGTATCTTAAAAAAACAATGGCAAAACGCCAAAAACGAACTACTTTTGATCCAATCCCATAATTCGTATCGCCTGGAAAGCAGAATATGTCTGCTTTTGATGGTTAAAAGAATATTATTCTATGAATTTTCAAAAAACCTATTGACATTTCACCCCAATCATTGTATGATTGAAACAAATAATAGAACAAATGTTCGAAAGTGATGATTATGTCCGAATTAATTTCTTCACCATCCGTCGTAAAAAAGTCGAATTTGCCCATTCCTCCGCATTCCTCAAGAAGTGCGGTTGGTTCATCGCGCAAATCTGTGATAGATGAGGCAAGGAAACCGATATTTGACCCCTTCGAATTACCAGCCGCGACCGCCTTGCTTGGAATCAGCTCAGATGGATTACCGGTATTATTTGATTTGAACGACCCGGCTCCGGGTCCCTTGTTAATTCTTGGCAATGAAGGCTGTGGGAAGGTGCGATTAATGCAGCAAATTGCCTTATCGCTCCTTCATAACAATCCTGCCGAAGCAGTACAAATCAGTGTTATTGGTCATCATTTGATGAGATGGGGAGAGGTAACTGCAAAAGCCCGACAAAACCAAGCCTGGCTGGAGTTATCCGGTGGTAAAAAGCCAAGTCCAGGGGAGCAAATCATCGCTGCCGCAGAAATGACAGAG